>ENA-USTZ01000595-USTZ01000595.1-human-gut-metagenome-genome-assembly--contig:-NODE-595-length-16393-cov-6.501594_pt1 | contig 16393 bp, 16 predicted proteins | sample MGYA00250049_ERZ773375 | MGnify/ENA primary metagenome ERZ773375 (study PRJEB29103, sample SAMN06111956) | human gut metagenome | biome: human gut; feature: ankylosing spondylitis patient; material...
CTCTCCCTCTCCACTTTCATCCGCCGCGCCATCCACAACGTCAAGATCGAGAAAACGGTCATCGTTGCAGGCGGCGGCGAAGAAACCCTGACCGCTGTTTCCACTTTGCTTGCTCAGTGCTGCAAGGTGGGCGGAAACCTCAACCAGCTTGCAAGGCACTTCAATTCCGGCGGTGCAGACACCGAGCAGATCCGGGCGAAAATCCTTGACGAACTTGCAGACCTGACCGCATTTCGGCTCAACGCCGAGAAAGTTCTGGGTGAACTGTATGGCAACGCTCAAGCATATCGCCTCTAAAAACTCGGACTACACCGCCATCGAAGCGTACCTCGTTTACCAGCACGACGCGTTCACTGGAAAGCAACTTCTGGATGAGCACAGCAAGCCGAAGCTGCGAGAATCGTACATCCTCGATACACTTGAGTGCGGCGATTTCTCGTTTGCAATGGCCTGTCTGCTGGCAAACCGCAAGTATGGTAAGAACACCCAGCATGGTGATATTAAGAGCCATCAGTATATCATCAGCTTTGACCCCAGAGATGCAGCCGACAACGGCTTGACCATGGAAAAGGCACAGGCACTTGGCCTGAAGTTTTGTTCTGAAAACTTCCCCGGTCATCCTGCCATCGTCTGCACTCACCCGGATGGGCACAACCATTCGGGAAACATCCATGTCCACATCGTGATCGGAAGCATCCGAACGCGAGAGGTGGAACGCAAGCCCTATATGCAAAAGCCCCGCGACTGGCGCGAGGGTATGAAGCACTCCAGCACAGCCCAGACCATGCGGCACCTCCGTGTCGAAGTCATGGAGCTGTGCGAGGGTGCCGGACTGTACCAGATCGACCTGCTCAACGGCTCGAAGGAGCGTGTCAGTGAAGCCGAGTATTGGGCAAGACGGCGTGGGCAGCAGAAACTTGACCGTGAAAACGCAGCCCTCACCGCAGCCGGACAGTCGCCCAAGCAGAAGAAGTTTGAAACAGTAAAAGATACCCTGCGGAGACAGATTTCGTCTGTATTGTACCGCGCTACCAGCTTTGAGGATTTCTCTGACAAGCTCATGCAGCAGTACGGCATTGCCGTTAAGGAAAGCCGTGGGCAGCTCAGCTATCTGCCTGCTGGCAGAACCAAGTTTATCCGGGCGAAATATCTCGGTGACAAGTTCGATAAGGCGGCAGTGCTTGCCACGTTGCAGGCAAATGCCGAACGCAAACCCCAGGTTCAGTTCAAGCAGGATACCATCTGGAAATTGATCGACATCCAGTCGAGGATGACCGAGGGCAAGGGCATCGGCTACGAGCGTTGGGCGAAGAAGCACAACCTCAAAGCCATGGCACAGACCTTGATCCTCTTAGAAGAAAAGGGCTTGACCGACGAGGACGCCCTGAACCAGCGCATCGCTGAACTGGAAACCAAGTATCACGACGCACTGGCGGTGGTGAAAGACCTCGAAGGTCGCATGAAAACCAACAAAGAGCTGCGCTATCACGTCGCAGCCTACACCAACACCAAGAACATCGCACAACAGTTAAAAGCCGCAAAACGACCCGCAGCCTTTGAAGAACAGCACCGTGCAGAACTGACAGCATACCGGACGGCAGCAGCCTATCTCAAGGCAAACAACATCACGAAGCTGCCCAGTCCGAAAAAGCTGGAAGCCGAGTATGCGCAGCTGGCATCCGAAAAGGCAAAGTTCTACGAGCAGTACAAAGAAGCCAAGGAAGAACTGCTCAAACTGAAAACCGCAAAGCAGAATGTTGCGTCCTTTTTCCGGGAGGAAGAACAGGCGCAACAGGAGAGATAAAGGAGTGTGCGTATGATCAATCTGAAAATTGACCCGGAGTTCCAGTCCCAGATTCCTCCTCTGACCGATGATGAATTCAAGCAGCTTGAAGAAAACATCCTGAAAGAGGGCAAGCTGCTCTCTCCTTTGATCGTTTGGGGTAACACCCTTGTTGATGGTCACAACCGTTATGCGATTCTTCAGAAGCATCCCGAAATCTACTTTTCTACCATGCCGCTCCACTTTGCAAATCGTGAGGAAGCACTCGCTTGGATTTGCAAGAATCAGCTGGGGCGGCGCAATCTTTCCCCCGAACAAAAGCGTTACCTGCTGGGGAAGCAGTACGAAGCCGAGAAGAAAGCTGCAAAAATCTTTCGGGGCAATCAGTACACTTTAGCAAAGAAAAGTGGTGGTGATCACGGTGATAACCACCACTCCGGGAAGAAAACCTGCGACCGGATCGCAGAGGAAAACGGTGTCAGCCGTGCCTCCGTTCTTCGTGCCAGCCACTATACACGAGGCATCGACATCGCAGATAATCTCTCTCCCGGCATCAAGCAGAAAGTCTTTTCCGGCGAAGTGAAGTTCACCAACGAAGAAATGTCCAAGCTTGTGCAGGCAAGTGTCGAGCATCGTTCAGATGTCCTTGCTCAAATCCTGCATCCAGAGGCATTGGAAGTGTTGGAATCTGCCAGCGCAGAATTTGAACCTGAAAAAGCGGAACCCGTTCCCATGCCCACACCACAAACAGAAGAATTTCGGTGCTATCATGTACCGGACGAGTTTATGAAGGTTTACAAATCTTTGAGCCGTGCGACCGAAATGATGAAAAACTCATGGAAGAAAACGCTCAAAAACAATCCCAGCTATTTCACTGACCCGGAAAAGCAGAAGGTTCTCCGCTTCGCAATGCAGAGGCCTGCTAACTACCTGACTGAAATCGAAACCTATCTGGAAAAGGCTCTTGCAGAAGCCCTTGAAGAAGAAAAGACCGCATAACAGCAGACACCTGTAAGCCATCAACGAGCCACCAGCCGCAAGTGCAGGGCGGAAAGCATCCGCGCCCTTGCGCCTGATAAAAAATGGAACTTTGATTTTCTTGCCCGGCTTTGCTGCGGTGGGACGATCAAAGGAGCGTGCGTTTGAACAAAAAGAAAAAGTCCACAAACACTTCCCCCTATCCAGATGAAGCCATCGAACGTCTGGCACGGGCATTCTACCCGGCCATCCTTGCCTGCTGGAACAGCGAGGAAGGCCAACGGTCACTTGTCGGGGCGAGGCCCCTCCATCTTGCTAACGCAAGACCGTTCGGTCGCTTAAAAGCCCCACCGGGACTTTCATTGCTCCGCTGCGCTGCGCAAACGCGAGCTTGCCTATGGCAGGCGGAACAGGCTCATATCTCTGGCAAAGAAAAACAGGAAGCTCCCGATGGGGAACTCCCTGCCAACCTTATCGTGTGTGGCTTTTGGCAGGGTGCGTCCGGGTGGACGTACCCTGTTTTTGCTTTGTACAAGACTGTGCTCATCGCATTTCGTAAATGTTACCGCAGTGTCTCATAGGTTTTCTCCGCCACCGGTTCGCACCATTCGTTGGAGGCATCCTCGCCGGGCACTTCCACGGCCAGATGAGAAAACCAGCAATCGGGTGCAGCACCATGCCAGTGCTTGACCTCCGGGGGAATATTCACCACATCGCCCGGATGCAGCTCCAGCGGAGCTTTGCCCCATTCCTGATAGTAGCCCCGACCTGCCACGCAGACAAGGATCTGCCCGCCGCCCTTTGCAGCATGATGGATATGCCAGTTGTTCCGGCAGCCCGGTTCAAAGGTGACGTTGTAAATACCCACCTGTGCGGTGGACAAGGGTGCCAGATAGCTTTTTCCACTGAAATATGGCGCAAAACCGACGTTGGGTGCGCCGATGGGGAACACCATTTCACTCTGGTGCTTTGCTCTGGCATCCTCCGCAGCGTCCTCTGCCCAGACTTCCTTGGCCATGCGGAAAGCCGCCCACGCCTTGGGCCAGCCTGCATAAAATGCCCCATGGGTCAGGATCTCTGCGATCTCACACCGGGTAATGCCGTTGTTTTTTGCTGCCGTCAGGTGATACCGGAACGAGGAGTCCGTCAACCCCTGCGCCATCAGTGCCACCACCGTCACAAGGCTGCGATCCCGGAGGGAAAGTTTATCCTCCCGGCTCCACACCTGCCCAAACAGTACCTCATCGTTAAGTTCTGCAAACTTTGGCGCAAATTCGCCCAGAGCATCCTTGCCTGCTGTCTGTTTCACTGCCATTATACGTTCCTCCCCATCTCGTAAGCCTGTGCCATGGCAGGTGTACTGCGCACTGCACCCGGCTCGTAAACGCCACTTGCCACAAGAGTGCCTTTTTCCATGGCTCCCTCTACACAGTCTGCATAGCCTCGGAAACAGGCCAGCGTAGTGTCCGCAGAGGCTTTTTCCTCGTCCGCCATGGTGTGGTGATGTAGTAGAATTCCTTATCCTTGACCTCAAGCCACCGCGCCACGGTACGGTCGATCACCGCCTTCAACTGGGCACTGATGGCGTAGAAATATACCGGGCTTGCCAGCACAATGACATCGGCATCGATCATCTTTTGCAGGAGGTCTGCCATATCATCCTTGTGGACGCAGACACCAGCGTGAGCGTTGCAGTAGTAGCAGCCGGAGCAGGGAGCTACTTTTTTCTCGGCAACCCGGATCTTTTCTACCTTGTGCCCAGCGTCCTGCGCCCCACGCAGAAATTCATCGCACAGAATATCAGAGTTGCCGCCCTTCCGGGGGCTGCCTGACAAAATCAATATCTTCTTGCTCATAGGGACCTCCTTGACAGCGGAGCGTGTCCGCATTATGATGTTGATAGAGTTTGATCTTATCATACAACTTAAAGTGTACTTTAAGTCAAGAGCTTTTTGAAAAAACGGAGGTTTCCGATGATCTATACCGTAGGCGAAATGGCACAAAAGCTGGGCATACCTGCCTCCACCCTGCGCTACTACGACAAAGAAGGGCTGCTCCCCTTTGTGGAGCGTTCTTCCGGCGGCATTCGGATGTTCCGGGAAAACGACTTCGAGTGGCTGCAGGTCATCCGCTGTATGAAACAAGCCGGAATGTCCATCAAAGATATTCGTCAGTATATCGAGCTTGCCATGCAGGGAGACGACACCATTGACACCCGGTTGGAAATGTTCCAGCATCAGCGAGAGGTGCTCACCCAGCAGATTCAGCAACTGCAGCACACGCTGGAAACTGTGGAGTATAAGTGCTGGTTCTACGAGACAGCCAAAGCCGCCGGAACGGTGGATGCCCCCGGTGCTATGACGGATGCGGATGTCCCGGAGCGGTTCCGTGCCATCCGGCAGGAGCTGCGGGGACAAAAGATGCCGAATATCGAAAGATAAGAAATGCCGTTCCAGTTGCTTTTGGAACGGCATTTCTCTTAATCTTCTAACCCATGGCATCCGCCCACAATTTTCAAATACCCCTCCGGGTCACCATTCAGAATCAAATCGGCATAACCAAGTGGGTCATTATAAATGAGGTAGTCCAGCTCTGACCGCTGCGCCATGGTAACGTTCAGTGCATCCCCGACCCCGGTACAGTCGATAGAGATTTTTCTCCCATCCCGGAGCAGCAGCTCTACGCACCCGGTGTCCATGTTGAACGAACAAACTCTTGCATCGTACTTCATATCTGCCCTACGGCACTCTTACAGTGGTCTGTCGTGCTTTCTTATGATAAAGTCTGGGACACTTTTCGATGGAAGCAAGGGATTCGTTCTGCTTTCCGAAGAAAACAAAAAATCCGAACCCTTCTCCTATCGGAAAAAAGTTCGGATTTTGTTGTTGTGGTGCACCTCCAGGGACTCGAACCCTGGGCCCACTGATTAAGAGAGCAAGCCGCCGGTTCGTCTCAATTTATGGAAGTTTCGAGTCATCGTTATTTTTAATCAAAGCAATGTGATTTTTTACCCGGTAATTTCTGCACCCTTTGTCCGATTTTGCAACGATTTGCACCCTTTGCACGTTTTGAAACCGTGCAAAAACCGTGCAGAAACCGTGCACTTACTCCCAGACAAACTAAAATCCACTTCATCCGACAACGACTTGACGGCATTGGTTTGGGTGGCCATTCTCTTATTTTTAGTACTTGCTGCATCACAAGCCGATTGGAAAGCATCTGACCTCATTCTCAGTATAACCCGTCGTTTTGTGTTAGAAAAAAGCAACACAGCACGATATGGTCTGTATGGCCTTGTAGTGGTATCCTTTTGCCAACAAGAAAACAACATAAAACGAAAGGAAAAACAAATGATGAAACGTATCTTTACCCTGATTACCTCTATTGTTCTGGCCACCAGTCTACTGGCTGTCCCCTGCTTTGCCGCTGAGCCTGAAGACTTGCCCACGCCGCAGCCTGGTGTGACCGAAACGGAACAGCCTGACGGTTCTGATCAGCCTGAGAATCCGGACAGACCTTCTATCCAGCCATGTGATGCTATGCCGGGCGTTGGAGACATGGGTTAACTCATAAAATCGATGTTCAAGTATTCTTTCGCTTCTTTTTTGACAACCTCTAACCCGATTTGATATCCAATGACTTTGCAGAGATAATACGATTGGTAGTACAATTCTTTGCTGATTTCGTCATCGCCCATAAAATGTCGGCATTCCGCTTCAATTTCCAGACATCGGGGCAATACTTGGTAATGTCCATATTGAATACAGGCTTCTCGTCCTTCTTTAGCGAGTGCAGCTCCTTCCTCATAGCGACCGCACAAATCCAGTACCCGAGCATAATTATAAAGGACCAAAGGCAACACCCCAATAGATGTTATGGTTTCCTTAAAATGCTTACGCACATACTTAAGCAGCTGATAGTAGATTTCAGCTGCTTTTTTATTTTGGCCAGCATCAGAGTAAGCAAGCCCAATCTGATTGATAATTGTGATTTCATCTCTTGTATAAAGGAAACTTTCTATACTCTCCAGGTCAAAGCGTGGCACAGTCAGCTGAATTGCCTGCATTAGCAGATCGATTTGTTCCAGCGGCGTGTAGCGTCCATCTAAGCGTCCCAGAAGTACCCTTGAACGCAGGGCAAATTGCTGCGCAATTTGATCATCCGGATCTGCCAGCTTTTCAAATTGTGCAAGCTTCTCAAAGCCCTCCGGCACCTTTTCGGTCGCATTGCAGGCAACAATTTCTTTCTGAAGAGCTTCCATCTCCAGTTCATTTTTACTCAGCAGAGCAAAATAGCGGTCATCCGGCAGGCCCAGACGCTGCAAAAGGGCATTGATCCGGTTGCGGCTGGGGGTCTGTTTCCCATTTTCCAGCCGGGAAAGAGTCATAGGCCCACAGATTCCATAGCAGAGCTGCTCCTGGGTCAAACCCAGATCCAGCCGCCGCTGCTTGACGTACTCGCCAAGAAAGACATTCTTCATCCCTAAACCCTCCTATAGAAGTAATATCTCTATTATTATAAAGGATGGCACAGCGGATTTCCAGTGAACGGTTCAACTTTTACTGAAAACTTATCGTTTTGTGTTATTTTCAAGTAACTCGGCACGATATGTTGCCGGTCGGCAGGATGTGCTACAATATGGAAGCAAATCCGAACAAGACCGTTCGACTGGGTTTATTTGGTGGCGAACCCTTGCTGATCGAGAATGAGAAAGTAATTGATAAAATTCTCCAATTTTGCAAAGAGCACAAAACCACTGTTCATATCACCACAAACGGAAGTTTCCTTTCGTATTATTTGAAGAAATTTATCATCAATCGTCGCTTCATCAGCGGTATTTATCCCACAATCGACAGTATGGCGTTAAATTATATGACGCGATACGATCTTGATCCGAGCCGGAACAATACAAATGAAACTTTCAAACTCCTGTGCTGTATTAAGACACTTCTGCATTACGGCATCCATGTGGACTTAGGAACCAATATCGATAGGCACAATCATAAAGAAATCTGGAATACACTGGATGACTTGAAGAAGTTACAGCTTTTGCAGGATAAAAACTTTGCGTGGACTATTGGTCGAGTAGATGATCGTTTGTATGAAACAAATTTCCCTGACATCATGATGGAAAGTGAGATTCTCGCTGAGCTTCAAAGCAAGCCTCTCCCGGACAATGTTCACGCGGCATTTTTAAAGACCTGCTATAACTTTGCCGACAAAATGGGCCTAAAGTTGAATTTGCGGGAGCATAAACAAACACATAGTTATTGTTGGAGCACTTCGTCATCCAGTAATGTTTTTTATGTTGATATGAATCTGAAAACATATCGTTGTACTTGCACAGTTGGTAGATCTAGGTACAGCCTTTTTGATTTTTCCTATGAAAATTTAACAAATTATCGGCCCGTCGCTGTAACCTGCAATTCTTATGCGGAGTGTAAGGATTGTAAAATCGGTGGCTTCTGCGGTGGCGGATGTCAGCTGTCCCACCAAATCGATTTCAAAAAGTGCTGTACATATGAAGAAGAAGTTTTTTCTCACTTCATGAAAACACTGTTTATTCCTTATATTAAATCCAAATATAACGAGGTGAATCAAAATGAACGCAAAGCTGAAAACAGATGCACTTGACCTTACCTCTCTGCTCAATGGGCTGGTGTTTTTCTCCCCAGTCTCTCTACTGGTACGAACCACTGCAGGAATCTCTCTCAGCCAATTCTTCATTTTGCAAGCAATTATGGCTACTATGGTCCTCCTCACAGAGATTCCTCTCGGAAAGCTGACCGATCGCATTGGCTATAAATCCACGTTGGTACTATACCAGATCGCGCTGCTCATTTCGAGAACCTGCCTCTTGCTGGCTCATGTAAGCTGCAATTATAGTCTGTTTATTTTACAGGCTATCCTCGAAGGCACAGCGGCTTCCTTTTCTTCTGGGACGCAGAGCGGCTATATTTATATTATGTTTTCAAAGGAACATTACGCTGAAAAATCTGCACATGTCGCCAATTATGGAACTGTCGGATTTTTTGCCAGTACCCTAGCTTATGCGGTCCTGTACACGCTGATTGGCATCAAGGGTCTGCTTCTGGCAACGATTGCCGCAAACCTTGTTGCTGTCTTTACCTCTTTAAAAATCCCCAAGGAAACAGTGCAGCCCAGAAGTGAAACGCGCCAAAAGAAAAACATTCCCTATCCGCAGTTGTTTCAGCAGAAAAAGATATGGATGCTTCTAATGATTTTGGCAGCTTTGAACATTGGCCGCATTCTGATCAATTTCTTCTATGCGGAGAAGCTGCAGTTGTGCGGGATCAATGAAACCTGGCTCGCCGCAATTATTATGGGTTATTCTGCAATTCAGTTGCTGTCCGAACGGATTCTCGCCCGTACCAAGCCTGAACACTATAATCAAATGATGGCACTGTTTTTCATTCTGAGTGGAATAGCCCTTGGTGTGTTGGGCTTGGTCAATGTGCCGGTTTGGACTATCCTATTTATGCTGATCCTTCCGCTTTTTTTGGATATTCCATCCTATCTGCTGGGAGAAGTCCAAAACAGCATTGTAGATGCTGCCGGCAGGGAAGACAATCGCGCCGAGCTGCTTTCCGTCTTCAACATGGGCGTCAATGTTACTGAAATTTTTTATCTGTTTGGCTCATCACTACTGGTGAGCGCCGGGTCAACGGCTTGTTTTGTCATCCTCGGTGCTTTTATGACCGTAGTTGGAATTGGCATCTGTCTTTCTGTGAAGAGCGCATGGTTGCTTTCACTTCAAGAAAAAAAGAACGGCAACTAATTTTAGTCTACAATATCAAGAGGGCTTATATATGATGTCTGGATACATCTCCGATTGCCTAGGAGAAAATTTCAGTTGTATTCAACCCAAGCCAATATTACCTCAAAAATTCAATTGGGATGTCTTCATGGCCACACTGATTCCTACTGAAGGGTGTAATTTTCAGTGTTCATACTGCCACAAAAACCACCCGGCAGCCAGTATGACTCGTGACACACTGGACCGAATTGAGGAGTATATAACTGCACAAGCGCCGCGCTATAAACAGGTCATACTTGCATGGTTTGGAGGTGAACCTACTCTTTGCAAAGACACTGTGCTGGAAGTGTCCAACATTGTGCAAAATCTGCAGAAACAGTATGGCTTTCACTATGCTGCCAATATGACCACCAATGGTTATCTGCTGAATGACAAGCTATTTCGGCAGTTCTATCAGGCAGGGATCACCAGCTATCAAATTACAATTGATGGTTGGAATCACGACAAGACTCGGCCCCATGTATCCGGCAAGGGAACCCTGCAGACCATCATTAACAATCTGGCCTCTCTTTCCAAGTTGCCGCCGGCAGAGTATTCCTTTCATATCACGCTGCGCCACAATATTCTGGCCGACGATGAGGACTACAGTTGGTATGATTATCTGTACCGTCTGTTTGGGCATGACAAACGCTTCGCCGTACTTGTTCGTGCTGTTGGTGACTGGGGTGGTGAAGGCGTCCACAGTCTATCCATCCTTCATCAGGATACAAAAGATGTGTTGGTAGCAAAACATGTTGCATATCTGGATAAGATCGGGATGTCGTGTCATAACCACAGAAACGGAGCCCTTGCACAGGTGTGCTACGCTTCCTATCCACATAGCATGGTATTCCGGGCCAATGGAAAAATTGGCAAATGCACTGTGGCGCTTGACCACCCGCAAAACCAGTTAGGTTGGGTTGATCCCGAAAAAGGTATTGTGATCGACCCGGAGGTTAACTGCCGGTGGAGCTTTTCTGATCTGAAGCCCGAGTGTCGTAGCTGCCGGAATGTTTTGCGCTGCATGAATATGCAGTGCAAAAAGTCTGAAATTATTGATGGAAAGACAGTTTGCCTCTATAGAAAATCAGAATGTGTGTAATCAGTTAACTAACGCAAAACGATATGTTTATTCCTCATCCTGTGTGCTACAATTTGAATCAGAAAGAGCAAAGCACACAATCCACTGTTCATAGAGACAGATGGAACGATCACAGAAGAGGTGGAAATCATGAAGTATTATCTCAAAAAGTGCTGGCCCACTGTTACAGCGGCCTCCATCTGTATGGTTGTTGCCTATGGTTTGCAGGTCTGCACCAGTCTGGTACAGATTCAGATCACCCAGGGACTGCTGGACGGTGATCTGCGGGCTTTCACCATTCGGATCATTCTTCTTCTGCTGACCTGGCTGGCCGTGGTCCTTTGCCTGATTGCAGAGACCTTCTTCCAGGGCCGGGCCGTGCGCCGGATGAACAACGCTCTGCGCCGGGATATGGCAGCGGGCCTGTTGCACAAGACCCATCAGGAGTATCATAAGCAGGAGAGCGGCGAGTACCTCTCCCAGTTTACCAACGACGTGAACCAGATTGAGCAGATGGCCTGGACTCCGTTTTTCACCATCATGGGTTCTGCGGCACAGGTGGTGTTCGGCATCGTTGCACTGGCATCCATTCATTGGCTGCTTCTGGTGATTTCTCTGGTCATCGCATTGGTTATGATCTTCGTTCCTCGTCTGTTCAGCAAACGGTTGGGAACCGTTGGCACAGCCTGTGCCGCCAGCCAGGCTGACAGCGTCAGTAAAATCAAGGATCTGCTGGCAGGTTACGATGTGCTTCGCTTCTTTGGCAAGGATGAACGGTTTACCAGCGGAGTCGATGCAGCCAGCGACAGCATGGAGCAGGCCAAGTACAAACTGACCATCAACAAGGACGGCATCGGCTGTGGTCTGGCCTATGTCAGCGCCGTCTGCCAAGTGGCCGTTGTCATCCTGCTGGGTGTCCTGATCCTCAATGATATGATTCCTCTGGCCACCTTTATGGGCACCGGTACCATCTGCGCCGGCGTGTATAATGGACTGAACCAGGTGTCCAAACTTGCAGTGTCCTTCTCGGCCAGCAAGCCCTATTTCGATAAGATTACCATCCATGCCGGCGAGGCGCAGCTTCCTGATTTCGGTCTGCCTACCCTGCAGGAAGGCATTACGGTCAAGGATGTCTCTTTCGGCTACGATGAAAAGAAGCCGATCCTGGTCCACATGAACGCGGAATTCAAGAAAGGCGGCAAATACGCCCTCACCGGTCCCTCCGGCTGCGGCAAGAGCACCCTGCTGAAGATTCTTCTGGGCTGGCTGCCCGGCTACCAGGGCAAGGTCCTTTATGACGAGAGAGACGTGCGGGATTACACGCCCGAGCAGCTCCAGCAGAAAATGAGCTACATCGAACAGAATGTGTTCCTGTTCAATACCACCATCCGTGAGAACATTACCCTGGGTGAGCACTTTACCGACGAGCAGATGGAAAAGGCACTGCGTGACAGCGCCCTGGCAGGCGACCTTGCCAATATGCCCAAGGGTCTGGATACGCCGGTGGGCGAGGAAGGCAACGCCCTCTCGGGCGGCCAGAAGCAGCGCGTGGCCATCGCCCGTGCTCTGATCCATAACCGCAGCATCCTGCTGGTGGATGAGGGCACCAGCGCCCTGGACCAGAAGAACGCCGACATCGTGGAGAAGAGCCTGCTGTCCAACCCTGACCTGACCCTGATCCTGATTAGCCATCACCTGAGCGACGAACGTAAAGCCCAGTTCGATCATGTGTACGAGTTGACGCCCGCATCTTCTATTGTCTGAAACCGGGAAGCAACGCAATAGCCGGAAGAATCCAAAGAAACCGTGCCGGGGTTTCGTGGCATACGACTTTGTTTGCAAAGTCTAGTGTGTTACACCTTGGTTCCGGCTGATGCGGAAAAGGGACTGCGAGCAGCTCCGGCAAGCACCTATTCTGCGGCAGAAGGATGCGCGGATGGGGATGGCAGCTAATGGTTTCTGCCCACCCAGCGCAGGCTTGCAGAGGAACCAATGGTGTACGTTCTCCTTCCTGCCGCAGCAGCGTTTTTCCCTATAAGCCGCAAGGTAAATAATCAGCGTCTGTATTTGCCCCGCATCCCGGCCTTTGTGCGGTGCTTTAACATAGAGGATTTATTGAACACTCGCAGCAAGGTCATCTGTTCTTCTTTCGTCAGCTTGGAATAGTCGATGCCGATCTGTCCCATCAGGACATTCATCTTCTTTTCCAACGGAGAACCTTCAAACTTCTGTGCATTTTCAAGCTGCTTCCTCGCTTGCTCGACCGCTGCGCCGTCCGACGTGGTCTTATCGGTCCCATGTGCCGCTTTGATCTGCTTCAGGATCGCCGCCAGCTCATCATAGAGGATCTGCCCGAAATATTCGTCCTCGTTGATCTGCGCCGCCTTCAGCGTCCGCATGGTCAGGTCCTCTGCATCGGCATGGTATCGCTTTTCCAGTTCCTGCCGGGTGGCTTCCACCATGGCATTCATATCCCGGATGCGGTCACTGACCAGACCATCCACACAGATCTCAAGGTCGGTCATCCACCGGGAAAAATCGGGATGTTCCAAAAGTTCACACAGCAGCCGATGATTGAAATTCCCATTCCTTAATACGTCCACTGCGCCATCGCTCAGATGCAAGTCCGAAAGGACTGCATCTGGGCGTTTTTTGTTTTCCGTCATACTCAGCAGGTAGTCCGTGGTCACGCCATAAAACTCAGCCAACGTTGTCACCGCATAAATGCTGAGGTCGGTCACATCGTCGCTCTCGTATTTCGACAGTGCCGATTTGGACAGACCCGTCTGTTCTGCCAGCGTTTCCAGCTTCAGACTCCGCTCCACACGCAGGTCTTTGAGCCGTTCTCCCAGTGTCAGCTTGATGTTCATGGTCGCACCTCCGATGTTTTTTGCACAGTATACCACTTCCGGCGGTTCCTGTCCATAAGCGTGGAATTTTGCAGTTTCTGCACCTGTTTTCCGACATTATGGATATGCGGCACAGCGGCCATGGAGGTGCTATCATATAGACAGAAAGAAAACATATTAACTCCCCAGCAGCGAACATATTAAGGGCTTCCCGCGAAAGCCCTCTGAAATATCTTTCATAACAGAACCTTGAGAACAGAATGACCGTCCGAACTGCCCAGACCGCCAAGACCTCCCATCGGGGGAGCGAGCGCCCTGCATGGGGCCGACACAGAGTCCAAAAAGATTTCCTGTCGGGAGGCAGCAAGGGAGACCGGCTTCACCGAAGTTCCCATTTGGGGAACACCGGTGACCTTGAACGTGGCAGGAATCAAATTGATCCGTGCCAAAACCTTTGAGCAAAGGAGAAATTTTGAGCTTATATCAAAAGATCAAGTCCGCCATCACCGTTCGGCAGGTGGGAGAAATGTACGGCATGGAGCCCGACCGCCATGGCATGGTGTGCTGTCCGTTCCACTCCGACAACCACCCCAGTATGATGCTGAACGAATCCTACTATTACTGTTTCGCTTGCGGGGCCAATGGAGATGCCATCGACCTCACCGCCAAGCTGTTCGACCTGAACCCCCGGCAAGCCGCCGAGAAGCTGATAAATGACTTCGCGTTTGCGAAGCAATGAAGTCCCCAGTGGGGACTTTAAGCAACGGAACGGTCTTGCGTCAGCAAGATGGAGGGACTAAGTCCCGACAAGTTCCGATTTGGCAAAAGAGCAATCTGACTCTGGAGGAAGCGGCGGCTTACTCCGGGATCGGTATCAATAAACTGCGGTCAATGACCGATAGCGATGAATGCAAGTTCGTCCTTTGGAACGGAACCAAACGGCTGATCAAACGCCGTAAGCTGGACGAATATCTGGACAAGGCATTCTCGATCTGATGCGGTGTAGAAAATTGACCGTTTGATGTTGCAGGGAGTCTTGCGTCATGGTATACTCATGGCGTAAGGCTCCTTTTCAACATTCTGTGAATGAAAAGGAGAGTTTATATGCAAAGACGTAAAGACAATAAAGGCCGTGTTTTGAAGGATGGCGAGGTTTATCGCAAGAGTGACGGGCTGTATATGTACCGTTGGACTGCGAAAAACGGGAAACGCCATACCATCTATGATGCAACCTTGGAGGGGCTGCGCGAAAAGGAAGAGAAGATCCAGCACGACTTGGCAGATGGCATCCGCATCCCGGAGTGCAGCCTGACCCTGAATGACCTGTTTGAACTGTGGCGTAAGAACAAGGTGGGCTTGAAAGAGCATACCTTCGCTAATTACGTTTATATGTACAATCGGTTCGTCCGGGATGAGATCGGCATGATGAAGCTCAAGGACATTCGCAAGTCGGATATCCGCAGCTACTACAATGGCATCGTCCGCAATGGCAAGATGGCGTTGAACACGCTGGAAACCATCCAGAATGTTCTCCATCAGGTCTTTGCGGTGGCGGTGGACGATGAGTACATCCGTGTGAATCCCACGGATGGTGTCCTGACGGCCATTAAAGCCGCCCACCAGTACGAAACGCCCAAACGACACGCTCTGACCCTGCCCCAGCAGCAGGCGTTTCTGAATTTCATCAAGAAAACGCCGAAGTTCCAGCACTGGCTCCCGATGTTCACCTTCATGCTGGGTACCGGATGCCGCATCTCGGAAACGGTTGGCCTGTGCTGGGGTGACATCGACTTCGAGAGTGGGTTTATCACCATCCAGCACAATCTGGTGTACCATGACCACGAGGTCGGTGGCTGCTATTTCACCATGTCCACCCCCAAGACTGCCGCCGGTAAGCGGGCAATTCCAATCTTGCCCGAAGTGCGGAAAGCGCTGGAGCAGGAACGCACCAACCAGCAGGAGCTGGAACTGGTATGCGAATACGAAATCGACGGAATCTCGGACTTCGTATTCCTGAACCGCTTCGGCCAGCCGCAGAATCCGCAGACGGTCAACCGCGCCATCAAGCGCATCAGTGTGGCCTACAACGAAGCCGAGCTGGAAAAGGCCGAAAAGGAAAAGCGGGAACCGCAGCTGCTGCCGCCTTTCTCCTGCCATAATCTCCGGCACACGTTCTGCACCCGGCTGTGCGAAAATGAGACCAACCTGAAGATCATTCAGGACATCATGGGACACAAGGACATCAGCACCACGATGGAGATTTACGCGGAAGCCACCAAGGAAGCCAAAGCCCATTCCTTTGCAAATCTGAACGGCAAATTGGGCATTTCGGTCTGAAATCCACTACACCAACTACTACACCACTTTTACACCAAATTGCCGGTAAGTTGTGGAGAGTTGCGTAGGGTGACGTACGGGAGCAGGAAAAAGGAAGCCGCATGGATAGGCTTATAAAGGAAAATAAAGCCATTTGTGAGCCTTCCTTGACCTGTCCCCACGATGAAGCCGATTGACCAGTAAATTTCCAATTTAAGCAAAACAAAGCCTGAAACTTCTTGATGTACCGAGAAGTTTCAGGCTTTTTCTTTTGATGGATTTCCAGTGAAAACTACGCCATACGCCAATTTTACGCCAAACGATGCAGGATTTTGTGCAGAGCAAAAAGAGCGTTGTTCGCGTTTGCGCAGCGAAGCGGAGCAATGAAAGCCCCAGTGGGGCTTTTAAGCGACCGAACGGTCTTGCGCAAGCAAGATGGAGGGGCCTCGCCCCGACAAGTTCGCGTTTGGTGTAAGAATCGGGCGTGTGGTGGATGGGTGCAGACCTGCAAAGGGCTGCATCACAAAGCGGATCCATAGAACTGCAAACGGACAGCCGGAACATTCCAC
>ENA-USTZ01000602-USTZ01000602.1-human-gut-metagenome-genome-assembly--contig:-NODE-602-length-16256-cov-4.108289_pt1 | contig 16256 bp, 9 predicted proteins | sample MGYA00250049_ERZ773375 | MGnify/ENA primary metagenome ERZ773375 (study PRJEB29103, sample SAMN06111956) | human gut metagenome | biome: human gut; feature: ankylosing spondylitis patient; material...
AGTAATTTTCTCTCTGTTCAAAGTAAATGTATAATCGGTATTCCAAGAGAAATCCTTTTGATTGAAATTTTGGGTATTAATAACTAATTCCACACCTTTATTCTCAGTTTTTCCTACATTATCCCATGCCAAAGAATATCCGGTAGAACTAGGTACTTTCTTCTGCATCAACAAATCTGATGTCTTTTGTTGATAAATATCCAATGAACCACTGATACGGTTATTGAAGAAACCGAAGTCAATACCGATATTAGCCGTTGCTGTTTTTTCCCAGCCCAGATTATAATTCGGTGTCAAAGCTGGATAGTAGCCATAGGCTCCGTTTTCCGTATTATTTATGAGATAAGCATACATGGTCTTTCCCAATCCTCCCTGAGTCTGATAGGCAGAAACAGCACTGTTTCCCGAAATACCATAACTCAGCCGAAGTTTCAAATTGGAAAGTTGTTCTACGTTCTTCAAAAAATTCTCTTCATTCATACGCCAAGCCAAAGCCACAGATGGGAAGACCCCCCACTGATGATCTTTTGCCAATACAGATGAACCATCCTGACGCAAAGTCACAGTCATCAGGTATTTCTCATTGAATTTGTAGTTGATACGCCCAAAGAAAGATGCCATAGTGGTTTGTACATAACTGCTGGATATCTGCTGACTATCCTGCAAACCACCCAAATTATAAAACAACATAGTGGATGAAATAAGGTTATGCCCCGCACCCTTATATTCCTCGGCCACATTTTTATATAATGCGTTACCAGCCATCAGACTCAGATTATGTTTTCCTAATGTGAACGAATAAGCCAATGTATTTTCCCACGACCAATTGACGTCACTATGATTGGTAGCATCCGCCAACGAATAATTTCCCGCTCCGTCTAACGTATATGTATCAGCAAAATGTCCTGTACGGATATCTTTCTTGTCAAAGCCAAAAGTAGAAGTCAGTGTCAAGTCCTTGATAATGTTCCAGGTAGCCCCTACATTCCCCACCAAATGGCTGGTCAGCCGGTTATTTTTATAGGCTCCGGAAACTTCTTCGGCTATGGGGCTAATGGTCTGCCCATCATTAAAAGGAAGCACATTGATAGAACCATCTTCATTATATACATCTCCATAGGGAGCGTAATAAATAGAACGGTTGAAAGGATCACGTCGGATATTCTGATCCAAATAGGTATATACCACATTGGCATTCAATTTCAAGTTATCAGTGAGCTTATGCGATAAGGATAAGGTTGCATTATAACGGTCCATATCATCCATCTTCACCAAACCGTCTTCGGACATATATTCAAAAGCCAGATTGAATGTTGTTTTCTCCGTACCATTTGAAATATTGACAGAATGGGACATCTGGCTACCCGTTTGCATCAGCATATCCACCCAGTCTACATTTTGATTGGATTTTACCGCATCATAAGCAGAACCAAAAATTTTGGCATCATCTTCAGGACCTCCCCACTGGCCGTCCGTACGATAAGCCTCTCTCTTGAAGTCGGCCCATTCGGACAAATTCATTCTATCGGGATAAGCAGCTACGGAATTGATGGAATAATAACCGTTATATGAAACCTTGGTCTTGCCTACAGCCCCTTTCTTTGTAGTGATCAAGATAACTCCGTTAGCACCGCGAGAACCATAAATAGCGGTGGAGGAAGCATCCTTCAGAATTTCCATGGATTCTATGACATTGGGATTGATATCAATATCTGTCCCATAGGGCACTCCGTCTACAATAATCAGCGGAGCATTCGAAGCGTTCAATGACCGATTACCGCGAATGGAAAAGGACAAGCCCGAACCTGTCTGACCACTTGATTTAGTCATATCCAGTCCAGCCACTTTCCCTTGCAGGCTTTCCAAAGCATTCGTCGTAGGAACAGCAATAATGTCCGCTTGCTTGATGGAGGTCATAGAACCGGTCAAGTCCCGTTTCTTTACAGTACCATAACCAATGACTACCACTTCATCCAATTCTTCCGTATCTTCTTTCAAAATTACCTTTACCGGAGTTCCCGGCTTAATGACAGCCTCTTGTGAAAGCATACCGATATAACTGATTTCCAATTTTTTCGTGTCCGCAGGGACCGACAAGGAGAAATTCCCCTCGAAATCGGTAATGGTTCCTATAGATGACTTCCCCGCCACTTTCACATTAGCACCGATGACAGGCTCACCGGTACTGTCTAGAACTGTACCTGTTACGGTAACATTTTGTGCATAAACATTCCCGACACTCATCACCAGGAATGAAAGCACAAACAAAATAAACCTACTTTGTTTCATGTTCTTCATTGTTTTCATTTATAGTATCATTTAAAGTTTTTAGCACTGCAAAGATGAATAAAAACAAAAACCGGATATTGCATTATTCAGTCTAAGATTTATAAAATCCGGTTTGAGAATAACAAAAACAGAGTTATCCGAATATAAATCGATTTAGGCTAACAGGAGGGAATCTGAAAATCCCGGCATTCTGTCTTTTTGCCATTCTAAACATAATGAAGAATCCGAATACACACACTATTTTGCGTTAACAGATTCTTCATTACATTCAAAAGACCAAAGTAAAAAGGGTAATGCAATATAGCTTTTTGAAGCTTTCTTATTTTTCCTATTCTATTTCACTTATAGAAAAAAGAGTATTTCTACGCTCCATCCGCACATTTTCTCCAGTTAGCTGACATGATGATTCCAAACGGATATCAGAAGATGACGCACCTATTTTAAATGTATATTGACCACCGGCTATAGTCCATCCATTATTTGCATAATAAGCCATTTGCTGAAGAGAAACCTTAAAACTTATTATTTTCGATTCGCCGGGGTTCAAATTCACACGGGCAAACCCTTTTAGCTGTATAGGTTTGAGAAATTCCGAGGAAGTAGGAGACAGATAAAGTTGCACAACTTCAGTACCTGCACATTTTCCTGTATTTTTCACCTTACAGCTAACCTCAATCAAATCATCAGTTGTTTGTGCAGTAGACGGAACTTTTATATCACTATATTCAAAGGAAGTATATGAAAGCCCAAAACCAAACGGATAAGCTATTCTTTCTTGGAATTCACCATTGTTATAACAATAAAGTTCTTTATCTTCAGTCTTAGGATAGCTAACGCATAATTTTCCGGACGGATTGACATTGCCTAACAAAATATCAACAACAGCATTTCCTCCTTCTTCGCCCGGATACCACGCTTGCAGAATAGCTGAACAACCTGCTTCTACTTCGTCAATCACTTGTGGACGTCCACCAAACATAACCAGAACAACCGGTTTACCTGTAGCAATCAGTTCTTTTAAAAACTGTTCCTGATCTCCCGGCAAACAGATACCTTTACGTTGCCGAGCCTCTCCGCATAAGGTAGGATTCTCTCCTAATGCAGCAATAATCACATCACTTTCCGAAGCTACATTTATGGCAGCCTGCCAGTTAGTAGAATCGGATGATTCCATTAACATCATATTCAAGCGTTCAGTTCTAGGATCTCCTTCACGGATAATGGAAGTCTCATTTTTTGCACTCCAATCACATCCGCGTTCATAGTCCACAGTGAATCTACCATTCGCCTTGTGCTTAAAAGCATCATATACAGAAACAATTTTAGGACTGTCAGGGTCTATTTTTCCTCCCCACCAGAATGCCTGCATAGACTGATATGTATAATCTCCTAACATACACCAATATGTATTTGCGTTCGGCCCTACCAAAGCTATTTTCCTATATTTGCCAGAGAGGGGCAATACATTGTTATTTTTTAACAAGACAATGGATTGACATGCCAAGTCATAAGAAGTTTTACGATATTCGGGGCAATCCAAATCCAAATTTCCTGTTGCATAAAGCTTCCGGTCTGTAGATAATAAGCCCAGACGTGCTTTCAACATTAATGCACGTTTTACCGCAATCTCAAAATATTTCTCATTAACCAAACTGTCTCCTATTAATTCGGGCAGATATTTATAACAGTTATTTGATGGTAATTCAATGTCATTACCTGCGGTTAGAGCCTCAACAGCCCGTTGTTTCAAGATATCAGGATTTCCTTTTTGACTAGCATATCCTACTGCCCCATAGTCACTGACCACTACTCCGTCAAATCCAAGATATCCACGTAATATTTTATTCAGAAGAGTATCGCTGGATACGGCTTGTTCACTACGGAACCGGCCATAGGATGTCATCAAGACCTTACATCCCGCCTGTCGTATCATAGCTTCGTGTGGCAAAAGCACTTCCTCATAAATTTCTTTCCAACTCAAAGAAGAGCCTCCACCATATCCCAAAAAATGCTTGGTGCACGCAGCAACTCCATTTTTCAATCCTTTCTTCTGCAGACCTTCCACAAAAGCGACTCCCATAGCTGCACTAAGATACCCATCTTCACCATAGGATTCTTCTATACGTGGCCAATGAGCGGTACGTATGAGATCGACCATGGGTGACAAAGCAAGAGTAGCGCCAACAGAGCGCATGACTTCCGCCGTTTGTTCCGTTTTTACTGTAGCCAGTTCCGGATTCCATGTGCAGGCTATACCCAATTGTTGGGGATAAACGGTCGCTCCTTTGGCAGCCAGTCCGGTAATGGCCTCTTCGTGAAATATGGCTGGTATACCTGAGGGAGTCTCATGTATCAGATAATTTTGAAGATCACGCACAAAATCACGCAGTTCATTTGGTTCCATATCTAAAGCGCAAGCATATTGACAAATATGCCCTATACCGTCAGATATCTTCTCTTTACACTTTTCTAATGACAGTTTTCCATCCTCCATTATTTCTTTCGGACGAATACCATACAATTGTGCAACTCTTTCGGCTTGTGTCATCCTACTATAAAGCGTATCTACTTGCAGGCTCATTTCCCGAATGTCGAAATCCTCAATTGTTTTTTCATGGGTTTTAGAAGTACAACCGATAAATCCTAAAGATATTAGTATAAAACAGTAAATTGATATTTTTTTCATATTTGAATTTATATCAGAAAATATTCTTGTAAAATCAAAGACAACTTGAAATAAAAGTATAAGTCTGTCCTGCTTCAGTAGCTACATCATATAAATAAGAATCTTTCAATTCCACTCCTTTCAATGGAGCTTTCTCACTAACCAGCGGACGACTGATTTCTTGCTTTTCAAACAAGGGATTAGGATTATCTCCTTCCGCTTTAACCAATGTCATACCATCCATCGCCAAAGTATTGTGCACACGTAAGCGAAGATTACCACCGATAGTAGATTTGATAATTGCCGACTCTACCTTGCCGTCTTTCCATTTCAGAGAAACGATTTCGAAACCACCACGTGCACGAAGCCCCCTAATCTCTCCATTTTTCCAGGTATCAGGTAAAGCAGGAAGTAAATGAACAGCCCCATCATGGCTCTGCATCAACATTTCAGCAATTCCGGCTGCACAACCAAAATTTCCATCAATCTGGAAAGGCGGATGAGCATCGAATAAATTTGGATAAGTACCTCCTCCCTGACCTTTCTGTACTTCAGGAGAAACAAAATTCAACTGATTGGCAATCAACTTAAATGCATGATTCCCATCCAAACATCTTGCCCAAAAACAGACTTTCCATCCCATAGACCAACCAGTAGAAGGATCACCACGCTGTATCAATGTATTACGGGCAGCTTCAAAAAGTATAGGTGATGAATAAGGAGAAATTTGATAACCGGGGAAAAGTCCCCATAAATGAGAGATATGACGATGATGGTCATTAGGGTTATCCCAGTCTTCGAACCACTCTTGCAACTGTCCGTATTGCCCTACTTGCATGGGAGGAAGTTGCCTTTTTAATGACAGAATGGTATCACAGAATTGCTTGTCCAGATTCAAAATCTGTGCTGCTGAACGAGTATTTGAAAATAAATCGGATACCAACTGATTGTCCATCGTGATACCTGCAAACAGATTGGCTTTCCCTTTCCAAATACTAGGCGAATTCTCTGGAGAGTTACTAGGAGTGACTACCAGATAACCGGTATTGGGATCTCTTACTAAAAAATCAACAAAAAATTCTGAAGCACTCTTCAGAATAGGATACACGGAAGCCAGGTATTCCTTATCACCCGAATAGAGGTAACGGTCCCACAAATGTTGACATAACCACGCATTACAGGTAGGCCACGGTCCACAATAAGCCCTATCTACAGCACCATTCATACGCCACAAATCCGTATTGTGATGCAATACCCATCCCCGGCAACCATACATCTCCCGGGCAGCCTCCTGACCGTTCTCATACAATTCTTTCACCATTTGTAGGAAAGGCTCATGCATCTCACGCAAATTGGTAACTTCGGCAGGCCAATAATTCATTTCCGCATTGATATTGGTGGTATAACGGCATTTCCAAGCAGGATTTAGTTTCTGATTCCAAATACCTTGTAAATTAGCAGGTTGTCCTCCCGGCTGAGAACTGGAAATAAGCAAATAACGACCGAACTGAAAATAAAGAGCAACCAGATGGGGATCATCGGAAATAGCGAATTCTTTTATCCGGACATCAGTAGGTTTATCAGCCTGCGAAGTGCGTCCCAAATTCAGAGATACACGGTTATAGTATTTTTGATATGCACTGATATGAGCCTGTAAAGCTCGGGCATAATTCTTTCCGGCATTCTTCATGGATACCTTATTACGCCCGGATGGATTTCCGGATATATCCTTATAATTCACAAAATTAGTGGCCATGGCGATATAAATAGTAGCACTATTAGCATTAGTCACGGATAATAATGTATCTCCTGCCACACTCTTTCCACCCTGTAAATCTAACTTCAAATCTGCACGGAAACAAATAGAACCTTTTGTGAAATCGTCTCCTTTAGTTGTGCCTTCCAAAATCAAGGCATTCTTTCCAGAAACGGTAACATCCACCTTCTGAGGACAAGTCAGGGAAGCGGAAAAAGTAAGTTTTCCCGGTTGAGAAGCAGTAAGGCGGACAATGACCAGCTGGTCGACAAAAGAGGTAAAGACCTCACGCTTATAATCTATTCCATTTACAGTATAAGCAGTCGTGGCTACAGCTTTTTCCAAATCCAATTCACGACGGAAGTTTGTATAATTTTCATGACTAGGAAAGTCCAGACGCAAGCTGCCCACTGTCTGATATGGCATCCCGAAACCGTTCTTGGAGAGGATTTTTTCACCTGCCAACGCTTGAGCTTCAGGATATCTACCAGCAAAAATTAACTGACGGATGGTCGCCAACGCTCCTTTAGCCTCAGGATTATAATTTTTATAAGGAGAACCTGCCGATACTGTTTCCTCATTCAATTGAATCTCTTGCTTCACATTTGTTGCACTAACTAATGTATGTCTGATTATCAATAAATTGCAAACCAATAATAGAGGTATAGGTAATGGTTTAGAAACCACCTATCTTCATCATTTTGCATGATTCTCAATCATTTCAAATAGCTCAATGCGAAAATAACACTATTTCTTGGATTAACCAAATTTCGATTATCAAATTCATCCAAATTCAGCAAATTACGGGCTATGGTTGTCGAAATTTATATTTCAATCCATATTCTTCAAGTTTGCTGTATAGTGTTGTCCGTCCTATCCCAAGCAGTTCAGCTGCGACACTCCGGTTACCGTTTGCCTGTTTCAAAGCACGCAATATCCGCTCTTTTTCCTCCGTGTCATTGTGCAAGGCGAAGCTGACAGGAGAAGTCGGTTTCGTCACGGTAAGTTCCAGATATTCTTTCGTGACCACACCTTCTTGAGCCTGCAACACGGCACCCATGATTTTCTGCCGAAGCTCGCGCACGTTGCCCGGCCATGCGTGGGTCAGCAACGCTTTCCGGGCTTCGGTACTGAAACCGCTCACGTTACATTCCAGCTCCTTGTTGGCTACCTCGCGGAAGAACTCCGCCAGAGGCATGATATCCTCCTGACAGTCGCGCAACGGCGGGACTATTATCTCGAAGTCATGTAGGCGGTACAGCAAATCCTGACGGAAACGCTTCTCGCTCACAGCCGCCTCCATATCCTCGTTGGTGGCAGCAATGATGCGGATGTTGAAATTATAATCTGCCGTGTCACCGATGGGACGATACCGCCTCTCCTGTATGGCACGGAGTAGCATCTGTTGCGTTTCCATTGCGAGGTTGCCCACCTCGTCTAAAAATAACGTACCTCCTTCAGCTTCATGGAAATAGCCTTTCTTGGTGCAGTCCGCACCAGTGAATGCACCCTTGACGTGTCCGAAGAATGCCGATGGCGCAAGCTCTTTGGTCAGTGAACCGCAGTCCACCGCCACAAAGGGCTTGCCCGCCCGTTTGCTCTTGTTGTGCAGTTGGTGGGCGATATGCTCCTTGCCCGTGCCGTTCTCGCCTAATACTATCACGCTCATGTCGGTATTGGCTACAATCTTTATCCGGTGCATAATTTTCTGAAAGGTGGAACCATCACGGGCGAATACTGGCATACGGCTGTATCCCGCCTGACGCTCTTTCTGTATGGAGCGAATAAGGGGGATGAGCTTATCTTCCACAAGTTGTTTGGGGATGTAATCCAAAGAACCGAGCTTCATGCTTTCCACGGCGGTATGTACTTCGGCGTAATCGGTCATTATAATGAACGGTTGCAGCTTTCCCTCTTTGCGCATCCAGCGCAACAAGTCTATTCCGTTGCCATCCGGCAAACGCAGATCTGAAACAACTATACCGTCACCCGTTGCCTGTTGCAGATGTTTCTTTGCTGTTGATAGGTGGTAAGCCTGAACGGTACTGTATCCCTCCCGTGCCAGTAGGTTGCAGACATACTCGCAATATACGATGTTGTCCTCCACCACGATGATTTTTGTTTTATCCATTATTACATCTTCTCCTTTCTTCTTTTGCCTGTTGAACAATCTCCACACCTTGATCCAGCACAGAATTAACCGCTTGTTGAATGATGCTGTCATTGGGCTTTTCCTCACCATGAATCACTCTATAAAGTTCTTTCAGCGGTTGGTCGGTACGGAGTATCTCCCACGAACTGCGCAGATGGTGTATCAGGGCATCCAACTCTTGCAGGTCTTTTCGTGTTACCGCATCCCTTACCGCCTGCATCTCCTTTTCAGTTTCCGTTATCAGTTTCTCCAGCATGACGGCTTCACTGCCGTATGACAACAAGGCGGAAAAGTCCGGCTTTCCGTTGGGTGTTCCCTTAGTGGCGCACTTGTCGGAAAGCTCCATCAGTTCCGATATGGAGAACGGCTTGAACAGGCATCCGGCAAAGCCACGTTCCAAAAGTTCCTCCGCATCGCAACTGCCCGAAGCTGTTGTCACGACTACTGGGATTTTTGGGGAATTGCCCACGTTGGACGAGCGTAGAAGTTCCAGTAACTCGAAGCCGTTTATATCGGGCATATTCAAATCAGTAAGAAGTAGATTGTATTCTTTCCGGCGTATCATTTCCATCAGTGCTGCCACATCCGTGCAAATGTCGCAGCGTATTCCCTCTTGGGCGTACATTTCTTTCAACATCAAGAGCAACACCTCGTCGTTGTCAATGGCTACGATATTGAGGTTTCTTCCATTTTGGCGAATAAAAGTTTGTATCACTTGCTCCGGCAGTTCTTCGGCTTTCTTCATAGGTATTTCCACCGTGAAACAGCTGCCTTTCCCTTTTTCGCTTTCCAACCGTATTTTTCCGTGGAGCATCATGACGATATTATGTACGATGGCAAGTCCCAGCCCGAAACCGTCTTTTGCAGCGGCATTTGAAAGCCGTTCAAATGCGCCAAATACACGTTGTTGTTCCTCTTCAGTCATTCCTGTACCCGTATCCTCAACCGTAATTGTCAGCACTCCGTCAGTATAATCAGTAGCCAATGACACACCGCCTTTTTCCGTGAACTTGATAGCGTTTGACAGCAGATTGTTCCCGATTTGAATTATTCGCTCCTTGTCGGTCAAAACAACAGCATCTCTTATGTTCTTCACGGTCAGTGACAGTCCTTTGTTCATGGCAACGGGCATGAACTCCGTTTCAAGGATATGCGTGATTGCTGAACTCCGGCAAGGGTAAAGTCTGGGCTGTTCCTTACCGTTATCCAAGCGGAAGAAGTCCAACAGGGTGCTGAGCAGATTCCGCATACGGTAGGAGGATTGCTGTATGCTTTGGAGATACTGCCCAGTCTTATCCTCATCACGTTCTTTCAGCATCAGTCCGGCATAGCATGTTATTGCGGTCAGCGGCGTGCGTAGTTCATGGGTGATGGTATGTACTGCTTTTTTTCGGGAAGTTATCAGTGCCTCGTTCCGCTTGACTGATTCCGTCAGTTGTGAAATCAAATCTGTTGTTTTCTGTTTGTATCGTTTTATATGTTTAACGTCATGGTGTATTATGATATAAGAAATGACCAACAACAAAAGAACAAATCCCATTAAACCACCTACCTGCATAAATGACTTTTCCCTCATGACGGTTATTTCGTCTTCACGATTTTGCAGGTCGGTTTGTACCTTTTCATCAATTTGACGAATCAGTTCTTGCAGTTGCCGGTTCAATTCCGCATTACGAGCTGTAAGGCTGTCTGCATGTTCCGACAACCGTCGGTTTTGTTCTTTCTGTTCGCTGATTACGTTCTTGTCGAGCGAATGAAGCATGGCAGTTGTTGCCGTTGGCTTCACTTCCTCTTTTTTACCGAAAATGCCCAAGAAACCTTTTCGTTTAGGCTTCTTGGGTTGTTCCTTAATACTTTTCTGTACGATGGCAGGTACTTGATTGGCTATCTTTTGGCTGATGGATTGTTGTTCATCTATTAACCGAACAATCTGATGCATCTGCCGTTCCTTATCCTCTAAAAGACTGCGCACACTGTCAATACGCTCAATTGTATGAGTTGTATTGAAAAGGCACAATGTGCTGTCCAATGCGATGTATTGGGCACGGTAATTCTCTAAATTCGTTTCGTCCCAATCCAATACAGTTTCTCCCAATAAAGAAAACTCTATCAACTGGATATGAATATCATTTATTTCTGTCCTGAATTTGTTTATCTGTCTGTAATCTGCTTCCAATGATTCAACATCTTGCCACTCACAATACCAGATGTATGCTATTCCTACCACTATTATAATAATGATAGAGTAGCCCATTGCTATTATTTTGTGTACAGGTTCCATATATTTTTATTATCACTAAATTAGTCTGCTTACAAGGAATAATCAGACGTTAATTAAAGGCAATCGAAAATCCATATTATCATTGATTGGGAAACATGAATGGTAATACGTTATATAGATACTCAGCCAGAGAACGGAACTCGTGTCGAGCACCATCTTGTTCGTGGAAAGTGAGATTGCTGACTGAAAATACATCTGTGAGTTGTGCCATTGCTTGAACCTGTGACCAAATTCTATCGTACGCAACGTCATTTGTTCCGCTGCAAGCCCATATATAGAAATCATTTTTTGAAAAAGCGGAATTGCGAATGGTATTAGCCAAATATTCCGCAGTTTCATCGGGATTGGTCATTCCGGCAAAACGCCCTAATGACCAACCGTCAGAACTTATTGGCATAAAGTATTTGAAACACTCCAACGCATGTTCCAAAGCATACCAAACTGTTACCGCTCCCATTGAAAACCCACCAATGGCACGATGTTTTCTTGACACTGTTATTCCGGCAACATCAGTGCTTTCAGTATAGGTATGATAACGGCTTTCTATGAGAGGAATCAAATCGTTTACAAGTTCTTGTGGCAGAGCCTCGCAATAAGGATCTGCGTCAGGATAGTAATCAACAGGAGTTCCGTAAACGTAGCTCGTTGAAACGATGAGAGTTGGAGCCATATCTCTATTTTCCAACATGTGGTCAAGCAGTTTGCACAACAAACCATTCTCATTTTGGAAAAAGGAAATTGCAGTCTCGCCATGTCCATGTACGAAATAAAACACGTTATAGGGTTGTTCGGATGCTTCATCATAACCATACGGTAAATAAACATAAGCAGTATTCTTACGTACTTCCCCAGTTCCTTCTACATAATTCTTGGTGTTGTAATCAATTTGTACAACGTTTCCTTTTAATACAGATTCTTGATTGTATTCTGCCGGAACAGGTCGTGTTTTGTTCAATAGTTCTGTATAGTCAGATGAGCCTCCAGCTTCAATCTCTTGTTCCGGAGATATTACAGAATACTCTTTGTCATTACCATTGCAAGCAGTCAACAAACAAAGCAACAAGACTTTAATCATTTTCTTAAACTGATACATTACACTTCGATTTTAATGAAATTTATGCCATTAGCCTGAACTCCCCATGCTAAAGAGTCCAGACTAATGCCACATAATTCTTAACTTCTATTCTTTCGCTTTGTTGCGTTTACCTTTTTTCATTTCTTCAATCGCTTGTTCTGTCATTTGTTTGTAAACAGTTTGCTGTTCGGCTGTCAAGAGAAGTGAAATGTCTGCGGTCAATTTCTCCACAGCTTCCCTACGTTTCTCACGAGGGTATTTTTGTTTGTTGAAATTCGCATATAATTCACGGATTTTTGTTTTTTGTTCATCGGACAGATTCAGTTTTTCATCCATCAGCTTGATACGTTGTTCTGTCCGTTGCTGTGCAGTCATTTGACGGTTGTTGTCCTGTGCGGACACTTGAAGGATTGTCACGAAGGCAATAGCCATCACTAAAAACATTCTTTTCATACAAAATTCTCCTTATTGATTTATTCGTTAATAAAATTGTTTGTTTAATGCTGTGAACTTATCGGTCATTGGAAACATCAGTCCTTACCACCCGGAAACCGACATTTGCATACCCCAGCGTACCTGTCCTTACATCATCTGATTTCTCACTGCGGCAATCGTCACGTTTTGAGTCCCAACTGCCTCCTTTGATGATATACTGTCCGTTAGTATCGGTTGAGGTAGTCCACTCCCAACAATTCCCCCAAAAGTCAATGCCTCCACAAGCACCAAGTGACTGTTTATAAGCATCCACCGCTGTCAAATCGGATTCAATACGGTTGGAGTTCATCGCGACGTCCTTAGGCATGTGACCGGCTCCGAGAACCCACTCTTCTTCGCTTGGCAGACGATAGATGTGCTTGCGGTCTTGTGCTGTAAGCCAGTTGCAATAAGCCGTAGCTTCTGCAATCGTAATATTCACTACCGGATAGTTCTCTTTGCCTGCATCATAGACAAAATCTGTTTTGAAAGTTGCATATTCGGCATTGGTAACAGGAGTATAGCCTATGTAAGCATTCGAAGCCGATGCACCACGCAGCACCATCCAGGCATCTTTCGGATTCTCATCCTTTCGAGGGTCGATGAAACGTAGGAATTGCTGCTGAATGCGGTTTTTCCGATTTTGTACCATTTCGTCCACAATACCTTGCATGTGTTCCACAATGTTGTAAGTTCTTGCCTCACGTTCCAGTTCACGTAGCTTGTTTTTCTTCCTTGCCACCACTTTGTCGTAACGGACTTCCATTTGGTGCAGTAGTGCCTGCTTGTTGGCTTCCGTCGGTTGTCGTCGATACTGCACGAAAAGGCTGTGTGTCTTGGAATCCATCTTCGGTCGTCCCTCTTCGACAAGCGGAGCATCTGGTTTATCAAATGCCAACTCACTCTCCACCAAATCAACGGGGCTTATGAATGTCCCAAGTTTTACCTCCTGATGCACTCCGAAATAATGAGCCACAAGTCCGTTGCGGTAGATGGAAAGCCTATATCCTCCATAAAGGTCGCAAGGCAAAGTGAGGATGTAATAATCCTTTCCGGGAGTAAAGCCGGACTTATCATTAGAGTCAAACGTGATGACGGTGCTTGCATTTTCTACTTTATCCACAGACATTACTCCCTGAGAATCCTTTTTGAAACTTGCCGTACCTGCCAGATAGTTGCCATCTACACTTTCAAGTTCCACTTTTGTCACTCCTGAAAGTTTGATATTGAATTTGATGCCACAACGGGTAGCGGTATTTCCTTCATATCCGTTGTCTTTGTCTGCCTGAACGGTAGAAATCACCATTTTATCTTCTTGTGCGGACACAGCAGTGGCCGTCACAATGGCAATAGCCATTGCTAAAAATAACTTTTTCATGTTTGAAGATTGTTTTAAGGATTAGATCAAATCTGTTCTTACCACCCTGAAACCAACATTGGAATAACCTTGCGTGCCGATTCTTACGACATCCGATTTCTCACTACGGCAATCATCTCGGCTGGAATCCCAACTACCTCCTTTGATGATATACTGTCCATCAGTATCGGTCGAGGTAGTCCATTCCCAACAGTTGCCCCAAAAGTCAATGCCCCCACAAGCACCGGTTGTCTGGCTGTAAACATCCACTGCCGTCAGCCCGGGTTCTACATGGCCAGCGTTCATGCTGACATCCTTGGGCATGTGCCCGGCTCCGAGTATCCATTCTTCATCGGTCGGAAGACGGTATATATGGGCGTTATCCTGAGTAGTAAGCCAATCGCAATAAGCCGTAGCTTCAGCAATCGTAATGTTCACTACCGGATAGTTCTCTTTGCCTGCATCATAGATAAAATCTGTTTTGAAAGCCGCATATTCGGCATTAGTGACAGGTGCATAACCAATATAAGCGTTCGGAGCCGATGCACCACGCAGTACCATCCAAGCATCATTCGGATTGTCATCCACACGCGGATCTATAAGGCGTAGGAACTGTTGTTCCAGACGAATGTCGCGGTTTTCAACCATCTCATCCACAATCTCCTGCATCTCATCTACAAGCGACTGATGCTTCGCTTCACGTTCAAGTTCACGGAGTTTAGCCTTTTTTCTGGCGACTACTTTGTCATAGCGTATTCCCATCTGATTCAGCAATGCCTGTTTGTTTGCTTCTGTCGGAGATTTCTGGTATTGGCGTAGAAGTGCGTTTGTTTGCGCATCCAGCTCTGGGCGTTCTTCTTCCACAAGCGGAGCATCAGGATCATCAAATTCCAACTCGCTTTCCACCAAATCGTTCGGAGTTATATAATCGGCTCGCTCTACCGTTTGATGTACGCTGAAATAATGAGCGACCAGACCGTCCTTGTAAATAGAAAGCCTGTAACCGCCATATACGTCACAAGGCAAGGTTGAGATATAATAATCCTTTCCGGGAGTAAAACCTGCTTCATCTGAAGCATTGAAAGTAATGATGGAATTGGCGTTTTCTACATTATCAACGATAGGTTTTCCCTGTTCATCCCATCTGATTTTGGTCGTACCGGAAAGTGCATAGCCATCAACGCTTTCCAGTTCAATTTTCGTTATGCCCGACATCTGGAATTTGAGTTTTATACCACCGCAAACGGCATAGAAATCTAAGGAATTAGATATAGTGCGGCTTACAGATACAATAGCTTTTGTGTCAAACTCCTTGTTCCCGGCTGTTTGTACGACCGGTACAGAAACAGTTACACTTTCACTATCGGAAGATACCGCATTTTCCGCAGGATACACGCCATACAACGGATTTGCATCTGTGACAATACCTTCCATAGTGCCGGAAAGGTTTGATGTGATACCGTTTTCTTGTGCCTCAACAGAAACTGTTCTACCATTATGAAGTAACATAATGACATCCCCTTTATTCCAATTTTCATAAAGTCCGTCAATAATTGTCGCTATAAGGGCAATTTGATTTGCTCCCTGTTCTTCTTCTCCGGTTAATACAGTATCTTCTATAAAATCATTCTGACATGAAGATATCAAGGACAACGAAAGAAACAAAGAACAACATAAAGAGAGAGTTTTCAATATCTTTTTCATGGCTGATTATTTTTGATGATTTTTTCTTTTTTGTGAACGGTAATACAGCCGATCCATTATTTCCTTTTCCAATTTATAGACTTGCTCAATCTGCTTCGGGGTCAGGAATTTACTATATTCAATATAATATTTTTTTCGTAGGTTCAGTATCTTTTGGCTATGCGAAAAGCGCTCCTCCAACGCCTGTTCCGCTTCAGCTTCCGAGCGGTTTGAAGAATCTCTTTTAGGTCGGGGACCAAGTGGCAGAACGGTGTGATAAACTTCTCTGCGGTTACATCGTCCATTGCCATTTCTTTTGTGATATACTTAGCCTGTGTTTCGGCTAATTGTTCACGTGTCATACGCTGCCTGTTGTCTTTTTGGGCATAAGCATTTACGCCACAAAAAGTTATTGTCATAATAAACAGAAGAATTCTAAAGGTACTTTTCATAATTAGTTTTTTTTATTCATTTATAAATAAATCATCTTGATAAACAGAAAACAAATAATTCTGGTCTGCATT
>ENA-USTZ01000606-USTZ01000606.1-human-gut-metagenome-genome-assembly--contig:-NODE-606-length-16151-cov-7.355419_pt1 | contig 16151 bp, 10 predicted proteins | sample MGYA00250049_ERZ773375 | MGnify/ENA primary metagenome ERZ773375 (study PRJEB29103, sample SAMN06111956) | human gut metagenome | biome: human gut; feature: ankylosing spondylitis patient; material...
TAAAGATTGCTTTGTAATTAAGGGTTTTTACTACTGCGTCGATACTGCGCATTGCAACGCCAAATACGAAGATAAGGGTCAATGCACCTGCTGTAAGTGTTACGTACTGCTTCTCGATCTTATCAAGAACCATCAGGGCGAACATTACAAGAAAGATTGACACAGCAATAATCTGAGCTGCTGTCATTTGCAATTCCTCCTATATAAAATAATATACTTAACCATGGGCTGGGATGTTATATACTTAGATCCTTTGGCAACATGGTTTTGAACCATATGCAATAATAGCACATTGCACCGGGGAATACTAATATTATTTTATTTTTTTTGTAAATTTCTTTTTTTATGTTAAAATATATGTCTGTAGGTCGTTTAAGTGCGAAAAAGCATAATAAAAATAATATTTCAGGGGTTTTATTGGTTTATTTGCCGGAGATTTCTGCATAGATATAATAAATGACCTTATTCTCAGGAAAATGAAAGCATGAAAAGGGATATCATTACAGTAAAGCATTACAGCGTTTCATAGGTTGAGATATTAATATTATTAAGGAGATATGGAATGAATATTTGCGTATACGGATCATCAAGCGATGATATAGATAAGAAATACATAGAAGCCACAGAGCGGCTTGGAGAGCTTATGGCGGAGCATGGACACGGGCTGGTGTTCGGCGGCGGGGCCAGAGGTCTTATGGGAGCGGTTGCAAGAGGCGTTGCCGGAAAGAACGGCAGTATAATCGGTGTTGCACCGGGGTTTTTCAATGTGGACGGAGTGCTCTTTGACAAATGCACGGAGTTCATCACCACAGATACCATGAGGGAGAGAAAGGCTGTCATGGAGGACAGGGCAGACGCCTTTATCGTAACGCCCGGAGGCATGGGTACATTTGAAGAGTTCTTTGAGATACTTACCCTTAAGGAGCTGGGACGTCACGGCAAGGCAATAGTCATATTCAACATAGACGGCTACTATGATAAGCTGATCCAGATGCTTGATGAATCTGTGGAGAAGAAGTTCATGGTGCCTGCCATCCGTGAGATTTACACAGTCCTTGATGATGAGGAAGAGATCTTAAAGTATCTTGAGGGTTACAAGACCGAGGTAGGTAGGGTATTCAAGTTCTAAGAGCAAACAGGACATGATCGATATTTAATTTAAAGGCTTCAGAACAAAGGCTTCAGAACAGAGATTTTGAGACAAAAGCCGGGGAAAAAGTATGGTTTCAAGGGTTATATATACATGGGAGTGATAAAGCGTGGCAGATACAAACTATGGTGTAAATGATCTCATAAGAGACGAGTTATACAAGAATATGGATGAGGAGTACGGCAGGCAGCAGGCGAAGCTGATCCCGGAATGTGGCAATATCATAGGTGTGAGAATGCCTGTGCTCAACAAGATGGCAAGGGAAATCGCCAGTGTAAACTGGAAGGAATATCTGCAGGGTGCAAGGAGCGACACGTACGAGGAGATACTGCTACAGGCTCTTGTCCTTGGGTATGCCAGAGGCAAGGTTGACGATATACTACTGTATATAGAAGAGTTTATTCCGCTTATAGACAACTGGGCGGTGTGCGATCACCTGTGTGCAGGTCTTGGCATGGCAAGGGAGTATCAGGAAGAGTTTTGGGAATTTATAACAAAATGGGTGAGCCGGGACGGCAGGCTTAAGAAGCCGGGGCATCCCGAGTATATAATGCGTTTTGTTACGGTCATGATGCTGGATTATTTCATAAATGACAGGTATATAGACAATGTGCTCTTCGCCTACAATACCATGAAGCATCCGGGATATTACTTCAAGATGGGTGTTGCCTGGGGTCTTGAGACTGCATATTACAGCTATCCGGATAAGGTACTGGCATTTTTGAAGGATAATGACCTGGATGATGAGACCCTTTCCATGACATTTAAGAAGCTGCTTAATTCAGGGAAGTTAAGTAACGAAGAAAAACAGGCTATAAAAGAAATCCGTGAATGAATAAAATTCAAGATCAAAAAACAGCATATATGATCATAGATTGTAAAAAATCGAAAAAAATTTAAAAATACTAATATTATAGATAAATTGAATAATAAAAAATAAAACCTCCATACTAATAAGTAATAAATGGATACAAATATTACTGAACAGCATGGAGGTTTTTATTATGAAATTATTTTTAAAAAGTTGTCTCAGACTTATCAAGGGTACTGTTTTGGTTGGCATTGCCTATGCTATGATGAAGTGTTGCCGGTTATGCCTTGAGGCAGAACGCAAGACCCTTTCAAAAACCGAGTCATAACACATCACATGAAGAAAGAAAATCCGGTCACATATGACAGTCTTCTTGAAATGCCTGTTTCGGAGCAATTGCTTCCCTGAAATACTGCTTTATAGACATTATTTTCCCGAAAGGCTTGACATGGTGTCTGCGATAACCTGAATTACCAGGTCGGGATTTTCATTCTTGTACTGGAGAAGGGCGTTGGAGCAGCCCTGTATCAGCATGGTAACCTTTACATTGTATGACAGTTCATTTAACTCAGGATGACCCTTGAATATTGTCTCCTTGATCTTTGCTTCAAGCTTGGAAGTGAGCAACCCGTAGTTTTTGTCATTTGCAGGGAAAAGGATGTTAAACATGTGTCCCTGGTTTATGAAAGCGTAGCAAAGCTGGGCAGTAGCCTCAGCCGGGTTGCTTATGAACAGCTCCGGATTTGGGATGTCCGATATGAGCTTTTCTATGGCATCGTTCTCCAGATAATCTGCAAGGTCATATATATCCTTGAAGTGCAGGTAGAAGGTCTGCTTGCTTATGCCGGCTTTCTCAGTAAGCTCCTTCACGGTTATCCTCTCCAGAGCTTTCTTAGAGCGAAGCTCCAGAAATGCACTGAATATACTATTTCTTGTTCTTGTTATTCTTAAATCCATATGGCTTATCTTTCCTTATATCAATTCTATGTGAATATAACTTCAAATTCCTAATATTATTTACACTTTTAGACTACAGTCAAATAATTGACTAAGATAAATTGTTGCTTATGGCAATGGACTTTCCTGTGCCTTATAATAATGGAAAATATGACTACAGTCAAGAATATAATTCTGTGGCGTGATATTAGACGTTTCACGGGATTGCAGAAAATACATCAGGGAACAAGGGAGAAGGTTATGGATATATATGAATTTTATTCAGGCAAATGTTTCGAGGCATATGAGGAATTAGGAGCACATCTTATAAGAGAAAAAAAAGCCGGCAAGACCGGGGCAAATAAAAAGACAGGGACAGTAAAGGCAAAGGATACAGAGGTAAAGGGTGTTAGATTTGTAACCTATGCACCCAACGCAGCAGGAGTAAGCCTTATGGGAGATTTCAACAGCTGGGGCGAAACAGAGATGACAAGGTGCTATGGCGGAGGCTTCTATGAGGTGACAGTGGCTGGTGCCCGCCCGGGAATGATGTACAAGTATAAGATATATCACAGGGATGGCAGCAGCATGGAGCACTGTGATCCTTACGGCTTCGGCATGGAGCTTCGCCCGGCATATGCCTCTATCATAAGAGACCTGGATGAGTATAAGTTTAAAGACAGCAGGTGGATGAAGACCAGAAGTGTAAGACAGGGTTCGCCTTTGAATATATTCGAGGTTCATCTCGGTTCCTTTAAGACCAAGCCTGTATATGATGAAAACGGAAATGAGCTGACAACGGAGCAGGTGGCAGAGGAAGGCAGAGTCCATGAGAGCTGGTATACATACACAGAGATTGCTCCGCTTCTTGTGGAATATGTGAAGGCACACAATTACAACTATGTGGAATTTATGCCATTGTCAGAGCACCCAAGTGACCAGTCCTGGGGATACCAGAATACAGGCTTTTTCAGTCCTACCTCAAGATACGGAACAGCGGCAGAGCTGATGGAGCTTGTGGATGTGCTCCATCAGAACAATATCGGAGTTATCATGGATTTTGTTCCGGTGCATTTTGCTCTTGATGGTTACGGACTTGCAAGGTATGACGGAACGCCTCTCTACGAGCACCCTACAAATGATGTTGGCTACAGCGAGTGGGGAAGCATGAACTTCATCCATTCAAAAGGTGAGGTGTCAAGCTTCTTACAGAGTGCAGCTAACTACTGGCTTGAGAAGTATCATTTTGATGGTCTCAGAATGGACGCCATAAGCCGTATCATCTACTGGATGGGAGATCCTGACAGAGGGGTGAATGAGCGTGCGGTAGAATTTATCCGTACCATGAACAAGGGACTTAAGGAGAGACACCCAAGTGCCATGCTCTGTGCCGAGGACTCCACAGATTACAAGGGAACCACCAAGGAGGTTCAGTACGGAGGACTGGGCTTTGATTACAAATGGGATATGGGCTGGATGAATGACACCCTTGATTTCTTCAGAACCCTTCCGTTCTGCAGGGCAGAGCACTACCACAAGCTGACATTCTCAATGATGTATTACTATAATGAAAGATATATGCTGCCACTGTCCCACGATGAGGTGGTACACGGCAAGGCGACCATCCTTCAGAAGATGGCGGGACCGTATGAGGAGAAGTTCCCACAGGCCAGAGCACTCTATGCTTACATGTATGCCCATCCCGGCAAGAAGCTTAATTTCATGGGAAATGAGCTTGGCCAGTTAAGAGAGTGGGATGAGAAGAGACAACAGGATTACGACATATTAAAGTATCCTCTTCATTCAGCCTTCAATACCTATATCAAGGATCTCAACAAGATATATATGAAGGAGAAGGCCCTGTGGGCATGGGATGATGATCCTCATGGCTTCGACTGGATACTCTGCGGCAAGGAGCAGGATGTGGTATATATCTTCCAGAGAGTAGTTGAGGAGGAGAAGATCATAGTTGTTCTTAACCTTTCGGGAATGACCTACTACAATTACCATTTCAGATATGGCTTCGGCAATGCCATGAAGGTGATCATAAACAGTGACTGGAATAAGTACGGCGGCTCCACACCGGACAGCGAGAAGACAATATATGGTAATAAAGGTGATTTTGGATTTGACCTGAAGCCCTTGTCTGCATTATATTTAAGACCGGAGGATTAAGAATGATTTTAGATGTAAGTAATTTAAGCCACGGATTTGGCGACAGAGCAATATTTGAAGATGTGTCCTTCAGACTGTTGAAGGGTGAGCATATAGGGCTTGTAGGGGCAAATGGTGAGGGTAAGTCTACCTTCATGAACATAGTTACAGGGAGTCTCATGCCTGACGCAGGAAAGGTAACATGGGCGAAGAACGTAACAGTAGGATACCTTGACCAGCATACAGTCCTTACTAAGGGCATGACCATCGGTGAGGTGTTAAAGAGTGCTTTCTCAAGATTGTTTGAAATGGAAGCACGTATAAATGAAATATGTGACAAGCTGGGAGAGGTCACTGATGAGGACGAGATGAACGCCCTTCTTGATGAGATGGGAAGCCTTCAGGATCTTTTAGACAGCCATGATTTTTATAATATAGATTCAAAGGTAGAGGAGGTAGCAAGAGCATTTGATCTGTTGCCTCTGGGACTTGATAAGGATGTAACGGACCTGTCCGGAGGACAGAGGACTAAGGTACTGCTGGCGAAGCTTCTGCTTTCAAAGCCAGAGATACTCTTACTTGACGAGCCGACCAACTATCTGGACGCCAATCATATAGAGTGGCTTAAAAGGTATCTCAGGGATTATGAGAATGCATTTATACTCATCTCCCATGACATACCATTTTTAAATTCGGTTATTAACATCATCTACCACATGGAGAACTGTAAGCTCACAAGATATGTGGGAGATTATGATAAGTTCCTTGAGGTGTACGAGGTGAGAAAGAACCAGCTTGAGGCGGCTTACAGGAAGCAGCAGCAGGAGATATCTGAGCTTAAGGATTTCGTTGCCAGAAACAAGGCAAGGGTTGCTACCAGGAACATGGCAATGTCAAGGCAGAAGAAGCTTGACAAAATGGAGATCATAGAGCTTGAGAGAGAGAGACCGAAGCCGGAATTTAACTTCAAGGAGGCGAGAACCTCAGGTAAGGTTATATTTGAAACCACAGATCTTGTTATAGGCTATGACAAGGATAAGCCGTTGTCCAGACCTATGAACCTGAGAATGGAGAGGGGAGACAAGATTGCTATTGTGGGAACAAACGGTATTGGAAAGACAACCTTCCTAAAGAGCGTTCTGGGGCTTATCCCGGTTATATCGGGAAAGGCAAATCTGGGAGATTATCTGTACAAGGGGTATTTCGAGCAGGAGTGCAGCATGGGCGAGAATACCTGTCTTGAAGAGATCTGGCAGGAGTTTCCGGGATATACCCAGTATGAGGTAAGAAGTGCCCTTGCCAAGTGCGGTCTCACCACAAAGCACATAGAGAGCAAGGTGAAGGTGCTGTCCGGTGGAGAACAGGCCAAGGTAAGATTATGCAAGCTTATCAATACCGAAACAAATGTCCTTCTTTTAGACGAGCCTACCAATCATCTTGATGTGGATGCGAAGGATGAGCTTAAGCGTGCCTTAAAGGCATACAAGGGTTCCATACTTCTGGTATGTCATGAGCCTGAGTTCTACGAAGGACTGGTGAAGGACATATGGAATCTTGAGCAGTATTCATTACTGTCATAAAGATAGTTGAAATCTGTGATAGTATGTGGAACGTGAGTATACAAGGGCAGATTGAACCCGGTGGTATCTGTGGACTTGAATAAAAAAACATAATAGGGAATGGAATACATAGATGTCTGAATTACTTAACATATTAAGAGAGCATAAGATAATAGCTGACGGCGCATTTGGAACTTATTTTCAGAGCAAATATGGTGATAATGACAATGTTGCTCCGGAGCGGGCGAACCTTACGGACCGCTCCAAGGTTGTTGCCATACATAAGGATTATATTGCAGCAGGGGCGAGACTCATAAGGACGAATACGTTTGCAAGTAACACAATATCCCTGGGGATGAATTTCATGGAGGTTCTGGCAAATGTAAGAAATGCGGTGGCAGCAGCCAGGACGGCGGTAAGGGAAAGCTTTGTAAGAGATAAAGTGTTCATAGCCGGAGACATAGGCCCCATACCGAAGGATTCCGGTGCGGATCACAGCCAGATCGTAAATGAATACATGACCATAGCTGATATTTTTATAGAAGAGAAGCTGGACATGATACTTTTTGAGACCCAGGCGGAGCTTTCGGACATACTTCCGGTTATACATCACATAAAGGAAGTAAGTGACATGCCGGTGTGGGTACAGTTCTCCGTGAACCAGTTCGGATACAGTAATGCAGGACTTTCGGCAAGGAAGCTGTGGGAGCTGGCGGCAGCAGATGATGATATAGACGGAATAGGCTTAAACTGTGGAATAGGTCCTGCCCACATGGAGAAGATACTTAAGACCGTGAACCTTGACTGCGGCAAATTCGTATCAGTGCTTCCAAATGCGGGCTATCCGAAGCTGTTCATGAACAGACTTACATTTTCAAACAATATAGGATATTTCTCTGAGAAGGCGGGAGTGTTCGCCCGGATGGGAGCGGACGTTATAGGCGGCTGCTGTGGAACCGACCCTGCCAATATTGAAGATATACGGAGAACAGTTTCTTTACAGCATAATGATAAGATTAAGACCGTGGCAGGTCAGACCCATGAGGCTTCCGACCCTTGTGATACCGGACTTCTATCTGTAAGAAAGAATGATCCGACTCACAAGATAATTGCAGTGGAGCTGGTACCTCCTGTCAATGCGGATGATGAGAAGCTTCTTGACGCTGCTAATATCTTAAAGAATGCCGGAGCTGATGTGGTTACATTTCCGGATTCTCCATCAGGAAGAACCAGGGCAGATGCAGTGCTCATGGCGGAAAAGGTTAAGAATGAGACAGGACTCAGGGTCATGCCTCATATCTGCTGTCGTGATAAGAATGCCATAGCCATAAGAGCGACCATACTCGGAGCAAGGCTTAACGGAATAGAGGATTTCCTGGTCATAACCGGGGATCCTGTGCCGGTTATGATAAGACAGACCACAAAGAGTGTGTTCAACTTCGATTCCATAGGAATGATGAACATAATCTCTGACATGAATGAGGAGATTCTTAAATCCCACAGGGTAAGCTATGGGGGAGCCATAAATCATAACAGGGTAAATCTTAACATAGAGATAGAACGTGTTAAAAAGAAAATGAAGGCAGGTGCTACATTCTTCTTAAGCCAGCCGGTGTTCTCAGCCAGGCAGGCTGAGATATTAAAGGGGATAAAGGAGCAGACCGGTGCGGTGATACTGGTGGGTATCATGCCTTTGGTGAGCAGAAGAAATGCCATGTTCATGAAGAGTGAGATGAGTGGTATCAACATTCCTGATGAGGTTATCAACAGATATCCTGAAGATGGCAGCAGGGAAGAGGGAGAAGCTGTGGGCGTAGCCCTTGCAAAGGACATAATGGCTGCAACGGAAGACTTCGCTGATGGATACTATTTCTCCTTCCCATTCAACAGAGTCGGTATGTTAAAGAAAATCATGGAGTAAAATTAATAAAAACCGGGCAGAGTGATCACCCGGTTTTTATTATGGTAATTATGGACATGTGATATGTGGTATTTAATACATGTTAGTTAGTTTCTTTGGCTTTGTAAGCCTCAAAAACCTTCTCAGGTGGGCAGGTGAAGTACATTATGGAGAGCATAAGTGTACAGGATGCCCAGATGATAGGCTCTGTAATGGTAATTCCAAGATAACCAAGATGAGGTGCCAGGAATATAACTGACAGGATCTTGAATATCATCTCAAGAGTACTTGAAGCTATAGGAACGATCTTTCTTCCCATTCCCTGCATTGAACATCTAAGGACAAAGAGCGGACCAAGAACATAGAAGCAGGGAACACTGATCTTCAGGTACATGATGGCAGGATCTACAATGGCAGCCTTGGTGGTTCCCGTAACCAGTCTGATAAGTGGAGAAGCCAGCAACATATCCAGTATCACCAGAACGGTGGTTATTATCATATTTATCATTATGCCGGCCTTTATGCCCTCTTTCACACGGTCTATCCTTCCGGCACCCATATTCTGGCTGACGAAGGTGGTTACGGCATTTCCCACTATGTAGAGCATTACCGTCAGGATATCGAATACCCTTCTGGCAGCAGTGTGGGCAGTGATTATATCTGTACCCAGCTTGTTGATGGCACTCTGTAATACGATGGTACCGATATTTACAATACAGCTCATGAAGCCCATGGACAGGGCGGACATGCACAGATCGGTGAAATCCACATGGGATACGGAATACTCACCCTTCTTAGGAAGTAACCATTTGCACTTGAATAAGAGGTATGCCGTACATCCGATGGCGGATACTGCCTGGGAGATCACGGTGGCAACAGCGGCACCTACCACTGCCATGTTGAAGCCCCTTATGAACAGCAGGTCAAGTCCGATGTTTAAGACAACGGATACGCCGAGGAAATAAAGGGGAGTCTTGCTGTCACCTACGGCTCTTAATATATTGGCAGAAAGATTATAGAGGGCTATGAACACCAGTCCCACAATGATGATCCTTACATAGTCATCAGCCATGCCAAGGATCTCCACAGGAGTGCCAAGGAGCTTTAGTACCGGGAAGATGAATACCAGTCCTAAGACAATGAGGAAAATGGTTGCCAGAACCGTAAGTATGGTGGATACGGCAACGGTCCTTCTGAGCTTCTCGTAATCCTTTGCTCCGTAATTTCTGGCGATAGGTATTGCAAGTCCCAGAGTTCCGCTGATCAGGAAGCCCATAAGCATGTTGGACACAACACTTGTGGCACCTACGGCAGCCAGTGCGTCCGAGCTTACATAATTTCCCACAATGGCTGAATCGGCGAAGTTGTACAACTGCTGGGACAATTGGCCGATGATCATAGGAATCGCGAATAACCATATAACCTTCATTGGTTTTCCTGTGGTCAAATCTTTCATATAAAAACATCCTTTCTTAAAAATAAATCATAATAAAATAAATCATAACGATAAAGCTTATAAAAAATATAAATACAAAATCCACATCAGTAAAAAAAGAAAATGCCTGACCGGATAATAAAAATACATTGTGCATATTAGTTTAATAACAAACAGTATAATTTCCGGCGTGAAAACGATTTCACAAATAGTTTCGAAGTCCAATCTATAACGGATGGGAAAACAAGTCAATAGGCAAAACGCAAATAAAAAAAGTTTGTAAAAAGTGTTCAAATTATAAGTTATAATGTGTGTAAAATACCCTCTTACAAGAGTTAACAGCCTAAAAAATTGGCGATGGATAAAAATGGGTTGCAAAAAATCCCATAATATAAGAAAATAAAAAAACAGAGGCAATTATAAGTGATCATGAAAGGTATATAAGGCATATATATTGTACGATAACGAATTAGACGGAAAGAAAGAAAAAGTAATAGTATTTGCCGTGGCAGTGGGTGACAGCGAGCTTCAGGATGTGGAAGCGTCCTTAGATGAAATGACGGAGCTGTTAAAGACTGCGGGAGCAGAGACCTGTGGAAGGCTGATCCAGCCGAGAGAGTATCCGGATCACGGGCTGTATCTTGGAAAGGGTAAGATCGAGGAATTGAGAGAGCTTATCTGTGAGACAGGAGCCACCGGCGTATGCTGTGATGATGAGCTTTCGCCGGCGCAGCTTATGAATCTGACGGATGCACTGGACATAAAGGTTATGGACAGAACAATGGTCATCCTTGATATATTTGCAGCTCATGCAGGAAGCTATGAGGGCAAATTACAGGTAGAGCTGGCACAGCTTAAGTTCAGAGCCACAAGACTTGTGGGAATGAGAAGCTCTCTTTCAAGGCTTGGCGGCGGAATAGGTACCAGAGGTCCCGGAGAGAAGAAGCTGGAGATAGACAGACGAGTTATAAGAGACAGGATATCAAGACTTAAGGCGGAGCTTAGGGAAGTGGTATCCAGGCGTGACGAGCAGCGAAAGCAGAGAAGCCGTTCACACATTCCTGTTGTGAGCATTGTGGGATATACAAATGCCGGTAAGTCAACACTCTTAAACTATGTAACAGGAGCCGGTGTCCTTGAGGAGGATAAGTTATTTGCAACTCTTGATCCCACAACCAGGAATTACGGTCTTAAGAGCGGACAGCAGATACTTCTCACGGATACGGTAGGTTTCATAAGAAAACTGCCTCATCATCTGGTTGAAGCCTTTAAATCAACCCTTGAGGAAGCGAAATACAGTGATATAATCCTTCATGTGGTGGACGCTTCCGATGAGAACAGGGATAAGAACATGGAGACCGTGTACGACACCCTGAGACAGCTTAAGATAGACGAGGAGACGGAGAAGACCATCATTACTGTTTTTAACAAGACAGATATGATAGAAAATAAGGATGAGCTGTACAGCATAAAGGACCTTATCTCTGACAGGACCGTGTATATATCGGCTAAGACCGGCTGGGGCGTGGAGGAGCTGTTTGATGTTATTGAAGAGATCCTCAGAAACAGTAAATCCTACATAAGACACACATTTCCATATACTGAGGCGGGAAAGCCGGGGATCATAAGGAAATACGGTGAGCTTATTACAGAAGAGTATCTTGAAGACGGAATATTTGTTGAGGCCTATGTTCCAAAGGCAATTCTTGGACAACTGGGACTTGATTAAGTATATGTATGTATTAAAGGAGGAGAAAAATGGACGAAAACAATATGAATCAGTTTGATTCTTTCTCACAAGATCCGGCAAATGACGTGGCACCTGCAGACAATGTGACAGGCAGCGGGCAGGTTCAGAACACAGACACCGGATTTAATGGCGGAGCAGCCCAGAATACAGATTTTGGATTTAATGGCGGGGCAGCCCAGAGTACAGATACAGGATTTAATGGTGGAGCAGCCCGGAATACGGATTTTGGATTTGACGGCGGTATGGCACCACAGAATGACAATTTCAATATCTATGGTGATGATATCTCAGGTGGATATGAGATCATGGAAAAGAAGAGCAAAAAGGGTCTCATTATCGGGATCTCAGTGGCAGCAGTGGTTGTTATCGCAGCACTTGTCACAGGCTTATATTTTATTCTTAGAAAGACACCTGAGGAAATAGTTAAGAATGCCATGAAGGATACATTTGCAGAGACCCGGGAAAAGGGATATTCCCTGTTGAATGATACTCTTGGATTGTCTGAGTTCTCCACAGAAAAGGCAGACTCAGAGGTAACCTTCACAGTGGATGAATGCATTGTACCTGAGTATAAGGGTATAGGAATGACAGGCTATGCATCTGTTGACGCTACAGATGAGGATGACGTTAAGGCAGCCATGGGCGGAAGCCTTGAGATCGCCGGCGAGAGCCTGAGTACAGACATAAAGTTCGTAGATTCAGTGCTTTATTACACAATACCTGAATTGTCAGATAAGACCTTCAAGCTTACAGCAGATGACCTTGTGGCTATCATACAGGACGCAGCTTCATCTTATGACGGAAGTGCAGTGACCGGATCAGATATTGATTATTCAGAGCTTTATAAGAAATTCAAAGAGGTTTCAGAGACCGCCGGGAAGAATTTCAATGACAAGATCACATATGAAAGAGTCGGCAGTGAGAGTATCACTCTTAACAACGGCAAGTCAGTAAAGACCAAGAAATATACAATGACAATTCCTAAGAACTCAATAAAGGAATATGTCAATGAGTACGTTACGGCAGTAGTTGATTATGCAGATGAAAATGTAACAGATGAGCAGTGGGATGAGCTTGGCATAACAAAGGAAAACTTTGAGCAGATTGCAAATATGGTTCCTGCATACTTCGGAATGTTGGTAACAAAGGATATTGTTGTTGATTACTATATTGCAGACGGCAAGATCGTAAAGCTTTCAAGCTCATATAAGGTATCAGGATTTACCCAGTTCCAGATCACACTTGACGTTGATTTCATGGGTGATAAGTTCGTGACAAATGATGTTCATGGAGAGCTTGCCATGAGTGCAGGTGGGGATGACAGTGAAAACTCAGTTACCTATATCTATGACAGAACCTCAGAAACAAAGGATGGAAAGTGGACAGTAAATGATAAGGCAACAATGGTTCTTGATGATGACCCGGATACAGAGGCTGAATCAATGTCATTTGAGTCTGAGCAGGTATTTGACAGCAGCACAAATGATTTAACCTATACAGGTAAGGTTACTTCAACTTCAACAGACGACGGGATCGTATTTGAACTGGACGGTAATTACAGCGATATAAATAAGGGAAAGTCATACACATTCAACTTGAACAAATTCAGCATGACAGATGTCGATGGCGAGGTTGCTTTATCCGTATCAGGAACCAGCAAGGTGGGAGATCTCGGCAAGACCATTGAAGCTGATCCAAGTGCAGTGAAATTTGATCCTAATGAACTGGATAAGGGTAAGCTCGAGGACATAATTGACAAGTGGGATAAGGAGCTTGGTCTTTCAGCTCTTGATGTAGGTGTAGTTCAGGACGGACTCCTGGGGGATAGTGATCAGACGTCTTCTGATAATGAGGAAGATACAGCAGACGCAGAGATCAGCGATGAAGATTTTGATGATACAGAATATCAGGGGATAGCCATGAAGACATCATCCGGTTACACCATTGATATCAAGGAGCCGGGCGATTATTCAAGATCGTATGCCAGCGAATATACAATAGATCTGTATAATTATGATGCAGATCCGTCGGATATTTATTATAGCTGGGACACATACAGCAGTATTGAGGACGTCATGAAGACCGATCTGGATTCAAGGGTTGATATATATGGCAGTGACAGCGTTAAGGTAATCGAAACTGGATCTGTCGAGCTTGCAAATGGCAAGACTGCCCAGTACCAGATCACATCAATAGCAATGTATGGAAGCATGATATACTATTATGATTTCTATGTTAATCTTGAAGGCGATGAGTACTATACAGTAACTGTAACAAGCTGGAAGAGTGCAGATCTTCTTCAGGATATAGTTGATAAGTTCATGTCGGATGACGTGGTTGTTATAAGCAAATAGGCAGTGACCGGGGTTTGAAACCATATATAAAAAGAAAGCACCAAGTGTCGAAGGCACATTTAGAATGGCGATACCAAACAGGAAGATTTTAATGGGCTGATGTTCAATGAAAAGGAGAGAGAAGATGAAGACAGTTAATGTAAAGAATGTAAGCATAGGCTCAGGAATGACAAAGGTATGTGTTCCTATGGTGGCGGCTACAGATTATGATGTAAATACACAGATCCGTACAATAAAGAAATCCAAAACAGATATTATGGAGTTCCGTGCAGATTGTTATGATAACTGTTTTGATTATGCTTCTCTTGATAAGGTTCTTGAAAAGCTTGCTAAGGAATTTACAGAGATACCTATTGTGTTCACCTTCAGAACAAAGGGTGAGGGTGGCAGCATGGAGGCTACCATATCCATGTATAAGGAGCTTCTTAAACATGTCATTGATACAGGCTGCATAGATCTTCTGGACGTGGAATATTTCGCTGACATGGAATTTGTTCCTGAGATAATCGAATATGCCCACGCAAATAATGTTTATGTGGTTGTGTCAAATCATGATTTCAAGACCACGATCCCTATGGAACGTATAGTTGACAGATTTAAGGATATGATAAATACCGGAGCTGACATAGCAAAGATTGCCATGATGCCTGAGGATGGAAGCCAGGTTGTTGACATGATGCAGGCTGCCAAGGAGCTTCAGGAGTGTGGAAATGAAACTCCCCTCATAGTAATATCCATGGGAGCTCTTGGCGTTGAAACAAGAACTGCCGGGGAAATGTACGGAAATGCGGTATCATTCGCCACAGCGGGAATACCTTCCGCACCGGGGCAGATCGACGTGGAGGCACTAAGGAGCCAGCTTGAGATGATACATCATATTATCTGTGGAAGATAAATGCTACAGGCTTCATTATTGTTATACACAGGACGTAAGATCAGGGCTATATAGTCTTAGTAACATGCATTCGCTATGATTACTGCAGACTATATAGCCCTTTTGATCTTACTGGCGGTGATACAGGTTAAAAGTTTTTAATGGTATATAAGACTTAGGATTGCATAGTTATTGCAATTACTAAGGTTATGTATGGATCATTCGCCATTTAGTGTTGTAAATTCCCGGTTGATAAAGTTTGTAAGTGATATTGGTTATAATTAATCGAGGTGTGTCCCGAGGTTGAAGTGCGGGGGCATTTAATATATAATTTTCAGTGGAGAAAAATGTAAAAGACATATTATCTTGCAGATAACACAGAAAATAAAATTCTATATGTGTGAGTGTGTCGGGATGTCAGATACGAATTATGAATGTTAAAGGAAGTGGCGAAGTGGCGTCAAGGATACATATTAGAGATAAATACAAGGGAATACTGTTTATTATACTGGCGGGATTTTTCTTTTCACTCATGACCTTTTTTGTAAGGCTGTCAGGGGATCTTCCTACCATGCAGAAGGCATTCTTCAGGAATGCGGTGGCTGCGGTTGTGGCGGTTATCCTGCTTTTGCAGACGGAGGAGAAGTTCAAGATAAAGAAGACCAGCTGGCCGGGTATCGCCGCCAGAAGCATATGCGGAACCATAGGACTTATCTGTAATTTCTATGCAGTAGACAAGCTTAATATTGCCGATGCAAATATTTTAAACAAGCTGTCACCATTTTTTGCTATCATTGCGTCCTATTTTGTTCTTAAGGAAAAGGCAAATAAATTCGAGTGGGGCACTGTGGTATTGGCATTTGTCGGTGCATTGTTTGTGGTGAAGCCTTCATTTCACATGGATTTTCTGTATGCCATGGTAGGTGTGGCAGGCGGTCTTGGAGCAGGTATCGCATATACATTTGTAAGGAAGCTTGGAAAGCAGGGAGAACGTGGACCGGTGATAGTCATGTGTTTTTCGGTATTTTCATGTATTGTCACTCTGCCCTTTATTATTTTTGATCATAAGCCAATGACGGTCATGCAGATTGTATATCTGATTTGTGCAGGTATGGCTGCCGCCGGCGGACAGTTCAGCATAACTGCGGCCTACAAGCAGGCACCGGCTAAGGAGATCTCGGTATTTGACTACAGCCAGGTGATATTTGCAGCGTTGCTTGGATTTATA
>ENA-USTZ01000608-USTZ01000608.1-human-gut-metagenome-genome-assembly--contig:-NODE-608-length-16111-cov-3.502869_pt1 | contig 16111 bp, 7 predicted proteins | sample MGYA00250049_ERZ773375 | MGnify/ENA primary metagenome ERZ773375 (study PRJEB29103, sample SAMN06111956) | human gut metagenome | biome: human gut; feature: ankylosing spondylitis patient; material...
CTTGCTTTCAGAAATTCCTATACCTTGATCCTGTACACCAATCGCCACATTATGCTCATTTTCATGAATGAAAAGCGTAATCATCTTACCCTGTGGAGTATACTTAAAAGCATTGGAAAGCAGATTAAAGACAATCTTTTCCAGCTTATCCGCATCTACCCACAGTTTCAAGGAAGGCATTTCACTTTCGAATACAAAATCAATATGATGCTCTTCGGCCAACGATTCAAAATTATCCATGATATGGCGTACAAAAGGAACAATATCGATCTGTTCTATACGCAACTTCATTTTATTTTTCTGTATTTTGCGGAAATCAAGAATTTGGTTCACCAAGCGAAGCATACGGTCGGTATTACGTTCTACTACATGCAATTGCTCACGTACATCATCTGGCAAAGTCTTGTTTTTCAAAACATATTCTACAGGACCTGCAATCAACGTTAGCGGAGTGCGAAGTTCGTGAGAAATATTTGTAAAAAAACGAAGTTTTATATCAGAAACCTGCTGTTCCACAGACACTTCATGTTTCAGACGATAAATAGTAAACAATATATATACTCCTGAAAACAGAATCAACAGAAAAGCAAGAATATAAATTGCCATAGCCCAAGCTGTTTCCCAAAACGAAGGCTGAATGGTGATTCTCAAACTGCGCTCGTTCTCTACCCAAACACCATCACTATTGGTCGATTTAACCTGAAAAACATAATCTCCTTTCGGAAGATTAGTATATGTAGCGGTACGCTGTCTGTCTACATAATTCCATTCTTTATCAAATCCGCGTAAACGATAAGCATAACGGATATTTTCAGGATAAATCATATCCAATGCAGCAAACGATAAGGTTACAATATTCTCCTTATGTGAAAGTACCAGATGTTCTGTATTATTGAGTGATTGCCGCAACAAACTTCCTGATACCCCTGGAACTACCTCTTGATTGGATATCTTCAAAGTACCTAAAATAATGGATGGTACATAATTACTCTTCTTAATATGCTCTGGTTCAAAATAAAGCACGCCACGACTGGTACCAAACAAAATGGTGCTGGAACTAAGATTCAACGACGTTCCCTCCTCAAAACGTATCTTACCACCAAAATCCCTTTCATTATAATTCTCAAAACGTTGTTCGGACGGAATAAATTTACTCAATCCGTTTTCCGTACTTATCCACAAGCTTCCTGTGTCATCCTCTTCTACAGACAACAGGATATCTGAAGGCAGACCATTCTTCACTGTATAGGATTTAAATACAGCTCCCCCTTCTCCGTTCATGGAAACAAGTTGGTTAAGGCCACCACCAAATGTAGCTAAATAAACTTCTCCTTGAGAAGTGGTTACAACCCGATATACGTTATTGTTGCTCAGACAATTCATATCATCGGGGATACGTGCATAAAGATGGAACACAATCGACTCCGGATCCTTAAAATCCTCTTTAAAACTAAGTGCGCCATCACTGCTCCCCACCCATATATTCCCCTTCTTATCAGAAGTGATATGGCGTACACGATAACAACGGTCATACGGAAAACCTTTCAGGTTATTTCTAGAACTAATAAACACATATTTCCCTTCAGGAGTTTTCTGAATATAATTCAACCCTCCACCAAAAGTTGCCACCCAAATACGTCCATGCTTGTCTTCATGTAACCAGTAAACACTATTATGACTCAGGCTATAAATATCATCTTCATCATATTTGAATCGAGTAAACTTAAAACGTGCCCCCTCCTTTTCTGCCAGAATAATACCATCCCCTTTAGTAGCAATCCAAATGTTGCTGCGAGAATCTTGCATGATATGATAAGGAACTCCACTTAACGGCCTACCAGATTTAGCTATAATCCCCTCTTCAGTCAGAATACCCTGAAAATCTAAATCAGAAGAATAAATTTCAATCTGACCGTCCCGTTTTCCCATCCAGATGCGATGTTCGCTATCTTCAAACAACGCACGTACCGTATTGGAATTCAAGTCATAACTGTGACCCATGCGGGGATAAATATGGAACTGGCTTCCTAAAAAAGTAATCTTCTCCAACCCCTTAGAATGAGTACATAACCAAAGATTGCCTTGTTTATCGGATAACATAGAATGTAATTTGTTAGAAAAGTGCCAATCAGGTGAATCGGGGTCATTGTAGAAAGGTAACAGCCGATTTGCCTCCCTGTCATACCAAGAAAGCCCTCCTCCTTGCGGATGTACCCACAAATTACCGTTCAAGTCCTCACAAATATGAAAACTGGGATAGGAACGATCGGCACCACGAGGCTCCACTTGCATCTTTTCTTGCTTAAATACTTCCGTCAAAGGATTGAAATGACAAACCTTTCCCCATTCGGTCATCTCAAACCATGCTTCCTGCTTACTGTCAACATAAACAGAACGGAAAGCGTCTGCCGGGAATTCGGGACAATTGGATTTATTATAGACTTTACACTCTTTTGTATCCGAATGGTACAATATCAATCCTTCATGGGCAGTTGTTATCAACAGTCCCATACCTTTTATTTCATTTATAGCAATCACTTTATCCTTTACCGGCAATTCCCAAAGACGAAAGATTTCATTTTGCAAAGAATAGCACCATATCCGTCCCCTGTCTGATCCAAAATAAAGTTCGTCACCATAACTGCAAAAAGAGTAGAAAGCCTGTACGGATTCATCTTTGCCTGATTGGATATTCACAAAATAAGAAACAGGCTCTTCTTTATCATTCGTAATCTTTAGCAGACCGTTATCAGTAAGTAACCACTCTTGATTATAAGCATCGCTAAAAACCTGATTAATGTGAGCGGCATTTCCTCCATGACTATGAGTAGCATATACTTGAGTGGTTACACTGTAATCCTTAGGATTTGTTTTCACACGGACAGCCCCCTCATTTTCAGAAAGTAGCCAAATGACACTGTCGGGCAATATTTTAATAGAAGAGAAACGCATGCCCTCCTCTTCACCTTCTGCAGGAATTTGTTCGAATTTCTCTGTTCTTTGGTCAAAACGATACACACGGTAATCATACGTTTGCAGCCAAATATAATTATAAGGGTCTACTTCCAATAAGTCTACCCGGTTGTTAGTCATAGTAATTTTATTCCCTTGTCTGGCTTTATAAACTTTGAAGTCATAACCATTGAACCGGTTGATTCCATCCCAAGTAGAGAACCATAAAACTCCATTATGGTCTTGTACCATGCTCATGATAGAGTTCTGAGACAAACCGTTTTCCGAAGAATAATGAGTAAAGATACAATTAGGCTGACTTTTTGCATAAAAAAAGAACAGCAAAGTAAGTATAAACAGAATGTGTCTTTTCATTTCGTAGATTTTCATATATAGTATAAAAAAAATACATAAAAAACGAAAGATACCCACATACAATCTCCTAAAAAAATAAAAGGGGCAAAGTTAAATACCCCTTTTATCATTCCACTCTTCCTTGACATTTTCCATAGGGGTATATAAGATCCATCCCTACAGTGACAAAATATTATTACATGAAGAAAAAACAGCTTATCTCTTTAAATTCTGCAACAATACATTTCCATTTTCCACAGGATTCCATCCGTCATCACCTGCCAAAATCTGTGCTTCATTATAATTACTGATATCGTTCAGTTGCTTTCCAAACGAAGCACGCGAAGCGGTAGCCGCCCCTTCTCCTGTATTCTGATATTCAGCATAGAATACGGTTTCCTCATTTTCTTTTTTGCCCCAGTTGTTCCACCCCACCGGAAGAATATGCTTTCCTAAATCACAATGAATAAAGACAGCCTGTGCATAAGGACGCCAAGGACGGGACAAATACACCTTCTGAGCCTCAACCACACCCGTCAATTTACAGCCAATAAAAACATAACCATATTTCTTGCCTTGATCTGTAGAAGGAGCGGTAACATAACCATCACCCAAGCTATGGATGGTGCAATCCTTAAACAATGCCGTAGACCAGCCAAAAATAAAATCCACCGTACCCTCTATATAACAATGGTCATAGAACTGACGACTGTCTTTGCCATAAGTATACAAAGTATCCTGATTTCCCAAAAAACGACAGTTTTTGAAATAAGCGCGATCTCCACTAACAAAACAGGCCACTGCCTGCCCTACTCTGCCGGCACTATTCTCGAAGGTGATATTCTCAGCATAGAAATCGGGAGCATAGATATAACAGGTTGACGAACCGGAGGTAGACATTTCTTCTCCGAAACAGTTCTTTTTAGAAGCAAAATCATCATTTGTCAGAATTGCTCCGTCCTCACCTATCAAAGAAATACTAATCTTACTTTCAGGAATAACCACTTTCTCTTTATATACCCCTTTACGGACTAGAATAGTAGTGCGTCCTGCTTTACGAAAATCGGGAACAGCATGGATCGCTTCCTGAATGGTAAAGAAATCACCACTGCCATCTTTTGCCACAACAAAATCATAATGACGTATAAAAGGCCCCAATACAGGAACCTCTTTAGCTATAGCATCCACTGTCAAACCTGCAATAGTACGCGCCCCATATACATTCAGGTGCGTATTATCCTCACGGCCTTTCGGACAAGCTGCACACACGCCTTCAGGAATCCACATGAACAATTTTTTTGAGGCCTCCGGCCCCATTCTCTGCACCAAATCATGCGTTATCTTATTCATATCCACAAAAGGCACATCCAATTCTTTTGCCACATTGCGCGGAGAATCCAAATATTTTCCATGAGTGTCAATCAGCACTTCTCCATCTTGAGAAACACCCCCCTTTGACAAATCCTTGCGCACATCATCTTCGGCCACCGCATTTTTATTATTCCGAAAATTACGGCGAACTATAGCATTGAACAAAACGGGAATTCCTCCTTTGGCACGTGTTTCTTTTACAAAACGGCGTAGATTGGCATCAAAAGTAGATCCGGGATCAGTATGACGTTTCTCATCGGCCTTCTCATCATTATGCCCAAACTGAATAAAAACATAATCACCCGGCTTTACTTTATTAATTACTACCTCCCACAATCCTTCATCAATAAAACTTTTAGAACTCCGACCATTTCTAGCATGGTTTTCCACACGAATATTTTCACTGAAATATCCTCCCAGCACATGGCCCCATCCACGTTCCTGATTACCTCCCTCTAAGGATTTGTTGGCCATAGTCGAGTCACCTATCATAAAGATAGTAATTGTGTGGTCTGCCGTAAAAGCAGAAAATAACAACAAGGCAACAAATGCCATCAACATCTTAATTTTCATCGCTTTCTATTTTAAATTTTGATTAAAGAACTCAAGTATATCAGCCTGTATCTCCTTACTGCAAAAATGAGGCAAATCATAGAACTTGGTAGTCAATAGATTTTCTACCGATTGACCCTTCCATACATCCTGCATGGTAGAGAAAGCGCTTTCAACGCCCTTTACAGGAAAAAGTTTGTCCCGCAAACCATTGATGAACAACATCGGTTTGGGACAGGCGATAGATGCCACATGAGGATAATCCATCCAATTCCGTATTCCGGGAATAATCATGGAATAAGCAGACCCGCCTTTGTTCTGATTATTGGTAAGTGTCATTAAGCTATCTGTAGTATTCATCCAGCACACAGCAGCGCCTGCCTTCACCACATCTGTAGCGGCACTGACCATCCAAGCACGATGTGCTCCCATAGAAAAGCCCATAGTACCTATTCTATCTTTACTGACCATAGGCAATGTAGCCAAAAACTCAGCACTACGGATATCATCCCAAACAATCAAGGCCCCCCATGACATTCCCATCTGTAGCATATTGGCAGCCAACGCTTGCTGTGAGTCATAGCGCACTCCTTCCTTACGTCCCCGTTCCCCCCAAAACAAGGCATCCACAGCAAGCACTACATATCCATGGCTTGCCAGATAATCACCCACATACTGTTTATCATAACATCTTTCCGCCCAATCATCCGCATCGGCTGTCACAGATGCCTCCACACCGAACGGACGTACCATCTTCTCTTTCCCTATTGAGAAATGGGCCCCATGGTCGTGAAGTAATAACACTGCAGGAAATGGTCCCTTCCCCTCAGGGACCAACAGATAAGCGGGAACACGGGAATATTTCGAAACATTAAACAGAATTTTTTCCACTGTATACCCTTCCCTCCGCTCAATATCTATCACTTCTTTATCAAAAGCCGCTACAGGAGGAGCAGGCTGCATACAATCCAACAAAACTTTTCTAGCCTCTTCACGCCATTTTTCAAAATTTCGGATAGAAGAGTTCCCCCATGCCATAGGATAAGTCAGACTTTCTTTCAGCTTCTGATAAAACAGCGGCATATCATTCTGCGTTTCATAACGCATAGAGACGGTTTCCACCTTTTCTTGAGCAGAAACCGTCAGACATATCCCGAACAACAATAAACAAATTACAGCATTCTTCATAAACCTATACCTAACAAACTTTTACTTTTCAAGGTAACTAATTAATTTTATCATATTATCAATATAATCCCCTACAGAGATGCACAATTCTCCGGTAGTACACGGATAAGGTGATGTATCGTGCTCGTCCCCTACAAAAGTAGCTATATATTTCGTTTCCTCACTAGGTCCTGAAACAGTATATGGCTTATACGGGTTCGAGGTTGACTTTAAAGGAGAGAGCCAGCAACCGTCCTTAGTCAGTGATTGCACCAATTTCCGGGCAACTTCTTCCGTAGCTTTTCCACGTAAACGAGTATAATATTTAGGTAAAGGAACCAAATGATCCTGTAGCAAAGGTGAATTCTTCGCCAACTCGGATACAGGAAGTTTCTTCACTTCCTCATAACGGCGACGCAGTTCACCAGGATTCACAAAAGTTGCCGAATTATAATGAGCTATTGTATTTTCTATATTCTGATCAATATAATACGTTCCATTTTTCACATTACTTCCCTTACGATGGACATACAGTGGTTTACCTGTATCAGGATCAACAAAACGAGGAACCAAAATAGCTTCCGGATTAGTAGACTGACGCTTCCATTTCTTCACATCCGATTCCGGTAATTTCATTGATTCCAAAAAACGAATTGCAGCAGGAATCCCCGACAGGAAACGAGTATCAGCTGTAAGTTTATAGTAATCCATCATTAAATTGATAAGACGGACGGTAGTACCGGTATTCACACTGCGCGGTTCATAAGAACGGGCATGAGCCGGTTTCAAATCATCTACTGTATATTGGTCCGCCCAGCCTGCATAAGGTTCCCCTTGTTGAAGAGAAATCATCAAGTACATAGCACGCATAATAGGCTCCTTTACCCCTTGCAACCCCATTGCTTGATAGCATTGAATCAAAAACTCGGTCGCATCAGGAATCACATCATCATTCAGAGTAATAAAAGACGAATAATCTTTCTTACCTTGAAAAGGGTGATCATACATCAAAGGATAACGTTGAGGCCATCCACCCACCGGATATTGACTTTTCAAAACAAAATCAATGGTTTTCTCCAAAGCCGGACGGAAAGCAGGATCATTTTTTTCCACATACATACGAAGTAGAAATTTAGCAGCCTCCATAGTACCCGCATCATCATAAGTCGCATTTCCATAATAATGTTGAAATTCCTCCAGACGCCAGCCATTTTTACCAACGGTATCATACCAGGACTTTAACGAGTTCTCTCCTGCAAAATCAAATACATAATTCCATCCTCCACATTCAAGCTGCCCCCAAATCAAAGTGTTAGCCACTTTTTGGGCAGCTTCATAATAGTACTCATCTCCTGTAGCATGAAAAGCGTCAAGCAACAAATGACCGACAGAAGGAGTTCCCGGTGGCTGAATCCAAACCATTGTCCTCTTGGCTTCCATCTCTCCCCATGAGCGGGACATATCCGGCAAATAATTCCATACAAAACCACCATTATAACTCACTTTATCCATCATAAACTGAGTGGCGGTTTTCATTGTATTTATCACTTGGTCATCTAACTTTTTATTAGTTTGAGCCATACCTGCGCAAGCAAAATTTGCCATACACAAGCAAAGGGCAATTCTTCCCCATCTCTTCTTTAATGTGCTTTTCATTGTTGTTGTAGTGTTTTGATTCAAGTTTGAATATCATTATGAAGCAAAATAAGCCATTTTTTAGGGTATGGGATTGTAATATTTGGTCTTTTCCTCGTATATTTTAATCACGGTGAACCACTCTCCTTATATATTATATATATTTGAAGAAAAGTTTTAGTTATTCATTTTATATTAAATGCAAGATCATGAATCGTAAAGTAAGAACCGCATTGTATGCTTGTGCCCTGATGGCACCACTAATATTGCAGAGCTGCAATGCACAAAGTGAAAAAAAAGAGAGCAACAAAGAGTGTACTGAAGAAACAAACAAAAACACTGAAAAAAAGGTTATGAAAACAGGTAGTGAAAACTTCATTTTTGCAGAAGGCAAAGAATGGGAACCTGCAGGCGAAGGTGTAGTGCGCCAAATCATGGGTTACAATGATGACATCATGGTTGTTAAAGTAAAATTTGAAAAGGGAGCTGTAGGAGCTGTTCACCATCATATCCATTCACAAGTGACTTATGTAGAAAGTGGAAAATTTGAGTTCACCATCAATGGTGTGAAAAAAATTGTATCGGCCGGTGACTGTCTGTATAAGGAACCAGATGCAGTGCATGGTTGTGTATGCCTGGAGCCGGGTATGCTGATAGATTGTTTCAGTCCGATGCGTGCTGATTTTCTGGAAAAGAAATAGACAAGCCATATATTCCATCCACTGCAGGAGCAGATTGTTGTGCCTTCAGGACATTTAATATGCTCCTACAGTGGAGATGAATTCTGTTTTTTAATCTGCAAAACGGATGGGACGATTGCTTAACCTTATCAAATCCGGTAAATCATAATATTTCAAAGCACCATACAACACATTAGAATACATATCCCACTGCATAGGCTTCTCAATGTATTCCTTCCAAGTCTTCACACTATGTGTTATCTCCACACTGTTGATTCTTTCATCCAAATAAGCAGCATGAATTACAGCTGGACCATAAATACCATTGGCAAATACTTTGACGGGATGTCCTTTCAAAAGTTCATGTTCTGAACAAAAATCAAGCAAAGTCAGGATATCGACTACCCGTTGTCCCATAATAGGACGCCCTATATGCATACTGATCATTGCATTACGATATTCACGGTTCCAATATTTAGCATCCGTATAGAATGCAGGATCCGTTCTTTCCCCCAATCCGCGCAAGTCTGCCAACAACAAAATTTTTCCTTCCGTCAAGGCAGCAGCAAAATTCGCATATTCACTCAAATAAGTTCCTTTCCCCTCTTCCTGCAACCTTAACTCAATAGGAGAATCAGCATTCGCTCTGGACGGCATGATAAGAATACAAGGAACAGGCATCTCCCCTTCCCTTATGAGCTGAAACTTATATTGTTCATATTCACGCATTGAATCATGTCCGGTTGCCTCAATTCTTATTTTATGGTCAGGAAGACCTTTAAGACCTAACAAATCCAGCATCTTTGTTTGAACAGTTTTCTTTCCTTTCGAAAGAAACGTCTCACGCTTGGAAGCCCACTCATCCAGCTGATTCACATTTTCCTGCATAATACTGAGTGCTCCAGGCATAGATACATTCACCTGTCCTTTAGTCGTACAAAGCATATCTGACAACTGAAAACGGTCTTGTGCCGCTTTCTTCACCGGAGATTGATTATCTTTCAACCAACGCTTGAACCAACTGGCCAACTTTTGCCTTTTTTCAGCTCCAAGTCCATGACCGGTTTCTACTGTCAGCATATCCACCTTTTCGGGAACTCCCAAGACTTTATAGCACTGTTGTAATTCAGCAAATCCTTGTTGCGCACCCCATAAATCGACAAAATCATATTTACCGCTTAAAATCAATAAAGGCCGTGGAGCCATCATTAAAGCAAAATCAGGTACCTCCAGTTGTTCACGCCCTTCGTATGGTATATGTTGGCAACCATCGGAAGGACCTTGCAACTCCATAGTACGTTCTCGGGTAGAAAAGAAACTACAAATAGCCGCTACCTTTACACGGGGATCCAAACCTATATAATAAGCGGTCTGAGTGCCACCGCCAGAAGATCCATATACTCCGATATGCTCCGGATCAATATCCTTACGGGTCAGTAAATAGTCCAAAGCCCGATGATTATCCCAATATTCCTGTGCTGCCAAACTAGTACCAAGCAAGTTAAAGCCCGCATTCAGTAAGGTATGTTCCGTAGTAGCCCCCCGTGTCAGCGGCTTTCCTTCCCTATCAATAATTTGCAACCGTTCTCCCTGGCCTATGGGATCTACCACCAGCACAGCAATACCATTGGATGCCATCAACATAGCGGCATGAGACGAAGGACCTTTGCCATTCAATCCATGTCCGCAAAGTTCCAATGTCGCCGGAACAGGAACAGTCGTGTTCTCTGGCATATAAAGATGTGCTGTGACATAGCGGCCGGGCTTGCTTTCAAAAATTATTTTCTCTATATGATAACCCGTACCTTGTACCTTCCCTACCACCTGAGCATTTAAACTCCCTTTTTCAGGAAAAGTACCTACTATTTGTTTATATCGTTCACGGCAACCCTCCAGATACTTCTGCATCCCGGCAGGAGAAGCAAACGCTTTTTGAATGGCAAACTGCCGGTCGGCAAACTGCCGATGCACATCACGCATCAGATAAGAATTATAAGCGGTACTTTGCCTCCAAGGTAATGCCTTAAACTCACCTTGAGCAGATACCACCAAAGTCCCCACCCATATTCCCAAACTTACGCACAAAGTGCGAAAACCGATGATTTTTCTCATAGAATCAATCCTTTAAGTTATTGTACCACAATTTCAATTTTCTGACGGTTATCTCCGGCTGTCTTCACATACAGACGTTTATGCTCCGTATCATAAAACCAGCCTGTATTCCGGTCTGCATCTGCAACTGATGAAAGAACGGGCAACGATTTACCATTTTCTATCACAGATTGCGGAGCGTTCTGCAAATAAGCCTTCACCAGATAAGTGTGTCTGACAGGTTTGTACTTCCCTACCGGTTTATCTGCAGTAAACGTCCAGCTATCATCAGCGAGCCTGCTGGTAAAGCGGGTCAATGAACCAATCCCTTTTTGATAATCCATTGATATACCATCATCTTCATACATCTCATAAGAAGAAATACCTGACGGATAGACATCCAATGTTATCACATCTACAGGATGCTGATCTACCCACTGCATAGCAGGTTGCATGGGAATAATAGCTCCGGCTTTTATATAGACAGGCAACACATCCAACGGAGTAAGAAAAGACTTATATTGGCGGCCCTCGTAACGCTCACCGGTTTCATAATCAAACCATTCTCCACCGGGGAAATAGACATGTTGGCTCAGTGCACCTTTGGTAGTGACAGGACAAACCATCATCCATGGCCCGAACATATATTGACGCGCCAGCTGATAGGTATTCTCATCCTGAGGATAATCCATCACTAAAGGGGTCATCATGGGACGTGCCGTTTTATAAAGCTGATAAGCATTACTATAAATATAAGGAATCAATGTATAACGCAAACTATCGTACTTGATAAAATTGGCCAAAGCCTCCGGACCATAAGTCCAAGGTTCATGATAATGGGGGTGATCCATACCGAACACCATGGCGATAGGTGAAAACATACCGAACTGTACCCAACGAGTATATAATTCCGTATCGTAAGGAGAATACTGTTCAAATCCTCCCATGCAATGAGTCCAGTTACCCACGCCACTCATACCGATATTAAGTCCCGCACGTATCACCGGTTCAAACCACTGCCATTCACTCCCCCAGTCTCCGGCCCAAATATAAGGATAACGCTGAATTCCCGCATAACCCTCACGGGTATGTGTCACCCCCCTCATATTATTATATTCCTGAAATTTACGATAGGGCGCTTCCGCATAAGCTAAAGGAAAAATATTATGAAGTCCTTTTAGGTCCATCGTCCCTCCGACATCCGTTTTCACAAACTTAGCCCCGATGGAAGCCACTTTCATTACTCCGTTCTCCCACCACCAATCCACCGCTTTCGGGTCAAAGAAATTCACCACCCCTTCTATCTTGGCTCCTGGATACAGCACATTTCCCTGTTCACGCGCCTGATCCAATAGATGATATTCAGGGCCATTATCTAATATGGAACGGATATGAAGCCCCACCATCTTTACATTTTGCGCATAGCAACTATCAAACATGGCTTTCGGATCTTTGAACGTATTGCGCCATTCAAAACAACAACCACCATTTCCGTAAGTGGTATTAAACAATCTCCAAGTAGAATCCAGCCAAAGCAAATCAAAAGGCACTCCTTCCTCACGCAAACGTTTACATAAAGCAGGCGGGTATTTATCGGAAGTCATCTCTTCATTCTTCCAAGTTCCACCGGAATAAGTACCAACATGCAACCCCATTGCAAAACGAGGAAGCATAGGGGATTTTCCAGTCAATTCCGTATATCGGTCAATCATGGTATAAAAATCGGGACCATACATAAAATAATAGTCCAAATCACCGCCAAAAGCTTTAAACGAATAATAATCACTACTATCCCACCCCATATTCCATTCGGTAGCAAACGGAGTATGAAAGAACAAACCATATCCTTTGGTACTCATCATAAAAGGTACGGGACAATAATTGGCACGTAAAATATCTTTTCCTCCTACAGCCGGTTTTATCCCTCTTCCCAACTCTACATTCAGATAAATCTTACGCCCTCGCTGATCCATGAAATCCATACGTTCCCCAAAACCAAAGAAATGCTCATCCGGCTGTAGAACAGCTTTCATCTTGACAGAATCCTTATAAAAACGTTGTTCCTCAAGTTCTGTATAAAGCATCTTGCCGTTTTTATCAGAAACAGACAGACAGAATGGATTCTTGGTAGCCTCTATAATCAGTTTTCTGGTCGTAATCAACCATGCAGTATCTCTATCTTCCACCGTATAGTTGACAGAAGAAAAATCATATTTCCGAACCATCCACTGTTCATTCTCAGCGAACACAGTACCTTGAGAATGACGTACACGGAACATATCATCTGTACAAAATTCCAATTTCACATTTCCCTGAGGCAAAAAAAACAACAAATCATTTCCTGTCTTCTTAAAAGAAGCACTAGCCGCCCATACCCCTATACAATACAGGCATAAACAAAAGCATAGGATTGTTTTTTTCATGGTATCTGTTATTTTATTTAAAATCAATCATATTGAAAATCAGCTTTTTGGACACAAATCAGGAAGCCGAGTAATTACTCATGGTCCCCTACATCTTCCAAGTAGAGAACAAAAAACTAAATTAACCCATCGGTACAATCCCCATAGCAGTTCCGATAGCCATAGGATAAGTATGATAGGCTCCGACCAGCAATTCTTCACCTTCCATCACTAATCCCATACGCTCCACCCCTGTATGTATCAATGCCTGATAAGGCCAGTTGAGAGCATTTCCGACAGGAAGTTCCTTGAAAATATCATGCGGCTTATTAAACATCACCCCGCCCAGCCAGTTGGTTCCAACAAAAAATTTGTCCTTAAACACCGCTTTACTATTAACCGCTATAAATTCCGACCACTCATCAGCACTCTGAATAATAAAGATTTTGGTTCCATCATTTACTGCACGTTCCATTAAACGCTGTGCATCCGGCATCTTATCATTAGGAACGGCCCAATCCAGACGACAACGCGCGTTACTACGAGGATGCCTGAAACGGATCTCTATATCGGCAGACTTGCCTCCTTCCAAATAGACTTTTCCATCGCCCAAATGCTCTTTCTTTCTAGTTATTTCATATATTTTCTTACCATTGACAAAGACTTCAATCATACTACGGTCATTACTTTGAGGAATAATTGTATATTCACCACTGACAGAGGGAAGTACTTTACCACTCCATTTAATACCATAACCATCAAGCATATACACAAAAGGACTTGGTGTAGCTCCCTCAATAGCACTCAGATTAACCACCTTGGCCACTTCATGATAAACTTCCTTCTGAAATTCCATATCCTCATAATAGACCACATCTAATCCCGGTTTGCCATCGGCAGAGCGTAACGCTTCCATCGGCACCATTGTCAACTGATCTTTCCTAGGAGGACGGGCCACCATAATCCAATCCAACTTTCCTAAATTATCCTCATAAGCTGCAACCGCTTCTTTCGTTTTACCCTTCAAGAAATTCTGTAAAGCACTCCCATCTTCCCAAACGGCCCCTTTACCATCCAACATATTGGATGCCAGATTTACAGACAATATATCATCATACCCAGTTGTAACAACAGAATTTTCCTTACATAGTTTTGCTTCAATTCTACAAAGTCCTCCAGCTGTAGGAACAGGTATTTTTACATCTTTCACCAACAACTGACCATAAACCTCACCTCCGGCAGCTTCCGTTTCATAAGTCCCTACCTCCATCACTTTTCCTTGAGAGTCTGTCACCGAGATTTTCAATTGATGGTTTCCCCGGACATTCTTCTCATTAATCAGATAAAAATCAACGGTCACCTCTCCCCCTGCGGCTGCAACCTGTTGCCTGGTCTTTACCGCTACATACAAAGGCTGATTATAACGAGCTATGATAGCCGGATCTGATTTGGGATAACGAAAACAATCGACAATTCCCGAATAATTCTCCGTCAATTCCGATTCCCATCCATTAACAACGTATGCATCCGTCAAATTATTCATTCTGGCCGATTCTATTTTACGTCCTTGGTGCTCATAGGATACAGTCCCCATAGCCACACACAAATCATCTACCGTAGGATAAACTGTCCTTAACTGTTTAGCATCCAGGAATTCATTAAATTCATCATACCAACGTAAAAACTCTCTACCATCCCATCCTTTATAGCTATATTTTTCCAAATCTTCTTTATTTTTTTCCAAACGAGGAGGTGATGATAAAGCCCCTTCCTCACCAAAGAATACAATTTCACGCTTATTCTTTGTATCATTATAATAATCTTCAGGGCCTTTGTACAAACCTTCATTCCAAACAGCAGGTCCTCCGGCACGATGATAATCATACCAACCACTCCAATACACTTTTTCATCGTAAGGACGAATATGAATTTTAGCCTGATCTTCTATATCATCCCCCTTTGCCCAAGCCGAGGTACGAAGAATCAGCCGGGAAGGATCCAGTACACGCATATCCTTCATCGCTTGAATCTCCAATTCTAACTTTTCAGGAGTAGCATTTCCCGATTCATTCATCATATTGTAGATAACCAGACAGGGATGACTGCGATCCCTCTTTACCATACGGATGACCTTTTCATGCAAAACAGCATTCATAAACGGCTGTTTCACATCCAGACGGAAGCCACCAGGCTCTTCAAAATAGAGCAGTCCCAACTCATCAGCATAATTCATTACGTCAGTATTACCGATAAAACGATGGAAATTCAACATATTCAACCCTAACTCCTTAGCTATGCGAATTTGCCTTTCAGCCAATTCTTCCGATGGGAAAATACCATTGACCGGCCAAAAACTCCAACTGATGGCCGAGCGAAGCATGATACGTTTTCCGTTTAAACGAAAAACAGCATCCTCTCCTATTCCGGAAGCCTCGAACCAACGGAATCCAAAACGGCGGGAATCTTTATCTACCCAGTTCTTTCCTTCGGATAACTCCACCTCACATACATACAGATTAGGATCATCCACACTCCATAATTTCGCATCCGGAGCTGATACAGGAATCTTCAGTTCATTCATGCCTTTATTTAATGAAACACCCTTTATCTCTTTAGAATAAACTATTTTTTCTTTATTTTGCCACTCGTACACCGTTATACGAAGATCCTGCTTCGTAGTCTTTCCTTTTTCATTCTGTAATGTCAGAATAGCGTTGGCGGTGGTTATCTGAGGAGTGTTCTGCATATAAATATCCGCCACATAAACAGCATTACAGACCTTCATACCAACTTTTCCTGTTATTCCTCCAAAGCCATGACCGGGAGGCAACATACGGTGGATTGGGCGGCGGCTACATCTGGACCGTTACCGACTGGAACTTCTATGGCCATTATGGTTCGTTCAGC
>ENA-USTZ01000617-USTZ01000617.1-human-gut-metagenome-genome-assembly--contig:-NODE-617-length-15976-cov-3.473678_pt1 | contig 15976 bp, 10 predicted proteins | sample MGYA00250049_ERZ773375 | MGnify/ENA primary metagenome ERZ773375 (study PRJEB29103, sample SAMN06111956) | human gut metagenome | biome: human gut; feature: ankylosing spondylitis patient; material...
ATTTCCTATTATTTTATAAGCTTCAGATGCAGACACTTATACATTTTCCCGTTTTCTCGGTATTATAAACTCATAATCATCTGGAAACGTTTGAATTCTTGCGCATTCACGAATTGTTAGTCTCCTCTCCTTCATCCCAGCCTTCAATTCTTCCATATATTCCCCACCATGTTCTTCTGCCAATCTTCTAAATTCAATATTTCCATGATGTTCTGATCTTATTGTAGGTGCAATACCATCTAATTTTACCTCTTGCTGTCCTTGACAATGTTTCCCCATATATTTAGCTTTTGAATATTTTTGCTGACTTACATCCCTTGTATTATCAGGCTCTTGTAATTCAACAAAAGCTTGCTTTACCGTAACAAATGGAATTTCCCCTTCCTTTTTATTAGCTCTGTCTAAATAATGTGTTGGCAATGGATATGGATCATAATCGGGGTCTATTTGTGTTGCGCTCAATTTTTCTAAAGCTTGTTTCGTCAAATCATCTTTTTTAAACCCCAAAAAAATAACTCTTTCTCTCCCTTGTGGTACACCATATCTTGCTGCGTTTAATATTCTTGCAGGAACAACTAAGTATCCTCCATTACATACGGTCGAAAAATCCTTCTCTATAATTTGCTTTGCATCATTAAGATTTGTCAAACCTTTTACATTCTCTGCAATAAATATCTTGGGTTTTGTAATTGCAACAACTTCTCTCATCCACATGTATAGATGTCCTCTATTTTCAACAGTAGGTGCATTTACATCTATTTTCTTACCATTATGTCCTTTATCTGACTCAAATCCCATTCTTTTGCCTGAAACAGAGAAATCATAACAAGGGAACCCTCCTGTTACAATATCAATATCTGTAGGAAAAATATTTATTTTATTTTCTTTTTGAAGTTTAACCAAATCAACAATACTGTCTAAATAGTAACATGTTTCATCCACTCCTCTGTTTCCAAAATAGTTACACCACGCTGCTTTTGCCTCCGGTTTTATATCATTTGCAAATACAGTATGAAATCTATTTTTATGCAATTTAACCCAATTACTATTTTCCCTTTTTATTTTCCACTCTTTATGCAAATCAATATTTACTGATTGCTTTAACACTGAAAAACCACCCTCAAACCCCAAATCCATTCCTCCACAACCTGAGAACAGGGATAATACATTCAAGGTTTCCTTCTTTTCCTTTTTTATTCCAGATTTCATTTTCTCTGGCTTTTTTGCCTCATAGGGGATAAGCCATACTCCACTTTGCTTTTTTGCTCCAATAATTCTGTTCTCATTACATAATACTTGAATTCTTCTAGGCGAAACATTCCATCTTTCTGCCAATTCTATTACAGATATATATTTTTCCAATTTTATCACTCCCTTTTGTAAATCTATTCTATTCGTTTCTGCGAAGTTTTACAAGCTTTTATCCCTACAAATTTATTTTTATATATCCATATCTTGAAAATAGCCCAAAAGATATTTCTTCAAATGTTTACAATATCTTTTGGGCCATCTTGCAAATGCCTATATTATGCAATTACTTAATACAGAGTCATATTGCCATTAGTTTATCCAGAATTTTATGTGCCACCTGTTCCTTGCTCATCAGTTCCAGACTCTCCTCGGAATTCTTTGTGATCAGTGTCACAATATTGGTGTCCGTGCCAAAGCCCGCTCCTGCGCTCTTCAAACTGTTGGCACAGATCATGTCACAGTGCTTGCTCTCCAGCTTCTTCCGGGAATTCTCCAGTACATTTTCCGTCTCCATGGAAAATCCACACAAAATCTGTCCTGGTCTCTTGTTTTCCCCAAGGGTCTTCAAAATATCCTTCGTCCGCACCAGAGGGATCGACATGTCTCCGTCTTTTTTCTTAATCTTATTGTCTGCTGTCACTGCCGGGGTGTAGTCTGCCACGGCTGCTGCCTTGATGACAAAATCATAGTCCTGCGCTCTGGACAGGATCGCATCGTACATCTCCGCCGCCGTCTGTACCGGCACCACATTTACAAACAAAGGCGGCTCCACATCCGTATGGGCTGCCACCACCGTCACTTCTGCGCCGCGGTGCATTGCAGCTCTCGCCAGGGCATAACCCATTTTTCCACTGGAGTGATTCGTGATAAAACGCACCGGGTCAATGGGTTCTCTGGTGGCACCTGCGGAGATCAGCACCTTTTTGCCCGCCAGATCCTTCCCGCAGGCGATCTCCTTCACCACGGCTTCGAACAGTACGGACTCCTCCGGCATTCTGCCGTCACCGATATCGCCGTTGGCCAGCATTCCCGTGGCCGGAGTGATGATCTCATAGCCGAAATGCTTTAATTTTTCGATATTATCCTGCACGATGGGGTTGTGATACATATTATGGTTCATGGCCGGGGACACGATCTTCTTACAGGGACATGCCATGACCGTAGTGGTCAACATATCGTCCGCAATGCCATTCGCGATCTTGCCGATCACATTGGCAGAAGCCGGTGCCACCAGCACCACATCCGCCCGCTTTGCCAGTGCCACATGTTCCACACTGTACTGGAAATTGCGGTCAAAGGTGTCCACCAGACATTTATGTCCCGTCAGACTTTCAAAAGTAATGGGGTTGATGAACTGCGTGGCATTCTGTGTCATCAGCACTTCCACATCACAGTGCTGTTTTAACAGCATCCGCGCTACATTGGCCATTTTATATGCAGCAATACTTCCCGAGATTGCCAGAACTACGGTCTTTCCCTTCAGCATAGTCGTCTCCTTTTGCCTGATTTATCAAAAATACTTCAAAACTGTACTCCTAAAATACCATAAGTGCATATTTTATGCAAATATCACTTTTCTTTTTGTCCGGGATATGATATAAACAGTAGGAGTGTCCCGAATCACCGGGGCAGCTTGTATTGTATCTCCCAGAGGGAGAATGGTAACAAGGAGGAAAATTTCATATGAACAAACAAAGTAAGACAATGCGACTCACGTTGATGGGATTATTTGCTGCGGTACTTTTGCTGATGGCTTATACCCCGCTCGGGTACCTAAACATCGGCCCCCTGGCAATCACCTTCAATGTCATCCCCGTTGCACTGGCTGCAATCACTCTTGGCCCTGTAGGCGGAGCCGCCATGGGAGCAGTATTCGGATTGACCAGCTTTTTGCAATGCATCGGCGTGGGAGGCACCAGCGCCATGGGAGCAATGCTTTTTGGCATCAACCCTGTGTTGGCCTTCATCCAGCGTTTCATCCCCAGACTTCTGGACGGATTTCTGCTGGGATATGTCTTCCGTTACAGCCGCAAAGCCGTAGGAGACAGAATCGCCTGCATGATTACCGGATTTTGCAGCGCATTTTTCAACACCGCATTTTTCATGTCCCTTTTAGTACTGCTGTTCGGCAATACTTCCTATGTGCAGGGACTGATGGGTGGTAAAAACGCGATTTTATTCATCTGCTCTTTTGTAGGTGTGAATGCGGTCTTCGAGATGTGTGCATCCACGTTCCTGACCGGAGCGGTAGGGCTGGCACTGATCAAGGCAAAAGTCATTCCTGTATATCAGAAAGCAGAGTCTGCAGCATAACAGGAGTATACCCGTGGTACTGACAATCGACATCGGAAATACTACGATCGGCATCGGGGGATTTCAGGGAAATAAGCTGCTCTTTCTTGAGAAACTATCGTCCCACCGTCCCCTGTCTGATGCCGGATATAGAAAAAAACTGAATATGATTTTAGACAAACACGGTCTGTCCGCCGAAGCTTTTGAGGGATCTGTGATCTCCTCGGTTGTGCCTTCGGTGACAGCCGTTTTTTCCTCTGCTCTGGAAGCTTTTCTGGGGCAGAAGCCTCTGCTTCTTACCCATGAGCTGGATCTTGGCTATGAGATCTGTACGGAATTTCCGGAAAAGGTGGGCTGCGACCGCCTGGCAGATATCGCCGGAGCCATTTCCCGCTATCCTCTTCCACTGATCACCATTGATCTGGGCACCGCCACGACATTTAACGTGTTGGATGAGAACCGTCGCTTTTTAGGTGGCCTGATCCTTCCCGGCGTTGGAACCGCCCACAGGGCACTTTTAGGCAGGACCGCCCAGCTCCCGAAAGGGGACATTCATATGCCCGCCCACACCATCGGTGCGAATACGCAGGAATGCATCACCGGGGGAATGCTCTTGGGCAACGCCTGTGCCATCGACGGACTGATCCGCCGTATCCAGACAGAGTTAGGGCAAAAAGCAACGGTCGTTGCCACCGGAGGGTACGCAACGACCGTCATTCCACATTGTGAAACGAAGATCCATATCGATCAGAATCTTCTTATGAAAGGTCTGATATCCATCTACGAGAATAATACCTCTACTGGATCACCAGATTAGAGTAGCCCATCAGGCTCTCATCCACAGCATGTGCGGCTTCTCTGCCTTCACGGATCGCCCACACCACCAGGGACTGTCCTCTGTGCATATCACCGGTGACGAATACATTTTCCACACTGGTCTGGTATTTGCCGGGGGCAGTTTTTACGTTGGTGCGTTCATTTATTTCCACCCCGAAAGCATCGGTAATATATTTCTGACTTCCCAAAAATCCTGCTGCGATCAGTACGATCTCCGCATCCAGGATCTGCTCACTTCCGGCAATTTCCTGCATCTTCATGCGTCCGGTAGCCGGATCCTTTTCCCAGGACAGCTTCACGATCTTCACGGCTTTCAGGCTGCCGTTCTTATCCTTGATAAATTCCTTAACCGTAGATTCATAGATTCTCGGATCATGTCCGTAGACTGCAATGGCTTCTTCCTGACCGTAATCGGTCTTGCAGACCTTCGGCCATTCGGGCCAGGGATTGTTCTCTGCTCTCTTGTCCGGAGCCTTGGGCATCATCTCGATCTGGGTCACAGACTTGGCACCGTGACGGATGGAGGTGCCCACGCAGTCATTACCGGTATCACCGCCGCCGATGATGACCACATTCTTCCCTTTGGTCTCCACATATTTTTTATCTTCAAAATTCGAATCCAACAGACTCCTGGTATTAGCTTTCAGGAAATCCACCGCGAAATAGATTCCCTTGGCATCTCTGCCGGGAGCATTGATATCTCTGGGGTTGGAAGCACCGCATGCCAGTACGACACGGTCAAAATCATGTAACAGCTTGGATGCCTTGATATCCTTGCCGATGTCGGTTCCGGTGACAAAGGTGACACCCTCTTCCTTCATGATGGCTATCTTACGGTCAATGATCTGTTTCTCCAGCTTCATGTTGGGGATGCCGTACATTAACAGTCCTCCCACACGGTCGGAGCGCTCAAATACTGTGACCTGATGTCCTCTCTGGTTCAGCAGATCCGCCGCTGCCAGTCCGGAAGGACCGCTGCCGATGACTGCTACCTTTTTGCCGGTACGCACCACAGGGGGCTTGGCTGCCGCATAACCCTCGCTGTAGGCGTTTTCAATAATTGCATATTCGTTCTCCTTGGTGGAGACCGGATCCCCATTCAGTCCACAGGTACATGCCGCCTCACACAGAGCCGGACATACTCTTGACGTGAATTCAGGGAAATTGTTGGTCTTTTTCAGGCGGTTGTAAGCCTGTTGCCAGTTGCCGGTATATACCAGGTCGTTCCACTCCGGCACCAGATTGTGCAGGGGGCATCCGCTGGCCATACCGCAGATCATCATGCCCGACTGACAGAACGGCACACCGCATTCCATACATCTGGCACCCTGTAAACGCTGCTTTTCCTTCGGCAGATGCTCATGGAATTCATTAAAATGCTGTATTCTCTTCTTAGGATCTTCAGCCACGCTGACTTCCCTTTTATATTCCATAAATCCCGTTGGTTTTCCCATGACTCTCTCCATTCTGCAGACGCTTCGGCGTCGGAAGAATCGCGAACTAAATTTCATATTTAATTCTGTGATAAACTAATTTGTGGCGTCCGCGGCACAAATTAGTCGTGTGAAAAGCAATCTATCAAGATTACTTTTCACACTGGCCTCCATTTACTTTCTGGTGTTGGCATAGAATGCTTCGATCTGTGCCTGCTCTGCGCTCAGTCCCTTTTCCTCCATCTGTACGATGGTCTTCAGGACTCTCTCATAGTCATGAGGGATGATCTTCTTGAACTTAGGCAGATACTCTCCAAAGTTATCCAGCACTTCCTTACCCTTTGCAGAGTTGGTCAGTGCCACATGCTCCTGGATCATGGATTTCAGTTCCAGCACATCATATTTGGATGTGATCTCACTGGAAGATACCATTTCCTTATTCAGGCGTTTGTACAGATCGTTGCCTTCATCCAGAACATAAGCGATACCGCCGCTCATACCGGCTGCAAAATTTTTACCGGTGGGGCCTAAGACTACCACACGTCCGCCGGTCATGTACTCACAACCGTGATCACCCACACCTTCGACTACCGCAATGGCACCGGAGTTACGTACGCAGAAACGTTCGCCTGCCACACCGTTGATGAATGCTTTACCGGAGGTCGCACCGTACAGTGCCACGTTACCGATGATGATGTTTTCCTCCGCCTTGAACCTGCTGCCCTGGGGAGGATATACCACCAGCTTACCACCGGATAAGCCCTTGCCGAAGTAGTCGTTGCTGTCGCCTACCAGTTCCAGAGTCAGGCCCTTGGGGATAAAGGCTCCGAAGGACTGTCCGCCGGCACCCTTGCACAGTACATGGTAGGTATCCTCTTCCACATCATCGCCCAATTTTCTGGTGATCTCACTTCCGAGGATCGTACCGAAGGCACGATCGGTGTTGCTGACGTCTACTTCGATGCTGCGCTTCTGTCCTGCGTCGATGGCTTTTCCTAACTGCTTTAACAGCACCTTCTCATCCAGTGTCTTCTCTAACTGGAAGTCATAGACCTGCCTGGGATCAAAGGTCACCTTCTGCTTGCTGCCCTCGTAAGGATTGCTTAAAATCTGGGTCAGATCCACTTCCTCCTGACGATCGGTCAGATGCTCTTTTCTCTTCAGCAGATCAGTTCTGCCCACCAGTTCATCTACGGTACGCACGCCCAGTGCTGCCATGTATTCCCGCAGCTCCTGTGCGATAAATTTCATAAAGTTTTCCACATATTCCGGCTTACCGCGGAAGTTTTTCCGCAGCTCCGGGTTCTGGGTAGCCACGCCTACCGGGCAGGTATCCAGATTACATACTCTCATCATGACACAGCCCATGGTCACAAGGGGTGCGGTGGCAAAACCGAACTCCTCGGCACCTAAAATGGCTGCGATGGCTACGTCTCTGCCGCTCATCAGCTTACCGTCGGTCTCGATGCGGACTTTATTACGCAGACCGTTCATGATCAGGGTCTGATGGGTCTCTGCCAGTCCCAGCTCCCAGGGAAGTCCGGCATTGTGGATGGAGTTTCTCGGTGCCGCACCGGTACCGCCGTCATAGCCGGATACCAGGATGACCTGGGCTCCCGCCTTGGCTACACCGGCTGCGACCGTTCCCACACCGGCTTCGGATACCAGCTTTACGGAGATTCTTGCCTGGGTGTTGGCATTTTTCAGATCATAGATCAGCTGCGCCAGATCCTCAATGGAATAAATGTCGTGATGAGGGGGCGGAGAGATCAGAGACACACCGGGGGTGGAGTGTCTGGTCTTGGCGATCCAGGGATATACCTTTCCTCCGGGCAGATGTCCGCCCTCACCGGGTTTTGCTCCCTGTGCCATCTTGATCTGGATTTCCTGTGCACTTACCAGGTAACGGCTGGTAACACCAAAACGTCCACTGGCTACCTGCTTGATTGCGGAACAACGGTTCAGTCCGTCCGGTCCGACGGTCAGACGATCCAGGTCCTCACCGCCTTCACCGGAATTGCTCTTGCCGTGCAGATGGTTCATGGCGATGGCCATGGTCTCATGGGCTTCTTTGGAAATGGAACCGTAGGACATGGCACCGGTCTTGAATCTGGTCACAATGGACTCTACCGGCTCTACTTCCTCAATAGGCACACCCTTTTTCGGATAATTGAAGTCCATCAGTCCTCTGAGATTCTTGATGGAATCTTCGTCGTTTACCATGGCAGTGTACTGTTTGAACATCTGGTAATCACCGCGTCTGGTGGATTCCTGTAACATATGGATGGTAGCGGGATTGTACAGATGCTCGTCACCGCCGCTGCGCATCTTGTGATGTCCGGGGCTGTTTAAGGTCAGATCGTTTTTCAGTCCCAGTGGATCAAATGCCTGAGAGTGCAGGTCGTCTACCTGCTGCTCAATATCTTTTAAGGTAATACCTCCCACACGACATACGGTGTTGGAGAAATACTTACTGATCACTTCCGGTGCAATACCGATAGCCTCGAAGATCTGGGAACCCTGATAGGACTGGATGGTGCTGATACCCATCTTGGATGCGATCTTGACGATGCCGTGGAGGACAGCATTGTTGTAATCATCCACTGCTGCATAGTAATCCTTATCCAGCATATTGCTCTCGATCAGTTCCTTGATGGTATCCTGTGCCAGATAAGGGTTGATGGCGCAGGCACCGTAACCTAGCAGCGTAGCAAAATGGTGTACCTCTCTGGGTTCTCCGGATTCCAGGATCAGTGCGACTCTGGTTCTCTTCTTGGTGCGTACCAGATACTGGTTCAGGGCGGATACGGCCAGCAGGGAAGGAATGGGCACATGGTTCTCATCCACGCCTCTGTCGGACAGGATCAGGATGTTCACACCGTCTCTGTAAGCTCTGTCCACTTCCACAAACAGTCTGTCAATGGCACGCTCTAAGCTGGTGTTCTTGTAATATACGATAGGTACGACTTCTACTTTGAATCCGTCTACCTTCATGTTCTTGATCTTCAACAGATCCGTGTTGGTCAAGATCGGGTTGTTGACCTTCAGAACATTACAGTTCTTCGGGGTCTCCTCCAGAATGTTGCCCTCGGTACCGATGTATACGGTGGTGGAAGTCACGATCTCCTCACGGATCGCATCAATGGGCGGGTTGGTTACCTGTGCAAACAGCTGCTTGAAATAATGAAACAGCGGGTGGTTCGTCTTGCTTAAGACGGGAAGCGGCGTATCCACACCCATGGCGGCAATCGCTTCACTGCCGTTCTTTGCCATAGGCAGAATGCTCTGTTTCATCTCATCGTAGGTATAACCGAAAGCTTTCTGCATCCGCTGACGCTCTTCGTAGGTGTACTCAGGGACACGATGGTTCGGGATGTGAATACTCTTCAATTCTGTCAGGTTGTTGTCCAGCCATTCACCATAGGGCTGTCTGGAAGCATATTTTTCCTTGATCTCCTCATCGTCAATGACTCTGCCCTGTACGGTATCGACCAGGAGCATCTTGCCGGGACGAAGTCTTTCCTTTAACTTGATCTTCGTGGGATCAACAGGAAGGACACCTACCTCGGAAGACAGGATCAGGGTATCATCGTCAGTGATCAGATAACGGGAAGGACGCAGGCCGTTTCTGTCCAGTACCGCACCCATGATATCTCCGTCGGAGAACAGGATGGATGCGGGGCCGTCCCAGGGCTCCATCATGGTAGCGTAATACTGGTAGAAATCTCTCTTGGTCTGGGACATTGCCTTGTTGTTCGCCCAGGGCTCGGGGATAGCGATCATGACCGCCAGAGGCAGTTCCATGCCGCTCATTACCAGGAATTCCAGCGTGTTGTCCAGCATAGCGGAGTCGGAACCGGTCTTGCTGATGGCAGGCAGTACTTTGTGCAGCTGGCCTTTCAGATGCTCGGATTCCATGTTCTCCTCCCTGGCCAGCATCTTGTCGGCATTGCCGCGGATAGTGTTAATCTCACCGTTGTGTACCATCAGACGGTTCGGATGGGCACGTTCCCAGCTGGGATTGGTATTGGTGGAGAAACGGGAGTGTACCATGGCAATGGCGGATTCGTAATCTTCACTCTGCAAATCTGCGAAGAAGGTACGCAGCTGGCCTACCAGGAACATTCCTTTATATACGATCGTTCTGCTGGAAAGAGAAACTACATAGGTATCATCGGAAGACTGCTCGAAGACACGTCTTGCAATATAAAGTCTGCGGTCAAAGGGAAGTCCTTTTTCCACATCGGCAGGCTTTTTCACGAATCCCTGCATGATATAGGGCATGCACTCTACGGCCTTATGTCCCAGCACATTGGGGAAGGTAGGCACTTCACGCCAGCCGAGGAATTCCATTCCTTCTTTTTCCACAATGATCTCGAACATCTTCTTGGCTTGATTGCGGCGCAGCTCTTCCTGCGGGAAGAAGAACATGCCGACACCGTATTCTCTCTCTCCGCCGATGTCCATGCCCAGAGCCCTGGTCACTCTGGCAAAAAATTTGTGGGGAATCTGGGTCAGAATACCGACACCGTCACCGGTCTTGCCTTCCGCATCCTTACCGGCTCTGTGCTCCAGATTCTCTACGATCTTCAGCGCATTCTCTACGGTCGCGCGGCTCTTCTCTCCGTGAATATTGACACAGGCTCCGATACCGCAGTTATCATGCTCAAATTCTTCCCGATATAACGGTGCCTTGGGCAGCTCCTGTTTTACATCAAACATATAGTTCTCCTTTCCGGTTTTCTATTTCTCTCTTCTTAATCTGTCTGTTCCTATTCAGAACCTCATTCGCAAGACTGTGCTTTCAGCACTTTTCTGCAACTAAAAAAGGTCGCAATGAGACTCTTTCGAGCGCCTCATTGCGACCTTTTCTGTACTATACACCTATTTTTCTCATTTGTAAATATAGATTTTTCCTTGAATTGTCAGATAATTTGTCAATTCAGTTGTTCACACGTCTGTTGTCTGTGAATTGTGTTTATTTTCTTTTTTAAGCCATGCCTTTAGCACAACTCTTTGGGGATTTTCCCTATTTTTCCTGTCTCCGACCATACACTTTGCTTGTCAGTCCCTGATAGATTGCAGAGAAATGTCTGCTTTCTGCCATTGCGGTCCGGAGAGGTGCCAGGGTCAGTGCCATCACAGCGCGGTAACGGAACAGTTCTACGGGTTTCATGTATTTTGCCGTGATCTCCTTATGCTCTGCGGCACTGCGTTTCAGGTTCTCCTTTGTCTCGGAGTAGCCGCCGCCTTCGTAGGAAGATACGGTAAGCCCCAGATACTGCATGGGAGCCTTCGCCCGGTAATAGCACCACAGAAAATGTTCATAATCTGCGCGGATCTTGTATTTTGGTTCGTAGGGCTTCTGTCGGCACAGGTCTGCGGCATAGAAGCAGGACTGATGGCAGGGAATGTTGCGGTAGCAGACAAAGCCGGTGATTCGGGGCGGGGATGATATCTTCGTGTCCGTTTTCGCGCTGTAGGTATCTCCGTAATAGATGCCTTGCAGTTTCATAGGGTGCTGTTCCATGAATTGTGCGGTGTGTGCCAGAACTTCCTTGTCATAGAAGAGGTCACCGCAGTTTAAGAACAGAATGTAATCTCCGGTCACATGAGAGACCGCCTGGTTCATAGCCTCGTAGATGCTGTGATCCGGTTCCTGGTAGAGATGGATCCGCCCGTCAGTGCGCATGGACTCTATGGATCCGTCACGGCTGCCACCGTCCTTGACGATGACTTCGAAGTCTGGACAGGTCTGGGCCAGGATACTGTCAAGGGTCTGATTCAGTTTGGTGCCGGGGTTCAGGCATACTACGATAATGCTGAATTTCATATGTTGCTCCTTTTAAGATATAATATCTCCGCAGTCGAGAACAGGGCAAGGAACGCGGCACGTTCGCACTCTGTCGCAGAGCATAGCGGCACGTAAGTGACCAAAGTACGGTCACTAAGTGCCGACGTCTGCTTACGGCCTGCTTATCCTTACCCTGTTTTCGGCTGCTGGGTTATGAAGTCAGCCCATACATCTTATGAAAGTGTTAGGACTGACTGAAAATGCATTTTGTTATTCGGTTAAAATATATTTTTCTGTCGGTGCAGTGTAATCAGGGATGCTGCTGCCACTACCAGGAATACCACGCACACGGGCCAGCTGACGAAGCCGGTGACGGCGATGGCGGTGTAGGACAGGCAGTAGGCGAGGACATTGGATGCCACATGAACGAACACTGCCATTTTGAATTCTCCGAAATACTCATAAGCGTAAGCCATGAGGCAGCCGATGAGAAAGCCGTAGATGCCCTGCACGTAGTTCATGTGGTACACACCGAAGATCAGTGCGGACAGAGCTATAGCAAGCTTCAGATCCATAAATCTGCGCAGGTAACCATAAATCACTCCACGGAACAGTAATTCCTCCGCAATCGGAGAGATAAAGCCGAATACCAGAATACCCACAATAAAGTGTGCAGAATACTGCTGTAAAACGACTTCCGTATAGGCTTCGGATTTATTGGTCACACCCAGAAGTTCAAACAGGAGGTTGAAACCGATAACGGCACCGATGGTGACTGCCACCAGCAGGGCATATTTTGCCTTACCTTCTTTTTTCAGATGGCTTAAATGCATATCCTCTTTGTTCTTCGTGATCAGAAGCTTTGCCGTGGACCATACCGCCAGTGCTCCGCCGATGAAGCCCAGTGCCGCTATGATACTGGAGACATCTCCGGAATAGCCGTTATAGGCGCCGGTCTCATCCCGCAGGATTAGCAGATCTACCAGTCCACCGGAAGCACCGGACTGTGCCAGCTGATACAACAGTGCCAGCAGCGCATACTGCACCGCATTGCGCACCAGGATAAACATCAGGAACGAATACACCATGGTCCAGATTCTCTGGTACATGGGATTTTTCTTTTTATTGTCGGGATTGCTGTTCACCAGTTCCTCGCTGCCGCGAAGCAGAAATTTTTCCAGTTCTTCCACGGATTGTACGATGTAGTCCGCTTTTGCTTCCTTTAACTCTTCCTTGCTTCCGTAGCCATAAGTCACGCCCACGCTCTCCACGCTCAACGCTCTGGCTCCTTCCACATCGAACTTTCTGTCACCGATCATGTAGACCTGATCCGGCTCTATGGGATTCTCCTTGAACAGCTGATGCAGGGTCTCCTGCACCACCTGATCCTTCGTCTCTCTGGTGCCGTCCAGCTCACTGCCTACCACCACGGCAAAATATTTTTTCAGATCAAAATGCTCCAGTATGCGTTCTACATAGATCTGGGGTTTGCTGGAAGCCAGTGCCAGAAAATAGCCCTTGGATTGCAGGTTCTTCAGCATCTCCGGAATACCGGCATAAACTTCATTTTCAAAAATACCCGTATTCTGAAAACGCTCTCTGTATTTTGCCACGGCCTCCTCCGCCTGCTCAGCGGTAAAACCGTAGAATTCCATAAAGCTGTCCCGTAAGGGCGGTCCGATAAAAGGCTCCAGCTTGTCCAGATCAGGTTCCTCAATACCGAAAGAGTGCAGCGCATACTGCACGCAGGTCGTAATTCCAATTTTGGGATCTGTCAGTGTACCGTCCAGATCAAACAGCAGATATTTTTTCATTCTTATAATTCCTTTTTTTGTATCTGTTCCAAGCCCTGTAACTATCGCAAAATATTCATTGAATACCGGGATCCGCAAGAATATTCTGTAATTGTTATGAGGCTCTGAATAGTTACCCTTTCTTTCTATAGCTTGTGGGGTCCGCAAAGCATTAGAAGCTGCGGATCTTGTCCCCGTCATCCTCAGTGTTTTTCAGTGCCTTGATCTCTACGTCATAGCCCACATTGGCATTGACCTGCACATGGACCACATCACCCACTTTTTTGCCAAGCAGTGCCTTGCCCAGCGGAGATTCGTTGCTGATCAGACCCTCCAGTGAGTTTCCGCGAACGGTGGTCACGATCTTGTAATCCTCTTCCGTGCCGTCGTCGATGAATTCCACGGTAACAGTGTTGTTGATGCCCACCTCATCCACGGCGGAGTTCTCGGAGATCACCTTTGCGGTCTTGATCATTCTCTCCAGATAACGGATCCGGCTCTCGTTCTGATTCTTGTATTTTTTCGCTGCATAATATTCAAAATTCTCACTGAGATCTCCGTGGGCTCTGGCTTCCTTCACGTCCTCCAGTGCCTTGGGACGCACCACCAGCTTACGATACTCGATCTCATCTTCCATTTTCCTGATATCACTGGGTGTTAATTCATCGTACATAATTTCTCCATTCCTATCTGTTCAATTACTTATATCATTTATTGAAAGTTTTTCTCCCGGCTCGGCACATGCTGATTTTCTACCAACAGCCGTCCTTCTTTTTCTTCGGCGACCGACCTTTTTCCTTCCGGCAGCCAACCTTCTTTTCTTGCAGAGGATGACCGGTCGCAGTCTCTATGCTGTCCCGGTGTGCCCAGCATTCTACAACTGCATTGCGTAGATTACCGCCAGAGACAGAATGATCTGAATAATGGCAAAACGGAATACGGTCTGTGTATTGGACCAGTCCCACACCTTACGCACATGGTCATGCAGCGGTGTTCTCGTATTTTTCAAAATATGGATCTTCAGGAAACGAAGCAGGGACACCTTAAGAAGTCCCAGTCCTCCGTCCAGGATCAGCACCAGTGCCAGTGGGATGAACAGGAACGGGCAGCCGCTCTTTAAAATAGCGATGCTGATGAACAATCCCATAGCCCGGGAACCCGCATCCCCCATCATCAGCTTACTGGGTGTGGCATTGTACCACAAATAGCCCAGAATACATACGGCAAACAGCAGGATCAGGAAAGAGTAAGTCTCATTCACATCCTTCATGCGATCCACAATGTAGATGGACATGATGGTAATGATCGACAGGGTTCCGGAAAGTCCGTCCACACCGTCGGAGCAGTTGGTCACATTCACAGATGTCCATACCAGGATCACCGTGAGAATGGCGAATACCACAGGCGGCAGGGTGAACTTTACATGAAACAGTGCCAGCTCCACCACGTTGGAATTATATTTCAGGAACGTGATGGCTACCAGTGCCGCCACGCACAGATCTAAGAAACCTTTTTTGTACTCACCCCATGGAGTCTTGGAAGCATCGTCCAGAAATCCCGTCATCATGCATACCACGATCAGCAGCAGGTAGATCACCAGCTCTGCGCTTAAAGGCGAAAACAGTAGAACAGATGCCACAAATGCCAGGACAAAAATAATTCCGGCGCCTCTGGGTTTCCCCGCGGACAATTTTCCATCATGGGCAAATTCTCTTCCGGCATCCTTGGGCAGATACGGACTTAATTTCGCCGTTGCCAGTACCGTAGCTCCAAAAGCAAAAAGGATTCCAAAAAAAGCAAGGAGAGAACTGCTTCCCTCCGGCAAGATCATCTGTAACATACGAATCTCCATTCCTCACACCACTCTCATGCTGTATTTTCTGATAAATTTCATAACTGTTCGGCGGGTCTTCGTGGAATGAACGTCCCAGAACAGTTACAAAACATTTTAACACAAATATACCGGAATCTCAAATAATTTCCACAACAGTTCAGTCGAACTGTTGCATTTGACAGTCTCCCTACGGTGGACTACTATATTCTTATGAACACTTTCTGAAAAATAGCCATAAAAGGAGAAATGCCCTATGATGATCCATAAGATCGAACCACATAAATACTATCCGGAATTCCGAAATCAGGAGCCAAAGCCTTCCGATTATCTGCTGCTATTTGATGGAGAAAAAGTATTTCTGCCCTCCCATACAGGAAACGACGCTGCTGTTGCGGGTTCTTCCGCGAATGAAGGTATTGTGAAGCATCCTCAGGTATATCTTCCTACCTTCGATGAAATTCACAAGCTATTGGGAATCCGTCAGCCTATGGAGCGTTTTTTCCTCGACTGTGAATATCTCTTTTCCATCGATGACAGAGCATTCTTCCGCAAGACCGCAGAGGACGCCGGTGCTCTCATGCTCCCAGAAAATGACCTCTATCCTTCCGGTGTATTCCGTAATTTTGAACCGGAATATCTGGCGTTCGCCGGGATCACTGCCACCCAGATCAACCGTTTCCGTCTGGACCGGAAGTTCTGCGGCCGCTGCGGGCATCCCACAATTCACAGCACCACAGAGCGG
>ENA-USTZ01000631-USTZ01000631.1-human-gut-metagenome-genome-assembly--contig:-NODE-631-length-15805-cov-3.803154_pt1 | contig 15805 bp, 12 predicted proteins | sample MGYA00250049_ERZ773375 | MGnify/ENA primary metagenome ERZ773375 (study PRJEB29103, sample SAMN06111956) | human gut metagenome | biome: human gut; feature: ankylosing spondylitis patient; material...
CACCGCCCAAAAACACGCCGCACAGCCCGGCAATATCAAAGCCGCCCAGCGCCGCCAGCACCCCCAGCGGGTCCGCGGCGTCTGGGTGGTTGCGGGCAATGCCGCGTTCAATCGCATCTATTTTGCGCTGTAGTCCGGCGTCGGAAAGTCCCGCGCCGCGCCCGGTCATCTCGGCCACAGGACGGCCCAGCAGCACGCTGGCCACGGCGCTGGACGTCGTTGTGTTGCCGATGCCCATTTCCCCCGTCGCCAGCAGCTGTGCGCCGCTCTGCTTCTGCGCACGCACCAGCGCAATGCCCGCAGCGATGGCCTGCACGGCCTGTGCGCGGGTCATAGCCGGGCTGGTGGTAAAGTCAGCCGTGCCCGCAGCAATGCGGCAGTCCGCCGCGCCGGGCACGAGTGCGCCCGCAATGCCCATATCGACGGACATGACGTCGCAGTGGGCCGCAGCGGCCATACGGCAGACGCTGGTGCGGCGGGCGGTCAGGTTTTCGAGCACGGCGCGGGTCACGGAGGCATCGGTCTGGCTGACGCCCTGCGCCACAACGCCGTTGTCCGCGCAGAGCACCAGCACCGCGCGGCGGCTGACATCCGGCACGGGGTCGCCGGTCAGCGCGGCGGCGTCCTCGACCATGGCTTCCAACCGACCCAGTCCGCCCAGGGGCTTTGCCAGCGCAGCCCAGTGGGCGTGGGCTGCGGCGCGGGCAGCCTCGTCCGGCGGGGTAACTGCTGCAAGCAGGTTTTTTAGTTCTTTTTCGGTCATGATGTTTCCTTTATATAATGTTCGGCTGCAGCCGCAAAGCGCTTCGGCAGCGGCGTCCCCGCCCAGTAGAGATGCGGAAAGCCAGCGTAGAGACGTTCATTGGCAAAGCCGCACGCCCACTGCCGCCCGTTTGCCTTGGCAGCGGTGAACGCATCGCCGTTTTCGGTGGAGTCCCAGTGATGGAACTCGTGGACGGGCAGGGTCTCCCCCGCGCGGAACAGCATACTGTCGGCGCGGGCGGTCAGGCGGGCGTAGCCGAACCGCACAAGCCGCCCGACCTTGAAGCCCTGCCCGGGCAGCACGCCCGCCATCGGGTGGGGCGTGCCGTCGGCGTCCTGTAATGTCCGGCCCAGGTACAAAAAGCCGCCGCACTCGGCCACAGTGGGCAGGCCGCCCTGCACGGCGCTTTTTACAGCGGCGCGCAGGGGGGCGTTCGCGGCCAGCCGGGCGGCGTACAGCTCGGGGTAGCCGCCCGGCAGGTAAAGCCCGCCGATGTTATCCGGCAGAGCCGTGTCGGCCAGCGGGCTGAAAAAGCACAGCTCCGCGCCGTTTTCCCGCAGTGCCTCCAGCGTTTCGGCGTAGGTAAAGCAGAACGCGGCGTCCCTTGCCACGGCAAGGCGCACCCGCGGCGGGGGCACCGTGCACGGCACAGCGGCGGGCGCGGGGCGGTCAAACAGGGTGTGCAGCAGCGGCCAGTCGATGGTTTGCTGCGCGGCAACGGATAAGAGCTGTATCTTGCGCTGCAGATCGTCGATCTCGGCGGCGGTTTTCAGACCGAGGTGGCGGCTTTCTATCGCGGCCTCGGGCAGCGGCGGTAGGCAGCCGACCACGGGCAGACCGGTCTCTTTTTCGAGCATCGGCTTCAGCAGAGCGCACAATCCTTGCGTACAATCATTGAGCAAAATTCCCGCGATATGGTGTGGTGTGCGGAACGCCGTCAGCCCGCGCAGCTCCGCCGCCAGCGTCAGGCTTGCCCCCTTGGGCCGTACAACGAGCAGTGCGGGCAGGTCCAGCGTATCGGCCAGCTGCCACGCGCTGGCCGTGTCGGTCACGCCGCCAAGGCCGTCGTAGTAGCCCATGGCCCCCTCGACGACTGCCGCGCCGTGCCCCGCCGCGTGCCGGGCGTAGAGTGCGCGGGCGGTCTGCGGTGCAGAGAAAAACAGATCGAGATTGTGGCTTTCGACGCCCAGCACCGCGCGGTGGAACATCGGGTCGATGTAGTCCGGCCCCGACTTGAACGCGCAGGGGGTCAGCCCGCGGGCAGTCAGCGCCGCCAATAAAGCGCAGGTTGCCGTTGTTTTTCCGCTGCCGGAGCGGGGTGCAGCCAGAACCAATTGCAGCATTTTTACTCCCTCGCGATCAAGAAAACCGGGTTGTTCGCCATGAGCAGGTGCAGGCTGCCCGCCGCCCGGCTGCGGCTGACTGCGATTTGTGTGACCTGGGCGGTCAGGCCGTGGGCCGTCAGGGCCGCAACGGCCTCCTGTAAGGTTTCCAGCGCAATGGCGCTGATACAGAGCCGTGCATCGGGGTTCGCGGCCAGCGCGGCATCGACGACAGCCCGCAGACTGCCCTTGCTGCCGCCGATAAAAACAGCGTCCGGCGCGGGCCAGCCTGCCAGTGCGGCGGGGGCAAAGCCCTCGGTAAGGTGCAGATTTTGCACCGCAAATTTTGCGCGGTTCTGACGGATAAGGTCACAGGCTTCCGCGTCGCACTCCACGGCGCAGACCCGGCCCGCAGGGGCGGCCAGCGCCAGCTCCACACTGACGCTGCCGGTGCCCGCGCCCACATCCCAGAGGGTATCTGTGGGGCGCACAGCCAGCTTGGCCAGCGCGGCGGCGCGGACCTCCTGCTTGGTCATCGGCGTTTTGCCGCGGATGAACGCTGCATCGGGCAGGCCGGGCGTGCGGCACAGGGGCGCGGGCACATTTTCCACAAGCAGGACGCTGAGCGGTGCAAAGCGCTGTGCGGCCAGCTCCTGCGCCGTGCCGGTCACAAGCCGCTGGGACGGCGTGCCGAGGTTTTCCCCCACCGTGGCCGCAGCGTCGCCCAGCCCGGCAGCCGCCAGCTGTTGGCAAAGCGTCGCGGGGGTCTCGCTGCCGCCGGTCAGAAAAAAAGTTGTCCCGCCTGCGCGGCAGGCGGCCACCGGGTCACAGGCACACCCGTGGGCGGAGACGAGCCGCCAGCCCTGCCACGGGCGGCCCAGCGCCGCGGCCAATAATTGCACGCTGGAAACGCCGGGCAGCACCGTGTACGGCAGACCCGCGTCGCCCAATGCGCGGCAGAGCGCCGCCGCGCCGGAGTAGAAGCCCGTGTCGCCGCTGAAAACCACCGCGGCCTCCGCGCAATCTGTTTGCCGCAGCAATGCGCAAATTTCGTCCGTTTTATAGAGGGCTGCGCGGTTTGCCGTGCAGCCCTCGGGCAGGTTTTCCAACAGGCGGCGTGCGCCGATGATCAGCTCCGCTCCGCGCAGCGTCTCCAGCCCTGCCGCTGTCAGGCTGCCGGGCGCTCCACTGCCCATGCCCACCAATGTGATCTTCATAAAAGCTCCCTGCATCGCTGTAAAATTGTGTCAGCGGTCTCGCCCTCGTCGTCCGGGCGGCGCAGCACAATGAGCTGCACGCCGCACCGGGCGGCGGCCTCGGCCTTTTCGGCAAAGCCGCCCGCCGCGCCGCCGTCCTTCGTGACCATATAGTCGATATGGAACTGGTGCAGCAGCGCCGCATTTAATTCTTTCGTAAAAGGCCCCTGCATCGCAAGGATATTGCGGTGCGGAATGCCCGCTGCCTCGCATGCCGCGATACCTGCCAGCGTCGGCAGAACGCGCGGGTAGAGCCGCGCCGGGTCGAGCGCTGCGAAGGCGGGCAGCTCCTTGGCACCTGTCGCCAGCAGGACGCGCCCCGGTCTGTCTGCCAGATACGCGGCGGCCCGGGCGGCATCGGCCAGCACCACACTGCCCGCGGGCAGAGGGCTGGCGGGGCGCAGCAGACGGTGATATTCAACTCCCGCCGCCGCTGCCGCCGCACGGATATTGCGCGTTGCCTCGGCGGCATACGGGTGGGTCGCGTCAACGCAGAGTGCCGCACTGCGCAGCAGCGCCGTCATTCCTTCGGCGTCCAGCCGCCCGGTGCGCACCGTGATGCCGTCGGCGCAGCCCTGTTCCTCGGCCCCCAGCTCTGTCGCCACACAGACCATGACCGCCGCACCGAGCGCCGCCAGCGCGCGGGAGAAACTGCGCCCCTCCGTTGTACCGCTGAAAACCACCACATTCATACGCCGCGATACCCCCTTGGCGTAACCATTCTGCCATGTAAAATCTGCGTTGCAGCGTTGCCGACAAAGACCGTTGTGAACATATCCACGGCGGTGTCCGCCAGCTCGGCCAGCGTCAGCAGCCGTGCGGTCTGGCCGTCACGGCCAATGCAGCGCACCAGCCCGCAGACCGTGTCCGGGCCCTTGCCGTTGTCCCGCAGAATGCGAACGGCCTTTTGCAGGTAGTCGGCGCGGCCTTTGGACGACGGGTTGTAGAGCGCCAGGCAGAAATCCCCCGCCGCGGCGCAGGCCAGCCGCTTTTCAATGACGGCCCAAGGCGTCAGCCGGTCCGACAGCGAAATCACGCAAAAATCGTGTGCCAACGGCGCACCCAGCACCGCGGCCCCGCTCAAAGCGGCGGTCAGGCCGGGCACGACCTCCACATCAACATCCGGATACGCCTCGGCCAGCTCCAGAAGAGGGCTTGCCATGCCGTAGACCCCGGCGTCGCCGGAGCAGACGAGTGCCACCGTCTTGCCGCCCTTTGCCGTTTCCAGCGCCCAACGGCAGCGGTCAAGCTCCCGCGTCATGCCGGTAGCGTAGACCTCTTTATCCGGGTAAAGCGGACGCACAAGGTCGATGTAGACCGTGTAGCCGCACAGCACGTCGGCGGCCTGCAGGGCGGTCTGCGCCTGGGCGGTCAAATACTGCGCACCGCCCGGGCCGAGGCCCACCACATACACAAGACTACGGTTCATCATTTTTCCATCTCCAATCCGGGGCAAAGGGGGCCAGCGCCACGGCAAGGGTCACGCCGTCCCGCGCCCACTTCGGGATGAACAGCACCCCGTCTGCAGCCAGCACCGCCGCACGCTCACAGACATTGTCCACGCCCGTGATGCTCTGCACAAAGCCGGAGGACGTAAAGCGGCCTTTAGCCGTGCGCAGGGCAGCGGCGGTATAAAAGTCCATCTTCCAGTCGTGCGCCTGGCAGAACGCCGCCAGACCCGGCTCATCCTTTTTCAAGTCAATGCTGGCTGCGCGGACAATGCCCTGCGGGGCAAAATGATGCTCCGCGCAGAAGGCCGCAAAGGCTGTTTCCAACTTTTCCGCCGTCGTGCCGCGCTTGCAGCCGACACCCAACACCGCAATGCGGGGGATCAGGTGCAGCGCCTCACCCGTCGGGGTCAGCGTCAGCGCAAAATCTGCGCGGTCAGCGGCGGCGGCAGGCTCCACACCCGCGGGCGGCGTGCCGGAAACAGCCCAGTCGGCGGCATAGCAAACGCTCTGCCCGGCCAGCAGTGCCCCGCTCACGTAGCGGATACGCTCCGGCTCGGCCACGGCGCAGTTCTGGCGCTTGGCCCACTCGTCCACGGCAAAAACGCCGCGTCCGTCGGTGGCCGTCGTGATGACCGGCACGGCATGGCAGACCGCCGCCAGCCGCTGCGCCAGCTCGTTTGCGCCGCCCAGATGCCCCGACAGCAGCGGAATGGCGAACTGCCCACCCTCATCCAGCACAACGACGGCGGGGTCTGCAGCCTTGCTGCGGCAGTGTGGCGCGATGGCCCGCACCGCGATCCCGGCAGCTCCTACAAAAACCAGTGCGTCGCTTTGTGCAAACTGTGCAGCGGTCCAATCGGTCAGGCGGACGCCGTCCGCACCGCCGCGGGCCACGCTGCCGGGGCAGGCTGCCGCCAGCTGCTGCGCCAGCGCCAGTCCCCGCGCCGTGAACGCAATGTACGCGCAGGTCATCGGTCCGTCCCCCTGCGGAACTCCGTTGTGAACGCCGGGTCGTACAGCTTGCTGCGGTCATACTGTGCGGCCAAAAAGTCCCCGACGACGATGAGCGCCGTCTTGGTGATGCCCGCCGCACGGGTGCTCTCGGCCAGCGTTCCGACGGTGCAATGTACAATTTTCTGTTTCGGCCACGTTGCCTTGTAGACAACGGCGGCAGGGGTCGCGGCGGTGTACGCGCCCTGCAGAAGCGCATCCTGCACCCTGTCGATCAGGCCGATGGAGAGGAAAATGACCATCGTCGCCCCGTGGGCGGCCAGCGCGGCCAGCCGCTCACCTTCGGGCACAGGGGTACGGCCCTCCATGCGGGTGATGATGACGGTCTGGCTGACGCCGGGCAGCGTGTACTCGGCGTTCAGCGCCGCCGCCGCACCGCAGAAGCTCGACACGCCGGGCGTATCGTCGTAGGCGATGCCCATGGCGTCCAGCGCGTCCATCTGTTCCCGGATCGCGCCGTACAGGCAGGGGTCGCCCGTGTGCAGGCGCACGGTGGTTTTGTGCGCTGCTTCGTTTTCTTTCATGACGGCAAGCACCTGCTCCAGCGTCATCTCGGCGCTGTTACAGATGTTGCAGTCCGGCCCCGCCAGCCCCAGCAGCGCCGGGTTGACCAGGCTGCCCGCGTAGATGATGCAGTCCGCCGTTTGCAGCAGGGCCGCGCCGCGCCGGGTAATCAGGTCCGGTGCGCCGGGGCCGGCCCCAACAAAATGTACCATGTCAGGCTTCCCTCCACAATTTCAACAGTGTATCGGCAGTTTTTGTCTGTCCCAGCGGGCCGTTCCGGTTTGAGAACAGCACCGCGCCGACCTTGAACGCCCCCGCCGTGCGGCGGTCCAGATGCAGCTGGATCGCGGTGAGCAGGCTGGCCATGACCGGCTCCCGCAGCTGCCCGGCGTCCAGAATGTCCAGACAGGCGTCTGTCGTGGCGGCGTCCATCAGGGCGCGGCAGGTCGCCCCGTCCGCGCCGCAGAGCGCCGCATGGGCGCAGAACAGATCAGTGCGGCAGTCGGCACAGCGGGAGTGGGTGTTCATAATGCCGCCCGCCAGCTTGACGAGCTTGCCCACATGCCCGACGAGCAGCACCTCCGCGAAGTGCTCCGCCGCTGCCATATCCAGCGCCTCGCCGATGAAATTTGAGATTTTTACGATAGGGATCTCGTGCAGCGCGGGGTAGTTGGCGGCCAGGTAGTCCAGCCCGTAGTTGCCGGGGGCCAAAATCAGGCGGCGGCTTTTCAACGCTGCCTGGTGGATTTCGATTTGCAGCGTATCCAGAAGCGCCTGCTGGCTCATCGGCTCCACAATGCCGCTGGTGCCCAGCACCGACAGGCCGCCCTCGACCCCCAGATGCGGGTTGAAGGTGCGCTTGGCCGCCGCCTCGCCGCCTTCGATGGAGATGACCACCGCGAACCCGCCGCCGTAGCCGACGGCGTCCGCCTCCCGCAAAAGCGCCTCGGTTATCATCTGCCGCGGCACACGGTTGATGGCCGCCGCGCCGACGGGCTGGTCGAGGCCGGGCTTTGTCACACGGCCCACCCCCGCCCCGCCGTCAATCGTAACGGTGCGCGGCGCGTCGGGCAGCAGTGTGACCGCGGCAATGACCGGCAGACCCGTCGTGGCGTCTATGTCGTCGCCGCCGTCCTTGACGATGGCGCACGCGGCCCCGTCTGCCGTCAGGCGGCAGAACTGCGGTGCGACCTCCACGACGATGCCCTTGGGCGTGCGCAGACCAACGCTTTCCGGCGCGTGGCCGGTCAGCAGCAGCCGCGCCGCGCCCGCCGCCCCCAGCGCCGCACAGGTGCCGGTGGTGTAGCCGCAGCGCAGTAAACGCTGCCCGCTGCGGATGTAGTGCTCAAATTGGGGCTTCAGCTTTGCGCCGCTCCCGGCAAACAGCACCGCGTATTGGTCGGTGCTCAGTCCAAACAGCGCACAGATATTGTCCTGTGCAAAGGCGTCCTGCGGTGCCAGCACAGCGGACACGCCTGACGGCGCAACGCAGACTACGGCGTCGGCCAGCCTTTGGGCCAGCTCCAGCTCATGCAGCGTCACGATGACGGCCACATTCTTCTCATGTGCCAGCACTTGCAGGATGTCCATGAGCTCCGCCTTGCCCTTTACGTCCAGAAACGACGTGGGTTCGTCCAGAAGCAAAATCTCCGGCTGCTGGCAGACCGCGCGGGCCAGCAGCACGCGCTGGCGCTGGCCGTCGCTGATCCTGGCAAAATCGCGGTCCTCCAGCTCCTCCGCCCGGACAAGGCACAGGGCGTCATGCACCTGCTGCCTGTCGGCATCGGACAAAATGCCCAGCCGCCCGGTGTAGGGGTAGCGCCCGGCGGCGGCGACCTCAAAGCAGGACGTCAGCTCGGTGCGGGCCGTGTGGGGCAGCATCAGCGCCAGCTTGCGCGCCCGGGCGTTGGGGGTGTAGGCCGTCAGGTCTTGCCCGTCCAGCAGCACCGCGCCGCCCTGCGCCGCCAGCTGCCCGGCCAGCGTTTTTAAAAGGGTGGATTTGCCCGCGCCGTTCGGACCGATGAGCGCCAGAATTTTGCCGCGCTCGGCGTGCAGGGCAATGTCCCGCAGCAGCGGCGCACCGTAGCCGACGGCGAGATTTTGCGTTTCACAACAGCTCATACCGTGCCCTCCCTGCTGTGGCGGCGCACAAGCAGCCAGATGACCACCGGCGCACCGAACACCGCTGTGACCGAGCTGATGGACAGCTCGGTGGGTGCAAACAGGCTGCGGGCGATCAGGTCGCACAGCAGGCAGAATGCCGCGCCGCCCAGTGCGCAGCCCGGCAGCACCCGCAGCGGTTTTGCACTGCCCAGCGTATGTTTTACCAGATGCGGCACCGCAATGCCGACGAAGGAGATCGGTCCGGCAAACGCCGTGACGCAGGCCGCCAGCAGGCTTGACAGCAGCACAAGCACCACGGAAAACGCCCGCACCGGCACGCCGACGCTGGCGGCGTAGCTTTCGCCCAGCTGGTAGGCAGCCATCGGCTTGGAGAGCAAAAACGCGGCGGCCAGGCAGGGCAGAACGATGGCCGCCGCCGTGGCGACATTGCCCCAGGTCATGCCCGAGAAGCTGCCCATCGACCAGTTGTGCAGGTTGACGATGTTGGAATCCTGCGCGAAGGCGACGACAATATCGGTGACGGCCGAGCAGATGTAGCCGATCATGACGCCGCAGATAACCAAAATGCTCATCTGCTGCACGCGGCGCGCCACGGCCAGCACAAACAGCATGGCCGCCATAGCCCCGGCAAACGCCGCCAGAATCAGCGTCAGTGAGCCGGTGAGCAGACCGCGGTTCAAAAAGACGACCATCGTCAGCGCCACAGCCAGCTTGGCCCCGCTGGAAATGCCCATGACAAAAGGCCCGGCAATCGGGTTGGCAAAAAACGTTTGCAGCAGATACCCGGCCACCGAGAGCGCCGCCCCCAGCAGCACGACCATGACGGCGCGCGGCAGGCGCAGCTGCAGCAGGATGTTGGCCGCCAGCGCGTTTGTGCCGCGGCCCAGCAGGGCCGCCGTGATGTCCGCCGGGGAGAGCGCAATGCTGCCCCAGAACAGGTTGAGCGCAAACAGCGCCAGCAGGGCCGCCGCCATGGCGAGGTATGCAATTGTCATGCGTTTGGAGGTGTGCATGCGTGGTTCCCTTTGCGGCGGGCGGCAATGGTGCGGGCGGATAGGGAATCCGCCCCTACGGATGCGCCACGGTTTTGTGCGTCCGTTTTTGCCGCCGCGTTAAATTTTCAGTGCAGCTTCGTCAAAAATGTCAATTCACTGTCGTCCGGATCATCCTCGGTGAACACCCTGTTCATATCCAGGATCAGCTCCGGCAGCTCCATGCTCTGCTGGAAAAGGCTCTGCGACGTACACCAAACGCTGCCGCTTTGCACGGCCTTGAAGTCCGCCAGCATCGGACATTTGGCGAGCAGCTCATCCATTGTGCGCAGCTCGCCCTCAATCGTGCTGTTGTAGAGCAGCACATCGGCGTCACGCGCCCCGGCGTAGAAATCCTCGAGCGAGATATTGACAGTCGCCAGATTGTTGCCGCTGTCCGTCAGGTCGGCAAAGACGTAGCTGCCGCCCGCCAGCCCGATCATCTTGGCGACGTAATCACCGCCCTTGCGCACCGTGGCGAGATTGTTTGAGGTGATGGAGAAGAACGCCGCAGTCTTGCCGGTGGGTTCCTCGTCCAGCAGCGGTGCAATGCGCTGCACAGCGTCGTCAAAAACGCGCTCGGCCTCCTCGGTTCTGCCCAGCAGGATGCCGTACAGCTTGACCCATTCCATCCGGGCCAGCGGGTCACTCTCGTAGCTCGAGCGCTCGACGAGGACCGGCACGCCGAATTTTTCGAGCTGCTCCTTCACCTCGGGCGTGTGGTAGATCATTGTGTTCTCGATGGCAAGGCCGCAGTCGGCGGACAGGATCGTCTCGTAATCGGGCGCGCTGTACTTGCCCGCGTAGGCGATTTCGCCCTGCTCCATGGCGGTGCGGGCCGCGTCGAGGTACCAGTTTTCGGCCTGCGTGCCGGACAGTGCCACAGCCCCCAGCCCGCCAATGCTGATGATGGGATCCATCGCGGACGACGACACAAGGTAGATATTTTGGATAGGCTGCTGCAAAACGGTGATGTCTGCGTCCAGATCGGCGGGCGCAGCGGCCCCCTCCGGCACGACGAGATAGCGGCTGCCGTCAATCGTGATGAGGTCATAGCCGCCCGCACACGCATCCACCGTGAACTGCTTCGCATATTCCAGCGGATAGCGGTTTTCTATCGTCAATGCGTCCGTTTGCGCGGGAGCCTGGGATGCAGCCGCGCAGCCTGCCAGCAGCAGAGCGGGCAGGGCAAAAGCTGCTGCGCGCCTCATTCGGCGGCCAGCGTCGCGCTGTCAAAGGTCAGGGTATAGTCGATCTCGTGCGGGGTGCTCATGGCGACGGTGTCCGCCGTGACGGCCAGCGCGGTATCCAGCGCGGCAACGGGGATCTCAAACGTCGAGTTGCCGTCGGTGTTGACGGGCAGGTACTTTTCGCCGTCAACGAGCATATAGTCATAGTTCGGGCTGCTCCAGACGATGGTCGCGGTCATAATACCGTCGGCCACGGTCAGCGCAGCGGGGCTTTCGACGGTGGCGCGTCCGCTGCCGCCCTCCAGCGTCACAGCGCAGGTATAGCTGCCGTCGGCGGGGATCTCGACGGCTGCCGCAGCCGCATCCTCTGCCGCAGGCTCGGCATCGGAGATGCTGACCGTATGGTCATACCAGGTGCCCTTGGTGCCGAGGATGGCCAGCTGGAAATCGGCATCGACAGCCGCAACGGGGATGTCAAAGCCGTATACTTCGTCGCTGGTGCCGTCGGAGTAGGTCACCGTGTCAACGGTAGGCTGCAGCCAGTCGCTCTCGTGGGCGGGGGCGTCGGCGGCCATGCCCGGATACAGGTTGACGATCTTCTGGGACTGCAGACTGACGTGGAAGGTCATCGTGCCGTTTTCCACCGTCAGCGTGCCCATGCCGTCCACGGCTTCGTTGGCATGGAACATACTGCTGTCGGTGTTGAACTTAGCGGTGTATACGCCGTCCGGCAGCGCAGCAGCGGGGGCCTGGGTCTCCGCCGGGGCCGCGGTGGCGGCAGGAGCGGTTTCTTCCGTGGAGACCGCCTCAGACGTGCTCTCGGCGGTGGACGCTGCGGACGCAACGCAGCCCGCCAGCAGCAGGGCAGCGAGAGTCAGGGATGCGAGTTGGAGCTTTTTCATGCTTTCCTTACCTCATTCTATATATATCTATCAGGCATTAGCGGGAGGCGGCGCGGGCGGATATGGAATCCGCCCCTACGGCGTGGCAGGGCATCACATCGGACGCAGGCCGGACATGCCCGGCCCCTGCCGTGCTTTCCCAAAAACCAAAAAACTGCCCGGAGCTTACCCTCCGGGCAGAATGGGTCTTTCTCAGCCGTTCAGGGAATCGATGGCGGCCCCGGCATGGTCAACGTAGAGCTGCTGGATGTCGCCGATCTCGCCCAGACCTGCGATCTGGGTGTCGACGCTCTCAAAGCAGTCGGCGGCGTTGAACTGGCTCAGCCAGGAATCGTCATCGGCACCGGCCATGTCGTTGTTGGCGTGGTCACCGGCAACGACCATCAGCGGGCGCAGGATGACCTTGGTGTAACCGGCCTCCTTGACCTTCTCGATAACGGCGTCGCAGGCGGTGTCCTCGGGCTCACCCTCGACGGTGCCGATAAAGACGTTGTCATAGCCCAGCGTCTGCATTGCGGTCTGCATCTGGCTGTAGCTGACCTTGGCGGTGTGGGACGTGCCGTGGCCCATAAAGACAAAGGCGGTGCCGTCCGCAGCAGCGGCAGCGGCGTCGTCATATCCGGCGGTCTTGACGGCCTCGGCGGTGATGGCGGCGGCTACGGCCTCCTTGTCGGCGTTGATGACGGTGGCATCTTCGCCGACCTCGCCCAGCAGGGGTTCGGCAATGGCAACGCTGTCGAACTTGTCCCTGTACTGCTCAACCGCCTCGCACATCTCGTCGTACTCGGCGCCGTGCATCAGGTGCGTAGGCTGGACAACCAGATTCTTGACGCCGTTGGCAACGGCACGGTCAAGCGCCTGGTCCATGTTGTCGATCTTCTCGCCGTCGCGGGCCTGAACGTGGTTGATGATGATCTGCGCGGTGAAGGCGCGGCGGACGCTCCAATCCGGGTAGGCGGCCTGCAGGGCGTCCTCGATGCCCTTGATGTCAGCGGCGCGGCTGCCGTTGAAGGAGGTGCCGAAGCTGACGACCAGCAGCTCATTCTCGCCGATGTCGTCGGCATTGCGCGGGTCGTCCTTGCCGGCGTCGCCGGTGTCGCGGCCAAAGTAGTCGGGATCTGCGTTCTCACCCTCGACCAGCTCCTTCTGGGTGTCGGTCAGGGCATCCCAGGCAGCCTTAGCGGCCTCGCACTGGGCATCGGTGTCGGCGCTGCGCTCCTGCACATAGATGGCGTCGATCAAATCGGCGCAGTTCTTAGCGGCCACTTCGTCTGCATCTCCCTCGTCTGCATCTTCTGCGGTGCTTTCTGCGGCGCTTTCGCCGGCGACGGTGCTCGTGGCAGCGCTGTCAGTGCTCGCGGCGGTGTTGCCGCAGCCGACCAGCAGGGCGGCGGACAGTGCTGCGGCCATGGCGACGGCGGCAGCTTTTCTGTAGGTGATCCTTCTCATGTGTTTTTGCTTCCTTTCCTTGTTTAAAGCCTGGAGACAGTACGGGAGAGAACAGCAGGGCACACGGAAATTGACCCCGTAAAAAACGAGGTCTTTTGCGTGCAGAATGGCAACACAAAAGACCCCGTATTTTAAGCAGGTGCTTTGCGGTACAACCAATTCCTCGTGATCTGGGGCGGTGCGCCCCCGTACCCGGCAGCAGGCAGGTTTCCTGGCTGAAAGCTCAACGCCTGCCGCCGCCTTCCCGGGTCAAAACCCAGTGACCGGTGCAAATGCACCCTGGCGGCAGGCTCCCTTATCACAGTGACGAGATCGTGCGGGATTTGCACCCGCTTCCCTTTTACCCTTTCCCATGCGCCGAACGGCGGCATAAAAAGGCACCTGCTGTCGTATTCAGTTTTACGGTGTAAAGTATAACACAATGCGGTGAGAAACGCAAGAGTGCGTCGGTTTCAATTTTGCCTTTATACGCTTTATACGATTGTGAACTGGCACGCCCGCATGGCGTCCAGCGCCGTTTGGTGGGACTGGGGCGTGACCCCGGCGCAGCAGTCGGACAGGATTTCGATTTCCGTCTCCGGGAAGGCCGCGCGCAGCACCATGGCGTTGCTGATGACGCAGATGTCGGTGCAGTAGCCGTAGATGACGATCTTTTCAATGTCGTCCACGGCCTTGTTGTGGGCCATCAGCTCGTCGAGGATCTCGCTCGGCAGCATATAGCTGCCGAAGGAGGGCTTGTTGACGATGTGGCAGACCTCGGGCTCGGTACCGTCCAGCGCGTTCTCCAGCTCGGGCGCAAAGTTCCAGCCGTCCTCGCCCTCGATGCAGTGCTCCACAGGCAGGTGGCGTCCCTCCCGCGTGACAAGGTAGTTGTCGGGGTGGGTGTCCCGTGTCAGGAACAGCCAGTGCCCGGCCCGGGCATGGGCCTTAACGGTCTCGGCCAGGTGGGCCACGTTGGCCTGTGCCTGGGGGTTCGCCAGCGCACCCGTGATAAAGTCCTTTTGTACGTCCACAACAATATCCAGAATCATAGCGACAGCTCCTGTTTTTATAGTTTGCTATAGTTTGCTACCAGTATACCGCAGACGGTGCGCGGTGTAAAGCGCGCGTTTTTCTGGCCGCAGGGGTGCGGATGTGGTATAATGGAAGAAAAAGTTCAGGAGGCCCTTCATGACTCCGCGTGAAGCGTTAAAACGATATTTCGGCTACGACTCCTTCCGCCCCGGGCAGGAGGAGATCGTCAGCGCCCTTCTGGCCGGGCGGGACGCGCTGGCCATCATGCCCACCGGCGCGGGCAAGTCGCTCTGCTATCAGGTCCCTGCTCTGCTGCTGCCGGGGCTGACGCTCGTCATCTCGCCGCTGATCTCACTGATGCAGGACCAGGTCAAGGGGCTGAACGCAGCGGGCATCCATGCGGCATTTATCAACTCGTCGCTGACCGAGACACAGATCGCCCGCGCGCTGGATCTGGCCGCCGAGGGCAGCTACAAGCTCGTCTACGTCGCGCCCGAACGGCTGGAAAGCCCGGTGTTCCGCAGCTTTGCCGCGGGGGCAGACATCTCGATGGTCACGGTGGATGAGGCGCACTGCATTTCGCAGTGGGGACAGGACTTCCGCCCGAGTTACCTCGGCATTGTCGATTTCATCAATGCCCTGCCGCGCAGACCCATTGTCGCGGCCTACACTGCGACGGCGACAAAGCAGGTGCAGTCCGACATTCTGCGGCTCTTGCAGCTGCAAAGCCCGTACCGCATCGTGACGGGCTTCGACCGTCCGAACCTCTATTTCGACGTGCGCCGCCCTAAAACCAGGTTTTCCGCCCTCGCCGCACTTCTTGACGGGCGGCGGGGCAGGAGCGGCATCGTCTACTGTGCAACGCGCGCGGCGGTCGAGCGCATGTGCGACAGCCTGTGTGACCGCGGCATCGCCGCCACGCGCTATCACGCGGGCCTCACAGATGAGGAGCGGCAGCAGAATCAGGACGATTTTCAGTTTGACCGCAAGACCGTCATGGTCGCGACGAACGCCTTCGGCATGGGCATCGACAAGTCAAACGTCAGCTTTGTCATCCATTACAACATGCCGAAAAGCCTCGAGGCCTACTATCAGGAGGCGGGCCGCGCCGGACGCGACGGCGAGAATGCCGACTGCGTCCTGCTCTTCGCGCCCGCTGATGTGGAGACCGCACGCTTTCTCATCGAAAACGGCGGAGCCGACCAGCTCTCGGAGGAGGACGCTGCGCTCGTGCACAAACGCGACTATGAGCGCCTGCAGGCGATGACGGGGTACTGCAAATCCGTCGACTGTCTGCGCGGGCGGCTGCTTGACTACTTTGGCCAGATACACCCCGCAAACTGCGGAAACTGCTCCAACTGTAAAGCGACCTACCAGACCGAGGACATCACGCTCTCGGCGCAGATGATCTTATCGTGCGTCATGCGCATCCGCGAGCGGCTGGGCTACTACGTCGGCAAAACGCTCGTCATTCAGGTCCTGCGAGGAAGCCGCGACCAGCGGCTTTTGTCGCTCGGCCTTGCGAGCCTGTCGACCTATGGTCTCATGGACAAAACGTCGCCAAGCGTCATCGAGCGGTACATCGAATACCTCGAATCCGCGGGATATCTCGAGGTCGACCAGCACTATTCGACGCTCAGGCCCACAAAAAAAGCATCCGCCGTGCTCTTTGACGGCGAATGCGTGCTGATGCAGAAGCGGGTGGAACCGAAGGCAGAGAAAAAGCGCCCGCGCGGCGCGTTTTTGGACGAATTCGAGGAAAACAGCCTTTACGAGGCGCTGCGCGCC
>ENA-USTZ01000645-USTZ01000645.1-human-gut-metagenome-genome-assembly--contig:-NODE-645-length-15588-cov-70.461286_pt1 | contig 15588 bp, 8 predicted proteins | sample MGYA00250049_ERZ773375 | MGnify/ENA primary metagenome ERZ773375 (study PRJEB29103, sample SAMN06111956) | human gut metagenome | biome: human gut; feature: ankylosing spondylitis patient; material...
GGGACTGGTTGACTGGAAGGAAGTATAATAGTGCAAAAAGGGTCTATACGCCACCTTTTCATCGTGGCATATAGACCCTTGTCGTTTAATGTTCGTTGCGGGCGGAACTTTTCCGCCCGCAACGGTTTACTGCTTCTTCAAGGTAGGCAATGTTCCGTTAAGTTCGTAACGCCACTTTGAACCTGCGTTCTGCAAGGCGGTGTTCATGGCATCGACGGCTTTCTGCCAGGTAACGTAAGTGCCGTCCACCTTCGTGGATTCGGGGGCGGTCTTATAGCCTCGTTCCTGATTGTTCTTCCAGTAGCAGGCGGTCACGGTGGTGTAGTTATCTCCCAACAAGCCGAAGATATGTACATTGCCAGTGCTACTACCCGTACTGGTTACGTTGCCCGTGGCATAGCAGGCAACGAGGCCGTTTCCTCCGTTGAATCCCACCAGACCGCCGCCATAGATTTTCTTTATGGGGTCTATTTCTATGGTCACGTTGCCTGTGGCATAGCAAGCGGTCATGGTGCCCCATTTTTCTCCTGCCACACCGCCGACATAGTGCTTTCCCTTCATAGTGGCAGAGGAGCTGCATCCGATGATGGAACCGGCCTTTTGTGAGCCCACCACACCGCCGACACAATCTGTGCCGCTGACGCTACCCGACACCGAGCAGTTTTCAATGATGCCCCAGCTATATCCTACCACGCCGCCAGTACAGCCAAACATGTGATTGCTTGTTATCTGTATGCCTTCCATCACCACGTTCTTCACCATACCAGCTCTATTGAGATAGCCGAACAGACCCACAAATTGGTCATTTGTCGTAACGGTCAACCCCGTGATGGTATGGCCGCCGCCGTCGAAAGTGCCTTTGTATGAGTTATCGAAGCTTGTGCCTATCGGCGTCCAGCCTTTGCCCGTCAGATCAATGTTTTTGTCGAGGGTAATGTTAATGTCGGTCTTACCTCCGTTCACTAATTTGGCTATATTCATCAGACCATCGGCGGAGGTCACGGTGTAGCTGCCGTTGCTCTCTATGGTATAGCCCAGGTCTTTTGCCGCAGCGAGGGAGACGGTGTAGGTATATTCACCGCCCGCCTGCCAGTCGGTAGCATTCTTCATCTTATAAACTAAGGTCTTGCCGTTGGTGAAGGTGCAGGTAATGAAGGTCGTGCCAGCTGCCACACTTTGCGGGGCTACGAGGGCGATGTAGGTGTTGCTACCCTTGTCATACGGGGTGATTATATCCGGGTTGTCGCCTTCAGTGGAGAGACCCGTCAGCTGCACGGATGCCAGCCCCTCGGTGTAGTCCGTCAGAACGATGGTTACCCGCGCCGTGCGGTGGGTGAAGCGAAGCGTGGGGCTACCGTAAGTCACCGTCTGTCCGTCGGCTACGATGAGGTCACTGCCCTCAAAGTCCTTCTGGGCACTTTGGTTGGCTTTTACTTTTACCGCAGGTGGGGTTGTCTCGCCAGCGGTGTAGGGCCACCACGCCGTAACGGTGATGTCTTTGTGGTTGGTCCAGTAGTACGGGTCGGTGGAGGTCAGCGTGGCGCTGGTGGGGTCGGCGGTGGAGGGCGTCACGTCGTATGCCTTCACCGTGCCGTCCATCAGGACTGCCACGCTCTGCACACCCTCCCAATTGCCGTCCGCTGGGGCACGGGTGCCGGCGGTGGCTGTCGCGACGGGATTCAGCCCCGTGGCGGTGAAGACGATGGATCTGCCTTCCGCCCCTTCAGGCAGGAAGCCCGCTTCGTCCTGCGTGCAGGCGGCAAGGCCGAGCAGCAGGACGATGGCTGCGGATATATGAATGGTTGTTCGTTTCATGATGCGTGTTGTTTAGAGATTGTTATTGTTTCTTTTGCAGTACGGGCAGACCGTTGGTGCCGAGTGTCCACTGGTAGTCATTGTCGGTGAGGGCGGTGTTCATGCCGTCGACGGCTGTCTGCCATTTCACTGTCGCGCCGTCCACCTTCGTGGCATCTACCTTTTCTCCATGATCACGGAATACTCCTTGCCCGACATTGCCTCCCCAATAGCAGGAAGTTATAGTAGCGTAGTTATAACGCACTATAGCTCCGGATTCATACTCTTTCAATGTGCCGTCGAACCAGCAAGCGGTGATTCTGCCATAATTTAAATCGGCTATACCACAAGTTCTACCATATGCAGAAATTTTTCCCGTCACAGAGCAGGCAATGATTTGGCCATTGTTTTGTTCCACTATTCCAGCTGCTGATCCACTATTGCCGTACAGATTCACATCTATGAGTTGTAAGTTCTTTATCACTCCACGTTCATTTAATAACCCAAAAAGTTCAGTAGTCGCTGCTGAAAAGTTTAATCCCGTAATGCGGTGTCCCTGCCCATTAAAGATGCCGGAGTAACCTGGCCATGTGCCTATCCGTGTCCATTCCCTACCCGTCAGGTCGATGTCGGCGGTGAGGGTGCAATTTATCGATTCATCTTTTTGTACGGCTTTGTTCCATGCCAGCAGGCCCTTGGCGTTATAGACCATGTAACTGCCGTCGTTCTGTATAGAATAGCCCAAATCCTCAGCCTCGCCACTCTCGCCGCCGCCGTCAGCCCAGCTGCCGATGGTGCAGCCCTCTAACGTCAGACCGGTGGCGTTCACCTTGACGATGTAGGTATAGCGGTTGCCCGCCTCTAATACGACGTTGTTCTGCGGGCGGAAGTAGAAGGTTCCGCCGCCGAGTTCCACCTTGACGAACGACTTGCCTGCCGCAACGGTCTGCGGGGCGGTCAGTGCCTCGTAGGTGTTGCCGCTTGCGTTGTAGGTCTTGATGGCGGTCGGGTTGCCGTTATCGGCAGACAGGCTCACGAGGCTCACCGTGGCACCGACGACGCTCGTGAATCCCGTACCGGGCTTCAGTTCGATTGCGACGCGTGCCGTGCGGTGGGTAAATCCAAGTGTCGGGTCGTCAAATTTCACCGTCTGGTTTTCGGCGGAGATGAAGTCGCTTTTCTGGAAGTCAGCCAATTTGCTTTGGTCTTCGGCCACCTTCACGGCAGGCATCTGTGTGATGTCTGTATCATCCAAGGGCCACCATGCCGATACGGTAATCGGGTTGCGGCTGGTCCAGTAGTACGGGTCGTTCTCGCGTGAGAGCGTGGCGCTCTTGTATCCGTCGGCATCCGTAGCCGTAACGGTGTATTCCTTTACCGCATCGCCAATCTTGAGTGCCACGGAAGTGACGCCCACCCAGTCGCCGTCCACGGATGCACGGGTTGATGGGGCTGCCTCCACGGACAGTCCGGTGGCATGGATGACTATAGGATATTCCTCTTTGGACAGACGGCTACCGTCAGCCAGTTCGTCCTGTGTGCAGGCGGCGAGGGCGAACAGCAGTGCGGTGGCTGCGGGGATTAATAATCTATGTCTCATAATTCTTCATTCTAATCAATTAATTATTAATATCTTACAGGTCAGCATCCACTTCTCCACCGTCTATATCGTTCCACTTTGCAATGGTGGCTTCGCTGACTTCAAGGACTTTGTTGCTCACCTTGACAGTATAGGTGTAGTTGTTGCCCGCCTGCAGTGCGCCTTCGGGCATGGTGAGTGTGGCAGGATATTCCTGACCTTTGTAATTCACAACCAACGGCAGGGATGCAACTGTCTGCGGGAAGAGGATGACCGATGACGTGAGATTGCCGTCTGCCAGATTCATGGTCAGTTCTCCGGTTTGTGCCCCCTTGTCTGCGGTGGCAATACCGTCGGCCGTGTTGAACGTACCGGTGAGTAACAATCCGTCCAGCGTGTAACGTTCAGGCTTGACCACGCTGAAATCCACACCATCGCCCGCCTCGAAGGTAAGGGTTATCCGGCTCATGCGGTGGTGGAAGGAGTTGTCTTCACCGCCTTTGTAGGTTTTGTCGGTAAAGCTCACCACCGGGCTGCTTTTGTCTCCCGTGGCTCCTGAAGCAAAGAGAAAGTCGATGGCAGGCTGGTTCTGCTGCGCCGTGGCATCGGTCGTGGCTGTGAGGATGCCTCCCGCCGCGTTGTACGGATAGTAGGCGCGGAAAGTATGGGTCTTTGTATCTTCGATATAGATAACCTTTCCTTCTGCCTCAAATTTCCCGTTTTTCAGGATGAAAGGCACGTTGCCGTACTGGGAATCGTTGCCGATGTCGGTGATGCCGATACGGTCGCCGTTGTCCCAGGTGGTTCCGCTGGCGCGGGTGGCGGGGGCGATGTCGGCGGTAAACCGGGCGGCCACGGGGTCACCGTTCAGGTTCTCGTTGTCGTTGTTGCAGGCTGCCAGTGCGAGGACGAGCGTCGCAAGTGCAAAAAATCTTGTCTTCATTATATCTGTCATTATATTAGTTACAAATCGGCATTTACATCATCACCTTTCACTTCTTCCCAGCCGTTGATTTCGGCTCCGTCCACTTCCATGCCTTCGGGAGTCTCAACCAGCGTTCCGCCGAGGGTCAGCGATGCGCCCTTTCCGGTATTGAACTCCTTGAGGGCTTCCGTGAGGTCGCTTTTCAGCATCGTGGGGGTCGGGTTGCCGTCCGCATAGCGGATTTCACCCGTCAGCAGTTGTTCCGTGCCGGTCACACCCAACAGCCGCACCGTGGCTTTCCACTTGCCGGCATCGTCACCTTCGGTTATCTTGGTGAAGGGCAGCACGACGTTTGAAGCGGCTCCGTAGGTATCGGTAGCGAAATCGAGAGTTCTGGCTGCACCCGTCAGATGGGCAACAATCTCCGTGATGCGTCCGGCGGCATCCCCCGTCGGTTTGATGATAAGCGTCAGTTCGCGTACCTGCTGCTTCATTGCGGCGGTCAGCGGATAGTCCTTGTCTTTCTCGATGCTCACCTGTTTCGTATAGGTGAAGAACCATCCCGGGGCATTGTTCACAAAGGCATCCGTGCCTGCCCGGTTTCCCGTGGCTGCGGCAATGGTGGCGGTGGTACCATTTACCATGATTCCTTCAGCAGGGTTCCACACCGCAAGGGTGTAGCTGCCCGGAGCAAACAGATGGTTGGGGGCATGGGTGGCGGAAGTCTCCGTACCCGTATAGTCACCCATGGTAACCGTCCATGTGGTAGGTATGTCGATACCCTCACCGCGTGCCGACCAGTCGGCTGTCACCGCAATCTTCCCATAGTCGGGATGCGGCGTGTCATAAAGCGTGTCCTTCACGCAGGAAGAGAGCAGCACGGCGGCTGCCATTCCTACCATATTTATATATTGTCTTGCTTTCATACTCTATTCCTCCGTATTAGAATAACTTCCATACCAATGTCACACCGGCGTTGATGGGGCCACACCAATTTTTTGTCTCGTTGCCACAGCGCACGCGCACACCATCGATGACTTCATATTTTTCGAAATCGGCATTCAGGTAGCCCAAACCGAGGTTGAAATCAAGATCTAATGCCTTGTTTAGTCGCAGCTGATAGCCGGCGGTGATGCCGCCACCCATCAGGTCGCCCTGCTTGCCTGTTTCGGAAAGCTTGTAGTTGAACTGTCCAGCCTTGAACATCGCGCCCAGATGCCAGGCTTTCTTCTCACCCATATAGTAACGTACTTCCGGAGCCACTTCCCAGAGTGCATAGCGGCGGTCTTTGTCACTCCAGCTCCAAGAAGTCCACGAGCCGTTTACGGCAATGCCCCACGATGGACAGATGCGCCATTCAAGTCCTAAATCTGGTGTCAAGGTAGCCCAGCGCAGCAGGTTGGCACGCAGGGAGAGATGATAATCAGTTGTGATTTTGGTTTCCGACAGCGTGTCGGCAAGTGTATTTTGTTGAGCGGTTTTCTCGGCTTCTGCCTTTTCAGCGGCAAGTCGGGCTTCTTCCGCCTTGCGCTGCTCTTCGGCAAGCCGTTCCTGCTCGGCACGCTTCTCGGTTTCTAAGCGTTCGGCTTCCGCCTTGCGTCGTGCTTCTGCTTCCGCATCCGTCACGGCTGTTTCCTTTACCGGTACCGTCAGGCGCACGGTGACAAAATCACCCTCTGTCACATGATTGCGGGTAATGAAGTTTTCTTCCTTGATTTTCGCTCGTGTAATCAGTTCTGATTTCACACGGTTGGCACGAATCTTCGCTGTTGCAAGGTTCTTGACTTCACTGCTCTGCGAATTGCAATATCCGTCAACCAATAGCGGCAGTTTGCCGTCAAGAATTGTTGCTTTGTTGTTTTCGATACATTCCAACAGGCGGGCAAGTTCCGTGTCATTGCCATTCCAAGGCACGTAGAACATGTCCTTCTGCGTAACGAACCGGAAGGTGTAGGTCGTGTCTGCTTTCTGCTGCGCAATGACAGGAAAAGTTACCGTCATCAGCCACAGAAACAGGGTGAGAAAAGTGATTTTTCTGCTCATATAAACTTGAATTTATTATCTTTGTCTTCTCCAAAGGTAATAAATGCCATTCAGCGCCCAAAATATTACAAAAACTTTTTCTGTTGAAATACAGCGTTTTATAAAAATTGTCGTTTGAGCACTTTTCAAATTGTCGTTTGAGCACTTTTTTTGTCGAATTAGCACTTTTTTGTCGCTTGAGCACTTTTTGAAAATGAGCTTCTGAGACCTTTTTCATCGGCTTTTTACCACACAAATTATTCCAGATTTGCTTTTTTCCACTTGCCAGGCGTACATCCTTCCTTCTCTGTAAATGATTTGATAAAGTTACTGCGGGAAAGAAAACCGGAAGACTCAGCCAGCTTCTGTATATTGATTTCCGGATGCTCCTTCAGTATGTTTTTCGCATACTCCAACCGGAGACCGGTTATCCATTCGCGGAATGTCATTTTATACGTAGTCTTGATATAAGCGGAAAGATAGGTACGGTTCGTATGAAGTATTTCGGACAGTTCTTTTATGGTAAGTCCCTGCTGGACATAGCCGTCTGTCTTTATCCAGTTGGCCACTTTCTCTATAATTTCTGTATAGGACACTGGAACTTCTTTCTCAGAAACTATTTCAGGTTCTGTTTCCGTATCTGTCAGAAGTTCTTCTTCAGACTGTATATCTTGCTCAAAAGCATTTTCCACCTGTTCATAGAACAGCAGGTAGTTCTGATAGCTGTAGAAAAGATAGCTGTAGAACGGTATTGACGACAAAATCCAGATAAAAACATATTTGTCTGGCAGAAATGTCAGCAATCCGCATCCGACACCGAAGATAACAGCCCAATAAGTGAATATGGAAAGCCATTCGATATATGTGCCTATATCATCCGCCTGAGTTTCATTGAAAATCCGAATGGCTCTACGATATGCAATTATGACTCTGCGAGCTAAAACGACTCCAAAAACGATTAACCAGACAGCTAAAGCAAATAAAGAGATTTTTTGCATGATTCCGCTTGGCAACAGGAACAACACAACTCCGGAAAGAGTTGAGAATATAATCCATAAAATGATATGTGTCCACACACGCCGTTTGGTAATGTAAAAACGATCAAGCAACATTATCAATGCCGAACTGAACAGAGAATAGCACAGGAAGTATGTGGACATGTTCATCAATATGGAAGAATCCGCATTTTTGAATCGAATACCAAAGAAGAAATGTACCGAATAATTTGCCGAAAGCAGCAGCATAGCTATACCCATAATCTGTCGGGAGCGGAGATAATTCTTGAAAATTTTCTTTTCAGGAGTCTTTGCAAACAAAAAATAAAAGCCGAAGAATAACATCAACGGCAGTGCGGTATAAAGTGAAAAACTGTATATAGATGGTTCCATTGTTATGCTTATTTGATTTTGATACAAAGTTACGTCTTTTTCTTCACAAATAGACACATAATCTATGATTTAACGTTATAGATTCGGTCATATTAGATTGAATAAATTATTAGAATTAAAGCCAGTGGTGAAAAATTCAACCACTGGCTTTTTCTGTCAAGACTTCGATATTAAAGTTTTACACCTTTGGATTCCGATAAACCGGGTCTCCCTATAATTAAATGACTGCGTACAAAGTCCACGTGCGGGCTTTCCGGCTGTTGTTCCGTCTGTTTTTTCTCGTTGCCTTGCCGGTTCTCTTCTGTGTTTTCCTGAGCCGGAGCCAGCTCAAGCTGTATCTTGCGGTCCAGTGCGGCGAGTTCGGACTTCAGCTGTTTCAGCTCGTCCTCCTTCTTCCACACCTTGCCCGCTATCTCCTGCAACTGCGGAATCTCCTTTTCCAGCACTTCGTTCTTAGACTTGTACTGGTCGATGATGGTCGGAATCCTCTCCAATGCGTTCAGAAAGTTTCGTGCGGCAGCAATCGGGTCTGCCATCGCCAGATGCCCGTTGTTGTAGGTGTACTTGTAGTTCCCCTCCACCACGAAGCGGTTGTCGGTGAACTCCAGACCTTCTTTGAGTGTCCTCTCGCTGACCACCTTTATCGGAAAGCCGTAAAGTTCCCCGACAGCCTTGTACAGTCCACCAGTCGTGGCGTTCTTGGCGATTTCCTGCAAACGCTTACCGATGACCTTCTCATCCGTTGAATCCACGCCGTCCACCTTGACAAGATTAAGGCGGCTGCCTTCCTTATCAGTCTGCACAACGGAAAGAAAACGGTTCCAGTCTTCCGTCATGGCTTCGATGAAAGCCGTGTTGTTGCGCAGTTCTCCCGTCTTGGATTCCAGCTTGAACTCCGAATCGCGCTTGCCCTTGTTGAACGACTTGCGTTCCCCTTCGAGCGAGGCGATACGCTTCTCTAATTTCGCCTTATCCAAAAGGTCGGTATTGCCGGAGAGCAACGCCATATACTCCGAGAAGTTCATACCCGATTTTTCGTCCATTGCTCCCTCGTCGATGGTACGTGCGCCCATCGCTCCACTTTTGAGCTGCGATATGAACGTCTGCTTGCAGTGCAGCAGATTGAACTTGTAGCTGTCCAGCGACTTTTCCACCGCGTAGATGATGATATCCACGTTGTTCTCGGCAAAATGCTTAGCAATCTCGTTCCCGGCTCTAACACCCCGTCCGTCACGCTGTTGCAGGTCGGACGGTCGCCACGGTGTATCAAGGTGATGGATGGCGACGCATCTTTTCTGCGCATTCACGCCCGTTCCGAGCATACTTGTGGAGCCGAACAGCACTCGCACTGTCCCTGCGTTCATGGCATCTATCACCGCCTTACGAGCCTTATCCGTCTTACACTCCTGAATGAAGCGCACCTCACTTGCCGGTATGCCGTAATCCTCCACCAACTTGCGTTTTATCTCGCTGTACACGTTCCATCCTTCCCCCGGCTGATATGTACCCAAGTCGGAGAACACGAACTGCGTTCCTTTGTGCGCATCGTATTTGTGGTAATACTCCGCTATCATTTTGGCGCAGTGGCTCGCCTTGTTGTCGGAGTGGTCTTCGTAATTGGGGTCTATCATGCGCATATCCAAAGCCATCTTCCGCGCGTAGTCGGTAGCGATGAGCATCTTAGCCTTCTCTTCCGTTTCAGACAGCGGCAACCTGCCCAACAACGTCGCGTCACCTGTCTTGGCAAATTCCATCAGTTGTTTGATGAAATACTCTTGGTCGGGTGTAGGCGGTATGTGGTGCAGTATCTCGTTCTTGTGCGGACGATCCACACCCACGTCCTCCGCCGTGCGGTAGTCGGTGATTTCGTTGTAAAAGGCGGCAAGCTCCGGCACTTTGATGAAGTAGCGGAAACGCTCCTTCTGCACCACGTTGTTTGTCACGTTGAACTCGAAGTCGGTCGTCTTCTTGGCGAAGATAGCCGCCCATGCGTCGAAACAGCGGATGTCCTGCCGTTCCAGTTCCTTCGGGCGCAGGTACTTAAAGAGCAGGTACAATTCCGTCAGACTGTTGGAAATAGTCGTGCCGGACAGGAACGTAGCCCCTAAGTCTTTGCCCGTACGCTCCTGTATAGTTCGTATGGCAAAAAGCATATTCAGGGCTTTCTGGCTCCCCTCCGAGTTTCCCAACCCCGCCACACGGTCATGCCGGGTGTTGAAAGTCAAGTTCTTGAATTGGTGGCTCTCGTCTATGAAAATGTGGTCGATGCCCATCTGTTTGAAGTCCACCACGTCATCTGTGCGCGACTTGATGGCGTGTTCCACTTTCTCTAACTTCGCCACAAGGTTGTGCTTGCGCTTCTCCAATCCTTTCAGCATCGCCCGCGACACGTTCTTGCCTTGCTGCCGTAAGACTTCGAGGTTTTCCTCCACCGTGTCAAGCTCCGCTTGCAGGATGCGTTGCTGCAACTCCGGTGACTGCGGTATCTTGCCGAACTGGTCATGCGACATGATGACGCAATCATAGTCATTGTTTTTGATGTTGTTGAAGAAACGCACACGGTTGGCGGTCGAGAAATCCTTTTCCGAAGCGTAGAGGATGCGGGCATTCGGATAGGCAGCTTGATAAGTGGCGGCAATCTCCGCGACATTGGCTTTCAGACCAATAATCATCGGCTTGTGCGCCAAGTTCAGACGCTTCATTTCATGCGCTGCAATACACATTATCAGTGTTTTACCTGTTCCGACTTCATGGTCGCATATTCCGCCGCCATTCTGTTTTATCATCCAGACGCAATCCTTCTGCGACGGATAAACGCTTTGAATACCCCGGCTTGCCAATCCTTTCAGATTGAGGTCGGGAAACGTCTGGTGCGAACCGTCATACTTCGGGCGCACGAAACAGTTGAACTTGCGGTTATACATTGTCACGAGCCGTTCCTTGAACTGCGGCGACTGCTCTTCCAACCATTCCGAGAACCCGTTGCGGATTTCGTCAATCTTGGCGTTGGCGAGCTGTATGCCCTCGCTGTCACGCACCTTGATGTCGTTGCCGTTCTCATCTTTGCCAATACTTTTCATCATGTCGGGACAGGTGTTGTGCAAAGCGTGTTTCAACAGGTGCATACCGTCATAGTTCCGGTAATAGCCCTTTACCAGAAACTCGTCCGTGATCTTCATGGTGCGGTAGCCGCACGCCACGGAAAACTCGTCCATGCTGGCGGAATAGGCGATTTTCACGTCCGTGTCGAAAAGATGGCTCATGTAGGCGGCATACACGCCCGTGGGAATCCAGCGTTCACCGAAGTTGAAGTCGAGGTCTTCAAAGGCGATACGCTGCGGCTCGGCTTCCTTCAAAGCCTCCAAAGCCTGTTTCACTTCCGGCAATCTTTCGCTTTCCAGATTATTTTCCATCCATGCCTCTATACGCTCCGCCTTCTCTATCACGTTTCCCGCGATGAAGCGGTCTTTAATCTCGTAACCGGTTACGAGCGGATTGTAGAAGATACGCCCCTTGAGGGCATTGAGAAGCTCCTCTTCCGTACTGTCTGTTATCCCCCGCATATAGTTGAGATTGACCGTACCATACTTGTTGAGCGATGCAGACAAGGCTTCTTCCGGAGAACCGACGTTGGCATGGTTCTCCACCGAGAAGGAAACGGGACGGTCGAAGATGTCCGCTTTGACGAACTTGCCGTCCTCCGCACGTTCCAGCGAAAGGATGTCGCGCCCTCCGGCGTCCATCATCACCAGTTTCACGTTCTGTTTGGCGTTGAGGTTGCCATAACGCATGACAAACTCGTCGTAACAGGTGTTCAGGTGTTCACGCCAAGGTACATTTTCCTCACGTCTGTTCGATTCATAGCGGTACAACCGCTCGTATGCGTCACGGAGCGATACATACAGCAACGCTTTCTCTTTCTGATAACCGGTTAGTCCAAGCGGCTGGAAGGTTGCACCGTAGGGAGTAATGTCCTTCAGATAACCGATGTCGCGTGCCCTGTTTGCCACCAGCGACCCTTCACGCAGGTGCATTTCCGGCGTGCGGTGATAGGGACGCGGCGTAAGGTCGAGGGCTTCTTTTTTCGGCTTTTCCGTTTCAAATTCCGGGAACAGGGAAGTGGCAACCGTTTCGGAAGTAGGCACAACTTCTGCCGGTGTTTCAGGTTGCTTTATTTCTTCCGTTTGTTCCGGCTTTTTATCCATATTGTCCGAAGAAGGCGCAAAAGCAGGGTTCAACGTGTCTTTGATACCCATCTTTTTCAGTTGTTCCTGCCTGTGCCGTTCTGCCTCAAGCCGTAGGGCCTTGCGCCGTTCCGCTGTCAGACTCATCATTGTCTCATAGAAGCCGTTGATGGGAGGATTGGTTTCCCAATCCAGAGTGGCGTAAATGTCGTCCGGGTCGTTTGGCTTTTCGGCATTTTCCGGCTTTTCTTCCTTATTACCGTTTACCGGCTTGGCGGCTTCAACGGGTGGAGTAACTTTGACCTGCGGTTTAGGCGTGGACGGCATAGGCTTCGGCTTGCTTTCCTTTTTCGCTGCCTTTTTCTTTTTTGCCGGTTCCTCTATGGGCATACCCCAAAGGTCGAGCAGGGTAAGCTGCACGGCTGACGAATGGTTGGGTTGGCGCGGCTCAATCTCCGGCTTTTCCTCTATGGGCTGTGCCTGCGGCTTCTCCACTCCCTTGACAGGCTCAATTACAGAAACGGGGGCTATTACAGAAGGTGATACCTTTTCTGTTTTCGGAGCAGGTTGCACTTCCGCAGCCGTGCTTTCCTCCTTTGTCGGATGCAGGCTGTGTTTCTCATACAGTTTCCTGTCAAGTTGTTGCAGTTCTATTTTCAGATGCTCCCGCAAGTCTTCCGCCAGTTGTGCGATGTCCCCACGGTGCAGGAGTTTATAGGCTGGTTTCCCGTACGGGTCGGTACTTCTGATCAAATCCGTGTGTGAAAGCGAGCCGATGCTCCATACATACCCATTTACGGAAGTGCCGATAGGGGTCTGTTCGGTCTGCACGAAGAGTTTTTCGTTGTAATACAGTTCACCATTCTTTCCGCTGTTCTTTTGCAGGATAATCAGGTCGCTGCCCACCTCCGTTCCCGCGTTATCCGTAAAGAGGTTGTTCGGCAGGCGGGCTACGCCCACCAGATTGGTATGGTTCATCATATACTCGCGTATGGGCGCGTTGGTCGGGGCATCCAGTACCCCCTGCGAGGTGATGAACGCCACGATTCCGCCTTCACGCACCGCGTCAAGGCTTTTCAGGAAAAAGTAATTGTGTATCGTCCGTGCCGCCGAGTGCCTTGCAGGATCCTTGCTGCCCGAAAATTCCGGGTCGAACACCGCCACATCGCCAAACGGTATATTGGAGACAGCCAAATCAAAATGGTTCATGAACGGCTTTTCTATCTTCTCGAAGCCCTGTACCCTTACTTTCTGTCCGGGATGCAGGTGCTTCAGTATCTTGCCCGTCATCAGGTCTTTCTCAAAAGCCATGATGTCCGCGTCCGGTCTGTTCTCCAGCACGGCGTCCACGAATGCACCGACACCTGCCGACGGCTCCAGCACCCGGTCGGGACGGATGCCGTGTTCATGCAGCACGTCCGCGATGGTCCCGGTTATCTCCGGCGGGGTATAGAAGGCGGTCAGCACGGACTGCTTCATGGCATCCATATACCGTTTGTACTCCGTCTCGTCTTTTGTGTTCTCCCGCAGCAACCTGTGCAGTTCCACGGTAGGGGCAAACAGTTCGAGGTCGGACTTCGCCCAGTGGACGGCATCCGTCAGTTCCCTTGCAGGGTTGAGTATGCTCTTCAGTCCCCCGAAACCGCAATAACGCTCTAACAAGAGCCGTTCGCGTGCGGTGGGTGTGCGCTGTTCCCTGTCAAGGAGGAATGCCGTCCGTATCGCCTCGATGTTGTCCCTCAGCCTCTGTTTGCGGTTAAACGCCATACTCTTCGATATAGAGGATGACGGCTCCCGTCAGCTCCGTGTAGAGCAGGTCATATTCGGGCGACAGGGCGAAATTGTCGTCCGAGAGGTCATAGATGGAGAATACGTTTCCGACAAGCGGCAGCAGCTTCTGGGTAAAGGCTTCACATTTTTCTCCCGGTACTTCACCCGCAAATTCGTTCTCCACGACTTCGCGCAGGATGGCGTGCCTGGAGTAGCGAAGGCCCTCCGTCAGCACCTTCATCGCTAGTTCCTGCGCCCCGTCGGCAGGATAGCCTTCGAGCCTTGCCCGTTCATACGCTTCGGCGGCACGGTCGGTTCTTTCTCGGATGAAGGCTTCATCGGCTGCCTGTTCGAACTTGTTCGTGGTGAGGTAGTCCAGCAGGTACAGACCGTAATAGGAAAAGTCGGTCCGACCCTCGTTTTTCTTCTTGTTGTTCATTTCTTTGGAATTTAGTGGATTGATAATGATGATAGGGATAATCGTTGGAAAACGAGAAGAAAAAGGCACCCGGTATCCCTCCGAGTGCCACCACTAAATCCAAAGTATGAGTGTAATCCGGTATCGAAGAACAATTCATTACTCTGAACCAGTGGCAAAGTTAAACATTTATTTTCTTCTTTTCGCAGAGGTCGCTTTACTTTTCCTTTCTGGGAACACGAAAACCGTGTTATAGTCCCCGTCAAAGGCGACTACGGCATCAAAACTCTTGCCCTGCTTGCTCTTGAATCCTTTGAGCAGTTTCGTGTGTCCGTCGGTGAGCAGGTTTTTGATTTCATCATCAGAGAGGGTGCGGTTTGCTTTCAGGCGGAACACGGGCAGACCGCACTCCGCGTTGTCGCAGCGGACGACCTTGCCGTAAAACTGCATCGTCCCCGCTCCGCACTTGGGACACTTGCAGCCGGAATCCCTGCGGGCGAACAGCTTGTCGCACGACAGCAGTTCGGAGGTAATTTCCCGTGTATATGCCTCAATCTTCCTGCGGAAGTCATCGGCGGGCAGTTCCCCACGCTCGATGCGTGCCAATTCCTTTTCCCATTCGCCCGTCATGGCGACATCGGCAATACGCATCGCCTTCACGACCGAGTAGAGGGCAAGCCCTTTTTCGGTGGGGACAAGCGACTTCTTGCAGCGTTCCATATAGCCGCGCTTGAAAAGCGTTTCGATGATGGACGCACGGGTGGCGGGCGTGCCGATGCCGCAATCCTTCATAGCCTGCCGCAATGCGTCGTCCTCTATCTCCTTGCCAGTCGTTTCCATCGCGGACAGCAGGGTGGCTTCGGTATGCAGCGGCTTGGGTTTGGTCTTTCCCTCCGTGATGGAGGCGGCTTTCAGTGCCAGCGTGTCGCCTTCCTGCCAACAGGGAATGGCGGCGGTTTCCTCTTGGCTGTTGTTCTCTTCTCCATTCTCCTTGCCATAGACGGCACGCCATCCGGCTTGCCTGATGATGCTGCCTTTTGCCACGAACTCCACTCCGGCACACTCTGCCGTGACGGTGGCAGTGTCCTTGACGCATTTTTCGGAGAAAGCCTCAAGCATGCGCCCGGCTATCATGTGATAGACGGTGCTGTCCTCTTTGGAGAGGAACAGCGGCTTCTCGCCCGTGACGAGCAGGGCATGGTGGTCTGTCACCTTGCCGCCGTCCAGGCTGCGGCGTGTCGGCACGGCTTTCGGCTGCAACTTGCCCTTCCATTCGGGCAGGCTGCCGATGAAGGCAAGCAGCTTGGGGATTTCCGCGAACACGTCTTCGGGAATGTAGCGGCTTCCGGTTCGCGGATAGGTGATGAGCTTCTTCTCGTAGAGCTTCTGCGCGATTTCAAGCGTCTGTTCCGCCGTGAAGCCATGCTTGGCGTTGGCTTCCTTCTGGAGCGTGGTCAGGTCGTACAGGAGCGGTGTTTCCTCCGTCTTCTCCTTGCGTTCGGCTTTCG
>ENA-USTZ01000649-USTZ01000649.1-human-gut-metagenome-genome-assembly--contig:-NODE-649-length-15510-cov-3.376984_pt1 | contig 15510 bp, 15 predicted proteins | sample MGYA00250049_ERZ773375 | MGnify/ENA primary metagenome ERZ773375 (study PRJEB29103, sample SAMN06111956) | human gut metagenome | biome: human gut; feature: ankylosing spondylitis patient; material...
GAGCCGCCGGCGGCTGGCTTTATTCAGCCTTCGGCACGCACGGCGTGTACGGCTTTTGCGCCGCGCTGATGATTCTCTGGATTATTGCGGCGCAGGGCATGACGGCTCCGACCCCAAGAAACGTTGAAGCGGACTCTTGACTCTCTCGAGAGATTAAAGTTGGTATCTAACTACATATTTGGCTTTATTAGGATTTTTTAGTCATGGCTTCTATTAACAAGGTCATCTTGATTGGCAACCTCGGCAGAGATCCCGAAACGCGTTACACCGCTGACGGCGGCACTGCCATCTGCAATATCTTGATGGCCACTTCGCGTCGCTACAAGGACAGTCAGGGTCAGCTGCAGGAAGAAACCGAGTGGCACCGTGTTGTTTTCTTCGGTCGTCAGGCCGAAGTTGCGCAGACCTATCTGCGCAAGGGCAATCCGGTCTACATCGAAGGTCGTTTGCGTACCCGCCGCTACACCGACAAAGAAGGCGTCGAGCGCTATTACACCGAAATCATCTGCGAAACGATGCAGTTGCTCGGCAGCCGCAATTCCTCGTCGGCTCCGGCACATCAAAGCGATGAAGCGTTCGAGTCTCCGCGCCGTGCAGCCCCCGCAGCTCGCCCGGCCGCTCAGCCTGCCCAGCCCGCTCAGCCGGCTGTCGCAGCCGACAGCTTCAGTGATGATGACATTCCGTTCTAATCACTGAAAACATCCCGATCGTTTTCCCAAACCGGCCTTCCGAATGACTCGGACGGCTGGTTTTCTTTATTCGTGGCGAACGGCTTCAATCGGGTCGAGTCGCGCGGCGCGCCTTGCCGGGAAATAACCGAAGATGACACCAGTGAGCGCGGCAAAGGCAAAGCTCACGATGTTGATCATCGGATCGAACGTATAAGGAACATCCATCCAGCCGGTGATCAGATAGGAAGAACCGGTGGCAAGCAAGATGCCGATGACGCCGCCCATGCAGCCGAGTACCACGGCTTCGATCAAAAACTGCATCAGCACTTCGCGGGCCGTAGCACCGATTGCCAAACGCACGCCAATTTCCCGTGTACGTTCCGTGACCGACACCAACATGATATTCATGATGCCGATGCCGCCGACAAGCAGACTCACTGCAGCCACGGCTCCTAGCAATGCCGTCATGATCTGCGTGGTCGAAGCCACTTTTTCAGCCACTTCTGCCGTATCAAGAATCGAGAAGTTGTCGTCGTCACCTTCGGACAAAGATCGACGCTCTCGCATCAGATCTCGCACGAGCCCCTTGAGATGCACGCGGTCACTTTGCGGATCAATGCTGATGAGAATCGTGTTGACGCGATTGTTGCCGATCAAGCGGCGCGCGGCCGTATTAAACGGAATGACCACGAGATCATCCTGGTCGCCCCCCATCGCTGCCGTTCCCTTCTCGTTAAGAAGCCCCACAATACGGCAGGAAAATGAATTGACGCGCAGCATCTCGCCGATCACAGGAGCTCCGGGCCCAAACAATTCTTTTTGGATAGTTGTGCCGATCACGCAAACGGCGGCACCGGACATTTCCTCGGCCGGTTCAAAAAATCGACCTTCGGCAAGCGTTCGGTTATCGGTGGTGAAGTAGTCCGAACTTGAACCGATGATTGTCGTCGTCCAGTTCTTGCCGTTGGCCACCACGATGGTGCTTCGCTGCGACTGAGGCGCAGCTGACAAAACGCCTGCGATTTGGTCTTCGAGCGCCTCGACGTCCTCGAGTTTAAAACTCGGAGCGCCGGCCGCACCGCCCGGTCCCATGCGCTGTCCTTTGCGAAGCATCAGCTGATTGCTGCCGAAACTTTCGATCTGTTCCTTGACGGCTTCAGTGGCGCCGTTGCCCACCGTCACCATCGTAATGACGGCCGCCACACCGATCACGATACCCAAGACCGTCAGAAGCGAGCGCAAAGGATTACGCCGGATCTGGCGAAATGCCAACAAAAACGCGTTGCCGAGCATTTATTTACCCTCCTGCGGCGTATCGCTAGCGATCATTCCGTCGATGCAATGCACGCAGCGCCGCGCGTAAGCCGCCATGTCAGGCTCATGCGTCACGAGCACAATGGTGATCTTGTCGGACTTGTTGAGGTCAGTGAGGAGCTCCATGATTTCCACACTCTTGCGGCTGTCAAGGCTTCCCGTCGGTTCATCGGCCATCAAAAGAAGCGGCTTGGTGACAATGGCTCGAGCAATGGCCACGCGCTGTTGCTGGCCGCCCGAGAGTTCCGCCGGCGTATGGTCTTCCCACTGCAGCAGCCCCACGCGATCGAGCGCAGCGCGCGCCAATTCGTGACGCTCTGCCGTCGGTACGCCACGGTACAAAAGCGGAAGCTCCACGTTTTCAAGAGCTGTCGTACGAGCTAAAAGATTGAACCCTTGGAAGACAAACCCCATGAAGCGTCGACGCAAGAGCGCCCGCTCGTCGTTGGTGAGCCTCTCCACATGCAAACCTTGAAAGAGATACTCGCCGCTGGTGGGACTATCGAGCGCACCGATGATGTTCATGGTCGTTGACTTGCCCGATCCCGAGGGGCCCATGATCGCCACGAACTCACCTTGATCAATCGTCAGATCGATCCCGCCCAAGGCATTGAAAGCTGCCTCCCCGGTGCCGTAACGCTTGACGATGCGACGCAGTTCAATGAGATGTTCACTCATCGTTCACTCCCATCTCCCCTAGGGCATACCCTTGAGCTGATCGGTAATCACTTTGTCACCGGCCTGAAGCGGACCGGAAATCACTTCGGTCATCCGTCCGTTGGTCAGCCCCGTCACAATCTCCACCGGCTTGGCGTTGCCTTTTTCGTCAACCACGTAAACGGTTTGATTACGTTGGTATTGAGCAAGCGACACTTCTTTGGCGGTCTTCGTGCCACGCGGGCGATGCGGCGGCATCATGATGCCCACACCGGATTTTTGTGAATCTGAGTTCACAACCGGCTTAAAGCGCAGCGCTGTGCTCGGTACCAAAAGTGCGTTTTCGCTTTTGGCCGTATTGATCGTTGCCGTCGCCGTCATCCCGGGACGCAATTCGAGCTGTGGATTTTTAACATCCAGATACGCCGTGTACGTGATCACGTTGTCTGTGGAAGTGGTCGAACCGTAAGCCACCTTGGTGAGTTTGGCGGGAAAACGCTTATTGGGGTAGCTTGCCACCGTAAAGGTTGCATCCTGCCCTTCCTTCACCTGTCCGACATCGGCTTCGTCGACATCCACCTCAAGTTCCAGTTCTCGCAAATCGGTTGCCACCGTCAGGAGCTCAACGGCCTGCAGACTTGCCGCCACCGCGTAACCGGGTTCAACCGAACGCGTAAGCACCACACCGTCGACCGGACTCTTGATCTGAGATTTGGAAAGGTCGGTAAGCCGCGTATCCAGCGTTGCCTGCGCATCGTCAATTGCCGCCAGAGCCGACTGCACGCCGGCTTTGGACTTCAGGACCGTTGCGCGTTGCACGTCAAGTTCCGTGCGCGAGGGCAAACGTCCGCCCGAACTCTTGTTGAGCTCTTCATAGCGGCGCATCTTTGCTTCGGCTTCCACAAGCGTTGCCTGCGCTTCGGCCAAAGAAGCTTTCGCGCTTGCGAGCGAAGCCTTGGCCTGATTGACATTGGCCTTGAGGTTGGAGTCATCAAGTTCAATTAGAACGTCACCCGCCTTGACGACGCTGTTGACGTCAACGTTGACCTTGCGCACGATGCCCGACAGCTCGGAGCCAATCGAAACCGTACGCACCGGATTGACGGTGCCATTGGCCACCACGGTCACTTCCAGAGGTCCGCGGGTAATTTCCACCGTGCGATAAGCCGGAGCCTTCACCTTATCGGCGAATCCAAAATACCAGACACCGGCTGCGGCAACGGCCGCAATGACCGCAACGACTCCGATTCGAAACGCGCGGGAGCTCTTGGTGCCGGCGCGCAATTCGTTAATCGTCAATTTCTTCTCTGTCATTTTTTATCCTGCCGTTTCATTGTCGGTCGCCCGAGGTGTTGTGTCTGCCGCCTTTGTTTCCACGGCGGGCTTCCATCCGCCTCCCATCGCGCGATAGAGCGCAATAAGCTGCGTGGCCAAATCGGCCTTGTTACTTTGTTCGTTTTCGCGAACGGAATAAAGCGTTCGCTGCGTGTTGAGCACGGTCTGATAGTCGGTCAGCCCCGCTGAATATTGCTGCATGGCAAGGTCAGCAGCCGACTCGGCAGCTGTGAGAGCTCGCTGCAGTGCGTCAGCCCGACTCTGCGATGTGGTGATCCCCGTAATCGCGTTTTCGGTCTGCTCGAGCGCGGCCAGAAGCGTCTTGGTGTAGTTCGCGCGAGCCTGATCCAAAGCTGCGAGCTGCTGCTCAGTTGCCGTCACCTGCGCACCCCAGTCCAGAAGCGGTAAGGAAAGAGCGGCTAAGATGCCCGCAACCCCCGTGCCGGACGCTCCCAGCGTTGAAATCGTTGCCGCCTGCGTTCCAAGATTGCCTGACAAGTTCAATGTCGGGACCCACTGACTGCGCGCTTCATAGACACGATCGGACGCCGCTTCCAAAGAATAGGTCGCCGCTCTCATATCAGGCCTCTGCTTGAGCGTTTCTGCAGGAAGCGATACGGCCAACGCCATCGGAGCAGCCGGCACCGTTTCAGCCGGTTTTACGTCAAGCGTAGCCACCGACTGCCCGGTTAACCGCGCCAGAGCGTTGCGGTAGCTGTCGATGCTTTGCTCAAGAAGCGGGATCTGCGCCCGAGCGTTTTCTTCATTGGACACTGCCTGGTCAACTTCCGTTTTGTCACTCAAGCCCGATTCATAGTTCCAACGGGCAATGTCGGCTGCCTGTTTGTAATTGGACAGCGTCATTTCGGCAATGAGCTTTTGCACATACGCAAGACGCAGATTCACATAAGTTTGTGCCACTTCAGCCGCCACGGCAATGCGCGTGTCTTCCAGCGTCATGGCACTGGCCATTGCTTCCAGATCGGCCGCTCGCTTGGCTGCGATATTGCCGCCAGCAAGCGAAATCGACCACGCGCCCGAAGCGCCCGCCTGCCAACCTTCCGTCCAGTTGTTCTGCGCTCGATTGCCCGAGCCCTGCCCGTTTGCCGTCAACGTCGGGAACAACGCAGCCGTCGCATCGTCGGCCAACGCAGCCGCCGAGCGCAAATTCGCGAGCGCCGTCAGAATATCGGTATTGTGCTGTGCCGCCGCCTGCAACAAAGCGGTCAGTTCCGGATTGTTCCAGGCCTGCCACCAAGTTTTGTCCCCTAGCAGCGAAGGAGGCTGAAGCTGCGGCATCGCCGCCGTCCATTTGGCGGGCTCGAGCTTTGCCTGCTCTTCAAGAAACTGCGTGTTGCTTGCACAACCGGCAAGTAGCGCACAGACAGCAGCAATCAAAGTGAGATGCGTTCGTTTCATTGTTTCAAATTTCAAAATCTGAATCTTCGTTCAGTGCCGATTGGTCTCTTCACACGGTAATCTAGAGCGTGTCTTTACAAAGAAGGGCAAGAGTTTTGTAAAGCTACGCAAATTTCGACTTCAGTACAATGCCGAATCCGCACAAACGGTTTTGCTTGTGCAATTATCTTGACACAGAGCCTCGGCATTGAGAGAACGCCGGGGGAGTTTTTTCGCAAAACTATTCGACTGCGATCGCTTGTTTCAGTTTTCGGGAGCTTTTTTATGTACGCACGTCCTTCGAAAATCCTCATCATCGACGACGACGTTGAACTCGTCACGCTGCTCGTCGACTATTTCACGCTCGAAGGGTTCGAAGCCTCGCCTGCACACTCGGGCATCGAGGGTCTGCAAGTCCTTGAACACAAAGAATTCGACCTCATCATTCTCGACGTTATGATGCCCGGCATCTCCGGCGTCGAGACTCTTCAGCGTATCCGTGAGAAGTGGCGTACTCCCGTACTCATGCTCACTGCCCGCGGCGATCCTGTCGACCGCATTCTCGGTTTAGAGCTCGGAGCAGACGACTACGTTCCGAAGCCCTGCTCGCCGCGCGAACTCGTCGCACGCATCCGCGCCATCCTGCGCCGCGTGGCAGGCAACGAGAGCAACCGCGGTCCGGTACAGGTAGGCAAACTACAGATTGACCTGGCACAACGCCGTGCTCATTACGACGGCAATCAGATTCCACTCACAGGAACAGAACTTTCTCTGCTTGAAATGCTTGCTCGCTCCGCAGGCCAGCCTGTTCCCAAAACGGAAATTTATCCGCGTATATTGGGTCGTCCCATGGGGCGTTACGACCGCGCCATCGATGTACACATCAGCGCCATCCGCCACAAGCTCGCTCAGGAAGGCGTTGAGGGGATTGCCATCGAAAGCGTGCGAGGTGTCGGCTATCAGCTCGTGCGTTTGGACTAATTGCAAAGGATCTTCGGTTTGGTGCGTTTGAACTCCGTCAGCGGCATTTTCTTCCGCTTTTTTGCCGGTATCTGGCTCACGCTTCTGCTCGTGGGAGCTTTGGTTTGGGGGGCCTCTTCTTTTTTTACTGAGGCACCTTCGAATTACGGTTCCTTTGAGCGCAGTCCGGCCGCTGAGCGCGCAATTGGCACGGCACTGGGCATTGCCCGCTGGGGCGGGGAAGATGCCCTGATCACTTGGCTCAAAGATCCCGAAGTCAACACTCGCCCTGAAGTTTTTGTCTTGGATCCTTTCGGGCACGAAATTTCCGGGCGCTCCATACCTCAAAAAGCGGCAGAGAGTCTGGCAAATTCCGGTCCCCAGGAAGGCGTTTATACGATGCGGGGACACGGCCGACACATGCGACCGTTCCAAGGCTACCGATTCTTTGCCGTACGCACCGACATTCCGCCGAGCCCCATTCGACTCATCATGTGGAAAATGCCCTGGTGGGGCTGGGCTCTGATAGCAGCTTTGATTTCCGTGTTTGTGGCCGGTAGCGTGGCGTGGACATCCACGCGTCCGATCAAAAAACTGCAATGGGCCATGCAAAAGGCTTCTCAAGGTGTCTTTGACGTTCGCATTGCCAACGAAGTTGGGCACGAACACGATGAAATCGGTGAACTCGCCCGTCAGTTTGACGCCATGGCCGAACGCATTCACGGACTCTTTGACCGACAAAAACGGCTCTTTCACGACGTAAGTCATGAGCTGCGCAGCCCACTGGCTCGCATTTCGGTGGCCGTCGAGCTGGCGGAAAAATCACCGGAAAAAGCACATGAGTTTTTGCAGCGAATCGAAGGCGACGTCCAAGTTCTCAATGCCATGGTCGATGAACTGCTCACCTACGCTCGTCTTGATGAAAACGCCGTGATTCACTTCGAGCGAACCGATCTGGTACCGCTTCTGGAGGCCATCACCGACGACGCCGATTTCGAAGGGTCGGCTACGGGAACGCACGTCACGCTGCAGTCCCCCGACTCGATCCAAATGAATATGCATGTCGATTCGCTCATGCGCGCCGTTGAGAATCTGGTGCGCAACGCTCTGCGGTATTCGGGCCCGGGTCAGCAGGTTTCCGTTGTAGCCAAAGAAGAAAACGAGCACGTTGTGATCACGGTCACCGACAGCGGTCCCGGTATGGATCCTTCCGAACTGGAAAAGATTTTCGATCCGTTCGTACGCGGCAAAAATCAACCCACGGGCGGAGGTTTTGGTCTGGGCCTGGCGATCGCCAAACGCGCGGTGCAACGCCACGGCGGCACTCTTACGGCAACAAATGTCAAACCTCACGGACTTTGCATGCGCATCGACATTCCGCTGACCGGTCCCAATGCCGTCACCTCATCTACGGCAACCGTCTAAGATAGAGAAAGGCGCAGGAAACGCCTTTCTCTGTAGTCAACAACCAGATATTTCGGAAATTATTTCCCCGAACTTCTCATTTTCTTATCCTGAAGTCAAAGAGGAAGTCCGTCACCTGCTCGGTTGAGCAAGGCAATCACTTCGCCGTGAATGCCGCCAGCCGTGCACACAGCCGACAGGTCCTTGAGCGGATTGCCGCCGGTCATTGACGTAAGCGTGCCTCCAGCACCTTCCACGACCGGCAAAAGCGCAGCGATGTCCCAATAGCTCAAATCGGGATCAATCATGATGTCGGCTCCGCCCGAAGCCACGGCAAAGTAGCCGAAGCAATCGCCAAAAGTACGGTAGAGTTTGACGACATCAATCAGCTTTTGAATTCGCACGTCACCTTTTTGCTCCCCTGTCGTCCAGTGACTCGTTGCCAGAAGCGTTGCCTCGGACAACTGAGTGCAGTTACGCACATGAAGAGGACGAACCAAAGGACTGATGCCGTTGTCGTAGTAAAGCGTGGTGCCCGAAAGCGATCCCACCGTGCGTACGCGCGCCGCAGGATGACTGACGGACGAGAGAATCGGCCTGAAGCCCGCACCGTCGTCGCGCTCCAACGCGATCAGCGTGCCGAAAAGAAAGCTGTTCGTGATAAAGCTGCGGGTGCCGTCAATCGGATCCAGAATCCAGCGATAGCGAACGCCGTCGACTTCTTCGCTTTCTTTGATGCCAAATTCCTCGCCGAAAATTCCATGCTTCGGGTAACGCGCTTCAATGAGCTTGCGCATGACGGCTTCGGCTTGTTTATCGGCCTGTGTCACGGGCGTGCCGTTGTCCTTGTCGTCAACCTCGATGCCACGCAAAAATCGTGTTGAAATCTCAGCAAAGGAAGCATCCAAAAGCTCAAAAAGAAACGAGGCCGCTCTTCCTTACATGAAGAAGGCTTATGAATTGGACACTACCGACACTCAGACAAAACGTTTGCTCGGCAACATCTACTATCAGCTGAATATGGAAAACGAGCTCAACGCATTGGGTTTGTAAACGAATCAGCATAAACAAGAAAACGCCTGCCACAACGGTAGGCGTTTTCTTGTTTATGTCTTGTCTGAATTAGGCTACATCAGCAGGATGTTGTTCTTGCGGCATTCCTCGATGTGCTCCTCTGGCCAGATGCTTGCCTGCACCTCTCCGATATGCGCTTTCTGCAGGAGGAACATGCACAATCGGCTTTGACCGATACCGCCGCCGATTGAGTAGGGCAGTTCGCCGTTGAGCAGCGATTGGTGGAATTTAAGCTGCTCGCGCTCAAGACAGCCGCGCAGTTCAAGTTGTTTGTGCAGAGACTCCGGACTCACGCGTATTCCCATTGATGAAATCTCAAATGGGATGTCGAGCACGTCGTTCCAAAGCATTATGTCACCGTTCAGACCGTTGTAGCCATCACTGTTTTCCGTAATCCAATCGTCATAGTCAGGGGCGCGGCCGTCGTGAGGCTTGCCGTTGGAAAGGTCTGCGCCGATGCCGACGATAAACACTGCCCGGTAGCGTTTCGTTATCTCGCGCTCACGCTCTTTCGGGTCAAGGTCGGGATACATGTCGAGCAGTTGCTGTGAGTGAACCACCTTTATCTTTTCGGGAAGCACTGGGGTGATGTGCGGGAAACGCTCGTAAATCAGCCATTCCGTCTCGCGCAGCGCGGCATATATGTCGTTGACGGTGTCAATAAGGTAGGCAAGGGTGCGGTCGCTTTCTGTTATTGTCTTTTCCCAATCCCATTGGTCTACATATAATGAGTGTATGTTGTCCAAATCCTCAAATGTGCGGATGGCGTTCATGTCGGTGTAGAGTCCGAAGCCGGGAGCAATGCCGTAGGCTCCGAGTTTTGTGCGTTTCCATTTTGCCAATGAGTGGACAACTTCAGCATGGCGGTTGCCCATGGCTTTGATGTCGAAACCGACGGCGTGCTCCACGCCGTTGAGGTCGTCGTTAAGACCGGTGCCAGAGAGCACAAAAAGCGGAGCCGTGACGCGGCGTAGGTTCAAGCGCTTGGCAAGCCGCTCTTGAAAAGAGTCTTTGATAAACTTGATTGCAATCTCGGTTGTTTCCGGAAGCAATTTCAGTTTGTATCGTTTAGGTATGATAAGTTCCATATTTTTCTTATTTTAGCGCAAAAGTAACATTATAATTTGATATTGCCAAACATTGCTGTCAAAATGTTTTATAAACGTGTCTTGTGTTTGCAAAATGATATAACAACGGGCGTATGCGCGCTAAATTTAAATTTTGGTGATTTAGGCATTAAAAATGTCCGAAAAGAATGTCGTTGAGCGATAGCCCTTTGAATATTGTTGCGTGCAACGTATCTTTGCATAACCAATTGAGAAAATGAAACCCATAATTGACAAATATATAATATTGGCAAAGAGCGTTGCCGTGGCATTTGTCGTGGCGTTTGTGGCTTGTCTGACGGTGGTCGCGCAGGAACGCACCGACACTGTGTCATACCGTTACATACCGTTGTCGCAGGAGGAGATTGACAGCCTTGTGCCTAAAGAACTGTTGTCGCCACAGCCGGCCGACACTGTCGTGGCGCAGAAGGAGGTTTCCGGTCCGTTCACGTCAATGCTGAAACGCGACACGAAGTTTCTACGTTATCTTGACCGTCTGGCAACGGGAAACAAGGACCGTACGTTTGAAAAGAAGTTTGATGTGAACTTCATTGTGATGCCGTCGTATACGAGAGAGGGCAGTTTCGGAATAGGCGGCGGTGCGACAGGACTGTATCTGCTTGACCGCATCGACTCGATTATGCAGCCTTCTGACATCACATTGATAGGCAATGTGACTCTTAATGGATTTTTTGCCCTTACAGCCAGTGGAAATACTCATTTCCCGGGAAGAAGACTGCGCTATTCCTATAAGTTGGAGTATACGTATTCCCCGCTTGATTTCTGGGGAATCTCTCGAGAGGCTTGTGGCTTGAATCCGAAGATTGACTATACAAGAAATCAGTTGAAATATACGTCCGACCTTATGTATCGGATGACAGGCGATTTCAATATCGGCGCATTGATCGACTTGGTTTATGCCGAGATTACAAAGATTGACAATATCGATTATCTTGAGGGACAAGACAAATCGCATTTCTTCACGGGGCTCGGATTGGTGCTGCAGTATGACACGCGCGACTTCATTCTTCAGCCGCGGCGAGGTGTGAACCTGATGCTGCGCATGGGGGTGAGGCCTCAGGTGCTTGGCACGTTTGACAGGACATTGTTCAATCTCAGTTTTACGGGTAATTACTATCAGCCGTTGTGGAAAGGAGCGATGCTTGCCTTTGACGCGTATGCAAGTTTCAACAGCAAGCAGTCGCCGTGGCCGCTACGGGAAGCTTTGGGCAGCGGAGGAATCCGTATGAGGGGTTATTATTCAGGACGTTATATCGACAATAACCTGACAACGCTGCAGGTGGAATACCGTCAGCATTTGTTTTCACGCTTTGGCGTGGCACTATGGGGAGGAATGGGCAATGTGTTTACGTCGCCCGGACATTTCAGAGGCAAGGACATTCTGGCGAATGGAGGCATCGGACTGCGTGTTGAGCTGAAACATAATGTCAATGGTCGTATTGATTTCGGATTCGGACGCAACACCTGTGGCTTTGTGTTTGCGATAGGAGAGGCGTTCTAAAAAAAGATTGTGATGAAACAACGGAATTCGGCAATAGAGATGTTGCGCATATTGAGTATGATGATGGTGCTGATGGTTCATTTTGTCGGCGCCACATTCGGTTTGCCAACAAGAGAACAGTTGTATGCGTTGGATTCTGGCGTTTTGTGGAAAGACGTTCTTGAATCACTGTCGATAGTGGGTGTCAACTGCTTTGTGCTGATTTCGGGCTATTACGGGATAAAGGCTACCAGGCGCCGTCTGCTTGACTTCACGCTGTGGTGCCTGTTTGCCTCGCTGCTTGCCTATGCCTGCAGATGCGTTGAGGCGGGTTGTTTGGCAGACGGTTTTGTGGGCGCATTGCTTGTTTATTCAAAAACTGACTTATGGTTTGTCCCGGCTTATCTTGCTTTGTTTCTTTTAAGCCCGCTCCTGAATGCCGGCCTGGAGCGTCTTGACGGGCGCAGGCTGCATCTGATGCTGCTTGCGTTGATATTCATAAACGTGTATCTGGGCTGGTTTCACAAAGGTGGAATAAATCCCACAGGCTACAACGTGATGCAGATGGTGTTTCTGTACGTTATAGGTCATTGTCTGCATAGAAACTTGCCGTTGCTGCAGGCTTTTCCGTTGTGGGGATATTTGTGTGTCTATCTATTGTCGACAGTCGCCATCGGGTTGGCTCTTGATTTCGCTTACAACAATCCTTTTGTGCTGTTGTCGGCGGTGGCATTGTTTATGGTCTTTGTGAAAATTCCGGCATTCTCTTCGCCGGCGGTCAATTGGGTTTCGGTGTCTGTGTTTATGGTCTACCTGCTTCACAAGACGCCATATTTTTGGATTAAGCTGCGCAGCTCGTTGATTGGTCTTTATGAGGACTACGACACGTTTGGATTCGTGTGGCGCAGTGTGGCGCTTTATGTGGCGATTTTTGTCGTGTGCATTCTTGTCGACAAGGTCAGGATGCCGGTGTGTCGATGGATTGCGTCGCAGTTGCCGTCGGCGGTAGGCGGAGGGCGGAAGTAGTTGTGATGACTTCTTGCTTTCTGCGGAAATGCGGCGGATGAAATTTTAAATAAAGCAAAATAAAGAATTCGGGTACATTGAGAGTGGCATATTTGGGCTAACTTTGCACACTGTTATAAAAAGAGAAATTGATGGCGCAGAAGAATCAGATAGATATGCTCAACGGACCGTTGTTGAAAAAAATATTGCTTTTCAGCCTGCCGTTGGCGGCAAGCAGTGTGCTTCAACAATTGTTCAATTCAATAGACGTGGCGGTGGTGGGACGTTTCGTAGGCCGCGAGGCACTTGCTGCCGTTGGCGCCAATTCTCCGGTAATCAGCCTGCTCATCAATTTGTTTGTCGGCATTTCGATGGGAGCCAACGCCATAATCTCCAATCAGATAGGAAGCGGCAATGACGATGGCGTGCGCCGGTCGGTGTCGACGGTGTCTGTGCTGGCGCTCGCCAGCGGATTGTTTCTCGCAGTGCTTGGCGTGGCGGTGGCACGCCCGATTCTTGAACTGATAGATACGCCACAGGAGGTGCTCGACATGGCAGTGCTCTACCTGCGGGTGTATTTCTTGGGAATGCCGTTTTTTATGATTTTCAATTTCGGTTCAGCAGTGTTGCGCAGCAAAGGCGACACGCGCCGTCCGCTTTACATCCTTGTCGTGGCGGGTATTGTCAACACCGTGCTCAATTTGATTTTTGTGCTTTGGTGCGGAATGGGTGTTGAGGGAGTGGCTATCGCTACCGGAATCGCCAACGCATTGAGCGCTGCGATGATTGTGATGTTGATGCTGAAAGAGCGGGGACCGCTCAGACTTCAATTGAAGGGAATCCGCATTTATGGGCAGGAATTGAGGCGGATATTGAAAATAGGAGTTCCGGCAGGGTTGCAGGGAATGGTGTTTTCGGTGTCGAACGTGATAGTACAGTCAACAATCAACACCTATGGTGCAGGCGCGGTGGCAGGCTCGTCGGCGGCATTGAACTTTGAATTCTACTGCTATTTCATTGTCGTGGCGTTCAATGGCGCTGCAATCAGTTTTATCGGGCAGAATTACGGCGCGGGGCAGATGCAGCGTGTGAAGCGCATATTCTGGCTCTGCATGGCGATGAGAGTCGTCGGTTGTGGATTTGCCAACCTGTTGTTTGTGTGGCAGGACGACTTCTTCCTGAATTTCTTCTCGACCGACGCGGTGGTCCATGAGTATGGAGCGATACGTTTGCACACGGTGTTGGCATTCCAGTGGCTCGCATGTAGTTATGAGATATCCGGATCGTCGTTGCGGGGGATGGGACGGTCGTTGATGCCAACGCTGTTTACGGTTGTCGGCACGTGCCTGCTGAGGATTGTGTGGGTTTATGTGGTGTGTCCCAACTACCACGGATTCAAGATGCTGATGTCGGTCTATCCGATATCGTGGGTGCTTACCGGTCTGATGGTCGTCACTGCGTTTGCTGTAGTGCTGAGAAAAGAAAGCAGGCGATTGCCTGAGAAATAAAACAAAAGGCAGGAACGAACTCCTGCCTTTTGTTGTGTGTCAGTTGATTCTGAGAGCCCTTATGAATCCGCTGTATGTCAGGTTGATTCCAAAGTGCACGCCTTTTATTGCCGGACTGAGCGATCCGTAGTTGTAGCAGATTACATATGGTGTCAGGCGGACCGACGATGTGTATTGCTCGCGACGTCCCGACAAGAATGACGACTTGTCGCTTATTGTGGTGTGGAAACGCCAGTCGAAGTCGATGCCGGCCATGAAATTGAAGCTGTGGAAAGACTCTTTCTGCGATTCGGTGACAAGTTTCCAAACCGTTTCCCCATTCTCCTCAAATTTCTTGAATTCGCCGCTGTTCCAAGCGTAGTTGGTCCATCCGCCGCCGATATGCGGTGTTATGGCAAAACGTTTGACGTCGATGACGCGATAGCCTAACGAGACGCTCCCCGACAGCAGTTTCGTGTATTTGTTCAGCGATTGATAGCGGTTGCCTTCGGCGGTCGCTTTGTTGAACGGGTTGAAATTGTAGTCTGTGAAATTGTGTATGTCTGGCTGCCCGTATGAAATGTCGGCTTTAAGAATCAGATTCTTGTATCCGCCGGAGAGTCCGATGTTGAACAACCATGCGTAGTTGAACAGGTCGGAAATGCCGCCTGTCGGAATCAGGCATCCGGTGCCTACAAACCAACCGGCTTGCCAGTCGCCCGGTTTTACTTCAGGCACGCTGGGCAGCAGTTGTTCCTCCAGTTGTTTGCGGGTCATGTATTCGTACTGCTGAAGCCGCTGGTCGTTGCTGCCGTTGACCGTCGCTCTCGCCAAATCGGATGTCTGCTCATTGTATATTCGTTGATAGTATGCTACTCTGTTGTCGGCCTCAATGCCGGTCATTCCCGAATTAAGGTCGGCTTGAAGCCTGCGGCGTACAATCTCGAGCATGTCAAACTGCAGCTGGTGATAGCGCAGCATCTGGTCGGTGCGGTAGGCGGAGTCGGCATAAGACGCATTGCAGTCCATCAGCGCAACCGCCGAAGTGGCAAAGCGCACGTCGGAGTTGAACCGCGTCTTTCCCTCGTGCTCAATGTCGGTGACCGTTTTCAGAAAACCTTTGAAATAAGAAGTTGTCGACTTTATAGCAGGGTTGCCTTTAAAGTCGCTCCATTTCAGCGGACCTTCGTCCCATTGCCGTGTCGACGGCGATGCGAATGCGGCAAGTGCGGCAACACTTGCCACCAATATTGACACAAACCGTTTCATTGTCTTATAGTGATTCAAGAATGCGTTTCAAGACCACGGTGGCTGAAATCTCGCGGTTTGCAGCCTCTGGGATGACAATTGACTGAGGACTTTCAATTACGTCGTCGCTCACAATCATGTTGCGTCTCACCGGCAGACAATGCATGAAATAGGCATTGTTTGTCAGCGCCATCTTTTCTGTGGTGACAGTCCATGAGCGGTCGGTGCTCAGCACTTTTCCGTAGTTGGGGTCGGCAAATGCCGCCCAGTTTTTCGCATATACGAAGTCAGCGTCGCGGAGAGCCTCGTCCTGGTCGTAGATTATAGGCACTCCGGCGGTGAATTACTCC
>ENA-USTZ01000655-USTZ01000655.1-human-gut-metagenome-genome-assembly--contig:-NODE-655-length-15338-cov-4.804928_pt1 | contig 15338 bp, 16 predicted proteins | sample MGYA00250049_ERZ773375 | MGnify/ENA primary metagenome ERZ773375 (study PRJEB29103, sample SAMN06111956) | human gut metagenome | biome: human gut; feature: ankylosing spondylitis patient; material...
TCTCGCTTGGCAAGATGGTTTCGCGTTGAAGATTGCTGTCTACCATGAGCAAAACTGCGGCATCATCATCCATCTGACGGACAATGACCGGCAGGGCATCCAGCCCGGCAAGCTGTGCAGCGTGCTGACGGCGGTGCCCGGAGATAATCTCATAGCCGCCCTCTGCTCTGGGACGAGCAATCAGCGGAGCAAGCACGCCATACTGCGCTACGCTTTCCACCGTGCGCTGCATGGCATCATCGTCCAGAACTTTGAACGGATGTTCCTTGAAAGGGAACAGTTCATTGATGGGAATCTGCCGAATCTGCTCATGTTTTTCCTCCTGACGGCTTTCTTCGGTGGAAAAAATATCATCGAACCCTTTCAGCGCTACGTTTAAGTCGTTTTTCGGCATCGGCCAACACCTCCCTTGTCAAGGATTGATAGGCTTCAGCCACTTTGCCTTTCGGGTCATGCTGAAAGATGCTTTTGCCAGCTGCGCTGATTTCCGCAGCACGGATTGAACGGGGAATCGTCTGCTCAAACACCTTGATTTTACTGCCGTAGGCTTCACGAATCAGCGTGTCGATCTGTCGGCCATAGTTGGTGCGGCTGTCCGTCATGGTGAGCAGGATGCCTTCGATTTTCAACTTAGGGTTGATCTGTCGCCGCACTTTCTGCACGGTCTGGAGCAACTGCTCCAAGCCTTTTGCCGAAAGATACTGTGCCTGCACAGGAATCAATGTGGTGTCGGCAGCAGCTAGAGCATTCACCGTCAGCATCCCTAAACTTGGCATACAGTCCAGCAGGATATAGTCATACTCGCGTCTTACGCTTTCCAAAACCTGCTTGAGCATTTTCTCACGGTTCATGATGTTTACAAGCGAGACTTCCAATCCTGCCAGCTCAATGTTGGCGGGAATCAGGTCTACGCCCTCTGCATGATGCAGAATGCCTTCTCCGGGGAGGACCGGCTCATCGTTCATGGCTTTTGCCATCAGGGTGGAAAGGGTGGTGGGCAGTTCATCGGGCTGCTGCCAGCCCATGCTAATGGTCAGCGACCCTTGCGGGTCAGCGTCCACCAGCAGAACTTTTTTGCCCTCCATCGCCAGCCCGATGCCCAGATTTTCACAGGTGGTGGTCTTGCCGGTGCCGCCTTTCTGGTTGACGATGGCAATCGTAGTTGCTTTCTTTGAAATTTTCATCACCTCCGCATCGCTAAGTCATGGTTGGTTTGGTTCTGGTAGGAAAGCTGCATCGTGGTGGGTGCATTATACAGAGAAGCAAGCAGGTATTGTTTCATGTTTCGGATCGGGCTGCTGTTCTCTGCAAGGCACTTCAGCACAAAGTGGATATGGTCAGCGTTCAGCTTCATAAAGCGACTGCGTACCACCTCGGCGGGCTTATCGTCCCCAGCAATGCGCAGCGTCTTGCGGTTGGTGGCACAGGTGTCCACCAGCAAATCTACGATCTGATAGATGGTATCCTCATCGTCCGGGCAGAGCCGGAGCAGAAGGTCTACCTCCAAGGACTGCAAAAAATATTCTTCCAGTTGGGCGCGTTTGCTCATCCAGTCGTTTTCATCGGAAGAGATAGGATCAGTATCGCTTACCTCTGTATTATTTCTCTCAGTCTTATTACATCGTAGTTTGGCCGGGTCTTGAAGCGTATTCTGGACGGCTCCAGAATCGTCATTATCACGATTCATGTAGGGCGTTTTTGACGATTCTGACGAAAAGTTCTTCACATAGATGAGGTCGGGCTTGCCCAGCCCCCTCCGTTTGCGTTCGATCAGGCCGTACTCTTCCAGTTCTCGCAGCAGCTTGGTCGCCTTTTTATCGGCACAGCCCAGTGAATCCTGCACCTCCTGCACAGTATAGATGATGAATACCCGCCCAGCTTTGTCCAACCAACCATTCCGGGCTGAAAGGCTCATGCGGTCCAGCAGGATGCCGTACAGGGTTTTGGCATCTGTGGAAAGCGGTTGGAAGCGGCTATCCTGAAACAACAGCTTGGGAATCCGGTAGAAGGAGAACAGCTCGCTGGACTGCCCATAGAAGTAATCAAGGTCTGCGGTTCTTGTCGGCTTTTTTTCGGGCATAGAGAATATCCCATTTTTCAGGTGTGGAACGGAATACATTGACCTGCTTCTTATAAGGGCAGTGGGCATACAGGCAGGTGCGGAACTTGAAATCGGGTCGATAGTACGGGCACAGCTTGCAGCTGTCCGGGGCACGGTCGGAACCTTCGCCAGCGGCGATCACATGGTGCATGGAGTGCTGAACATGGCGCAGAGCTTCGTTTCGCTTGTGGCTCACTTGGCATCACCTCGTTTCTCCAGCGGTGCCATCAGGTCTTTGTAGCAGGGAACCAGCACACAGGGCTTTGCCCGCTTGTAGGGGCACCCTTCGCACTTGCTGGGGCCTTTGGGCGGCTCAATCAGATAGTAGCAGTTCTCTTTGCCGAGAACGCAGCCCTTCTTTCGGTTCTTCCAGAAGAAGCAGTGCCGGCAATCTGCCGGGCGGGAAGCGTGGTAGCGGATACCGTCCATCGTGACGGTCAGAACTTTTTTCATCGGTAAACCCTCCTTTGGTGGATTCGGGAAGTTCAGCCCGAAAACAAAAAAGCGCGTTCCTCTTTCTGTTCCGAGAGAACAGCGAGTGAACGCGCTATGTATGGAGAAAAGTGTTTTGCACGGTTTCTGGTAGGAATGTGAAAAATAGATTTACACAAATTATCGTGTATTTACATGGATTTACAGGAAAGTGGCTGCTCCATTGTACAACGCCCACCTTTCATTAGCTGGGAAACGTGTGGCTGCTGTTCATAGGCACCAGAAGAAGACCAGTTGCAAAAAGCAGCTGAAGCCTGTTTCTGGATTTATGATACCATGTCGGAATCGCAGTTGAAATAGGAGCATGGCCAGAACACGATATGAAAGAAATCTGACCTGTGTAGTGGGAAGTACTTCATCTTGTAAAAAGAACGGTTTTATGGTATTCTTACCTTAGACAAGGATCAGAAAGCAGGTGAACCGATGGCAGAAGTCGAAACGCAAAAAGGCCTTGATTTTGAGCGTAAGCATGAGGAAGATCTGCGGCGTATCCGTGACTTTCGGCTCATGGATGATAACTTTATGAGCAAGGTCTTTGAAGATAAGCCGTGTGCGGAATTCCTGCTCCGGATCATCCTGAATCGGGATGATTTAAAGGTTAAAGAAGTCCATGGGCAGCATGACCTGAACAATATACAGGGCCGTTCCGTGCGGCTTGACATTCTGGCAGTGGATCATGAAAATCGTGCCTACAATGTCGAGGTGCAGCGCAGTGACAGCGGAGCAGTCGCAAAGAGGGCAAGATATAACAGCAGCCTGCTGGATGCCAATCTCACCCGAAAGGGCGATGCGTATGACGCACTGAACGAAACCTATGTAATCTTTATCACAGAGAACGATGTGCTTCGGGGCGGACTTCCTATTTACCATATCAACCGCATTATTGAGGAAATGGGGAAATCCTTCGGAGATGAAGCACATATTATCTATGTGAACTCTCAGATCAAAGACGACACCGCATTGGGAAAACTAATGCACGATTTTACCTGTACGAACCCGGATGACATGAACTATCCTGTTCTGGCACAGCGGGTGCGTTATTTCAAAGAAGATACGAAGGGAGTGACGACCATGTGCAAGGCAATGGAAGAAATGAGAGCAGAAGAAAGAAAAGAAGCGAAACATGAGCAGGCTGTGGAAACCGCAATGACGATGCTTGCCGATGAGCTTCCGTATGAAACGATTGCGCGGTATGCACATCTTTCGGTTGAAGAAGTCAAGGCGCTGGATACGAAGAAGCCTGCCTGACTATGAATCCGAATGATGAGTAGAATATTTGATGAAATAAGAGCAGAAGCAGCGCATGAATACTCGCTTGAAGTAGCGGAGCGCCTACTGACAGACAATAAGTTCCCACATGAGGAAATCGCTCGATACACAGGACTTACACTCGATGAGATAGAAGAACTGGCCAGCAAGGCAGCTGTATCCTCTTAAAAATAAACAGCGGCAGTTTTTCCAAAACGGAAAGCTGCCGCTGTTTGTTATAAATTGCATATCGGATAAGAGCAGAGAATGAAAATTTTTTTCTTAAGGCATGATATGTCAAATCATGATAAAGCCTACCATAAAATCGGAAAATATGGACGGTCAGCGTGGAAGGGCGTTCTTGGAATTGTTAGATTCTAGTCTGACTTCTTAGAGCCTCAACAGCCCTAGTGATAGCATCATTATTGGGAACTTTACTATCCCATTCATCCCAGAAATCTCGAGTTGCACTAATAGGCTGATGCTCCTCTGATGGTTTGTCTAAGAGTATTTTGCTTGGTAATAAAATTGCATCGCCAACTACTAATGCCTCACCAACATCCAACAACGGTAAAAATTCCAAGGTACTTTTCAGGGAATCTGGCAACAGATTTTTGATTACGCTTTTATCTTTTTCGTTAGTTAATCGTAAGACTATGAAATTATTGCATTGACTCAGAATAGTTTTACTAACATCAGCAGGACGTTGACTGACAGCAAGAATCGAAATGCCATATTTGCGGCCTTCTTTTGCGATGCGTTCAAAGTTATGCAATGCCTGTTTTTGCACGGCATCAGCTTCATCTTTGATTGGAAGGTACAGATGCGCTTCATCGCAAATCAAGGTGAAGGGTGTCCTTTTATCGGGCTCCATCCAAAACTGTATATTATACAAGAGTCGTGCTAGTGTGCCGGTTACTACCGGAAGAACATCAGAGGGAACTTCAGAAAAGTCGATGATTTTTATTCCGGATTTACCATTGAAATATCCCAGTAGGCTGCAAAGCATTTCACTCAGCCAGGTGTATTTTTGAGACTGGGCAATGGGCTGGAACATAAACCCATATGTTTTGTCATCGAGTTTGGCTTCAAGTCTGGAAATAAATCTTGTTAACTTCCCCTCCCAATCGCCTTTTACGGCTGAGCCGTTTTTGCCAATGCCCTTTTTGGTATCGTCTTCTTTTAATTTTTGAATCAAATCACTCATTAAAAAGGGAATGGGAGAATCAACGGTAAAAGTGGCAAGTGTATTTGATTGTCCTTCCTTTATTAATGTCTGCTTCTTCAAATTGCGAATATGCAGGGTAAAGCGTGAGGCTTGATTTGGGGCATTGGAATCACTTCTGTCTAAAATCATTGAAAGCAGCTCTTCCCTGTTCAAGAGCCAGTATGGAAGAAATAAAGCATCTGAAGTTGGCGTATCTAAATCACCAGGCCCGGCAATGCGGTAACGCTCAGCTATCGGATTTGAGCCATAAGCAAGTTTTTGGTATTCGCCATGCATATCAAAAACAATGATGTTTGAATGTCGGAGAACGCTGGCCTTTTCCAGAATATTTGCTATGCACCAGCTTTTTCCAGAGCCGGTACTACCTAAAATGGCGGCATGTCTTTGAAAGAATTTATTTCCATCAAGAACGGCATCGGCGGATGCATCCATCATAAAGGTGCCAATTTTCAAACGTTTGCCTGTTTCGATATTATGACTTAAAATATTCATGAATTTTTGGAGATTGATACCTGAAATACAATAACATTTACTTTCGAGTTGGGGGAAGGTATCCACACCTCGTTTGAAAATATCATGTGAGCTTCCTAAAACGGAATGATATGTCCCAATGATACTCAATTTAACATAATCTGCAGAGGAAATCATGAGTTCATCTTCTTCTGCTGCATCGTCATCGAAATCATCAATGTATTTCCTGGTTACTTTATCTATCAGGGAAATTAAAAGTTCGTGGCGCTTTCCGGTCTCTATAGCAACAAGATTTCCGACACAAATCTGTCCCATAATAATATCGTTTTCTATTTCGACAATAATCTGTTCAGTATCAACATGAGTTACACTGCCAAGTAAATCATGGTCATCGAAATTTAGTAGCTGTTCCATTAAAATACCTCCTTTAACATCTCATTCAAGTCCCATAAATTGATATTGGGGAAAGTGTATTCTCCTGACTGTGTTACGATTGCGGAGTCGGTTCTGTTTTTGCTACATACAGCGGTGATATTTTTGCAGGTGTTAATGAGTTCTTGTGTCCGCTTGGAAAGAGAGTAAGTTAAAATTAAAGCGGGTTTACCGCATTTTAATTGGTGAACCAAATGAGTTTCCAGATGGTCGTCGCCGAAGCCGTAGCCGATGATAATATATCGCTGGGCGCTGTCGATTGCATCATTGGCCTTTGTCCTATGTGTATCAAATGGAACATTATAACCTTCTTTATATTTGTTGATTCCGGGAGTGATAATCAGACTGTTTTCAAAAAGAGACTGTGGAATAGAATATGGGATGCCATCAATCATATGCCAGCTCAGGCAACCGTGAGGCTTCAAAAGCGTTATGTGGGGAGTATATTCCAACACAGGTTTGCCAGCACGCTTTACCAAGTCCTTGCAGAACATATATTTGCTTCGGTCAGGCTCAAAACGTGCAAAATATTTACCTGTAAAAAGATCGTCTACGCGAATCCCGATGATTTCGCAAGCGTATTCAATTAACCGGTCATAATTCGTAGTAATAACGACAAGACCGTTTCCTCTGATATTAAAATGATTGATGTACTTGGAAAATCTGAGCTGTCGGTTAGTAATCATGAGTTCGGAAAGAACTTTTGCTTCTGAATCGCCAATGTATCTGGCAGTTATCGTTCTGATTTTTTCCTCAATAGTTGTAGAAGGCTTAGTGTTGTGAAGTGCCTGTTCTAACCCGACTCCTGCAGATAAATCGGAAGAAATTTTTGACCAGAGATCGAGATCATACTTGTCGGTCAACAATGAGGGGACTTTGTCTTTAAGTTCTATAGCTAAACCCGACATTCCAGGAATGCCCTCAGCAAGAGAAAGGCCTGAACCAACAATTGTTACAGTATTTTCCTGAAAAAAATCTTGAATCACTTTTTTGATTTCATCTAAATCCATTTCGTTTCCTCTTTTCTTAGACGATTCAGGTTTATTTTAAGTGTAAAGTTTATATGGACCAAATTTGTCTAAACATTTACCAAGGGCATAGGAATTCTTGGACGCCACATTGTGTTTGAATAAAGCCAGAAAACTAAGATCTAATTCCAAGATGGAAGTCGTTTATCCAAAGGAAACATTTCTACTGATAAGGTTGCTTCTGAGAGAAATTGTTTTTTGAATAAGAGAGTTGCCAAGGAGCATAGCTCTCTTTAGTAGCTCCTTGTGATATTAAACGAAAATGTTTTGAGTACTGTGATTTTTGCTTCATTACGATTATTACCATTGTACCAACAACTTCTCTAAGATTCAACAACATTTTTGCTTCGAACGAGTCTGTAGCATTAGAATCTTTTTAAAAACAAGCAGCGGCAGATTTCCATATACGGAAACTGCCGCTGCTTATGTATAGAGATTTATAGGTTTTTTACAAGATTTTTAATGAGTGCAGCCATAGAGGGGTCAGCCAGCAGTTTGGCAAGAGCTGCTGCCGCATCCGCATCGACTGGGCTGGCTTTGGGAGCGGATTGCTCTGCGCGAGGGAGAACTTCAGGCTCTGCACCATGATGCTGATAGAAGAAATCGTCGAATCGCTGTGCGTTCAAACGCCGATCATCATCCAGAATGTGTGCGTACTGCTCGGTGACCATCGAAGCCTGTGCATGACCGGAATCGCCCTGCACGGCTTTGATATCGCCGCCGTTCAGCTTGAGCTTGTATGTAATGCTGGAGTGTCGGAAGCTGTGGAAAACCACTTTGGGGAGATCGTTTTCCTCAATCAGCTGCTTCAATGCACCGTTGATGGTGGATTGTTCGGTCGGCATTCCCAGCGGGCCGGCAACCACGAGATTATAGTCTGCATACTCTGCACCCAGTGCGTCCTTTGTCATGTCCTGCTCGGCTTTATAGTGGACAAGCATTTCAGCAACTGTTTTGGGGAGAAAGATGGTTCGGATACTGCTGTCTGTTTTGGGGCTTTTCAGAACCTGAACCGTGGTACAGCGGGAACTCAGCGAGGGAAAACGAGTGATGACATTTTTGTTTTCCAAGGCGTTTAGCGAAGCAATGTCTACACGCTGCAATTCTTTGCCTATGTAAAGGGATGCCCGCCCCGTTGTAATGCTTTCCGGGGTGATGTCCACACAATCCCAAGTCAAACCGAGCAGTTCGCCAAGGCGCAGAGAACAAGAGAAGGAGAGGTTGATGCAGAGCCGGAGCCGTGGATCATCACAGACTTCTAAGGCATGGAACAGGGTCTCGGCAGTCCAGATATCACGCTTCTTTGCAGTGTATTTGGGCAAGGTGGCATAAATACAGGGATTCTTTTCCATAAGTTCCCACTTTACAGCCTGCTCAAAGGCACTTCTCAAAATTTTGTGAACCGAACGAACCGTGCCGGGAGAAACGTATTGATGCTGACGCTTTCCACACATAGGGTCAACGGCTTCGTATTTAAGCAGCCGCTGATAATATCCCTCAATTACGCGGGTGGTGAGATCTTGCAGCTTCATTGAGCCGATAAGCGGTATTATGTAGTTTGAAATCAGAGCATTGTTTGATTGATAGGTTGAGAGTGCCCATTTGGTTTTTCCGTACAGGGCAACATATTCTGTAAGCAAGTCTTTTAGAGTTCGGCACTGGGGTGCCACAAAGGTACCGACGGATTCTTTGTATTCGACCTCTTTCTTACGGTTTTTGGCATCTGCAAGGTCGGTAAAGGTTTCCCATTTCTGCTTTAGCGTTCCATTAGTGTGTTTGTAGGTATAGACAACGCAGTATCGGTTATTGCGTTTGACAATGCTGGCCATTATACATCCTCCTCTACTTTACGTTTGGACTTCAGAACTTCATCGAAAGCATCTTTTTGGATGCGTTTTACCCTTCCCAACTTCATCGTTGGAATTCCTTCTTTGAGAACCCACGAGTCAAGTGTTGGGCGGCTGATTCCGTAGAAAGCCTGAATTTCCTGAAAACTGTAGTATTTCCCATTCTTGGGACATTGCAGTTTTAGCGGCGGCTCCTCATGCGTTTCTTTTTTCGATTTTTGAAGTTGGTATGTAGATTGGCTTTTAAGCCATGCCTTAAAACTTTTTTTGGTAATGCGCGGCCTGTCGGCCACGCGCTCAATGACGAAACAATCTCGGTATTTTTTGCAATCAAGAATCCCATAAACATTCTTGCGTGGGATACCGAGTAGTTTTGCCATTTCCGGGATGGAGATGGTTTGCGCTTCAATCTCCCGGTCACGCTCCCGGTCAGCTGCTGTGCGGTAGCGGCTTTGTGACCGGTACCACCGCTCAAATTCCTCTTTGGGAATCCTCATACAGAAGTCTGTCGTTTCTGTTTTCAACTTGCCCTGTCGGATGAGTGTATAGATCGTTTCGGGTTTCACCTTCAATATCTCGGCGGCGTCAGGAACGGAATAGGACCGTTTGCAAAGCTCCTCGCCCGGTGGCGAGCCATTGACCTTATGATATTTGACCTGATTGGTATACCATTTCTCAAAGCTGGAAATTACGATACGCCTTTTGTCGTTTATCAGAATGACTTCAAAGAGATTCTTATGAAGTAGCCAATAGCTGTCTGTTTTGCCAAGGCCGAGAAGCTGCCGCATCTCACGAACCGACATGGTGGTTTTGGTAGTGGCAGGTTCAGCTTTTCCGTATAAGGGAGCCGAAGTATTCCGCATATCATCCATGAAAGACACCTCTCTATCTATGTAAAAGTTTAGCCGGGATTTCTCATCCCGGCTAAAGAATAGCAGATTTCGCGTGAAATGTTGAGGATGTCAAACAGCAGAATTGGGTTCGATACTGCCATCGTTCAGCCACGCATCGAAGCTGGTTTTGGAGATACGATAGGCACCACCAACTTTGAACCAGCGGAATTCATTCTGTTTCAGCAGACGACAGACGGTGGGGCGGCTTAAAATCAGCATTGCCATCAGATCTTCAATCGTGTAACAGCGGATATCCTGTACTACGGGCGTGGGGGTGGAAGATGCAGTAGGCATTTTTTCTTCACAATTATTCATGGGATAAAACCTCTTTGATTATACATTGAGTTAAAACTTGAGCGGCAATGCAGCCCGGCGGCTTCCACCATTATAAATAGTATAGACCTGCTGAAGGTACTTCGTCTTGCCGGGAAGGCTTACGCCTGCGGTTCGTGCAAGGCGAAAAATCGTGAATGCATCGACCTGCCGCAGTTTGGCAATCAAGCGGCCTTTGTTATATTCGGAGTGATACAGTTCTACAAAGCGGCAGATGCCGAGCAGGTTTGCGGAACTCATGGAATCAGGTTCGCCGTTCCAAGAGTTCAGCAAAACATCAAGGGATTCGATATACAGTTCCGGACCCAGCCGGATAAATTCGTGATAGGCGGTTGCAATGCAGCTGATCCGCTGCTTGCCCCGGCCTTCTTCAAAAGAAAGATGAACGCCAGCCAATTCGGTGGCCTGCTGGAATGCAACGGCAGCAGGCTCCCCTGCAAAAATCAGGGCACGGAGCTTCTGCCCTGCACTCAGCCGTTCCGAAATGCCTGTCTGCTGTGCAAACAGGAGGGCTTCTTCTCGTTCTGTCATACCAAAATAAACCTTGCAGCGAATCTGCAAATCTTCGCCGCCGTTCAGAAATTTCCGTGCAGCGATGGTGTTCTGCCCGTCCATCACATAGTAGTGACCATCCCGGAAGCTGATCTTCGGCTCATTGGCAACCCGCTCGTCAAATTCTTTTGCGATGCGGGCAACACGAGCGGGGTGAAGAGCACGCTGATAAGTGTCGCGCGGCACGATCAGTTCGCTGCTGTTCAGGCACATCTCATGGTAAGGTTTTACAACTGCGTTCATCATAAAGGAACCTCCTTCTTCTTTTGCAGAAAATCAATTCCTGATTGGATAATCAAACCGATTTTCTTCTTTTCGTTATCGGATAAGCGGAAACTGGAATACCGTTCATAGCAGATATTCCAGCGGAACATAAGCGATTGAAGTGCATCATCCAGTTCTGCGACCATGAACTCAACAGAAGATTCTGTCGGGGTGGAGAGCATCCTTTCCGATATCTGCTCAATGCTATGTAGATCGCCTTTTGTGTGCTTGGCGAGAGCAGGGGGCTGACTGTTCAGCACACGAAGATTCTGAAACTGCTGGGAGAGCAGCTCTTTTGCAGCGGCGAGAACATCCTCCTGCGGAGGAGCCGTAAGGTATTTTCGGAATGACTTATACCCAATGAAGCCAAAGCTGTATTGCAGACACACTGACACTTGCCGCATTTCATATTTGGACAGGTGCCCAAGGTAGCTTAACACTCTGGATTTATCTGCGGGGCGCGGACTTTCGCAAATCGCCATAGATGGTGCGCTTAAAAAGCGGTTGTGCAGAACAAAGTGTGTCGGCATATACCGTTTTTTGATCTGTGTTGTCAGAGGAACGACCAGAAGAACATTGGAATAAAAATTACCGTCATCGTTCTGGACAACAATGGCAGGTCGGATGCCGCCTTGCTCGGAACCGCTGTAAGGATTCAGATCCATCATGTAGACATCCCCGCGCTTGTACATCCAGTTTGCGGGCATAGGCGGATACTCTTTCTCTTTTTTGCCTCGTGTTGCCAATTTAGATTTCTCCTCTCTATCCGTATATGTAACAGTGGGCTGCTCGCACAGCCCACCCTACTATCTCAAACAGCAAAAATGCTGTGATTTATAGTTCTATACCTTTCCGTATTTGTCCCCGACATCCCCGGAAAACGAAAACTCAGTTTTCGTGTGGGAAATCTTTCAGCCGTCCGGCAGCGTACCGAATCCATAGGGTTCTCACCTCTCCGTGGTTCACACCGAGCTGCCCGAAGGCAGAAGTATCATTATTCTGTGATGGCTCTTAGCTATGGAGAAGCTGTCATCCATTTACCGTCAACCTACCGCTCATTCCCTCAGTGGGAGATCATCGCATTTGTTACGGACGTGGCTCATCATCACAGGAACGTGACTGAAGAATGCGTGTTCAATTTTCAAGGGGCGGGATAGCTTGAGGGCTGCTTTGAACGCTTGCCGAAGCTATGGCTGTATTGTAACCGATGCGGAACGAAATGAACAGGAACTCAGAGTTCACAATTTTTGAGGAAAATAGGAAGTATCGTTCCTGTTTCTCGATGAGCCGTCAAAAATATATTTCTTGACTTTATGTAAGAAATGAAGTATTATACTCGTAAGAAACTAACTTACGAGTATATAAATTCGATAAATACACTTTGGGGAGGGAACAAAATGAGCCGATTTTACTGCCGCGATGAGGAACTTCGGAAGTTAAATAAACGATATGAGAATACCGTAATGAAAAAATCGGTTTGGACGAACTGGAACTGATTCGGGAATATGCAGCAGTCTTTGGGAAAGGAACAAACTACCACTACTACATTTTCTCGAAAGGCGGATTTACGGACGGACTACTTCAGACACAGGAACGCGGAGAAGTACAGCTGCTTACCCTTGCCGATATTTTTGAATAACACAAGAAACGCTCTTGTCGGTGTAAAACTGGCAGGAGCGTTTCTTGTTGAAGTGATTATAAAAGACTTTTGATTTTTTCAAGATGATCTATAGCGGATTGCAGTTCATTTTGAAACTGATCCCTAGAAGGATCTCGGCCCAAAAGAAGATAATCCATACTGACATGGAAGTATTCTGCAATATCGATCAGGATTTTTACAGAGCCATTGGAGCTTCCCCTTTCAAGATCGCCGAGGTGGCGATGGGAAACACCAAGTTTTTCAGCAAGTTTTTCCTGCGATAACTTCGCATTTGTACGCAAAGTAAAAATACGGTTACCAATAGCATTCGGATCAAAACTCATGTGTGACCTCCAAATTTTCGATAAAGCGTGAGAAGTCGAAAACTCGGAGTTGCTACGGATATCTAGCCGCTTGGGGCATCCACAAAAAACGGACAAACATAAAGCCTGCTCCTTTTTACGGGAGCAGACTTCCTGAAGGCTAAAAAAATAGCCGGACAACAACCAACTGAGGGATCTTCAAAGAAAATCTCTCAATCAGCTGTTGCCCGGCTATTTGGAGCACGTTTCATACATTGCCTTGCGGCAATGGCCCGTTGCTCGGAGCGAACAGTCCATATTCAGGGTGCAATGCACCCGTATTTGTTAAAATGACTGGAAAATCACCGGCATCTAAATGCCAGATCAAGTCTCAGGGTTTCTTTGCATCTATTGCACTTCACTTGTAGTATACCTGAACACCCCTCAATTTTTTGGTATAACTTATTTCCACAAACAGGGCAAAATCTCCAGCCTATGCTAAATTCTGCCTGCTGTGTAGTAGTCGGTGCCTTACCGGCAAAGGGACGGTTCTTTAACTGAATCATATTCATTCTCCAAATCGCATGATGTCCAATGGATGGCAGTGGATGGGTTTGCCTTTTATAACCTGCATCTGCTGCAGTCTGATCCTGATTGCAGACCAAGAAACCCCAATCCGTCGAGCCATCTCCAGAATTTTTTCATAGTTAGGGTCAGACACTGATTTGTACAGAATCCCATTTGGCAGAGTCAACGCTACACGTTCTATTTCGGCATTGATCAGAAATGTTGGCATCAGCAGCTCTGCTGCAAGGGTATCCGCCTGCCATTCTTCCCACGAGGGCTTTCCGTTTCTCTCCCGATAGGCAATGTGCCCACGGCACTTGACTGCTTTTCCGTAGTCGTTCGGAAACAGATCAGCCAAAATCTGATGTGCTGCTTCATGCGCTATTGTGAAATTCCGGCATCCAGTGCGTCTGTCTGCCGCAAGAGCAGAATCGATTACGATATCCCTCGGCATAAATACTTCAACAAGCTTTGTTCCATCCTCAAGGGTTGCTGTGAAGCTACATCTCTGGAAAACCGTTAATCCAAGGATGTGACCATCGCTACACAGCGGCAACATCTTCAGGTTCAGTCCAAGAACAGAATTTGCGAGCCGTTCAGGGTCAATGGGTTCTGGGTCATCTTTACTGATCCCGAAACGGGTATAGTACTGGTCGATATACTTACCCGCTATGTGCGAAAGATCTGCGCGGGATAAGTATCTTGCCATTACGAAGCACAGCTTTCCGGCACGGAGCAGTAGGCTTCCACGAACCACTTGCCCTTTTCAAGCCAAAGATTCCGCTTCTGCCCGCAAATCAGGCAGGTGAAGCAATGCCCTTTCACGCCAAAACGTGATGTACCGTGCTTGACTGCCAAGACACGATCAATTCCATAAGTGCGAGTCTTGTCATAGTTTATGGCAAGAGGACGGATCTTGCCGTCAGGAGTAAAACGAACATCCACTTCGACGTATCTTTTCTCACGGCGAAGGTTGTAATCACCACACATCAGAAATCCTCCTTTTGCAGATTTATCAGAATGCAGCGTGCATTACTTGCGAGTCATACTGCGTGCCACGAACTGTTTTTCGTTTAACAGAGGAACGGACACTGTATGCTTTTTCCACTCATCCATAGAGCAGGTTACTGCTTTGCACAGACGGCATTTTGTCCAGCCATCGGTTGCATCAAGATCTACATCATAGTTCATGGTTCCGCACATCGGGCATCTTACGTTTTCTTTTCTCATAATATCACCTCTCAAAAACACCGAATAAATACGATTTCGGTCCAGAATCAACACCAAAAAGCTGTTATTCGTGGATTTGATTCGATTATATACCTACTTTATGGAGATGTAAATTGCGCATTTGTCGCTATTTTGGAGATTTCTTGTTGATTTCTTATGTTTTCTATACTATAATAGAGCTACCGGATCACAAAGGAGTGTTCTTGCCATGAAAAAGAAAACTGCTCTCACCAAAATGCACATAGCCCCATCCACGGTGTGCTATGATGCAGTCGCCGCAAGGGATAGTAATGAGGTAGGTCTGATCCTCGCAGCTGTACGAAAAAAGAATGGCTATTCACTTGTAGCTTTCTCCAAACTTCTCTACAACTATGGCGTCGATGTCAGTGACAAGGGTATCAGCAAATGGGAAAAAGGATACACCACTCCCAGCATCTATCAACTGGTTGCAATCTGTCACGCATTGAACATCAAGGAAGGACCTTCCTACTTTACAAAGGCCTTTCAGAAACCCGCCCTTCTAAATGATATAGGGCAAAAAAAAGTTGCCGAGTACGAAATGGACTTGATTGCATCCCGGCGCTACCAGCCAGACGCAGAAGAGCCTGCGAAAATCGACTGCATAATGATGCCAGTATCAGAGTTGCCAGTATCGGCAGGTCTAGGAGCTTTTCTTGAGGGTGAAATGTTCCAGCAGATACAAGTGCCTGC
>ENA-USTZ01000664-USTZ01000664.1-human-gut-metagenome-genome-assembly--contig:-NODE-664-length-15179-cov-5.410608_pt1 | contig 15179 bp, 14 predicted proteins | sample MGYA00250049_ERZ773375 | MGnify/ENA primary metagenome ERZ773375 (study PRJEB29103, sample SAMN06111956) | human gut metagenome | biome: human gut; feature: ankylosing spondylitis patient; material...
GATCATGCTGGATAAGGGAATGGATTCCAAGCAGAAGCAGCAGATGCTAAGTGAAATTGATGAGGTTGACGGCTGTGGATGTGACCAAGTACGGCTGCATCTACTTCGGCGTCCAGAAGAACGTTGCCCCCGCCGGCATGGCCATCGCCATCGTGCGGGACGACCTGCTGGGCCACGCGGCGGACACCGTGCCCACCATGATGAACTACACCACCCTGCTGGCGAAGGACAGCATGTACAACACGCCCCCCTGCTGGTGCATCTACATGACCGGTCTGGTGCTGAAGTACCTCGAAAACGACATCGGCGGCCTTGCCAATATGCAGAAGATCAACGAGGCCAAGGCCAAGGTGCTGTACGATTACCTCGACGGGCAGGACTTCTTCCAGAACCCCGTGGAGCACCGCTACCGCAGCACCATGAACGTGACCTTCACCAGCCCCGACCCCGACATGGACAAAAAGTTCTGCGCCGAGGCTGCGGAGGCCGGGTTCGTCAACCTGAAGGGCCACCGCCTTGTGGGCGGTATGCGCGCTTCCATTTACAACGCGATGCCCCCCGAAGGCATTGACAAGCTGGTGGATTTCATGGAGAAGTTCCGGAAGGAGAACGCCTAATGTATACCGTCAAAACGCTCAACGCCATCAGCCCGGTGGGGCTGGCAAAGCTGAATAAAAACCTCTTCGACGTCTCGGTGGACACCGACACGCCGGACGGCATCCTTGTGCGCAGCGCCGACCTGCTGAACACTGCCTTCAACGACAACCTGCTGGCCATTGCCCGCGCCGGTGCCGGCGTGAACAACATCCCGCTGGAGCGCTGCAGCGAGCAGGGCATCGTGGTGTTCAACACCCCCGGTGCCAACGCCAACGCTGTGGCCGAGCTGGTGGTCGGTATGCTGATCGCCGGCAGCCGCAATGTGGCTGCTGCTGCCCAGTGGTGTCAGGGCCTGACCGGCGACCCCGCCATGGCAAAGACCGTGGAAAAGGGCAAGAAGCAGTTCGTGGGCAACGAGATCAAGGGCAAGACGCTGGGTGTCATCGGTCTGGGTGCCATCGGCTCCCGCGTGGCCAACTGCGCCATTGAGCTGGGCATGGAGGTCTACGGCTACGACCCCTACATCTCCATTGACGCCGCCTGGAACCTGAGCAGTCAGGTACACCATTGCGTGAACCTGAACGACATGCTGCCCCTGTGCGACTACATCACCATCCATGTGCCCTATCTGCCCACCACCAAGGACACCATCAACGCCCAGACCCTTGCCCTGTGCAAGGACGGCGTGAAGATCCTGAACTATGCCCGCGGCGAGCTGGTGAACACCCCCGCCCTGCTGGACGCGCTGGAGAACGGCAAAGTCTCCGGCTACATGACCGACTTCCCCACCGAAGCCCTGCTGGGCAAGGCGGGCGTCATCTGCACCCCGCATCTGGGCGCCTCCACCCCGGAAGCCGAGGACAACTGCGCCGTCATGGCCGCGCTGGAGATCAGCGATTACCTCAAGAACGGCAACATCACCCACTCGGTGAACATGCCGGAGGTGGTCCAGCCCCGCGCCGGCGGCAAGCGCATCTGCATCATCCACAAAAACGAGCCCGGCATGATCAGCCAGATCACCGCGCTGACCACCGAAGCGGGCCTGAACATCGAAAACATGGTGAACAAGAGCAAAAAGAACATGGCCTACACCATGCTGGATGCCACCGGTGCCGTGAATGCGGCGCTGGCCGAAAAGCTTTCCGCCATCCCCGCCGTCATCCGGGTGCGCATCCTTTGATCTCTGACACTCTCCGTTTCCTATATTCCTGAATCGCTGCCGCAAGGCAGCAAAAAAGCCTGAGACCTGCCCTCACAAGTCTCAGGCTTTTTTGTGTTCAGACCCCCGCAAAGAGGACAGCGCGGCCCTTTTCCTGCGCCGTCTGCATCGCGAAGCGGACGGCATCCCGGCCCGTCATGGGGTCCACGATGCCCATGGTCACCCGCCGGTCCCGCTCTTCCCAGAAGGGTGCGGGCAGGGCGGTGAGTTTGACCTTTGCCGTCCGGGTCTGTCCCGGCAGCAGTTCCGGCAGCGAGATGCCCAGCGGAACCGTTTCCAGCGTGGTGCCCTCCGCCGTTTCCGCGTAGAGGTTCACCGGCCAGTCCCAGTAAAAGGGGGCGCTGCCCTCGTTCGCAAGGGTAATGGTCAGCTCCATGCCGCCCGGCATCCGCCGCCACGCCGCTTCCGTCACCCGCAGCCGGTAGCCGAGGGCCGACAGCACCGCATCGTACCCGGTCCGGTAAGCGGCATCCGCTGTTTTGGGGCCGAGGAAGCTCATGTGGGATCCTCTCACGAGGGAAAGAGTCTGGTCAAGACCGGTCTCCAGAAGCTGTTCCATCGAGATGCGGCTGGTAAGTTCCCCGCCGATGGGGGTGGTCTGCCACGCATCCGGCATGGGCGAAAGGCCCGCCGGGTCGCCCTCATACCAGCCGCCGTTTTCGATCCAGCCCAGCCACTCGGCGGTGTCCCCGGCGTGGCCGGTCATGTCGTTGTACAGGCCGAAGCCCTGCCCCGCCGCCCCGCGGAAGGGGCGGCGCACCAGCAGCTTTGCCGCCGGGAAGGCTTCCCGATACAGGGCCATATACCGGTCACGGACCGCTTCCTCCGGCAGGGGCACCAGCCCCTCGCCGGACTTTACGTGCCACTCGCCCCAGTGGCCGAGGCTGCCCAGCTCCACATAGCTGACAAAGCCATCGGCCCCGAACCACTCCCCCACCGCCCGCAGCAGCGCCGCGTGGGCCGCAAAGAAGGCCGGGTCGGCGTAATCGGGCGAGTAGCCTTTGCCGTAGGAGAGATCGTACCAGCTGCCGTTCCCGGTTCTTTCGTAGAGCCAATCCGGGATGTCGAGGTGAGCTTCCGCCCCCGGCTCGTCGCAGAGGATGCGGAGGACCAGATGCACCCCCTGCTGCCGCAGGGCATCGAGGTGGCAGGTCTGCTGGATGGCCTCCCACGCATAGACGCCCTCTTCCGGCTCCAGCTCCCGCCACGTCAGGCCGAGGTAGCGCAGGGTCACAGCCGGCTCCTCCGGGCCTGTATCCAGCACACCGGGCGCATAGCCGATCTGCGCATTGGGGAAAGCCGTTTCGTCCGGCTGGTACACCGCCGTGTGCTTCCGCCCGGCCCAGAGCAGACACCCCGCCAGCAGCAGACAGGCTGCGGCCGCCGCGGTCCGGCGCTCAACCATGGTACTCGCCATGATAGTGGAGCACCGCCACATAGCTGCGGCCCGCCGTCTGCCAGCGGGAGAGGAAGACCACCATCCCGATCATCACCGCCGACGCCGCCACGGCCAGCAGGTACATCCCCGCGCCGGTGGTGATGCCCGCCGTGATAGACCAGAACAGATAGAGCAGGTCCAGCGGGTCCTTGACCGCCGTGCGGAACCGCACGATGGACAGTGCGCCCACCATGCCCAGCGAGATGACCACGTTGGAACTGATGGCCAGCGCCGCCAGCAGGGCCCCCGTCATCTGGGGCACATTGTACGGGCTGAAGCCTTCCAGCACCGATTTCTTGATAAAGTCCTTGACACTCATAGCTTTGTTCCTTTCCCTTCTAGTCGTTCCAGCCGGAAGACCCGTGGCGGTAGGCCGTTTTGTCCGCACAGAGGACATATTTGGACACTGCCGTCCACTCCTGCGCCTTGGGCGGCAGGAGCTGGCGGAGAACTTCCGGCAGAAACTCTGTGAACTTTACCTCCAGCACCAGTGTGCCGGGGTCCAGCACCCACGCCTCCCGCTCGTAATCCACGAGGACGCGGGGGCGCAGGACATGGGAGACGCACTCCACATAGAACTCCCGGCAGAGGTTCTGGGGCGACGCGAGGAGAACGCCGTAGTCCCCCCGCAGGATGCACTCCGTTTCCTCGCGGGTGAGGGCAGCATCTTCCTTATAGATGTAGCTGCCCACCTTCTTTTTTCGCTCCAGCTTAATGACGGCATCGCTGCCGTCGGCCTCCACGAAGAAGCTCTTCATGCCGTAGGCTTTGCCGGTCTCCATCACGTAGTAGTCGAAAGCATCCTGCGCATAGCCGGACTCGTTTGCGGCCCGCACCCGCAGGAAGTAATGCCCCGCCGGGAGGGCATAGACCACCGTTTCCGGCAGCCGGATGTTCTCCTCGGTCCAGAAGGTCGTGGTGAACCGGTAGTCCTTCGCCAGCTCCGCCGTATAGGTGATGTCCTCGGCGGCAAAGTCGAAGGAGGCGTCCCACATCAGGCACAGCTCGTCGCCCTGCGGCTCCGGCACCCCGATGTAAAAAGGCATGGGCTTTTTCAGGCTTTCCCGGTACGCTTCCCGGTTCTCGGTGATCTCCTTGTGCAGACTCTTCGCCACCCTGTCGTATTCCTCCCGGCTCAGCGGCTCGTGGAGAAGATCCGGCTGCTGCCAGACGAAAGGCTCCACAAGGCTGCGGTAGCGCGCCGTCATCTCCCCGATGCGGTCCGCGCTGAAGTACCGGAACAATTCTTCGATGGCGGCGTCCAGCTCCTGCCGGAAGCGCTTTGTCTGCAAACAACGGCGGAAGAGCACATTGCCCCAGTAATTGCTGACGCCCCGCTCCCAGCTCAGGCTGTCGGAGTAATTGCGGTACTCCCACTCGGTGCGGGAGAGCATGGCGTCGTTGTCCCAGTCGAGGATGTACCACCGCTTGCTGTTCAGCGGGCTGTAGAGATACATGTTCCGGCTCTGGGTGTCGGTGTTGCCCAGCAGGATCTGGAACGCCATCCAGTAGGCGATGTTCTCGGTGTCGAAGGTCGTTTCGAAGAGGTCTTCCATCGGGGAGGTCTCGTCGTTCAGCACGTCCAGCATCTCGATGAGCTTCTGGTGGTCGTCGCTGCCCTTGATCTCCAGAAGCTGCTCAAAGGCCGTTTTGTCATAGGCCGGGTCGGTCTTGAGCCGGATGAGGTCATAGGCCATCTTGTTGCGGAAGCGCAGCCCGTCGCCCTGATGCTTGTTCAACGCCACGGTCCGCTGGCCCCGCCAGCTCCCCTTATTCTTTTTCAGCTTGATCTTGTAGTTTTTCTGGGCATTCCGGCTGGAAGTCTGGCCCCGGATCTGCACCGTGGCGTTGGGGACCGTTTCGCCGTACCCCACCTCCGAAGCCGCCGGGCCGCTTTCATCCCCCACTTGGAGCAGCCCCTCCACCTGATAGCGGGGCACCTGCATGGCCTCGTAATCGTAAGCAGAGTAGGAATTGATCTGTTCCCATGTGTGGTCGGTGTTTTCGGCCTCGGTGCCGCGGGTCACGGTGAGGTACATGGTCACCACGCCGCTGTCGTCGTAGACGGTGTACAGCGCATCGTTATCCCGCAGATGGAAGCCGGTGTCCGCTGTTTTTTCCACCGGTTCTGCCTTGGCGGTGGAAAATTCATCGGAAGACGCCGTTTCCTCCACCGGGAGCACGCTGCACCCGGCGCACCACCCCGCCAGCGCGGCCCCCAGCAGCAGCACCGTGCGGCGGGGGAGTTTCCGTTCTTGCATTTTTCAAGCCTCCTTGTCCGTTTCCTCCGCAGCCGCGAGGGGCTGCTGGCCCAGAATGCGGTAGGGCAGGTTCCGGGTGAACCAGTCCAGCCGCAGCAGCGCGGCCAGAAACAGCACCGCCGCCCCGGCCAGAAAGCCAAAGCCGTAAAACGCCGGGTCGAACCGGAGCGAAAGCGCCGTGCCGCCCCCGGCCAGCACCGCAAAGGCTGCCGCCGCGCCCAGCGCGCCCTTATAATCGGTAAAGTAGAGCAGGATGAGCAGGACGGTGTTCCCCACCGCATACAGCCCATACCCCGCACAGAGAGTGCGGAGACAGCCGTGCATCAGGTCATTGAAGCCCAGCGGCAGATACCTCATCACCAGCGTTTCCCGCGAGATGACCGCCGCCGTCGCAAAGGCGATGAGGATGCCGCGGTACTCCTTCAGTGCGGTCAGGTAGCTCATGGCAGTCCAGCAGACGACAAGCTCCGCAAAAAGCCACAGACAGAGCAGCCCCCCTTGGAGCAGCACCCCCAGCAGCATGGGCCCGGTGCAGATGATGCCCGCGTAGCCGTAGGCCCGCAGCCCCGCCAGCATTCCCTTGCGCCGGAACAGCTTTTTCAGTTCGAACCCAATTCCAGCTATAGTTCCTCCGATTCCGTTTCCTTCTCCTTCTGCGCCGTGGCCGCCGTTTCGGCGTAGAGAGCCCGATACCGCGCTAGCATCTGCTCGTAGCGGTAGCTCTGCGCCACCCGCTGCTGGCCGATGGCCCCCATCCGCTGCCGCAGCGGGCGGCTGACGCAGAGCTTCTCCATGGCGTCGGCCAACCCCTGCCGGTACATGGGCGGCACGCAGAACCCTGCCGCGCCGAGGGTGTCGCCGGGGGTCCCTTCCAGCAGCTCCCGGCAGCAGCCCACATCGGTGGTCACGCAGGGGCGGCGCGCCGCCAGCGATTCCAGCACCGAGAGGGGCTGGCCTTCCGAAATGCTGGTCAGGATGGTAAAGTCCAGCTTTTGCAGGTAGGCCGCAATGTTCACCCGCCCGGTGAAGCGGACGTTCTCCAGCCCCAATTGTTCGGCCAGCGCGTAGCACTCCCGCGCGTATTCCTCGTCGTCCACGCCGCCCAGAATGTGCAGCCGGACATTTTTGCACCGGGCGCTCAGTTCCAGAAACGCGTAGAGCAGGGTCTTGATGTCCTTGATGGGGGCCAGCCGCACCACGGCCCCGATGTCCACCCATCCGTCTTCGGCTTTGGGCGGGATGGCGCAGAATTTCTCGTAGTCCACCCCGTTCGGGATCACGATGCACTTTCCCGGTTCGCACCCCATCCCGATCTGGATGCTGCGGGCGTGGGGGAACAGGCTCGTGACCCGGTCCGCCTACCGGTAAATTTGTTCCGACAGCATGTAGAAGAACCGCGTCCACCGGGCCTTGAAATCCGGGGCCACCCACTCGGCCCGGATGATCTCCTCCTCCCGCTCACGGGTGTAGATGCCGTGTTCCGTGAGCAGGACGGGGCGGTGGTGGACGCTGCCGCCAAGGCACGCCAGCAGCCCGCCGTAATACTGGAACTGCCGGATATTGCGCTGGCGGGTGGGCGGGGCCTCGGTGTCGTCGCCGTAGTTTTCGATCATGACGCCGGTGTACCGGATGCCGTACCGTTCCGCCAGCCGGACAAGATCCGGCCACCAGACTTTTGTGTAAAATTCCGCGATGCTCAGCCCGTATTGCTGGCGGATGTACTGGCCGTCGCCCTCCGGCACGGGGGACGGGAAGTCGTCCAAAAAGAAGACCGCGCTGTTGAGCACCGGGTAGGCGCACGCATCCCCCAGCAGACTGTAGGAGGCCGCGTAAAAGCCCCGCATCACCTTGTCATAGACGCCGATGTTGTCCACCACGATCCGGCCCTTGCCCAGTTCCGTGCTCCACACCAGCGGCACGCCCTCGTCCCCGGTGACGGCATAGACCGTGGCATCGTCCCGCAGCCGGACCCCCAGCGCCGATTCAAATGGGTCGCTGAGTTCATACCGCTGCCCGCCGCCCAGCATGAAGCCCGCGGCGGGGACGATGCTCTCGGCCACCTTGTTGCTCCACGAAGAGGACAGCACCCCCAGTTTCTGCGCCACGGTGTCGAACGCGCCGGATTTTTCCAGCGTCATGGCAAAGAGGACGTTTCCGCCAAGGTCTGCTCGGCGGCGGCGTACTCCGCCAGTTCCAACTGCACCTTGGCCAAGCGGCACCCCAGCCCGTACTGTTCTTCCTTCGGCTGGTCGGCCAGCTGCATCTTCAGCAGACGTTCGAGCTGCTGGCGCTGCAGCTGTGCCGCCCGGCCCTGCGCCAGCCCCAGCGCAAGGGAGGCTTCCAGCGGCACGGTCGAGGCCGCATCCTCCCGGTTCTCCACCCGGATGCTCCGATGCAGTTCATCGTCCACCCGGAAGGGTTCCATCCGGAACGGTGTCTTCTCTCTCCGGCTCATGCCCGCACCTCCTGCCGCCGGGGCCGCTTTTCGGGCAGCGTCTGCACCAGCGCGGCGAGGGCCGGGCCTTCCAGAAAACGCGGAGCCTCGGCCCCTTCGCTGCACGCGGCCCGCTTGGCGGTGCGGCCTGCCGCGTCCACGAAATAGAATGCAGCGCTGCGGTTTTGGAGCACATCTTCCAGCAGCTCCACGGTCTTTGCGGGCAGCTTGTCCGGCGGTGTCTCGTTCAGTGCCCGCGTCACGGCGTACACCTTGCCGAAGCTGTCCCGGCGGCCCAAGATCTGCCGCCGAAGGGAGCGCTTGTCCTCCATGGCGTCCTGATAGAGCTGCCGCACGAACCGCAGCCGCTCTTCCAGCAGACGGCGTTGCTCCTCGGCGAAGCGGACATTTTCGGCGCTGCGCAGCTGTACATAGCCGCAGACCGCCGAGCCGCTGGCCCCATGTCCGGCTGTGGCGGGCGTGGGTCTCGGTCCGGAACAGCCGGGGCAGATCCTCCTCCAGCGAGTACCGGGGGAACCACCCATAACGGCGGCGCAGCACCCCGTCGTCGGGCGGGTAGGTGCGGATGAGGTCGGTACCGTAGGTCATCTTCAGGCCCGGATGCAGCGCCTTCCACGCCTCCCCCAGCTGCTCGTAGTTCAGCGCAAAGACCACCGGTGCGGTGAAGCTCTCCCACTCCGGCGTCCAGTTGTCGAACACCCGCAGCACCAGCTCGGAAAGATCCTCCATGCAGAGGGCGAACACCGGGGTCAGCACCGCCTCCGGCCCGCCCGGTCTCCGGTCCGGGTGTTCCGTTAGGGCAATTATAAGCAGAATCGCACCGCAGGTCAACGAAAATCGTGCGACAAATCGTGTGTTTTTACAAAAGCATTCGATCATTTTCCAGTTTTTTGCCAGTTCGTTCATACCCGTTCGACCGCTTTTCTGCGCAAAAATCGGGCAAAAAAATTCCCGCAAAGCCGGAGCTTGCATCCAGCTTTGCGGGAAGGTGGTATCCTATGATCGTTTCTTAAAAGGTGCTGAGCAGCCGCTCCCCGGCCCCGCCGCTGACGTACAGCGTTTTGCGGCTGACCTGATTATCCAGCGGCTGACCGGCTGCGTATTTCTTCAGGTTGTGGACAAAGATGTCCGCGATGTTGTCCAGCGTCTTGGGCAGACTGAACCCGCCGGACACATGGGGCGTGATGATCACCCCCGGCTCACGCCAGAGCGGGTGATCGCTGGGCAGGGGTTCCGGCTCGGTCACATCCAGCGCCGCGCCGAAGAGCCTGCCGCTGTGGACAGCCTCATACAGCGCCATATGGTCCACCACGCTGCCCCGGCCCACATTCATCAGGATGGCACCGGGCTTGCACTTGGCGATCCGCTCCCGGTGGAACAGATGCTCCGTCTCCGGCGTGCCGGGCAGACTCAGGGCCACAAGGTCGGCTTCGGGCAGCTCAGCGTCCATCTGGCTTTGGGGCACCACCCGCAGACAGTAATCGGGGCAGGGGGTGTCCGGGTGGACCGTGCGGCGGACGCCCACCACCTCGGCCCCCAATGCGTGCGCCCGGCGGGCAAAGTTCGAACCGATGTCCCCCATGCCGACGCAGAGCACCCGCGAACCGTACACGCCGCGGACGGAGTGGCCGGTGGGGGCCCATTCGCTGCGATTCTGGCGGTCACGGTAGAGGAAGAGGTCCTTCTGCAGCCCCAGCCACATGCCCAGCATCCACTCGCTGATGGCAAGGCCGTAAGCCCCGGTGGCATTGGTGACCACACAGCGTTCCGGCAGCACACCGGGGGCCAGATAAGCGTCCGGCCCGGCCGCATTGGACTGGAACCATTCCAGACGGTCGTTCTGCCGGATGAGCTCCACCGGCACATTGCCCAGTACGGCATCGGCCCAGCGGACGTCCTCCGCCGTCACGTCCGCAGGGACGGTGAAGCGAAACTCCGCTTCCGGGGCCGCTTGCTGCATCGCCCGTTTCTGCTCTTCACGGAGCGGCAGACAGACAAGGATCTGTTTCGACATGGTATCTTCCTCCCAGTGGTTCAGTTTTTGGCTTTATTGTACGCCCGCCGGGGAAAAAAGTCAAAGCCGCCGGGCAGCGGGTGCTGCTCAGCGGCTTTGGGGCTGTTTTTCGAAAACGATCAGAACTTGAACAGGTTCACGATCCGCTCCCACAGGCGGGTGAAGAAGTTGCCGGACTGGGTGGTGGTCTCGGTCTCGGCGGTGTTGGTGGCAGCGGCCACGGTCTCGCCGGTCTTATAGACGAACTTCACGTTGGAGGAAGCCTCCTCCGGGGCACCGGCAAAGCTGGTGTAGCTCTCTAGACGGTCGGTCATGGCGTCCAGCACGGTCTTGAGGGCGTGGATCTGGTCGGTGTCGAGGGAGCCGGTCAGCTTGGAGATGCCCTCCTCGTTGAACTGGTTCAGGCCGTCCGCCAACCGAGTGGAACCGTCGGCAAGCTGCCCCACACCGTTGTTCAGGGTGGTCACACCGTCGTAGAGGGTCTTGGTGCCATCGGCCAGTTGGGCGCTGCCGTCCTTCGCGGAGTGGGCACCGTCCGCCGCAGCGGCCACGCCGCCGGTGTACTGGTTAACGCTGGAAACGAAGAGTTGGATCTGAGAAAGGCTGGTCTTCAAAGCGCGGACATTGGCGATATCCTCGCTGTTCTCGGCCTGAAGCTTCAGCTCATCCTGCACGGTCTGCTTGGCCTCGGCGCTGGTCAGCAGGTCGATCAGGCCGCAGATCATCGAGGGGTCGTACTTCTGCATCAGGCGCAGAGCAGCCTCAAGGTCGTGGTTGGTCTTGGTGGCGGAGAGGTAGAGGGCCAGATCGAGCTGGCTGTCCTTGAAGCTGGGTTCCTGCTCCCAGATGGTGCGGACCATCTTCTTGCGGGCAGCGGCCAGCGTCTTTGCGTTCATGGTCAGCACTTCGTCGATGACGGACTGGTAGTTGTCCCATGTCATCGGGGTATCGATGAGGCCACCCTCCATCAGGCTGCTGTTGGCCGAAGCCAGCACGCCGTCAGCGACCTGCTGGGCGGCGCTGTTCAGGGCGTCGTTGTTGGAGGTCAGGGTATCGAGGCCGTTGGTCAGTTGGCCAAGGCCGTCATTCAGGGCAGCGGCACCCGTGTTCAACTGAGATGCACCGTCCAGCAGAGCCAGCGTACCGTCGGCCAGTTGGCTCACGCCGTCCTCCAATTGAGAAGCACCGTCCATCAGCTGACTCATGGCGTCGTTGAGCTGCTGGATGCCGTCGGTCAGCTCGTTGATGCTGTCAAGGTCGAAGACATTGTCGGTGCCAAGGGCATCGGGGCTGGTGGCAGCGGCCAGCATGATCTGGGGCGCGGCGAGGTTCTCCACGTCGGCTTCCACGGTCACGCTGTCCTGCAAATAATCTTCCACAGCGGACAGGTCATGGGGCAGCAGACCGCTCAGGGAATCCTTGACGCCGGGGAGGCAGACAAAGGCGGCCACGTTGCTCTTGGCGGCGGACTCAACGATGCCGTGGTCTGCGTTCAGGTTGGAGGCGTCTTCCCCGAAGATGACGCCCACCGCCGTGACCAGCGGGGTCACGATGGTGCGCTCCTTGCCGTTGACGGTCACGGTGCCGGTCTCGTAGTTGGTCAGGTCCACGGTGATCTTCAGGTGGCCGCTCTTGCCGATCAGGTTTTCGAGGCTGTCGGTGGTGCCGTCCAGCGTGTAGGTCACCTTGGCACCGATGGGCAGGGCCCGGTCGGTGTCGCCCTTGTAGTAAACATCGGTATCGTCGGTGTTCCAGACCAGCTTCTCGCCGTCCTGCGTAAAGGCGGCGTCGCTCTCGGTGTTCTGGATGTTGGTCAGGCTGGACACATCAGTGACGGAGGACAGCCCCCCGGCGTTGTGCAGGTGTTCGCTGACGGTGGTGCTCTGGACCGAGCCGTCGGCGTTCATCACGACATAGACATTTTCGGATTTGGTAAAGGAAGACGAACTTGCCGCAAAGGCGGGCATCGTCATACCGGCGGCGAGAGTCAGCGCCAGCGCCGCACTGGCGATACGAAGCGATTTTTTCATGGTAGTTACTCCTTCTCAGACTTCTTGGCGTTGGCGGATTCGGGCACGAGCCAGTGCATCGTGGTGTGGCGGATGATCCAGTCCAGCAGCATCAGGGCAGCGGGCAGAACCACCAGAATGACGACCATACTGATCAGAGCGCCGCGGGAGATGAGCCGACAGATGCTCTGCAGCAGCTCCATCTTGCTGATGGCAGCCACGCCGACCGTGGCCGCAAAGAAGGTCAGGCCGCTGGTCAGGATGGACTGGCTGCAATGCTCCAGAGACTGCTGCGCTGCCTCCTGCGGGGTGCGGCCGTAGGCGCGCTCCTCGTGGTAGCGGGTGGTCATCAGGATGGAGTAGTCCACCGTTGCGCCCAGTTGGATGGTGCCGATGACGATGCTGGCGATGAAGGGCAGCTGGGTGCCGGTGAAGTACGGGATGCCCATGTTGATGGCGATGGCGGCTTCAATGCTGGCGACCAGCAGCACCGGAATGGACAGGCTGCGGAAGGAGATCAGGATGATGACAGCAACGGCCATGATGGACCAGACGTTGACGTTCTTGAAGTCCACATCCGCGACCTCGATCAGGTCTTTGGTCATGGCACCCTCGCCGGTCATGACGCCTTCGGGGTCCACCGCCTTGATGGCGGCATTCATCTCATCCACTTGGGCGTTGATGGCGTCGGTGCCGGTCTTATAGGAGCTGTTGGCAAGGATCAGCTTGTACCCGCCGGACTGCAGGATCTCGGTCACGCTGTCGGGCAGCAGGCTGGTATCGAAGCCGGGGCCGGTGATGGAATCAAGGCTGACCACCTGCGTGATGCCGTCGATGTCCTTGAGTTCGTCGCACAGGTCAGAGACTTGGGAGGCACTCAGGTCGTCGTGAACAAGGATGAAGTGGGAGGTGGTCATGCCAAAGTCCTCACCCAGCTTGTTGGTGCCGACGATGCCGGTCAGGTCTTGGGGCAGGGAGTCGAACAGGGTGTAATAGACTTCCGTCTTGTTCTGCGCAACGGCAAAGGGGACCAGCAGCACAAGGAAGATGGCCACGATGGGCGCTGCATGCTTCGAGACGAAGTAGCTCAGCTTGGTGAGCCGGGGAATGACGGTGCGGTGCTTGTACTTCTCGACCCACTTATCAAAGGTGAGGATCAGCGCGGGCAGGATGACGACGGTGCAGATAACGCCCAGCGCCACACCCTTTGCCATGACAAGGCCGATATCGCGGCCCAGCGTCAGGCGCATGGCGCACAGGGCAAGGAAGCCCGCGATGGTGGTCAGGGAGGAAGCAGAGATGGAGGTCATGGTCTTGCAGATGGCGCTGACCATGGCTTCCTCATTGGAGGAGCGGAGCTCTTTTTCCTCCTGATAGCGGTGGAGCAGGAAGATGGAGAAGTCCATCGTGACACCCAGCTGCAGCACCGTGGAAAGGGCCTCGGTGATGTAGCTGATCTGGCCGAGGAAGATGTTGGTGCCGAAGTTGTACACGATGGGGAACAAAAGGCCCAGCATGAACAGCAGCGGCGTGATGGTGCTTTCCAGCGAGAGGAAGAGCACCAGCAAGCTTGCGCCCACAGCGCAGAGGATGTACAGCGGCATCTCCTGATTGATCAGGGCCTTGGTGTCCTGCAAAATGACGCTGATGCCGCCGAAGAAGCAGTCCTTCCGGAGCAGTTTCTTGATCTGCTTAACGGCGTTCATCGTCTCATCGCTGGCGCTGTTGCCGTCGAACCGGACGATGATCATGGTGGAATCATTCTTGCCGAACATGAACTGCTGGACGTCCGCCGGGAGCATTTCCTTCGGCACGCTGGGGTCCAGCACATCGCTCAGCCAGAACGCTTGGGTGACGCCGGGAACGGCCTCGATCTCCTTTTTCATGGCGATGAGTTCGTTGGTGGGGAGGCCCTCGACCGTGATCATACCGGTCGAAGCCAGATGGAAGTCGTTCTCAAGGATCTGCTCGCCGATCATGGAGTCCAGCTCCTGCGGCAGATAGGTGAGGACGTCATAGTTGATGCGGGTGGCAATGGCACCGATGGCGGAAGGGATCAACAGCAGGATCGCTGCTGTTAAGATCAGCTTGCGCAGACGCACGATGCCCTGTGCGATCTTTTTCATGGAAACCCTCCATTGGATGTTGGATTGGAATGGTGTGCGGAAAAGTGACCCACGGTCACTTCTGAGCAAGCACTATTATAGCAACCCGGCAAAAACTGTCAAGCCAAAAACTGACCAAACGTCAGTTTTTTTATCACCGAGCCAAAATTGTATAGTGCTTCCGGCCATTTAGGGGCTTGCGCCGCGGCGTGACCATTGCTAAAATATGGTGTACACCACAGAACATCGAAGAAAAGAGGAATCGACTCAAAGCATGAGCACCGTGGAAGGCAAAAAGCAGGAGAAGCGCCGGGCGCTTCTGGACGCCGCATATGAGCTGTTTTTGGAGCGGGGTGCTGCCAAGACCAGCGTAGAGGAGATCACCTCCCGCGCAAAGGTCGGCAAGGGCACGTTCTATCTCTACTTTGCCGACAAGGGCGCGGTGACCCAAGCGCTGCTGGCGCGGGTGAGCTATCAACTGCTGGACGACGCTGTGACCGCCTGTGAACACACCGCCGGGCTGGACAGTTTCCCGGACAAGATGATCTTCGTGATCAATCACATCATCGAGGCCCTGCGGAAGGACACCCTGCTGCTCCGCTTTCTGGAGCGCAGCTTCGTCTGGCCGGGGCTGGACCAGATCGAAGCCTCCGGCGAGGCCGAGCCGCTGATGCGCAAACTGTTCCACACCATCCTCGCCAGCCCCGAAATGGCCGGCCGCACTGAGCGGGAGATCTACCAGCGCATCACCGCCCTCGGCAGCATGTGCATGTCGGTGTGCTATTCGTCCATCCTCGAAGGCAAACCCGACAACATCGACGCCATGAAGCCGGTGCTGTACGATATTATACGGAAAGCCTTCGGCTGAAAAGCCGCAGACGCGGCAAAAAGGACCGCTCGATTTTTCCTGATTTGCTGCCCCATGCGAAAAAATTTGTTTTTTGCAAAAAAGAGCTTGCTTTTTCCCGGAAGATGTGGTAAGATATTTGAGTCGATACGACATCTGGACGGTTAGCTCAGCTGGTAGAGCATCTGCTTGACGTGCAGGAGGTCACAGGTTCGAGTCCTGTACCGTCCACCA
>ENA-USTZ01000673-USTZ01000673.1-human-gut-metagenome-genome-assembly--contig:-NODE-673-length-15086-cov-6.244720_pt1 | contig 15086 bp, 9 predicted proteins | sample MGYA00250049_ERZ773375 | MGnify/ENA primary metagenome ERZ773375 (study PRJEB29103, sample SAMN06111956) | human gut metagenome | biome: human gut; feature: ankylosing spondylitis patient; material...
ACCATCAGGGTGCTGATCTGGTTGCCGCAGTTGCCGGCGGTATCCATCAGCATGGGCATGAAGGAGACCAGCAGGGGAAGGCTGACGAACGCTTCTTCGTAGTGGGTGGTGACCATGCCGGTGAAGGTCGCCGACAGCATCAAGATCAGCAGCCAAGGGATGCGCTGCTTGGCGTGGGTCCAGACGCTCGTACCAAAATAGGTCGTTGCATCGTCATCCGGCAGAATAGCAGCCATCTTCTGCATATCCTCGGTGGACTCATCGGTCAGGACGTCGATTGCATCGTCGATGGTGATGATACCGACGAACATGCCCTCGTTGTCCAGAACAGGCATGGCGGTGAAGTCGTAGCGCTGCATCTCACGGGCCACATATTCCTGATCGTCCGTGACCTTCACGGTGACCACATTATCATCCATGATGTCCTCAATGGGAGTCTGTGGGTCGGCCAGCAGCAGACTGCGGGCCGACACAACGCCCAGCAGACGGTTCCGCTCCACCACGTAGTTGGTGTAGACCGTCTCGGCGTTCTCGCCCTGTCGGCGGATGGCAGCCAGCGCCTCGCTGACGTTCATATCCTTCCGCAGACGGACGTATTCGGGGGTCATCAGGCTTCCGGCCGAGCTTTCGGGGTAGTTCAGCAGTTTGTTCAGGCTCTCACGGGTCTGTTTGGAGGATTTCTCCAGCACCCGCTTGACGACACCGGCGGGCATATCTTCCAAAAGGTCGGCTGCGTCGTCCAAGCTCATCTCTTCGATGGCGCTAACCAGCTCGATATCCGAAAACGCATTGACCAGATCGTCGCGGGCCTCATCGGACATGTAGGCAAAGGCTTCCGTTGCGACGTCCTTTTTCAGCAAACGGAACACCACAAGGCGGTTATTCTCGTCCAGCTCTTCCAACAGCTCCGCCAAGTCGGCGGGCTGCTCTTCCTCGGTGACCTCACGCAGCTTCACGTACTGCTTTTTCACCAGCATCTTGAGCAGACGGCTCTTGGTCAGCATTTCGGGATTGGCCTTGACCTCTTCGTCCTTAGCTTCTTCCTTTTCAGCGTCGCGCACGTCCTGCTTGAGGTCCTCGGTAGCTTCTTCGTTCAGGTCTTCGGCCAGCTTCTGCCGCACCTCTGCGGGGATATCAGTGGGCAGTTCGGGCACGGGGAGCGAGGCTTCCGGTGCCCCAGTCTTCTTTTCTTCCAGTTCCATTTTGTGTTCCTCCTTACCGTTTCCGGCGGATCGGACAGCTCACAAAACAAAAAGCGCCGCCCAGCGCAGGATCGGGCCCTTCCGCCCTTACCGCGCACAAAGCCGCGCCCTTTCTCCCCGCTGAGAAGTACCAAACGGCACCTCTTACCGGGCAAAAAAGGCGAACGCAGCTGCTTTTTGCTGTTGCTGTTTCGCAGTTGATCCGTGTCTTCGACTATGATCCGGGTCCATTGTCCTGCGTTCACCTCCTAAAATTCTTTTCTACTTTTTATTATAGCGTTCACGAAAAGGCCGGTCAACCCTAAATCCGCCGAAAGACGAGGGAAATTTCCGTCAAAAACGCAGAAAGCCCCTTCCAGCACTTGCGGAACGCTGGAATGGGCTTTCTGTTCGGATATTGCCTTGGTGTGAGGAGGAATCATGTACAAGGAATCGGTTGCGGCCCCGGTTCCTTATGCCTGTAGTATAGCACAGAATGGGTTGCTTTTCATGAAAAACCTATGAAGAAAGTGTAAAATAGGGCAGGCACAAAAATACGCCCCGGTCACCGTTGCCGGTGAGCGGGGCGCTAAAAACGGGATTCGTTTTTGACTGCGGCAAGATCCCTGCGAAGCAGGTCTTATGCCGTAGGCGGAGCAAGGTATCTGCAAGCAGACCTTATACTCCTGACACACGCGGGGTGTGCTTTCAAGGACCCTCGCGGGCGCTTTGGTATTTCAAACACCCGGCTCCCTGCGGATCAATGCCGCAGGAGAGCGTGGGAATGAAATCAGAGTTTCGCTTGCAAAAGCGGAAGCGTTGTACGTTCTTCTGCTTGGAATTTCAGCTCTCACCTGCCACAGTTTCGCACTGCTGCGTTGCGCAGTAACCGCCAGTGCGGAGCAGCCGCCTTTCGGGCTAGGGTGCCGCTGCGGCCCGTTCAAACCAAAATTTCCAAAGAAAGATTACTTGTACAGCTCGACCAGACGGGTCAGATGCTCGTAACGGTCGTTTGCAACCTGCTCGTTGCGTGCGAACAGCTGCTTTGCACGATCCGGGAAGGCACGAGTCAGGCGGCTGTAACGGGTCTCGTTTGCCAGCAGTGCCTGATACTTCTCGGCGTCGACAGCCTTGGAGGTCAGAGTGAACGGGTTCTTGCCCTGAGCCTTGTTGGCCGGGTTGAAGGTGAACAGGTTCCAGTAACCAGCCTCGACAGCCTTCTTCATCTCGTTCTGGCAGTTGGTCATGCCGCCCTTGACACCGTGCAGCTCGCAGGGAGCATAGCCGATGATCAGAGACGGGCCGGGATAAGCCTCAGCCTCAGCAATTGCCTTGACAGCCTGATTCATGTTAGCACCCAGAGCGATCTGAGCAACATAGATGTAGCCGTAAGTCATTGCGATCTCAGACAGGCTCTTCTTGCTGATCTCCTTACCAGCAGCAGCGAACTGGCAGACTTCACCAATGTTGGAAGCCTTGGATGCCTGTCCACCGGTGTTGGAGTACATCTCAGTATCGAAGACCATGACATTGACATCCTCGCCGGAGGCCAGAACGTGATCCAGACCGCCGAAGCCGATGTCGTATGCCCAACCGTCGCCACCGAAGATCCAGACGGACTTCTTCGCGATGAACTGCTTGCTCTTCAGGATCTCAGCGGACTCGGTGCAACCAGCGGCAGCAGCCTTCTCCAGCTCAGCGATCAGAGCCTTAGCGGGTTCGTCGTTGGCCTTGGTGTTGTTCTTGGTCTCCATGAACTTGTCGAACGCAGCCTTCAGCTCAGCGGAAGCCTTGTCAGAACCAGCGACCTCAGCGATGCGCTTGATCAGGTTCTCACGGACGGTCTTCTGGCCGAGGTACAGGCCCAGACCATGCTCAGCGTTATCCTCGAACAGGGAGTTGCACCATGCAGGACCATGGCCGCTGTCCTTGTTGACGGTGTACGGAGAGATGGAAGCGGTGCCGCCCCAGATGGAGGAGCAGCCGGTAGCGTTGGAGATGTACATCTTCTCGCCGAACAGCTGAGTGATCAGGCGAGCGTAAGAAGTCTCGGCACAGCCTGCGCAGGAGCCAGAGAACTCCAGCAGCGGCTGGTTGAACTGAGAACCGATGACGGTATCGTCAGCAAACTTGGAAGGCTTCTTGGAGATGTTGGCCACGCAGTAGTCGAACACTGCCTGCTGATCGGCCTGGCTGTCCTGCGGCACCATGGTGATAGCCTTGGTGGGGCAGACGGTGACGCACTCGCCGCAGCCCATGCAGTCCAGAGGAGACACAGCCATGACAAACTTGTACTCGTTTGCGGGCTTGTTGTCGCGGCTCTTGGTCTGTGCAGGAGCAGCTGCCAGCTCGTCGGCGGTCAGCTGGAAGGGACGGATGGTAGCATGAGAGCAGACGAATGCACACTGGTTACAGCCAACGCACTTTGCAGCATCCCACTCGGGGACGTTGACAGCGGTGCCGCGCTTCTCGTATGCAGAAGCGCCCTGCTCCCACTCGCCGTTTGCATTTGCCACGAAGGAAGAGACAGGCAGGCTGTCGCCGTCCATACGGGCAATGGGCTCCATGACATCGCGGATCTGCTTGACCAGCTCCGGACGGCCGGTGAGAGCCTTGGGTGCGGGATCAGCCTCGGGGTTGGACCAGGATGCGGGCACGTCCACCTTGTGGATGGCGTCAACGCCTGCATCGATAGCCTTCCAGTTCATCTCAACGACGTCCTGGCCCTTCTTGCCGTAGCTCTTCTGAGCTGCCTGCTTCATGAAGTTGACGGCATCCTCGATGGGCATGACGTCAGCCAGCTTGAAGAATGCAGACTGCAGGATGGTGTTGGTGCGCTTGCCCATGCCGATCTCGATAGCCTTATCGATAGCATTGATGGTATACAGCTGGATGTTGTTGTCAGCGATATACTTCTTTGCCTCGGCGTTCAGGTGCTGGCCCAGCTCCTCATCGGACCACTGGCAGTTGATCATGAACACGCCGCCGGGCTTGACATCCTGGACCATCTTCATGCCCATGTGGATGTAAGCGGGGTTGTGGCAGGCCACGAAGTCAGCCTGGTTGATGTAGTAGGGGCTGCGGATGGGCTTGTCGCCGAAACGCAGATGGCTGATGGTCACGCCGCCGGTCTTCTTGGAGTCATACTGGAAGTATGCCTGAACATACTTGTCGGTATGGTCGCCGATGATCTTGACGGAGTTCTTGTTAGCACCGACAGTACCGTCGCCGCCCAGACCCCAGAACTTGCACTCCTTGGTGCCAGCAGCTGCGGTGATGGGAGCGGGCTTGACTTCCGGCAGAGACAGGAAGGTGACGTCATCGGTGATACCCAGAGTGAAGCGCTCCTTGGGCTGATCCTTCTCCAGCTCCTTGAACAGAGCAAAGATGGAGGACGGCGGGGTATCCTTGCTGCCCAGACCGTAACGGCCGCCGGTCAGAACGACATCGTTCAGGCCAGCCTCACGCAGGGTAGCGGCAACATCCAGGTACAGGGGCTCGCCCAGAGAGCCGGGCTCCTTGGTGCGGTCCAGCACAGCCACCTTCTTGGCGGTCTTGGGCAGGACCTTCAGCAGGGAAGCGGAGACCCAGGGACGGTACAGGCGGACCTTGACGATACCGACCTTCTCGCCCTTGGCGTTCAGGTAGTCGATGACCTCATCAGCAACGTCGCAGATGGAGCCCATAGCCACGATCACACGGTCAGCATCGGGTGCGCCGTAGTAGTTGAACAGATCGTAGTTGGTGCCCAGCTTTGCGTTGATCTTGGCCATGTACTTCTCAACAACAGCAGGCAGAGCGTTGTAAACGCTGTTGCATGCCTCACGATGCTGGAAGAACACGTCGCCGTTCTCGTGGGAGCCGCGCATCTTGGGGTGTTCGGGGTTCAGAGCCTTCTTACGGAACTCCTCCACAGCCTCCATGTTGCACATTTCCTTCAGATCGGCGTAATCCCACTTCTCGATCTTCTGGTACTCATGAGAAGTACGGAAGCCATCGAAGAAGTTCAGGAAGGGAACCTTGCCCTCGATGGCGCACAGATGTGCGACAGGGGACAGATCCATGACTTCCTGCACGCTGCTCTCGACCAGCATTGCAAAGCCGGTCTGGCGGCATGCCATAACGTCGCTGTGATCACCAAAGATGTTCAGGGACTGAGTAGCAACGGTACGTGCAGAAACATCGAACACGCAGGGCAGCTGCTCAGCAGCGATCTTGTACATGTTGGGGATCATCAGCAGCAGGCCCTGAGAAGCGGTGAAGGTGGTGGTAACAGCACCTGCACCCAGAGAGCCGTGCACTGCGCCGGCTGCGCCGGCCTCAGACTCCATCTCGACGACCTTGACCTGATTGCCGAAGATGTTCTTCTGACCTGCTGCAGACCACTGGTCCACAGAGTCAGCCATCGGAGAAGACGGGGTAATGGGGTAGATGGCAGCCACGTCCGTGTAGGCATATGCTACATGAGCGGCAGCGGTATTGCCATCCATGGTTTGCTTTGCTCTAGGCATTTTTCTTCCTCCATTGTTCAGAATTTGGTACCTTTTGCGCGGGGCAATATGCGCCCCGGCGGGGCCGGAGAACCCCATAAAGGCACTATTGCTCGTATACTATAATAGCAAATTCCGCCCTTAAAGTAAACGCAAACCGACTGGCAAAACACAACAAAAATTCAAGAAATTTTTTGGCTGTTTTTTACTCTTGTGTTTTTGGTGGGATTTTTTCTTGCAGAATTTTAAGTTTTTGGCGGGATCAGCGGATTTTTCTTAACTTTTCCTTAATTTTGAATTGACAATCATACAGGAGATGCCGTAAACTGGAACCAATGGATTTTCCGGGTCCGGAACGTTTTCGGCCCGTTCAGAAAGGACGCAGAAACGATGGACGCAGCACATTTTGAGAAGAAACTGACCAGTGAGGTGATCTTCGAGGGCCGGGTGGTCACCCTGACCAAGGATACCGCCCTGCTGGAGAATGGAAAGACCGCCACCCGCGAGGTGGTCCATCACCACGGCGGGGCCTGCATCGTACCCTATTTTGAGGACGGCACCATCTGCATGGTCCGCCAGTTCCGCTACGCCATGCAGCAGGAGCTGTGGGAGCTGCCCGCCGGCAAGCTGGAGCAAGGGGAGGATCCCTTCGAAGCCGCCAAGCGGGAGCTGGAGGAGGAGTGCGGCCTGACTGCAGAGCACTACACCTCGCTGGGGGAATTTTACCCCACCGTCGGCTACGATACCGAGGTCATCTACACATGGGCCGCCACCGGCCTGACGAAGACCCACATGCACCTTGACGCGGACGAGTTCCTGACCCCCGACCGCGTGCCGCTGCAAAAGGCTTACGAAATGGTCATGAGCGGTGAGATCAGGGACGGCAAGACCATTGCGGGCGTGCTGAAGCTCAAGGCCCTGCTGGACGAGGGCAAACTGTGATCGTCTACGAAGATGCGGCCCTTGCAGTCGTGAACAAACCGGCGGGTCTTTCCAGTGAAACGGGTCTGCCCGACGCGCTGCGGGCCCTCTGGGGCAAGCCGGACGCCTATGTGGGGGTGGTGCACCGGCTGGACATCGGCGTTTCCGGGCTGATGGTGCTGGCCAAGACGCCGAAGGCCGCAGCGGCCCTGACCCGGCAGATCACCGAAAGTCAGGACGCCTACGCCGTGCTGGACGGCCGGGCCGAACCCACGAAGCACACCCCCGCCGCACCGCTCTTCGTGAAGCAATACCGCGCCGTCCTTGCGGGAGCGCCGGATGAATCCCTGCCCGAAGCGGGGACTCTGCGGGACTATCTCTTCAAGGACAGCCGGAAGGGGAGGGTCTTCCCGGTCAGCCGCCCCCGCAAAGGGGTGCGGGAAGCGGTGCTGGAATATCGCATCACGTCCACAAATGGGGTCCTGAGCCTTGCGGACATTACCCTCCACACCGGGCGGACCCATCAGATCCGGGTGCAGTTCGCCTCCCGGAAGCATCCGCTCTGGGGTGACGGCAAATACGGCAGCCGGTTCAAGGGGAACATCGCCCTGCAAAGTGCGCGGCTGCAATTCCTGCACCCGGAAACGGGGCAGCAGATGGAATTCCGGCTGGAAAAGCCGAACGAGGAACCATGGAACATCGGGTAAATGCTATGGAACAACAAACATACAAGGCGGATGCCGAAATTTATGAAGTGCTGGAGCGGGAGATCATCGATCTGACCATCCGCCCCGGCAGCTCGCTGAGCGAAAACCCGCTCTGCGCTCGGTTCGGAGCACCGCGTTCCCTCATCCGGGTGGTCTTGCAGCGGTTGCAGGAAAACGGGCTGGTGAAGATCGTGCCCTACAAAGGTACCACCGTCACCCGGCTGAACCGGGAGATCGTGGAGGAGCTGATCTATGAGCGCACCGCCGTGGAAGCCCGCGTCCTGCGGGATTTTTCGCCCAAGTGCACCCCGGAGCAGCGGGCGCTGATCCGGAAGCGGGCCGCCGCCTACGAGGAGCTGGCCCACGCCGAGCACCCGGACTTCAACCGCCTGTATGAGGCCGACCGGCTGCTCCACGAGACGTGGTTCGCGGCTATGGGCAAGATGTACCTCTGGCGCACCTTGCAGAGCGCTCACGCCGACTACAGCCGCTTCCGGATGCTGGACACCATGACCAGCGGCGGGCTGGCCGAGGTGATCGCGGACCATACGAACCTCATTGAGGCCATCGAGCGGTGCGACCTTGCGGCCTTTGAGCCGCTGGTGGAGCGCCACCTCTACGGCGGCATCCGTCGGCTGGGCAGCAAGCTGACCGAGGAATACGCCGACTATTTTGAACCCGAAAAATAAATGTTCCACGTGGAACGCAAAAAAAGACCAGCGCCGCAGGGTGAGATACTCTGCGGCGCTGGTCTTTTGCTGATCGGAGAACGTTCGCCCTTGGGGGAAGAGCGCGGAAATTTTATCGTTTATTAAAGTGTATTGGTGCAGTTCAGCACAAAGCTGCGGGTCTCGTTCGGGGCAAAGTACGGCGTATACTGGATGCCGATCTGCTCCCAATCACTCGGAACGAGGGTAAAGATCTTGATGCAGCCCGTCTCCTTCGGTTTCAGGTTATCCCGCACACCGTAGCTCTTCAGACCGGTCTCGTCCGTCAGATAACCGATCTCCACATGGCCGATCTTGCCGCTGTCCGACGTCATCTTGAAATCGCTCTTGCCCAGCTTCTCATACTGGTTGTTATAGATCGCCTCCAGCATCTCGGCCAGTTCGGTCTCCGTGGTATTTCCCATCTTGACCGTCTGCTCCGACTGATTTTCCAGCCCGATGCACACGGTGATGAACGTTTTTCCTGTATAGTTCCCGGCCATGCCCGAAATCCGATCCATGCGATAGCCCAGCAGCTTCACATTCACACCATTGATCTGGACGGTCTCATTGACGCCATACACGGTGCCGCCCGAACCTCCGCCCTCCTCGGAACACCCTGCGAAGATGCCGGATGCGGTAACAGCCAGTGCAGCAGCACCGGCGCATTTCAGGAAAACTCTACGGCTCATGATGCTTGCCATATTCGGTACCTCTCTTGAATGATCTGGTGTCTCAACTTATCAGACCTTTGTCCGGCAAGTTGGTTTCTGGCTTGAGGATACCAGAACTCCAAGGGTTTGGCAAGAGGATTTTTTGCAAAAATCCGACCGCACAGCGTTTCTTTGTACGAAATTTCAGCAAAGAATCTTTGCTCATTCGCTGAAGGTGTGGAATTTGCGCACGAAGCGGCAAAAAACACAGCAGCTTTGCTAAGCCCTCCCCCAATTTCTTAGAGAAACCGCCGAAAATGCAGTTGTTTTTCCGCAAGGTGTACGCAAGGGCACCAGAAAACGTTTTAGCCGAAGATGCCGGTCAGGAAGATCTCCAGACCGATGCCGATGAGGATGATACCGCCCAGAATGGAGGCTTTTCCGGTCAGCTTGGTGCCGAACTTTTTGCCGATGTGCAGACCGGCCATGCAGATAAAGAAGGTGACCGTCGCGATGATGAGGGAAGCCACCAGTGCCATGACCCAGCCGTACTCCGAAATGGTGAAGCCGACGGAGAGGGCGTCGATGCTGGTGGCGACGCCCTGCACAAAAAGGGCACCGGCGCTGAGCGCGGCGGCTTCCTCGGTCTCCTCGCCCTTGATGCCCTCGATCAGCATTTTTCCGCCGATGTAGGCCAGCAGGATGAAGGCGATCCACGGAATGAATGTCTCGAAGGATGAGAACAGTTCTACAACGGTGTGGACGCAGACCCAGCCCGTCATGGGCATGACCGCCTGAAACAGGCCGAAGGTTCCCGCGATGATGCACATCCGCTTCATCGACATTTTGGGATCGTGCAGACCATTTGCCATCGAGACCGAAAACGCATCCATCGCCAGACCCACGCCCAGCAGTGCGCTGTTGAAGAAGAACAAGAAACTCCATTCCATACTGAATATGCCTCCTAAATTTGACCAGATTTGGTGCGGCTAACAAAACCCGGAATCGGTGCGCGTGCACGTCCGATTCCGGGTCATTTTTTTACAAACGGACTCCATGTGTTATGGGCGTGGTACTCGCATCAAAACACGTCCTGAGAGATGTTATTCCCAATCAGTCCTCGCTGCTGTCCGCTTCCGGGGTCTCGGCAGCCGAAGCCTCATCGGCGGCTTCCATGGCGGCCAGCTGCTCGGCGGTGGGCTCGTCGCCCTCCTCAGCTTCGATGGTCTCCGTCTGGGCTTCGTCGTCGTGGTCGGTGCGGGCAAGGACCATGACCTTATCGTTCTCGCCCAGACGCATGACCCGGACACCGGAGCCGTAGCGGCTCTGGACCGGGATGGAATCGGCGTGGAGGCGGATGATGATGCCCTCCTGACTGCTCAGCAGGATATCATCCACATCATCGACGATCTTAACGGCTGCCACCTTATCCTTGGAGGCATCGTAGTTGCGGATGCCCTTGCCGCCGCGGGCCGTGATGCGGTAGGTGTCGATCTCGGATCGGCGGCCCTTGCCGTTTTCGGTCACGGTCAGGATGGTGGCACCCTCGCGGCAGATGCAAACGCCAACGACTTCATCCCCCTCGGCCAGCTTGATGGCACGCACGCCGTGGCCGCTGCGGCCCATGGGGCGGGCGTCCTCTTCGTTGAAGCGGATGGCCTGACCGTTGCGGGTGGCAACGATGAGCATATCGTGGCCGGTGGTCAGGCGGGTCCATGCCAGCGCGTCACCCTCGTTTAGGGCAATGCCGATCAGGCCGGACTTGCGGATATTGGCATACTGCTCCAGCGGAGTGCGCTTGATCAGTCCCTGCTTGGTGACCATGGTGACGAAGCCGCCCTTGTTGTCCTCATCCTTGGGGTAGCAGAGCATATTGGTGACCTTTTCGCCCTCGGCCAACTGGAGCAGGTTCACGATGTTGGTGCCCTTGCTGGTGCGGCTGCCCTCGGCGATGGTGTAACCTTTGAGGCGGAACATCCGGCCCCGGTTGGTGACGAACAGGACATAATCGTGGGTGGAGCCGACGAACATCTCCTGCACGATGTCCTCTTCCTTGCGGGTCATGCCGGAAATGCCGCGGCCGCCGCGCTTCTGGGCCTGATAAGTGGCCTTGAGCTGGCGCTTGATATAACCGGCCTCGGTCAGGGTGTAAACGCACTGTTCCTCGGCAATGAGGTCTTCGATGTCCACTTCGCCGTTGACGGTCTCGATCTCGGTGCGGCGCTCGTCACCGAAGCGCTTCTTCATATCCAGCAGCTCGTTCTTGACAATTTCCAGCACGCGGGCGTCGTTGGCGAGGATGTCCTCCCAATCGCGGATCTTCGCCTGCAGGGTGCCCAGTTCTTCCTCGATCTTGAGGATCTCCAGACCAGCCAGACGGCCCAGCTGTAATTTCACGATGGCGTCGGCCTGCGGGTCATCGAAGCCGAACTGTTCCATGATGGCAGCCTTGGCCTCGGCCATGCCGCCCTTGCAGGCGCGGATGGTGGCGATCAGTTCATCCACGATGTCGGTGGCCTTCTTCAAGCCTTCGAGGATGTGGGCGCGCTCCTGTGCCTTCTTCAGGTCGTACTGGGTGCGGCGGCGGACCACTTCGTCTTGGAACTCCACGTATTTCTGGATCATCTGCTTCAGGGTCAGCACCTTCGGCACCTTGTGGTCGATGGCCAGCATGATGACGCCGACGGTATCCTGAAGCTGGGTGTACTGATAGAGCTGGTTCAGCACCACCTGCGGGTTCGCATCCTTGCGCACATCAATGACGATGCGCATTCCCTTGCGGTTGGTCTCATCGTTCAGGTCGCTGATGCCCTCGATCCGCTTTTCCTTCACGAGGTCTGCGATGTTCTCGATCAGGCGGGCCTTGTTCACCATGTAGGGGATCTCGGTGACGATGATCTGGGCGCGGCCGTTCTTCTTCTCCTCAATGGTGGCACGGCCGCGCAGGGTGATCTTGCCGCGGCCGGTGGCGTAGGCGGCGCGGATGCCGCTGCGGCCCATGATGATGCCGGCGGTGGGGAAGTCCGGGCCTTTGATATATTCCATCAGGCCGGGCAGGTCGATGTCCGGGTTCTCGATATAGGCCACGCAGCCGTCGATGACCTCGCTCAGGTTGTGGGGCGGGATGTTGGTGGCCATGCCGACTGCGATGCCCTGACTGCCGTTGACCAGCAGGTTCGGGAAGCGGCAGGGCAGGACGCTGGGTTCCTTCTTCGTTTCATCGAAGTTGGGGTCCCAGTCGATGGTGTTCTTGTCGATATCGGTCAGCATCTCGACGGCCATCCGGCTCATGCGGGCCTCGGTGTAACGGTAAGCAGCCGGGGGGTCGCCATCGACGGAACCGAAGTTGCCTTGGCCGTCCACCAGCGGGTAGCGCAGGGAGAAATCCTGTGCCAGACGGACCATGGCGTCGTAAACGGATGCGTCGCCGTGGGGGTGGTAGGAGCCCAGCACTGCACCGACGGTATCCGCCGACTTGCGGTAGGGATGGCTGGGGTCGTTGCCGCGCTCGTGCATGGTATAAAGAATGCGGCGGTGGACCGGTTTCAGACCATCGCGCACATCGGGCAGAGCACGGGACACGATAACCGACATGGAGTAATCCAGAAACGCTGTCTCGATCTCCTTCTTGACGTCGCGGATGATCTTTTTGGTACCGCTGCCCGGTATCATCACAAAATCTTCTTCCATTTTTTCCTCCGTAGGATAAACCTCTCAGTCTGCTTCGCAGCCAGCTCCCCTTGTAGGGGAGCCCTTGGCAGAGAGATCAAGTGTTATGCTTTTGGTCAAGGATCAGACATCCAATTTTGCATATTGAGCATTTGCCTCAATAAAGCGGCGGCGGGGCTCGACCTGATCGCCCATCAGGATGGTGAAGGCTTCGTCGGCCTTTTCGGCGTCCTCAATGGTGATCTGCACGATGACGCGGTTATCGGGGTTCATGGTGGTCTCCCAGAGCTGCTCCGGGTTCATCTCACCAAGGCCCTTATAGCGGTTGACCTTTGCGCCCGGCATTTCCTGCGAGAGCACGGCCATTTCGGCGTCGTTGTAGGCGTACTTGATGGTGTTGCCCTTCTGCACCTTGAACAGGGGCGGCTGGGCAACGTAGACATGGCCCTGCTCGATGAGGGGGCGCATATAGCGGAAGAAGAAGGTCAGCATCAGGGTGCAGATGTGAGAACCATCCACATCGGCATCGGCCATGATGAACACTTTGTCGTACCGCAGTTTGGTGATATCAAATTCTTCACCGATGCCGCAGCCCAGTGCCAGCACGACGGGCATCAGCTTATCGTTGCCGTAAATGCGGTCGGCGCGGGCCTTTTCCACGTTGAGCATCTTGCCCCACAGGGGGAGGATAGCCTGAATGGCCGAGTCACGGCCCATCTTGGCCGAGCCGCCTGCAGAATCGCCCTCGACGATGAAAATTTCGGTGCGGGAGGGGTCTTTTTCGCGGCAGTCCGCCAGCTTGCCGGGCATCCGGCTGGTCTCCAGTGCGCTCTTGCGGCGGACCAGCTCACGGGCCTTCTTGGCGGCAGCGCGGGCGCGGGCGGCCTGTGTGGCCTTTTCAAAGATGGCCTTGGCCACGCCGGGATTCTCCTCGAAGAACTCCATCAGCTTGGTGTAGACCATGTTGGAGACGAGGGTGCGGATCTCGGTATTGCCGAGCTTCGCCTTGGTCTGACCCTCGAATTCGGCCTCCTGCAATTTCACGGAGATGACGCAGATCAGGCCCTCGCGGACATCGGAGCCAGAAAGGTTCTCGTCCTTATCCTTCAGCAGACCGTGGCTGCGGCCGTAATCGTTGAATACGCGGGTCAGGCTGGTGCGGAAGCCCTCTTCGTGGGTGCCGCCGTCGGGAGTGTTGACGTTGTTGGCAAAACTCAGCACCAGCTCGTTGTAGCTGGAATTGTACTGCAGCGCGATCTCCGCCATGCCGCGGTCGGTCTGGCCCTTGAGGTAGATGACGTTGGGGTGGAGCACTTCGAGGTTGCGCTTCTCGTTCAGGTAGGTGACAAAGCTCTTGATGCCGCCCTCATAGCACATGACCTCGGTGCGGTAGCAGGGGTCGCCCTCCTGCCCATCCTCCAGAACGGGGGTGTAGAGTTCCCGCTCGTCGGTCAGGGTGATCTTGACGCCCGCGTTCAGGAAGCTTTCCTCCCGCAGACGCTTTTCCAGCGTCTCGAAGTTGTAGACGGTGGTGTCCTTGAACATCTCCGGGTCCGGCTTGAAGGTGACACGGGTGCCGGTAACGCCCGGCTCCACAGTGCCGATGCACTTCAGCGGGCCGTCCGGGTCGCCGCGGCGGAAGGTCTGCTCATACTCGTGGCCGTCCCGGCGGACATTGACGGTCAGCCACTCGGAACAGGCGTTGACGACGGACGCGCCGACGCCATGCAGACCGCCGGCCACCTTGTAGCCGGAGTTCTCGCCGCCGAACTTGCCGCCGGCGTGGAGGATGGTGTAAACGACGGTGACGGCGGGCAGACCGGTATCGGCCTGAATGTCCACGGGGATGCCGCGGCCGTTATCCGTGACCTGAATGATGTTGTCCTTTAAGATCTTGACCTCGATGTGGTTGCAGTAACCGGCCAAGGCCTCGTCGATGGCGTTGTCCACGATTTCGTAGACCAGATGATGCAGTCCACGCTCGCCGGTGGAACCGATATACATGCCGGGGCGCTTGCGCACCGCTTCCAAGCCCTTCAGGACCTGAATCTCACTGGCGTTGTACTCGTGGTCCGTCGCGGTTTCCACGTTGGTGCTGGTGATGATTTCCTCTGCCATATCCTTTCTCCCTTTTTGATTTTCTATCGTAAAATTTTATTGGATGGTTTGTTCAGCGCGCCGTTTCATCGCGGCGCTGGACAGCTCCGAAAGGTACACCGTATCCACCGGGGCGTCCGCTAACACATAACACTGGGGCAGCTCTTCCGAAAGGCTGACCACGGCCCCGTTCTTCTGGGCGTAGTTAAGAAACCAGCGCCCGCGGGCGGCACCGGTAGCCGTCACCCGTTCGACTCGTTCATCTGCGCCAAGACTCCGGCAGGCCGCTGGCTGGCTCCGGAAGAACTTACCGGTCCGGCAGTGTTCCTGGCATCGGAAGCCTCTAATGCGGTAAACGGTCACATCCTCTATGTAGACGGAGGTATCTTGGCTTATATCGGAAAGCAACCCCAATAAAAAGCGGGGAATAAGATTATACCCTCTATCTCTATTTTGAGACAGAGGGTTGCTTTGTATATATAATAACCAATAAATTAAGATATGAAAAAGATTATTTTATTACTGTTTATTGCAATTATCGGCTTCTCTTGCAGTGGAGGTAAGAGTGTCAAAATTTCTGTAAAGAATGACTCGGCGATAGATCGGGAAAATGAAATAGCTGAAATTTCTATGAGTAGCGTGACTGAGATGCTCGGATTAT
>ENA-USTZ01000675-USTZ01000675.1-human-gut-metagenome-genome-assembly--contig:-NODE-675-length-15071-cov-39.582566_pt1 | contig 15071 bp, 16 predicted proteins | sample MGYA00250049_ERZ773375 | MGnify/ENA primary metagenome ERZ773375 (study PRJEB29103, sample SAMN06111956) | human gut metagenome | biome: human gut; feature: ankylosing spondylitis patient; material...
GAAAGTGGGCGTGATGGTGATGATTCCCATCGTGGCACTGGGCATTTACGAGTCGGCCACGCACGACAATCCTTGGCTCGACTATGTGTGGATGAACGTGCCTAACAAGGAATTGATTGAAGGCAAGATGTATTATGTGCCCCCATTCATGCGCTGGAGCGAGGAGGGCGGCTTGCGCTATGGTGCTGCGCGATGCTTTTCTACGTTCAATATTCACATTGCCATGAGTTGCGGCTGCGTATTCATGATGCTGCTCTATCTGTTTGCCTATAAATACAAGGAATATTTCAAGCTCAACATGAGAATGCTGTTCCTTGCCATAGGTCTGGCGGTTGTCGGAACCATGCTGGCAAATAGTAAGACTGGCATGCTTGGCTTGATGCTTTTCCCCTTGGCTGCCATTGATGCGAGAGAACTGTTTCGCATCCGCTATATTATCCTTTTCGGCGTTGTCATCGCGGTGGTTGCTATCTACATGCCCAATCAGTTCTTGTCGCTGCAGGCGCTTTTCGATGAAAAACTTGCAGCCGAGGGAGGTGGCAGCACGGTTGAACTTCGTGATCGCCAGTTTGAGGTAGGATTGCAGATGTTTGCTCAAAACCCCATCTTCGGCAACGGACTAGGGGCGCTCAGCGTGATGAGCAAACAAGGAAACTGGTCAGACATCCTCGGCTCCGAGAGTTCGTGGCTGAAGATTCTGCCCGAGCGCGGCATCCTGGGCGTATTCGCCTACCTTTATCTGTATATGGAGATGCTGCGCAAGTTGCGCCGGTTCTATCCTGACAAGTTTGTCATCCTCTTCCTCGCTGGCCTGGGAATGATGGAGACAGCCACTGGCTTCATGTCGTTTCCGCTCTATGGAATGCTTGTCGTGGTGTTCTATCGTTTCGGTCAGTTTAAACTACAATCACGCAAGGTAAAAACTCTTTCCGCATGATCCACGCCTATCTTATTCAATGTCACACCAATCCCCGGCAGCTGGCCGGACTGGTGAATGCGCTCGATGCAGAGAACGCATATTTCTATATCCACATCGACCGGCGGTCGCAAGCAATGCTCCGCAGCGGCGAGGTGGAACAGCTGAAACAACGTCCAAGGATAGATAGAAAGATTTCTAAACATACATTACAAACATAAGAATGATAGTTGCACTGATTACACTTTTCACGCCTATGCCCGAAAACGTGCGCGGCATATCGGCACTGGAATATTTTCTGATAAAACACCGCCCAAAGGATGTGGAGCTCACCATCTTCACCATCAATCTCAACAACATCGGTGATGCTGACATGCGCAGGATGGAGAAAGAGCTGCAGGCGGACATACGGCTGATAAAGCCCGGCAGATGGGCACGCCTCATTAACGGTTCGCGACTACTGTCGCAGCTGTTCCGCTATCTCTCGCCGCTCCGTCTGCTGTCGCTCTATGCACCCGACGCTAAGGCATTGCGTGAGGTGGATGAGCTGCACCCCGACCTTGTGTGGGAATATCCGGGCGAGATGTTCTCGGCGGTCAACATACTGAAGGATTACCGTCATATCTGTTCGGATGTGGATTGCATCGGTAACAGCCAACTGCGCAGCCTTCTGCTGCCGTCGAGCCACCGCAATGTGCTGAAAGCCTTTTCGATGGTTTATTTCGCCCATAAGTCGCTGAGCTATGAAATGTCGGTGAAGGAGCATACTGACGTGCTTCACCACTTTGTAGGCATCGACGACCTTCACCTCATGCACTCGTTTGCCCCGCAGAGAAAAGCATTCTTTGTGCGCCATCCGCACTACAAGACCGTGGCAAACCCCGCCATTGACTTTGGCGGAAAGAAAATACGCCTGCTGCTGGCTGGCAGCAACGATATGTATATGCAGGATGGGATTGAGGATTTGCTCTGCGGCATGTCGCTGCTTGATGAAGCCTACCGCAGCCGTTTCACGCTCACCTTTCTTGGCAAGAAATGGGAGAGCGTGAGTATGCGCTTCGAGGCGTTGGGCTATGAGTGCAACATCGTGACGTGGGTGGATGACTATGTAGAGAGCATTGCAGAATATGACGTGCAACTCTCGCCCATCAGTTACGGCTCGGGCACAAAGGGCAAGGTGCTCGATGCTCTTGCCAACGGACTGCTGGTGATAGGCACGCCGATAGCTCTGGAAAACATTGCCGTTAAGGATGGCGAGTCGTGCGTGGAATACCGCGACTGGTCGCAACTGCCTCACATCCTCCGCGGCCTTGCCGACAATCCGGCGGAATATGAATCCATTGCCCGTGCCGGCATAGATGCCGTGCGCAAGTATCACAGTCCGCAGCGCACCGGCGAGGAGTTCTGGACCATAGCTAGAGAGTTTCAGCAGACAGGCGAATACGTTCCTGCAAACAACGAATAATCAATAAGCATAAAAATGATAATAACAGAATTTATTAAAAGGTTTAAGACCAAGCGGCTGTATCGTCGGTTGGGAAGTATCGGCCGCAATGCGTTGGTTGAACTGCCGTGCGCAGTGTCGCGCCCGGCACGGGTGTTCATCGGTGATTTCTCGCAGATACTGGGGGGCTCTAACTTCATTATATATAAGGGTAAGTTTACGATGGGAAAGTATTGCATAGCGTCAAGCCGCCTTACCGTATCAACCGACAATCATACCCCTACAGTGGGCTTGCCTATGATGATGGCTTGCAGCTATCACGCCAACGACAGGAGTGCCGAAATATCAGTGGGCGATGACTGCTGGCTGGGTGCAAACGTTACTCTCATCAATGGTTGTAAAATCAATCGGGGGGGTAATTGGTGCTTGTAGTTTAGTAAACAACGAGCTGCCGCCCTATGCTGTGGCAGTAGGCACTCCGGCTCGCGTCATAGGAGTGCGCTTTAGCAAGGAACAGATAATGCGCCACGAACAGAAAATGTATCCGGCCGAAAAACGCATGACCTCGCAACAGCTCGACAGACTGTTTGTCACTACTTACAGCGATGTCAGAGTGATGACAAACGCCGAACTCACCGACGATGCATTGCAGAGAGTAAAGGCGGGGCTGGAGCGCGACGGCTTACAGATGCCCCGCTCTTCGTGGAGCGAATTATAAGACGAAAAATATAGAATCTATGAAAATAGTATCATTCAAATCAGGACTTGGCAATCAGGTGTTTTATTACCTGATGACCCAGTACCTAAAAGAGAAATGCCCCGGACACACCGTCTATGGCAACTATAACAGGAAATGGCTGACAGCCCACAACGGACTGGAGCTGCAGACTGCCTTCAAGGTGGATTTGCCCGCAAGTACGCGATGGAGCGATTTCATTACGCTGTGCTGCCGTGCCGTGCATCGCTTCATGCCGTCGGCACGCATCACCGACAGTAATTTCACTGAGCGCGGCATCTACTATGACGGCTGGTGGCAAGACAAGCGTTTCTTTCTCGACAACGTGGAAAAGCTGGAGTTTCAGGAACCGCTGCTCACCGAATCCAACCGTGAATATATCCGACTGATGGAAGCCACAAATTCTGTTGCCCTGCATGTGCGCCGTGGCGACTATCTGCTGCCGCAGTTTCGCGACACCTACGGCGGCATCTGCACGCTGGAATACTACAACGAGGCCATCGGTATAATAAAGCAGAAGATGAGCAACCCGCACTTCTTCGTTTTCTCAAACGACCTTGAGTGGGTGAAGGAGAATCTCGGCATCGAAAACGCTACCTATGTCAGCGGCAATTCTGGCATCGACAGCTGGATTGACATGTATCTCATGTCGCACTGCAAGGCGAACATCATTGCCAACAGCACCTTCTCATACTGGGGAGCACGTCTGAACAAAAATGCTAATGGGGGGAGTATTATCATATATCCCAAACGCTGGATAAACAATCATCCCGTACCCGACATCTTTCCCGATGGCTGGATAGGGCTGTAGGCAGTAGAGCGTTATCGCAAGTGTCGTTAATATCAAAAGTTGCATAGCCATGGCAAGATTTGATATTAACGACCTGACTGCCCGGCGCAGCATCGGCCGACGCGAGTTCCGCTGCCTCGTGCCGAAATTCAACATCTATCTGCTGGCAATAAAGCGCCAACTGATTGACTATGCCGACTGGCTGTTCGACTTCAAAGACCCGCAGCCAATCTATCGCCGTAAGGCCAAGCGGTTCTTCGACCGCCTGTTCGGAAGAAAGCCAAAGTTTACGCAAGACAGCTTTACCATGGGCGACAGATATGTATGTGGCGGATGGTGCCGATACCATTCGGTAGGAAATAACCAATCCTTTCAAAAATAAAATCCTGATTTAATGAGAGTATCAATACTGGTCCCCGTATATGGGGTAGAGAAATACATAGAGCGATGTGCCGTGAGCCTGCTGGAGCAGACCTATGGCGACATAGAGTATATCTTCGTGGACGACTGCTCGCCTGACGGCAGCATCGAGATTCTGCGCAGCGTGGTGGCACGCCACCCCGAGCGCAGCCCCATGGTGAGAATCATACGCCACGAGCGGAACCGCGGACTGTCGGCGGCTCGCATCACCGCCATCGAGGTCGCCACGGGCGAGTTTCTAATGCACGTGGACAGCGATGACTGGGTGGAGCGAAACGCCGTGGAGCTGTGCGTGGAGAAACAGAGGGAGACGGGGGCGGACTTCGTGTATTTCGATGGGATAATGCACCATGCGAAATACAGTCTGAAGATGTGCCGCCCTGACTTTATGAGTGCCCGTGATATGGCGCTGGCGATTGTTAAGCGCGACATCTCTGTGAATATATGGGGCGCACTGATACGCACCTCCCTTCAGCAGAAGCATAAGATTTACCCCGAGGAGGGCGTCAATATGGGCGAGGATTATCAGCAGACGCCGCGTGTGGTGTATTATGCCACCGCCGTTTGCCATCTGCCCAGAGAGTTGTATCACTATGAGTTTGCCAACGCCGACAGCTACTGCAACTCGGGGTTCTCTGAGTCGAAGTATCAGCAGTCGCTGCGGTCGTTTCAGATAATCTACGACTTCTGCCGCGACAAGGGCGACGACTTCTGCGAGGCTGCCGACATTGCGATGCTGAAGCGAGCCGGCGGCAACCTCATCGACATGGTGAAGCACGACATTCAGCGCAAGCATTACAAGGAGAACCTCGACATCGTGCGCCGGAGCGACCGCCGTCTGTGGCGCTACTGCTCGCCCGACGTGCGCATTGCCATGTACGTGCAGAATATGTATGTCGTGGCGGCATACGTCAAGATGCTCCGCCCGCTGAAGCACCTGCTGCTGAAGCTGCGCGAGGCATTCCGTTAATCAATAAACTTCTGAACAGAATATGAAACACTGTCTCATAATGACTGCATACAAGGATGCAGCGCAAATCAATAGAATTATCGGTATTACCCCTCCCGAATGGGGTATTTACATACATATCGACCGCAAGTCGGCACTGAAGGCTGAGGACATCGACAGCAGGGCGCGGGTCATGAAACGCTACACCATCCATTGGGGAGCGTATGCGCATCTGCAGGCCTTCCTCACGCTGATGGAAGAGGCGCGGCAGTCGGGCGCGGGTTACGACTACTACCATCTCGTGACCGGACAGGACTATTACGCCTCTCGCCCAGACCGCTTCGACGAACTGATAGAGCCGGGTAACTATATTTATATGGAGACGTATCCGTATCCGCACCCAACTAACTGGTGGGGCGACCACTACGAGTTGGTGCGCATCCGTTCGCTTGCCGAATACACCGACATCCGCCGTCCTTTCGGCAAAATGATGGAACTGGCATACGAATGGGTACAGCGCATCACGCGCACCATGCAGCCGGTGCCGCCATACCCGATGTACTGCGGCAGTGTGTATCTGTCGCTTCCCGCTGATGTGGTCGACTGGTGTCTGCACAGCGATATTGCCCGCGACATGCAGCAGCGGCTGAAGCATTGCAAGATTGGTGAGGAGCTGTATTTTCAGACTGTTATCATGAACTCGCCGTTCAAGGAGCGGGTGTCGACTCAAATCTACGATTCATCATCTGGAACGTGGCTCGCCCGCCCAAATTTCTGGTGGAGAGCGATGCCAGCGCCATCGCATCTTCTGCCACTCTGTTCTGCCGCAAGGTGGACACCGGCCGCAGTGGCTCTCTGCCAGATGCCATCGAGAAGGAGTGGAATCTCGCTAATGTGAAGGTTTAGAAGGTTATGGTTGGTTTTGATTTGAAGTTTAGAACGCAGCGTGCTCTCCTGCCTCACTTATAAAATAGATGCTTTGAACCATATGGTATCGTCGGAACGCATACCCATTTCCGGCAACCACCTTAATAAAAGTAAGCAGGTGTAACCACAAAATGTATTTTACTGAGCCCACTTTAAAAAAGGGGCATATTTTGAATCCAGCATGACCAGTGTGGTCATTCTGAGTGAAACATAGCAATCGGCTCCGCTGGTGAACATCTTTCGAGAAATAGCCATGAAAGAGCCGAAAGCTTCTCTGATAGGCCCGAATAGGGCAAATATCGAACTTTGAAATGTTGAAATCTGGAATATTACCATCCTTCTGAGGTTCATCCACATACATCTGCTATATGCATGCATACGATGTTTGAGCAAGCCCCTATATCGGGTCTTGCCATTACGTGTATGAAAACTGTATTGGAACATGGCAGCTTCTACGTTATTCCGTTTATGCTGTTCCTCCAAAGGAAGGCTTTCTATCTGCTTCCTTAGCTGATAGGCTTTAATGTCTTTGTTCCACCTGAACGGAAGTGATGATGTTAGGCTTGCCTTCCTCTACTGTCTCTGTGATGTTGGTCACATAGCCTTGCACCTTCTGGTCGTTCTTGGCACGATAGGTTGCATCAGGATCGTTAGAATTCTGAAGACTGTCTCGCAGATGCGGCGGTGAAACAGATAATAGGTATCTATTGATGGGGTTACATCTGTCAGAAGTTCCATGCCGAGAGCCTTCCTGGTAAGAAGGTCAAACTCGCACTTCTCAAACAGATCCTCATCACTGCAGCCGAATCCCTCCTTCAAGACTGACATTGCCACGAGTATGCGGATGGAGGCATTTGGGCGGCCGCTCTTCTTGCCTCCTGGGAACAAAGGCTTGAATATCTCCTCGTCGATCTTAGTTGTCACGAGACTATAGAAATGGTTATGCCATGCGTTGGGGTCAGAATACTTCTTTGAAGCACGACTTCCTAACTGCATTGAGGGAGCCGTGAATATATCTAACTGAGGATTCGGATCTGTCTTTTTAAACATTATCATTCTTTTAATTGATGGTGTAAAGATACGAAAAATATTCCAGATAACGGCATAAATCAGAGATTATTTTCGTGAAATATAAACATTTTAAACAGGCCTTACTTTTTAAAGTGGGCTCAGTTAATTAGAAAAAGAAATAATTCATGAGAGTTTTAATTGTCACCAATATGTATCCTCATGACGGAATGCCTTATTATGGCATTTTTGTCCGTGAACAAGAAGAAGCCATACGTCGTTGGCATCCTGATGTGGAATTTCTCATAGAGTACATTGACGGAGTTGCGGATAAGCTTGACTATCTTAAGTCGATTCCAAGAATTATCAAGCGGATTAAAAAGGAGAATATTGATTTAGTCCATATACATTATGGATTTTCAGGATTGTTCCTTCTTGCTATGCATCGATGTCCAGTGCCTGTATTGGTTACGCTACATGGTGGAGATATCCAATCAGAACAAGGAAAATATGTACAAGTATTCTTTACTCGTATGATTTTGAAACGTGCAAATGCTGCAATAATTCTAAATGAGCCAATGCGCAGTTTAGTAACACCTTTGGTAAAAGCTGTTTTTTCAATCCCTTGTTCTGTTAATACAGAAACTTTTCAGCCTTCCCATAATAGAACTGAAACAGATCATAAATTAATAGTTTTCCCAAGCGATCGTAATAGATGGGTTAAGGATTATCCTCTATTCGAGAAGGTGATTTCAGAACTTCGCAGTAAGTATGGACTGAAATGTGAAACGTCTGAAGTAAAAGGCATGAGCCGTGTTCAGGTTGCAGAACTATATCAGAAAGCTGATTTAATGTTAATGACATCCATTTCTGAAGGCTCACCTCAGGTTGTTAAAGAAGCTATGGCTTGCAACCTCCCAGTTGTGTCTACCCCTGTGGGAGATGTTGCTTATCTATTGGATGGCGTTCAAGATTCTTTTGTTGCGTCGTCTCGTTCACCGGAAGAATTAGCTCATCTATGCATGAAATCTTTTGAACGAACTGGATCAGGAGTAAAAGGACGTCAACGCATCACCCAATTAAATTTGGACGACAAGAATACAGCACAGCAAATCTATCAAATATATCAAGACTTGCTTCAAAAAAGTAAATGTAAACACATCAGTATTCAATAATAAGGGGTTACTAATGAAAAAAATATGCATGGTCTCTTCATGTGGAGGTCATTTTATGGAACTCATGCAACTATTACCGGTTGTAGAAGGTAAGGACTTTTATATCCTTACAGAAAAGAATGTAGCGTCCGAAGGGATGTTGAAAAAGTAAACCACCAATACAGCGTAAGGTGGGTTGAATGAAAAGTATTATCTTTGCAACCGTTTTAAAATTCGCATAAAATGGAAAGCAAAGAATATTTTGAAAAGGTGATGCAGGACTACAACCAGAACCGAAAGGGGCGTAGCCTGCGCAAGTATTGCAAAGATGAAGCAGTCGATTATGATTGGCTCATCCAGTACAAGAAGAACTATCCTTTACAGGAGAAACAGCAGGAACCATCGCAAGATGCTTTTATTCCTATTACAATAAAGGATGATGCTCCAAAGCCAACAACCTGGCAAGTGGAGACCTTAGGTTGTAGGAAAGTTGCAAATTGAACAAAGTGAACTTTGGTGAGTACATTGAGGATATCCTTACTCGCATTCTTTGTGGCGAGGAGGTTGATGCCTCGTTCCTGCCATGTGACTATGTTCGCTATTTTGAAGATGGTACGGATGCTGAGGTAACGAAGACATCCCAAGCCGTCGCTTGATTGTTAAATTTTAGAAAATCAAAACTTTATTCAAAAATACTGGTACGGCAAACCCGCTGATAAATAGTGGGGACGCTGTATTGGTGGTTTACTATGCGTGGAGGTGTTGGATGCTTACAAATTACATCAAAAAGAAAATATAAATGTACAATGACATTCAAATCATAATTATGGCTGGTGGCGTTGGAAGCCGCTTTTGGCCAATGTCAACGCCCGATTACCCAAAACAGTTCATTGATGTGATGGGAGTCGGCCGTTCCCTCATACAACTGACGGTAGATAGATTGAAGCCAATCTGTCCTGTCGAAAATATGTGGGTGGTGACAAATGAGAAATATATCAGCATTGTCAGGGAGCAAATCCCAGACATGCCAGTAGATAACATATTAGCAGAGCCTGAGGCTCGCAATACCGCTCCATGTATTGCTTATGCTTGCTGGAAGATCCAGAAGCAGCATCCTGATGCCAACATCGTGGTGACACCATCCGATGCCCTCGTCATCAATACCTCGGAGTATCAGCGAGTGCTCAGCAAGGCATTAAGTTATGCTTCCGATAAGAACGCCATCGTTACTATCGGTATTAAGCCAAGCCGTCCAGAAACTGGTTATGGCTATATCGCTGCAGCAGAGCCAACATCCGTAGATGAAATCTACAAGGTTGAGGCTTTCAAGGAAAAGCCAAACCTGGAAACTGCCGAGCAATACCTTGCTGCTGGCAATTACTATTGGAATGCCGGAATCTTCGTATGGAACATTGATACCATCAGCAAGGCTATCCGTACCTTCCAGCCAAATCTTGCTTGCATCATGGATGAGATGGCTTCTTCTTTCTATACCGAACAGGAGAAAGAGGTAGTAGGCAAGCTTTTCCCAACCTGTGAGAAGATAAGCATCGACTATGCTGTGATGGAGAAGTCTAAGGAAATCTATACTTTGCCTGCTGAGTTCGGCTGGAGTGATTTGGGCAGCTGGGGTAGCCTCCGTACCTTGCTTCCACAAGACGAGGATGGCAATGCTAAGGTAGGCAAAGACATCCGCTTGTATGAATGCAAGAACTGCGTGGTTCATGCAGCAGATGAAAGCAAGGTGGTAGTTCAAGGCTTGGATGGCTATATCGTTGCCGAGAAGCACGGTCAGCTTCTTGTCTGCTCATTAAAAGAGGAACAGAGAATCAAGGAGTTTGGAAAGTAATTGGAGGTAGAACTGAATATAGTTAACGTATAGACCTCTCAAACATTACTTGACAGTGAGTTCTTGGAAAGTTTAATGGAGAATATTATATTATAGATAAAAATGGGTGGTGGTCATAGCGATAGGGAAAACACCTCTTCCCATGCCGAACAGAGAAGTGAAGAATATCTGCGCCGATGGTACTGCATAATATGTGTGGGAGAGTAGGTCGTCGCCAAGTAGAAGATAATTAAAATAATAATTAAAATTTCTTTTAAAATGATGAATAAAATTATTTTTTAGTTCAGCCTCTTACGTTGGAAGAAGAGGCTGGCACATTTCTTTAAGCATATTCTGATTCTTATAACGTTTATAAGTGTAGGATTGGCAACTTATGAAGTATGTTCTTCTTTTAATGCTGTAAAGCATTAGCAAACTGAACTGTTTTTAGAAGAGGTCTTTTTTGACTTAGATACATTAAGGGAATATGAAGAGCAAATAAAGAAAGTGATTTAATCTTGTCTTCCAGTGGGTTATGGAGGGAGCCCATCCCAATTCCCTCCATTTTATGATGTATTAATATGAAAGTAGCACTTATTCAATTATCAGATATCCATTTTTCTAGCAAAAGGGATTTGATATGCTCTAGGCATGAGGCATTCTGTCGGTCATGCAAATATCTTATTAATGAATGTTCTAAAGTTATTTTTGTTATAAGCGGTGATATTGCTAATTATGGTACTGAAGAGCAATATAATATAGCTTATCAGTGGTTGAAGGAGTGTGAGAATTTTTGGAAGAAAGAATCTAGAATTCTACAGTCCTTTGATTATGTAGTTGTGCCTGGAAATCACGATTGTATGCTTTCTGATAGCAATCCTATTAGAGATTTGGTAATTAAGGAGATTCTCAAAAAAGATATAACTTCTGAGGACAAATATGTAGATCAGAGTCTGGATGTTCAAAGGCCATTTTGGGACTTTTACAAGAGACTTACTGGTTCTGAGATTTCTCCTGCAGTTTCGTGGCAAGTAAACATAAGAATAAAGCTGGATTTAAATCTCTGTTTTCATTGCTACAATACGGCATTGCTTTCTCAGTTACATGAAGAACCGGGTAAATTGATGATACCAGAAAACTATTTCTTGGATGCTAAAGATACAGTAAATCAAGTTATAGTTTCTGTATTCCATCATAATACAGGCTGGCTTACTGCCGCAACAAACAACAATAACAAGAAAATGTTTGAAGAGCATTTGTACAAGACTTCCTGTATTGTGATGTGCGGACATGAACATCACCAAAAGAATATCGTTGTATCTGATTTGGAGAATTTTAAAGAATTGATATATCTAGAAAGTCCTGCATTGCAAGAAGGAAAGAAATCTGAGTATGACTTGCTTTTACTTGATACGGATACAGAAACTCTGACAAATCATCATTTTTACTTTAATGATGATAGTTACGAAGAATCTGTGTCAAATCCAAAGGTTTTGCCAAATAGACAGATTGGAATAGGATTAAAGCCTGAATGGGTAAAATCATTATCTCAAATTTCAATACCTCTAAAACATGCAAGAAAGAATGATTTGACACTACAAGACATTTTTATATACCCGGATTTGGAGCCATTAGATGGTTTTGAGAATCGTTATGAGCAGTATATGGATAGTGAGCAAATTATATCTAATACAGATTCTACTAAGGTGCTGATTTTGGAGGGTGACAACCAGTCTGGTAAAACGTCTCTTTTAAATATGCTTTACCTTAGTTATTATAGAAAAGGTATATATCCGATTTTGTTGCAAGGAAAGGACTTGAAACGTCCTGACTTAACTACCTATGTAAAGAAAGAATATAAGAGACAGTATTTATCTTATGATTATTCCTTTGAAAAATATTTCCAACTTGATAAAGATAAAAGAGTATTACTGATAGACAATTTTGATGGTTCGGAATTAAATAATGCAGGTAAGTCTGCTTTGTTGGACAATGCATTAAACAACTTTGATAAAGTCATAGCAATAAATGGTCAGCAGCTTAATATTAAAAGTATGTTGATTCATACTTCCAATGAGAAAGATATTAAGCGCTATCGCATTGTTTCTTTGGGTTATAAGAAAAGGAATATGCTTATAGATAAATGGGTGAGATTGGGCTTGGATGAGTATACCCTAGATCAAAAAGCCATATTCGACCAGGTAAAGCTGACTTTTGAACAACTAAATGGGCTTTTGGGGCAGCAACTGATTCCATCTTATCCTGTTTTTATTCTGTCGTTGTTACAAGGTTTAAATGCTTCTATTGATTTTGATGTGTCAAAAACATCTTATGGCTTTTGTTACAGCTCGTTGATAATGGCTTCTTTGATAAAGACGGGAACTGAGAGAAATAAGGTTAGTGGCGTATTAAAATATCTTGCTGATTTTGCTTTCTTCTTTTATAAATCTACGCCAAATGCAAAATGCTTTTCCAAGAAGGATTTCTTTGATTTTTGGACACAATATGATAAAGAGTATAATCCTCCCTTCACAGCAACTGAATTGTTACGTAGACTGTTGGAGGCTGATTTGTTACGAAAGTTAGATAGCGAAAGTTTTACTTTTTCTTATAAATATATATTTTATTTTTTGGTGGCTCAAAAAATCTCGGAACTTGTAAATTCTGGGGAAGATGATGGAATTGTAAAACGATTATGTGAAAACCTACATAAGGAAAGAGAGGCAAATATTCTCATATTCTTGGTTTATCATAATGGTGTTGATAAGCAGATGGATGAATTGAAGTTTGCTAGTTGGTTACCATTTGAGGATTATACACCTATAACTTTAAATAAAGAAGATCCTTTATTCATAGATCTGAATAGTATCGTGGATAATATAAAGGCTAAGGTATTGCGCAATGATGTTGATCCTTTGGAAGAACGCCAAAAACAATTAGAATCCAAGGACAAAATTGCCAGAAGCGACAGCAAGCCTAGCTTGCCTTCTGAAACGGACTTTGAACAAAACAAGGATTTAAGAGACATCAATAATACATTTAAGATAATTAAGATATTGGGGCAGATCGTTAAAAATCAGAAGGAGACAATGAAAAAGGACGATTTGAATCAATTAATTGAAGTTTCATATAATGTATGTTTCCGTTCGATTGCTTTTTTCAACAAGATGGTGGATGATTGCAAGGGAGATATTGTATCCTATTTTACAGAACAAAATAAGGAAAAAGAAAAACAGGATTCTAAAGAGATTAAAGATAGAGTTTGGAAATTCTTACATATGATGCTGTATCGTCAATGCTTGATTGCGTTTGGAAGTTTGTCGCATGCTATAGGTACGAATGATATGGAAGGTATATATGACGATATTGCTGATAAGATAGGTTCTCCGGCTGCTAAAATCATAACTTTTACCATAAAGACGATTTATGGTAAAATGAGATTGGCAGATTTGCAGGATATTGTAAATGAATATAAGGATAATCCTGTTGTTCTTGAAATTATAAAGGCACGTGTTATCAGTTATGTGTATAATAATTATGTTGATTTTAGTACAAGACAAAAAATCGGTCAGCTTTGTAAATTGAGGTTGGTTGATAATACGGGTATAAATCAGAAAAAGTTATACAATAGAGACTAGTTTATATGGAAACAGTAAAAGTATTAAATATAGATATTCAGAACATTACTCGTTTGGAACTCTTGGAGAATCTGAAGGAGGGCGTTCTTGTGACTCCTAATCTTGACCATCTGATTAAGCTTCAGAAGGATAAGGAGTTTTATGACGTGTATCAGAAGTCGGAATGGGTGGTGTGCGATAGCAAGATACTCTACCTGTTTGGCAAGTTGCTCAAAACACAAATCAAGGAAGCGATTCCGGGTTCCAGCTTCTTCACCTCTTATTATATGTATCATAAAGATGATGCAGACTGCAAGATTTTCCTACTTGGTGCTAAGGAGGGTATTGCTGCCAAGGCAATGGAACGTATCAATGAGAAGGTAGGGCGCCAGATGGTGGTTGGTGCTCATTCTCCTTCCTTTGGTTTCGAGAAGCATGAGGATGAATGTGAGGAGTTGGTTCGCATCGTGAACGAGAGTGGTGCAAATGTACTGCTCGTTGGTGTGGGTGCGCCTAAGCAGGAGAAGTGGATTATGAAGTATCGTGATAAGATGCCTGGAGTAAAGGTGTTTATGGCTCTGGGTGCTACTATCGATTTCGAGGCAGGTACACTGAAACGTGCGCCTAAGATTTGGCAGAAGATTGGCATGGAGTGGCTGTATCGCTGTATGAAGGAGCCGAAGCGTCTCTTCAAGCGTTACTTCGTGGATGATATGCAGTTCTTCTATTATTTTGGTAAGCAGCTCTTGGGAATATACAAGGATCCGTTCCGAAAAAAGTAGTGCTACTTTTTTCGGAAGAACTTACATAGCAAGGCTATCGGAAGGAGGATGAAGAAACAGGGGGACAGGTTCCTGTTTCAGATAAAATGGAATACGTAATATCGAGTTTATGGCAAGGCAATCCAGACAACCTTCAGGAACGGGGGTAAGCGTCCAAAAACGTATTTGGTGATTTGATAAAGAAGATGTAACTTTGTCGCCATTAATTTTAAACATAAATAAAATGTACAGCGACAAAGACTTTCAGACATTCTGGTTCCGCTACAAGACGGAAGGGGAGCCACATGGAATTTCAATTAATTCCTTTTGTATTAACCAAGGTGTTTTGGACGCTTACCGGCTTTCTAGAGATGGAAGTCGATTTCCTTCAGCCATTCCTTGACATCGAAGCAAGGACAGCTCTTGCGAACCCAGGAAGGTCGCGATGACCTAGGATCTCGGCATCGGGATAGTCGAGGACGAGACTGTAGAGGAGGTCTTCCAGAGATGCTTTCTGGGCT
>ENA-USTZ01000679-USTZ01000679.1-human-gut-metagenome-genome-assembly--contig:-NODE-679-length-15031-cov-6.200816_pt1 | contig 15031 bp, 15 predicted proteins | sample MGYA00250049_ERZ773375 | MGnify/ENA primary metagenome ERZ773375 (study PRJEB29103, sample SAMN06111956) | human gut metagenome | biome: human gut; feature: ankylosing spondylitis patient; material...
ATGATGATCGTCGCGGCGTTGGTCTCCCGGTTCACCTGCAACTCCACTCGATCGCCGAAGTTTTGATACATCATTCCTCGCACGTGGTCGTGTCGCGTTTCCACATTCGGGCAATAGCCTTTCGGGGCGTGTTCCCCGGTATAAATCAAACCGCCACGTTCCAGCGCAGCGGCGCGGAGGGCTTTTGCTCGATCGCTATTGCGTTCGTAATTGAGGGCGCGGCGTAAAACATTGCGTCCGACTTTGAAAGTTTCCCGCATTTCCCGCAGAACCGAAGCGGGTAAAAGGATTTGCCTTGTCATAATTGCCTATTATTTGTTATTTTGAGTATCTTTGTTTCGTGGTTACATTGAAACCACACCGCAAATATACAAAGTAGTTTGTAATTATACAAAGAAAAAGGTAATTATTTTTATGCCCAGTACGAATAATAGTGTATCTGAACGTTTTGACGCCCTCGTCAAAGCATTAGGGCACAACATATCATCTTTCGCTCGTGCATTAGGTTACGAGCGCAGCGATAAGTTATACAACATACAAAAGGGAAAATATTATCCGAGTTTTGAAATTCTCGACGACATTACAAAGAACTTTGTATCTGTCAATGCGGATTGGTTAATTACAGGTCGAGGCGACATGTTTTTGACCTCAAATCAAAACATGGAGAGTGGAGACGTCGAAAAAAAATCAATCGAGGAGCATCTATTGGAACTAATAAAGGAAAAAGATGCCAAGATCGAAGAGCAAGCAAAACAAATTGGACGGCTGGAAGCGGAGAACGAAATTCTAAAAGCAGAGAATAATATATTAAAAAAGGACGCTCGTTCAACGGATGCCGGGGATGCCACCTCTGTCGCTGCCGTCGGGTAGGAATATATTTTGTCGAGCCAAAATATTAGCAATGCACTGTAATATAGCTATATACACAAAATAAAACCCCTATTCAAATGTGCATTTTGGGGGTGTTTATCTTTGAAAATAGCCTCTTTTTGCATTATGATTTATTCGTTTGTGGGTTGATATGTATTTGTTTTGTCCCCTATATTGTCCCTCTGTGCGTCCCTCCGTTCCGCATTTTTGATATTTTGAGCAAAAATTCAAATGTACATTTTCGGGTGAATCCGTCTTTTTTCAAATCTCTATTAAACGGTGTTTAATCTCTTGATCCGACGACACACCGTTCCTGCCTCATATACCGCAAATCCTCCGTATATCGGTACTACGAGCCGTTAGGCACAAAAAAAGGGCGTAAATCGCCCCGTTTTGCCTGTAAATACAAGCGCAATTCAAATCGAGTTCAACCAACCGCCGCCGGAATTAACACGAAATTCAAGCAAATGCACATTTGAATTTCGCGCCGAAATTTTGTCGTTCTCTCGTAAGTTGTTGTATTATTGCCGCTTGTCCCTCTTTTCTCCCTGCTCTATTGTGTACATCTCAATTTCATGCCCGTATATCAGGTCGAACTGCGTTCTGCGTATCAACGAGCGTGCTATCGGCTCATTCATGGCCGTCACGGCATCATAACCCGCCTGGGCGAGCCAGTCTTTCTGCATCTGTGACAGACCTACATTGTCTTCAACTATCAGTATCTTCCGTTTCATTCGTCATTCTTTTTATCTCGGCTTCCGCCACTTTAATAAGTATGGCGGCGTAATCCATAATCTGTCGGGTATGTTCATTCAATATCTTATCGTTTATAGTCTCGTTTTTCAGTAAAGCGCGATAAGCCGACAAGGCTTCTTCCATTTGCAGCAATTCCCACATCGGTTGCATCCGGTGGGTGATTTCACGCAATTTCTGCCTGTCACCGTTTTTCATTGCCGTACCGAGTTCCTCCCGGTCTTTTTCCGACTGGGATATAAAGGAAAGAAGCGTTTTCGACTTGTCGCTGACTTCAGAGAGTATCAGACTGAAATCGACGCTATGGGTCTCTTCCTGTCGGTTTCTTCTTATCGTTGAAAGCAGGCTGAGCAACTCGGAGGAAGAGAAAGGCTTGTAGATATAGTCTGTAAATCCGGCATGGAGAAATGCCTCCTTGTCACTGTCACCGCGTGCTGTCATGGCCACAACGGGTATGGTACGGGAGTTCCCGATATTTGAGTTTCGCAACAGAGTCAGCAGATCGAAGCCGTTGGTTCCCGGCATTTGAATGTCTGACAGCAGCAAATCATAATCCTTGCCCCGCATTGCCTTTACGACCTCTTTGGAAGTGGCACAGGTTGTACAGTTCATTCCGTTCCGCTCCATCATCTCCTTTATCACATCCAGCAACATGGTGTCATCATCGATGACAAGTACATTTTGGGGCAGGTGTACCGGGTGCGGGATTATCCGGTTCTCGCCCTCTATCGGTTCATCCGTTAGCTTCATGGGAAGCGTCACGCGGAAAGTGCTGCCTTGGTCTATACTGCTTGTCACATTGATGGTCCCGCCAAGCAGGTTGACAAGTCCTTTCGTGATTGGCAGACCCAATCCGAATCCCTGGGCGTTGGCCACTGAACTCAAACGTTCGAACGGACGGAAGATACGGGAGAGCGTCTCCTCACTCATGCCGATACCGGTATCTTTTACCTCCAACAGCAGCACTCCTTCGCTATAACTCGCATTCAAACTTATTGTACCGGTTTCTGTGAATTTGACGGCATTGCTGAGCAGGTTGTCTATGATCTGCTCGATGCGGTCCACATCGCCGTAAAGTTTGACATCGGTATCCTTGAAATCGTGACAGAACAGGATTCCCTTGTTATTGACCACGTGGGAGAATCCGAAAACGGTACGTTCCAACAGGTCTTTAAGGCTGAAAGGCACATCGTTGCGGGTTTCTTTGGCCTCGTTCAGACGGTACACGTCCAACAGGTTGTTGAGCAGGTGTACCACGTGTTTACACACAATCCTGATGTTGTTCATGTGATTGTTCCTGCGTTTCTTTTCACGGGTATCCATAGCCAACTCGGCACTACCGCTGATGATGTTCAGCGGGGCGCGGATGTCATGGGAAATGGTCAGGATTATGTTCTTGCGCATTTCCAGCAACGCATTGTTCTGTTCTATCGTTTCTTCCAGGCGTTTCCTGTTCCTTGCCTTAATCTTGATATCCCGTTGTATGATAAGATACAAAACAAACAACAGGATTATGGAGAAGATTATCAGGCCGGTTATTACAAGGGTGGAATGCTCGTATGAATCCTTCAAACGGACTTCTTTGTTCCGGAGGGCGGATAATGCCTGCTCATCCAGGCTTGTGATTAACGTGCGCAACTTACCGTTGAGTTCACGGTTATGCAACCGCAGACTGTCCGTATAAGTCTCGATGTTTCTTCTGCGTTCTTCCTGCAAGGAAATAAGCTCGTTGCCCCGTGCTCTCACTTTGGTATTAGCGGATGGCAATTGTACGGTTTCCTTGCCTCCGAATAATCCGGCTATCCCTTTTTTCTTGCGGGTGACAGTACGGGAGGTATTTGCTTGTGATGTGACAAGTGAATATTGGCCGGCCAGCAGGCTGTCGATTTGTTTTTGTTGCCGGAAAATTTCTTTCATCCGCAACAGATGTTCCTCCTTGTTGAGCAGCTGGGAACGGAGGGAATCCACTTGTTCCGGACGTACAAATTCCTTGCATTGTTCACGTAAAATTTGCAGCAGGGAATCCGCTTTCAGACGACGTGTACGGTATAACTCACAATCTTTACCGGTCCACGTCATGACGGATTCCCCGAAAGTAGCAAGCACGGTGATATGGCGATGGGTGGTGCTGATATTGCTTTGTGTCTGGAATATGGTTATTGACTCCTGCTCTATCTCCGACACACGTTTACGCTCGTGTAAAACGATGGCGACCATACAACCTATGACCGCCATTAAGAGAAAATAGCCAATAAATATCTTATGTTGTAATAACAACCTCATTAGTTTCAAATACTTTGTTTATATAAAATCCACTTATGTCGTTTAATTTTTAACAGCCGCTTATTACATTCATTAATTGTAGTTTATGCTCCACCTCCCAGCGCATGATAAAGTTTAATAATACTCTGTATGCGTTCAAAATAGGCTTGTGACTGCAATGTTTCTGCTTCAAGCAGTGATTGCTGGGCAGTAAGCACTTCCAAATAGGTTGCGCCGGAATGACACATCAGCAGTTCTGTCTTCTGTACAGCGTCGTTCAAAACAGAAACGCGCCTTTCACCAATTTCAATTTGAGATTTTGCCGTCTGCCATACGGTCAAAGCATCGTTCACTTCTTTTCCCGCATTCAGCAATGCTTGCCGGAACAACAGTTTGGCTTCTTCCTGACGGCTTTTGGCTATATTCAAGTTGGCTATATTCACGCCTCGGTTGAATAACGGCTGTGTAAGGGAACCGATGACGTTGAGCAACCATTGTCCGGGATTAGTGATTACTCCGCCTCCATTGTTAGTCCAACCAAGTGTCCCCGAAAGAGTGATATTAGGATAGAAAGCGGCACGGGCTACATTGGTGGCGTAAAATGCTTGTGCCAGTTCCATTTCAGCCTGACGTACATCAGGACGGTCAGAAAGCAACTGCAAAGGAACTCCGATAGAGATTGTATCGGGAAAAGACGCCTCTGTCAAATTATTCCGTTCAATCGAGTGTGACGGCATGGCAAGTATCGCAGACAAGGCGTTCTCTGTTTCAGAGATACTCTTGCGTATGGCCAGTTGCGATGATTCGAGTTGCATCACGTTTGCCTTTGCCTGTAATACGCCGGCTTCATTCGCCTTGCCCACCTTTTTCAACGCTTCAAGCGTGCGTACTGTAGCCCGCCAGTTTTCCAAAGTCCGATTGTTTATCGCCATCTGCGTATCAAGCATGGAAAGTGTATAGTAACTGTCAGCTATAGTAGCGACAAGTTGTGTCTGTACGGCTTGCTGATAGTCACGGCTTCCTTGCAGTGCGGCGACCGCACCACGCTTTGCAGCCGTGAGCCTGCCGAATATATCAAGTTCCCAACTTGCAGACGCACCAACATTATATGTCTTTGCCGTCGTCCCGTCATACTGGCTGCTACCACCTTCGGCATTAATCCCAAGTGAAGGGAGATATGAAAGCTTAGCCGTAATCAAAGCTGCCTCGGCTGCTTCAACCCTCAAACGTGCCACATTGAGATCAGTGTTCTGCTTAATTCCTGTTTCAATCAGAGACTGAAGTTTCCGGTCAGTAAACATTTCCCGCCATGACATAGATGCAATTGTTACTGTATCAATACCTGCCGGTAAGGTCCGATATAGATTCTCTGTCGGGATTTCAGCCCGATGATATCGGCTATATGTGCTACAGCCGGTAAGCATCAAAGCGGATATTATATATATTGCTATCTTCTTCATTTAATTATGTTTAACACGTTCTTGAATATATTGGAATGCGATGAACAATGACGGTACGAGGAACAGCAATGCCAACGTACCTATAATCATGCCTCCGATTACGCCTGTGGCAAGCGAGCGGCTGCCGTTGGCACCCACGCCATGAGCCATCATCAGCGGAACAAGGCCGAACACCATAGACAGTACGGTCATCAGGATGGGGCGCAGACGAACCTTCGCCGCACTGTATGCCGCCTGTGCCAAGGTCATGCCCTCCGCCCTCCGCTTGCCGGCATATTCGGTCAGCAGGATGGCGGTCTTGGCAAGCAGTCCGATAATCATGATCAGTCCGGTCTGCATGTAGATGTTGTTCTCCAGACCGAACAACCATGCGAACAGGAAGCTGCCCATCAGTCCGCAGGGTACGGATAGCAGCACGGCAAAGGGAATGAATACGCTCTCGTAGAGGGCACACAGTATCAGATATATCAAGACCATACAGAGCAAGAATATCATCGTGGCATTGTTGGTGGTCTTGCTTTCCTCGCGCGACAGTCCTCCGTACTCGTAGCTGCAAGTGGCAGGTAGCACCTCTTGGGCAGTCTCGCCGATGGCCTTGATGGCCTGACCGGAACTGTAACCCGGAGCCGGAGAGCCGTTGATGGCGATGGCATTGAAAAGGTTGAAGCGCGTAAGGTCGGAAGGACCGTTGGTCTTGGTCAGGCGCACGAACTGGCTCAACGGAGCCATGCTGCCGTCGGAAGTGCGCACGTACATTAGGTTGAGCGACTCCGTATTGATGCGGTACTCCGCCGGCGCCTGCATGGTAACATGATAGAGCTTGGAGAAACGGTTAAAGTCCGATACATACGACCCGGTATAATAGCCGGAAAGCGTGGACAGCACATCGGACGGAGACACGCCCGACTGCTCGCATTTCGCAGCATCGATGTCCACCCAATACTGGGGATAGTCGGTGGCAAAAGAGGAATAGACCTCACCGATTTCGGGACGGCGGGACAAGGCTTCGACAAACTTGTCGGCCTCTTTCTTGAAGGCGGCGGCGTCGCCTCCCGTCTTGTCCTGCAAGTAAAGCTCGAAACCGTTGCCCATGCCGTAGCCCGCAACCATCGGCGGCGACATGGCGAATACCGTGGCATCGGGAACGTCGGAGGAGGCGGCATAAATCTTTCCTATCACGTCGTCCACCGACTGTCCTTCGCCCTTGCGTTGGCCCCAATCGCTGAGGGTCATGAAATACATGGCTTGCGACGGGCCGGAACCGTTGAACGAGAAGCCTGCCACCGCTCCGCTGTATTCGATCTCGCCGATGCTGTCAAGACGGCTGTTGAGCTGCTTCATCACCTCGTTTGTCTGCGCCATGGAGGAGCCGGGCTTCGTGTTCATGCTCACCATTACCGTGCCGGTGTCCTCCTGCGGGATAAGCCCTGTCTTTGTGATATTGACCAGCAAGACCAGCAAACCGAATGAGGTAATAATAGTTCCCCACAACAGCCATCGGCGGCGGATGATGTATAATACTCCACGCACATAACGGTGGCTCAAACGGTCGAAGATAGCATTGAAAGCCTCGCGGAAGCGTGCCGCGAAATTGTTCTTCGTGTTTCCGTACTCGTCGGTATAAGGTTTCAGGAACAAGGCGCACAATGCCGGAGAAAGGGTGAAGGCATTGACAGCCGAAATACCCACGGCAACTGCCATCGTGATGCCGAACTGGGCATAGAACGCCCCGGATGTGCCGCCCATCATGGCCACCGGGATAAACACCGCCATAAAGATAATGGTAGAGGTGAGAATGGCGGACGAGACGCCTTTCATGGCATCGTCGGCGGCAAGCACCGGCGACCGGTAGCCCTCGTCGAATTTCGCCTGCACGGCCTCCACCACCACGATGGCGTCATCAACCACTGTTCCTATGGCAAGTACAAGGGCGAAAAGCGTAAGCAGGTTGATGGAAAAGCCAATCATGGACATGACGGCGAATGTGCCGATAATTGAAACAAATATGGATATGGAGGGGATAAGGGTCGATTTTATATCCTGTAAAAAAACATAGACGACAATCACCACCAGCAGTATTGCCTCCAATAGTGTGCGGAGAACCGATTTTATGGAAGCATACAGGAATTTGTTGGTATCGGTAAGAACCACGAACTCCGCCCCTTGCGGCAGATCGCGCTTCAAGTCGTCGAGCACCTCGTGAATCTCATTGATGGTGCTCGAAGCGTTGGAGCCCGCTTTCTGGTTGATGAGCATGGTCGCCGCCGGACGACCGTTCACCTCGGTGGAATAGTTGTAGTATTCATCGCCCAGTTCCACGTCGGCGACATCCTTCAGTCGCAGCACGTCGCCGCCGGGCAGGGACTTGATGACCAGCTCGCCGAACTCTTCCGCCGTGGAAAGGCGGCCGCGATACTTCATCGTGTATTCATTGGCTGTAGGATGGTTAGCGCCGAACGAGCCGGTTGCCGCCTCGATGTTCTGTTTTGCAAGGACTGAAGATATATCATCGGGTATCAGCCCGTACTGCGCCATCTTGTCGGGGCGCAGCCAGAGACGCATGCTGTAGTTGGAACCGAACAGCTGTGCCTTTCCCACGCCGCCGATGCGTTTCAGCCGCGGCTCTACGTTGATTTTCACGTAATTGTTGAGAAACGTCTGGTCGAAACGGCCGTCGGGCGAGTAAAGCGCAAAGGTCATGAGTTCGGCATTCTGCTGTTTCTCCGTCATGACACCGCTTTTGGTGGCCTCCGCAGGCAACTGGCTCAACGCACCGTTCACGCGGTTCTGCACGTTTACCGCCGCCATGTCGGCGTTGGCGCCCTGCTTGAAATAAATGTTGATGGAAGCGTCGCCCGTGTTGGATGCGGTCGAAGTCATATAGATCATGTCTTCCACGCCGTTGATGGCTTCCTCAAGCGGAACGATTACCGCTTTCTGCACCGTCTCGGCATTTGCGCCGGGATATGTGCAAAATACGTTGACGGTCGGAGGTGCGATGTCGGGATATTGTTCCACAGGAAGGGCTTTCATGGCGATAACGCCCATCAGGACGATCACCACGGAGATAACGCCCGAAAATACGGGACGGTCTATGAAGAAGCGCAGGTTCATGGGGTTACGGTTTTAGGTGTGACAATCATTCCTTCCTTTATCTGCCCCACACCTTCGGTTATGATGGTGTCGCCGACGGACAGGCCCTGCTTTACGACGAAGCGGTTGCCGTCGTTCAGGCGGTCCACGGTCAGGTAGGCGGCTTCTGCCTTCCCGTTTTTAAGGCGGTAGGCGATAATCTTGTCCTGCAACTCGACGGTGGCGGTCATGGGAATCAGAATGGCATCCTCATTCAGTCCTTGCAGGATGACGTTGCCGATGGTTCCGCTCAACAGATGCCTGTTGATGTTGGGAAACAGTGCCTTTATCTGTACGGCACCGGTCGTGGGATTGACTATTCCGCTGATGGTCTCTATTTTCCCTTGTTTCCCATAGACGGAACCATTGTTAAGTTGGAGGCTAATCGGAGGCATTTCACATATAATTCTGTCAATAGACCCATATCGGGCCTCGAACTGCCTAAGTTTGTTTTCCGAAATGGAGAAATAGGCATACATCTCCGAATTGTCCGACACCACTGTAAATGGTTGTTCGATGGTCGGACCGACGAGTGCGCCGATGCGGTAAGGGAGAGTGCCTATAACCCCGTTGCTCGGGCTCTTGATTTCGGTGTATGACAGTTCGTTTCGGGCATTTGCTTCCTGAGCTTTTGCTTGTTCCAGCTCTGCCTGTGACACTACTAATTGATTTTGGGTAACTGACAGTTCGTAATCGGATATGACTTTTTCATCGAACAGCGACTGTTTGCCGTTCAGTTCAATACGCGCTGTTTCCACTTTTGCCTGTGCCGCGCTGACATTGGCGATTGCGATGCGCAGCGCAGCCTGATAGGGCACCTGGTCTATGACAGCCAGCACTTGCCCTGTTTTTACTTGCTCTCCCTCCTTCACGCACAGGCGGATGATACGACCCGATACCTGAGGTATGATGTCCACATCCTGCCGTCCGCGAATCGAAACGGAGTAGGTCTCTTCAAATTCAATGGGTTGGGAAGAAACCACCATGACGGGCAATGCCTGTCCCGTTTCCTCTCCTTGCTGTTCCTGTTTGCAGGCTGTCAATGAAGCAGCCAGCAGGGTTGTTGCCGTGATGCCGGCAATCCATGTTCGTCTATTCATCATCTTTGTCTGTTACTTTTCCATTCTTTATTTAGTATCGCATAGATGCAGGTGTCCTCATAGCGTGGTGTGCCGTCGGGATGACATACAAACGAAATAAATTCCTTCATACATCCTTCATGTCTCATTCCGAGACGTTCACACAATCTTTTTGACCGCTGATTATCGTCTTCTACAAATCCATAGATACGCCGTGCGCCGCTGTCATGGAAAAGATAATCCAGCAGTCCTGTTGCCGCTTCGTATGCCAATCCCTTGCCTTCAAAGCGTTGGTTGAAGTGCCAGCCTACACTAAATGTGTCGGTATATTCGCGCAAGGCGAAAACATCGCCAATGATGAAATCGTCTTCTTTCAGACACACGGCATAGCGTAGCATATCCTTAGGCGAATTGGATATATAAGCCAGTGCCGATTCCACGGAACACAGGCGGTCGCCGACAAAACAATTGACACGCGGATGAGAAAGGTATTCCAATAAACCTGCGGCATCCTTTTTCTGGAAGTCTCTGATGATGAGATGTTCTGTTTCAATAATCATACTTATCGCAAATTTTGGGTGCAAAGATCTTTTGTGCCCATTGTGCAGACAATCGGCATACCATCGAAACGGAGAAAACTACTTCCGAAACGACGAAAGCGGCTTCCGAAATATTGGCTAACGTAGGTCCTAATAAATCATAGTTGTGTATCTCTAAGAGAAATTACCGTTCGTTTCGATACTCATTTTATCCATTTCAAATACGGTTTTATCTGTTTCAGCCTATCTTATCCAGTCAAATGAGGAGTAAAGTATTATCTTTGTGGAATATGAAGTAACTTTGCATGAGGTATGGATAAAGGGAAAAAGATTAACTGGAAGAACGGCCTTCTGCACTCGGCCGTCTCCTATCTATTATATATCATCATTTGGTTGGTTCTTGATTACGAGACCGCCCGTCAGTTGCAGGAAATGGCACTGATAGATTATATGGTGGATTTCCTGCTGTGTATGCTTTTCACATACACCTCACTGGGATTCTGCTATATTGTGTTCAATGTGTTCCCGTTCAAAGCCTCTTATGTCAGGGTCATCGTATATGCCTCGTGCCTGCTGATGCTCAACAATCTGGAGGCTTTCGGTATGATCTCACTTTTTAATTTTCTTTGGAGCGGAACAGCGAATAGTGTTCTTGACGAACTTCTCAACATGAAAGGCGCATATACTTTTGCCATGATAGCCACCTTCCTGTCAAGTGTCTATGCCAATACTTTCTACTTGCAATCCTACATCAAGGCACGCGACGAGAAGCAGGCGCTTGAAATGGCATTGATGAAGGAAAAGGAAATCGCCTTGCAGTCACAACTCAACTCACTGAAACTGCAAATCAACCCGCATTTCATGTTCAACAACTTCAACAACCTGCTGGAGCTGATTGAGGAAGATGCGGGGCTTGCCGGGAAGTTCCTGAACAACCTGTCGAAAGTGTACCGGTACATTATTGTAAATTTAGACCGGGACCTGATACCCGTTGCAGACGAAATAAGGTTTCTGGATTCGTACCTGTTTCTGATGAAAGTACGTCACGGCGGAGGTGTCATTGCGAAAATCAGTCCGGAGGTCAAGGAATGTAAGGGATTCCTGCCTCCGGCCGTGTTGCAGCTTCTCGTGGAGAACGCAATAAAGCACAACGGCTTTTCAATGGAGCATCCGCTGTTTATTTCCATTACATCATCGGAGAACTACATTACTGTGCATAATCTTAAATCTCCTTTACTGTCGCGGATGGAATCAACGGGGTTGGGACATAAAAATATCGTGGAGCGATACGCCTTGCTCTGTGACAAAAAGGTTAAGATAGAGAATACCGAAAACTTCTATTCGGTGAGTTTGCCCATCATTAAAAACATCATGACACATGAAAATACTGGTTCTTGAAGACGAACAGCGTAACGCCATGCGCCTCATAAGACTGTTGAACGGTATTGACGCAACGTTCACAATCGAAGGTCCACTGGCAAGCATAAAAGAGACGGTCGAGTTTTTCCAATCCAGCAAGGCGGCAGACCTTATCCTTGCGGATATCCGCCTTACCGACGGCCTGAGTTTCGAGGCTCTGAAATACGCCCCGGCAACCGTCCCCATCATATTCACCACCGCATACGATGAATATGCGGTACAGGCTTTCAAGTTCAATAGTTTCGACTATCTCCTGAAGCCAGTGGATGCCGATGAGCTTGAAGCAGCCATAGACAAAGCCATCAAAACAGGCAGGAATTATGCCGACGAGAACCTTCGGCAGCTTTTCGATGCCTTACAGAAGAACCAATTCCGCTATAGGGAACGCTTCCTATTGCCCTATCGTGACGGCTATAAGACAGTTCGTGTCTCAGACATCAACCACATTGAATTGGAGAATAAAACCGTTTACCTCCGCCTCAATAACGGAACTTCCGAAGCCGTCAATGTGTCAATGGACGAACTTGAACAGCAACTCAACCCGGACTGTTTTTTCCGTGCCAACCGCCAGTACATCATCAACGTGGAACACGTATTGTTTCTTGGCAATTATTTCGGCGGCAAACTTATTGTCCGCTTGAAGGGGTATCCTGACACAAGAATCACAGTCAGTAAGGAGAAGGCTCAACGGCTGAAAGAGTGGATAGACAGGTGAGGCCTAAAGTGTCTTCTTCGAATTTATTCCTTCCGTTGTTCCCACTTGGCATACATCTCCCGTGAAAGTTCCATAATCTCCCGGCTCAGTTTCACAAGGTCAATGGTATGTTTCTCCAACTTGTAGAGCAATGCCATCGCCTTTTTCTCCGAAAAATGGCAGCGTAATTCCTTTACTACTTGGTTGTAGTTCGTGCCGATGCCACGGAACTGGGCGTGAAAGTCGGACAACTTGGTGCAATATTCCAACATCGCCTTGTCCACCTTCAGCACCTTGAACTTCTGCCCGAAGAAATGCGCTTTGAGGAAAACGGCTTTTGCGTACATCTGTGATTCCTCGTACATCGTAAGGAATCTGTTCCATTCCATATCGTCGAAGCGCACCATTACGCAGTGCGTCTTCGGATTCAACTTGGGATTTCTCCCGTACTTACTGGTCTTTTTCATTGTCTTGTCCTTTCTATTTAATGGTTCATACATGGTCTAATCTCTGATTAAAAAACTTGGAAATTATCCGACTGCGGAGGATAATTCTGCCCACGGCAGTGCAAGGATTTTCAGTTACCGGAATCAACCGGAGTAACTGAAAATATATCTTGCTGTGTCTTTGAGGACACAAGAATCCTCCGCCTGTCGGATTGGCTTGTCAGTACAATAACTCTTCCGGTGTATCGGTCAAACCGATGGAGTGTATCCACCGGCTTGACCGGTTCCACTACAATCCGCTCAGAGCTTGCGCCACTGCTCGATGTCATCCCGGTAGGTTTCAAGGTGCAGGCGGACAAGGTTCTCGACCATTCCCGATGCGCTCATACCCCTGCTGCCGAAGTAACGGACTATCCTGTCCAAGCTGTCGCGCACCTCGCCGCTGACAAACACGGGCTTACGGTCGGTTATCTTGGGTACTCGCAGGTAAGTGGTACGGTACTCGTCCAGCGACAGCTTGCGTTGTTTGCTGCTGACACGCTTCTGTGGCACTGCCACTTCTTGGGGTGTTTCGCCTGACGGTTCATCCACCGTCGCTGTTTCCGCTTTTTTCGTGACGGTCTTGCCGGGTTGTGCCAGCTGTTCCGGATTCAGACCGATGTTCCTGTAGAAGTCGTCCATAGACTTCTCACTGCGGGATTCCCTGCGTCCCATTCTTTCCACGATTTCACGAGCCTGCTGCTCACTGATACTTGGTTCTCTTTTCATTGTCATAAAACAGGTTGATTAAGTTATTACTGTGGTCTTGGTCAGTACCTCGACCGATTGTTGCAAGCAAAGTAAGAAGTTTTAGTACAGTCAATCAATAACTTGGATTCGATTAGGCAATATTGTGAGACTTTGCTTTATGGTGATAGAGATATCGGTGAGGACTTCACAGATTTGCCGGATCTGAATAGCCGGAAGAACAAAGGTGCGATTACAGTCAGGTTTGAATTAAGCCCTTGTTTTCTCTCTTTTTACATTCCTGATTTCAAGAATTAAGAATATAGCCCCAATCTGTGCCAACCTCTACCAACCTGTACCATATGCTTCCACTTCCTGGAAATCCATTGCCGGATAACAGATTATGTATTCCTTTACGGCAAAAGGAATACGTAACGAAAAGAAAGAGAGTATGGAAATTTCAGTCGCAGATAATCGACTGACGGCATACCGGACAATGATTACCGTATCGGCGCAACACGCTGCCACTTTCTGGAAATGCATTGCAAGGCAGTAGATTATGTATTCCTTTGTGGCAAAAGAAACAGTAACAATAAAAAAGTATGTATATGGAAATCGTATCTATTGAAAGAAAGACCTTTGAGGCGATGGTCGCCAAGTTCGACCGTTTCGTCAGTCGCATGGATGCCATCTGTCGGCGGCACGGAGAGAAGAAGATGGGCGAGTGGATGGACAATCAGGACGTTTGCCGGATGCTCAACATCAGTCCCCGCACATTGCAGACTCTGCGGGACAATGGGACGCTGGCTTACTCGCAGATAAACCACAAGACGTACTACCGTCCCGATGACGTACAGCGCATTGTTTCCGTTGTGGAGGACAGGCGGAAAGAGGCGAAGTTCAAAGGAAGAACTATATAAACTTGATGAAATGAACGAAGTAAACTAACAATACCCACTAAATCCAAAGTAACATGAATGAACTGATAAACAAGGACAGCGAGTGGATAATCCACTTCATGGGCAGTCTTGACCGACTGTTGGACAATGTAGAGCATCTGACCGCCAATTACCGCCCGACACTGAATGGAGAGCGTTTCTTCACCGACAAGGAAGTGTCGGTACGGCTGAAGGTGAGCCGCCGGACACTTCAGGACTACCGCAATGAAGGGCGTATCGCCTATATCCAGTTGGGTGGCAAAATCCTCTACCGTGAATCCGACATCGAAAGGATGCTTGCTGACAGCTACCGTTCCGCTTACCGACAGACGGCAACCTGATTTTCTTGAAGGAGCGCAGTTTGCCGTCTGACCTGTGATTGCGTCAGCAATGGACTTTCGGCAAAAAGAGAAAGGAGCGGCTTACAGACGGTGCGTCAAAATTCCGCTTCGTCTGTAAGTCGCTCCTCTCTTCTTTCTTCTGATTTCCCGTCAGTCGCTTGTTCCCGTTGCCGGATGCTCTTCAAGCGAGTGGCAGGCAGTGACAAGGTTTTCGGGTTGAATACGCTCAAACTCGTTTGAGGAAGATTCTGCCCGAAATGGCTTGCCACCCGACCTTGCCGCTGCCATTAAACCATACGCTACCTTTGCATCCGTGCATCGGGAACGAGTGGCTGACGGAATGAACCTCAACTATACCATCGGTTATTACCT
>ENA-USTZ01000681-USTZ01000681.1-human-gut-metagenome-genome-assembly--contig:-NODE-681-length-14988-cov-5.240695_pt1 | contig 14988 bp, 10 predicted proteins | sample MGYA00250049_ERZ773375 | MGnify/ENA primary metagenome ERZ773375 (study PRJEB29103, sample SAMN06111956) | human gut metagenome | biome: human gut; feature: ankylosing spondylitis patient; material...
CTGCTGATTACACGGAGATCGCAGAGAATTATCGTCCCGGCCATGCGGATTATTGTTTTGATGCCAAATACGGTTTCCGGGATTACCGAGGTGGCGGACGTTCCTCCGGTCGTGAGACCATCGGACGCGTGGCTGCCGGAGCCATTGCTGCGAAGATCTTAGAGCAGATGGGCATTACCGTATTCGCCTATACCCGCTCCATCGGTCCCGTAGATGCGGATCTGACAAAGTTCAACCGTACTACTGCCCGCTCCACGATCACTGCCATGCCGGATGCAGAAGCTGATGAAAAAGCCTGTGCTTATCTGCAGCAGGCAAGAGAAGCCTGCGATTCCGTGGGCGGTTGCATGGAATGTCTTGTCGAAGGACTTCCCGCAGGCATCGGAGACCCGGTGTTTGAGAAGCTGGATGCCAACCTTGCGAAAGCTATCATGTCTATCGGTGCCGTGAAAGCCGTAGAGATTGGCGATGGTGCAGAAGCTTCCCGTCATACCGGCAGTGAGAATAACGATCCCTTCCGCATGGAGAACGGCAAAGTCACAAAGATCAGCAATCATTCCGGCGGTATTTTAGGAGGTATGAGTGACGGCAGTCCTATCATCGTCCGTGCTTATGTGAAACCCACTCCTTCCATCTTTCGCCCCCAGCAGACCGTGAACCGCTCCGGTGAAAACACCGAGCTTACCATCCGCGGACGCCACGATCCCATCATTGTCCCCAGAGCTGTCGTCGTCATGGAATGCATGACCGCCATCACTGTGTTGGATGCCATGATGATGAATATGTCCGCAAAGCTGGATTCTCTGGTGGAATTTTATCGGTAAATTGAAATTTAGCGAAATATCCCCGTAGCCCTTGGCAGGGTATAAGAAACGCGGCACGCTTGCGCTCTGTCGCAGAGCGTAGCGGTACATAAGCGGTCACAGTACGACCGCTAAGTACCGACGTCTGCTTACGGCACTGCTTATTCTTATACCCAGCCGGGGCTACTGGTTTTTGAAAGCTTTCCAAAACGCAGAACTCCCGGAGTATGCGGTGCCATGTCGAAGATGTTTGTCGGAGGATGTTGATATTTTCTAGAAAAGTGCTGAAAGACAGGGGGAAAGCGGACACGATGTCCGCGTCAGCCGATTGTCGACATGGATGTCGACTGTAGGCGGCCCCGTCATGACGAGAACCACTCATCACTTTTCGTAGAAAATTCACATCTGGAGACCTTACATCGAGACATGTGTATCGCATGCTCCGGGAGTTCGTGGATTTTGCCAATGTATTTCACTAACTTTCAAGTTACATTACAAAATGAAATAAGATCTGCAAATCCTATGATCAATTTTCTGTTTTCATTCGTCGTTTCGCCTCATACATTTTGGCATCGGCCTCCCGGACCATATCGTCCATGGAACGAGGCATATTATGGGTCAGTACGGAATATCCCATGGCTACAGTAATGGGATGCTCGGAACCGTCCGGAAGCTTCAGAGTTCCCAGAGACGCTTCGAAATCTCTTTGCAGCTTGAGGAATTCTTTTTCGGAATCGGATATGGTCGACAGGAATACGAACTCATCTCCGCCGATCCGGTAACATTTTCCTAAGGAACCGAGATGTGCCGACAGAGTATCCGCTACCCGGCGGATCATTTCATCACCGCTTTGGTGACCGTAGGTGTCGTTCACATATTTGAGGCTATTCACATCGTACAGTGCCAGCAACACATGAAAATTATGGGATGCGTCCAGTCTTTTCAATTCTTCCATATAGGAAGTACGGTTCAGCAGGTCGGTTAGACCGTCGCGATAAGCCAGGCGGCTGAGCAGCTGCATGCGAACACCTTCCTGATAGTTGGTCATGAGGCGCAGGGTAACCTGGACTGCTTCCATGATCAGGAACATAAGCACACCGATCCGTGTGAAGAAGCTGGTCTCGGGAGCACTGCCGAACCATAGCAGCAGGATATCCAGTAGAACGCCAAAGCACAGACACAGAATTCCAAGGTTATGATATAGATTGTGCTTCAGATGCTGCCTTTGATTCTGATAAAACCCCTTGCCGATGGCATAGATAACAAGTGCGATCAGAATGCCAAAAGTAATATGGGTCAGACGAAGACTTTCATGGAAGTCCTTGAGACCGGTCAGATTCAGGCAGAAACGTATACTGAAATCCATGACACTGATCAGGCATACTGTCTGTACCATCACAGGGGAGTACTCTGTATACATTTTGCCAAGGTACAGAAACAGTGGAATGGTGATCAGCATCATAAAAAGTTCCGCAATTGTATGATAAATATGGCTGTTACGCAGGATCAGTTGCAGCATACGGTTATCTGCCAACATAAAGATACCGGTATTCAGAGCAAATAATCCCAGATAAAGCATCTCACTGCCGATGATGTGCTTCTTGTGTAATGGCAGATAAAACAGGATAAATGCCAGACCAAGATGGGCGATCAGGAAGCTGATGCCGAATCCGGGTGCCTTGTCGCGGATGCGGCTTATCAGAATATCTTCACTACGCCCCAGGTACATATGATTGATCTTGCCACTGCCGTCTCTGTAAGGATTATCGATCACCAGGGTGAGCGTGCGCCCGGAATCTTCCCGGTAGATCGGCAGAGAGACATAAGAGGCTCCCGGCGTCTTGCCGAAGAAAACTCCCTCCGGTCGTATGGTCTCATAGATCTGCCGGTCGTCTATCAGGATCGTGACATTGGAGCTTTTATAAAAAAAGAAAAGTGCCATGTCGTGAGTCAGCGCAGGAAGCTTCTTGGTCACTGTGCAGGTGCCGCTGATATGGGAAAAATCAACGGGGCTTCCATCGGAGGTGGTCCAGCCTTCTGAAAAGTCAATATAATCCGATATTGCCGGCTCATGGTTCTGTTTGGGCAGACTGTAGTACAGTACCGTAAAAATCACAGAACACATGATCAGGAAAAACAGTCCACGTGTAATGGAATATGAAGTTTTGTGATTGTTCGTGTTAGTATTCATATGAATTATATTATAGTAATCAGGTACCATAAAAGTCAATGTCTGTGTTGGCCAGATCAATGACTAAAGATAAAAAAACGTTGCAATGGGTGAAAAAGTATGCTATTGTGATTTTGTTGCCGCTTTAGCGCGGTAAAGATTTACTCTGGAGAGTCCTTCCACGGAAAGCAATTTTCATATTTCCGTATAGAAGGCGCCGAAGGTGTACGGCAGTAAAGCTGCCAATCTCTCAGGCAAAAGGACAGAGCATCTATATGCTTATTCCCATTCTCTTCGGAAGAAATCAATCTACGATAGGACGTCACAAGAGGTGACGGAAGGAGAGGGAATATGTTAGACATGATTAGTAACTTTCTGACCACAGTGGATGATTTCGTCTGGGGCATCCCCCTGATCGTCCTCATTCTGGCTACGGGCCTTTTTCTCACAGCCAGACTTCGTTTTTTGCAGATCACGAAGCTTCCCCATGCAATCAAACACTTAATTGCCAATGAAAAGTCGGGCGAAGACGGCGAAGTATCCAGTTTTGCGGCATTGTGTACGGCATTGTCCGCTACCATCGGAACCGGTAATATCGTTGGTGTGGCAACGGCTATTGTAGCAGGCGGTCCCGGAGCTTTGTTCTGGATGTGGATCGCTGCGCTGGTAGGTACGGCTACAAAGTATTCCGAGTGCCTGCTGGCGGTGAAATATCGTGTGGTAGCAGAGGATGGACACATTATCGGCGGCCCCTTCTACTATATCGAAAACGGTATGGGCAAGAGCTGGAAATGGCTGGCGAAGATCTTCGCTTTTATGGGTGTATGCGTAGGATTGTTCGGTATCGGAACCTTTACCCAGATCAACGGTATCACCAGTGCGGTACATAATTTCTTCGATGCAAATAATGCACATACCGTACAGCTCTTCGGCATGGACTATTCCTGGAGCGTGGTGATCTCCGGAATCCTTTTGACCATCTGCGTGGCACTGGTTGTTATCGGTGGATTAAAGCGTATCTCCACCGTGGCACAGGTCATCGTTCCTTTTATGGCAGTGACTTATGTAGTAGCCTGTCTGTTAGTATTGATCTTTAATGTAACTGCCATTCCGGCAGCTATCGTAACCATTGTACAGAGTGCGTTTGGTATGCGTGCCGTAGCCGGCGGTGCTTTGGGAGCGGTTATCATGGCAATGCAGAAGGGTATTGCGAGAGGTATTTTCTCCAACGAAGCCGGTATCGGTAGTGCACCGATCGCAGCGGCTGCAGCGCAGAACGACTCTCCTGCCAAACAGGGTCTGATCTCAATGATGGGTACCATCATTGATACTCTGATCATTTGTACCATGACCGGTCTTACGATCGTAATTACCGATTCCTGGAACGTAGGTCTGGACGGCGTGGATGTTACCACCAGAGCTTTCCAGCAGGGGCTGCCTTTTAACAGCTCTATTGCATCCTTTATCCTGATGGTATGCCTGGTATTCTTTGCATTTACCACGATCCTCGGTTGGGATTACTACAGCGAGAGATGCCTGGAATACCTGATCGGTCAGAAGCCGAAGGCAATCAAAGTATACCGTTGGATCTACATTGCCTGCGTATTCATCGGACCCTACATGACTGTTAAGGCAGTATGGACCATCGCAGATATCTTCAACGGTCTGATGGCGATCCCGAACCTGATCGCACTGTTGGCATTAAATGGTGTTGTGGTGGCTGAGACCAAGAAATACCTTGACAATGCCAAGAAAAAGTTTTAAAAAAGTTCTGTAGCCCTATCACGCGGGAAAATCTATATTTTTCTCGGAAGTGTAGAAGTGAGGAACTATATGAAAGATCTTACAAAGGGCAGACCGTCAGTTTTGATACTGACGTTTGCCCTTCCTATTTTTTTGGCCAATTTATTGCAACTTACTTACAGTCTGGCAGATACCCGTATCGTAGGTACTTTTCTGGGAGATAATGCCCTGGCGGCAGTGGGGGCCACGACGACGCTGAGCAATCTGATCGTACAATTCCTGATGGGAATGTGCAATGGCTTTGCTATTATTTCGGCACAGTGCTTCGGAGCGAAGGATATGGACAGATTGCGCAGATCCTTAGGTAATTCTCTGGTGCTTGGCCTATTGGCAGCTGTGGTACTGACACTTGGAGGGCTTGTATTTTTGCAGCCGATCCTCAGATTCCTGAATGTGCCGGAAAATCTGCTGAACACAGCAACACAGTATGTATCCGTGATCATAGCGGGACTTGTTGTTACATTACTATATGATGTATTAGCGGCGACCCTAAGAGCGATCGGAGATACCGTGACCCCGCTGATCGTGCTGGCGGTGTCGGTGGTGCTGAATATCGGAGGAGATCTGCTTCTGATCGTGGTGCTGCATATGGGAGTGCTGGGTGCTGCAATTGCTACTGTGCTGTCGCAGCTGATCGCTGTGGTGGTATGTGCGGTCTATCTGTGGAAAAAGTATGAAATTCTGCGGATACGTGTGGATGATCTGAAGCTGCAGGATGCCGGAATGCTCCGCAATATGTTAAGCTCCGGTCTTTCCATGGGATTCATGAGCTCGCTGGTCAATATCGGTACATTGACATTGCAGACCTCCATCAATAAGCTGGGACAGAATATTATCATTGCCCATACGGCAGCCCGCAAGATCTCCGAGATCTTCATGATCATGTTCAGCGTCTTCGGTCAGACAATGGCGACCTATTGCGGACAAAATCTGGGAGCCGGCAAAATCGAACGGATCCGCAGAGGAATCCTGTTGGCAACCGGTTATACCTGCATCTGGTGTACGCTTAATATTGTGACTGCTTATACCATCGGTGACTGGCTGGTATGGCTGGTCACCGGCAGCAAAACTCCGGAAGTGATCTACAATGCCACATTATATCTGAAGGTAGATACACTGTTCTATTATGTGACAGCAGTAATCTGTATTGTGAGAAACTCCATGCAGGGACTGGGAGAGCGGATCGTACCGCTGATCTCCAGCTCGCTGGAAATGATAGGGAAAATTGTGATTGCAGCGACGCTGGTTCCCATGTTCGGATACCCGGGTGTCATCGCGGCAGAGCCGATTGTGTGGTTTATCATGATCATTCCGCTATTGATGAAGATACTGCGCATGCCTGTCTGGAAGCAGAAAAACTTAACGGTTTCGTAAATAAAAAAGATGTTTTTACTTAACGTTGAGGAAAAATAACCAAATCTGACAGTAAAATACTTGTAATTTTGTCGAATTGTATTACCATATGGAAAATGTTACAATGATTTCACTGAGAAAATACTTAAACGTTTTCGAGATGGATCGAATGTGATAAAGTCTTTTACAGAAAGGCAGATGTGGTAAGCATGAAGAAGACAGAGAATAAGAAAACGAAAGTAAAAGGGAACAAAAAGCCATTTTTCACAATTTCGAAAAAGATACTGGCGTTGAGCCTTCTGCCGATGATCATTGTATGTGCACTGGTGGCTACGGTTGGGGCAAAAGCATTAGAGACTGGAATTGAGAAACAGATTGAGCAGTCTCTGCAGATCGTTGGTGTCAGTGTGGATGAAACCTACACGAATCTGTATGAAGGCGATTACACCAGAGATAAGGGAGGCAAGGTGCGCAAGGGCGGCACATCCATTTCCGGGGAGACACAGTTGATCGATGGATTGCAGGAGAAGACAGGCTTCCAGGTGTCTTTTTTGTATGGAAATATGCGTCTGATCACGACATTGACCAAGCCGGAAGGAGGACGTATTAACGGTACGGCGCTGGAAGACGATGTCTATGCACAGATTCAGACTGGGGAGGCTTTGTTCCTGACGGACTGCAACATTTCCGAAGTAGATTATTATGTATATTATCAGCCATTGATCAATTCTGATGGCTCTGTGATCGGTGCTATCGAAGTGGCGACGCCGATGCAGAATGTCAAGGATACAATCTCGATGCAGGTCAAGGATATTATCCTGATCGCTGTAGTATGCGTTCTTGTGGCGGCAACGCTGGTAAGCGTATTATCCCGTAGCATGGTGAAGACCATGAAGAAGACGAAGCATTTCCTAGGCAGGATCGTGAACGGAGAACTGGATGCAGAACCGGATGAAAAGCAGTGCCGTAAAAAGGATGAACTTGGGGATGTATATCGTATTTCTGTAAAACTGCAAAAAACTCTCCGTTCGATCGTAACAGAGATCAAGGATTCCGCGGATGATCTGACAGTATCTTCCAACAAACTGATCAAGATGGCGCAGGATACCCAGGAATCTGTGAATGATGTATACCATGCTGTCGGCGAGATATCAGACGGCGCAAGGAATCAGGCCAATGAGACAACGGATGCTAATGAAAATGTAGTGCGTATCGGCGAGCAGATCGAGTATATCTCCGACAAAGTGAATTCTCTGACGGATTATGCCGGCAGGATGGCAGAAGCGGAGAAAGCTTCCGAAGAGATCATGAAGGAACTGAACAGCTCCAACGAAAGCACCAAGGAATCTGTCCTGCGGGTAGCGGAACAGATTAAGGATATGAATGGAGCAATTCAGAATATCACGAAGGCAGTTTCCATGATTCAGGATATTGCGGACGAGACAGACCTGCTGTCATTGAATGCCAGCATTGAAGCAGCCAGAGCCGGAGAAGCGGGAAGAGGCTTCGCAGTGGTGGCAGAGCAGATCAGTAAGCTGGCTGACCAGTCCAAGCGCTCCGCAACCGAGATTGAGCAGATCATTCAAAATATCATGGAGTCTTCCGGCAGAATGGTGGAGATCATGGGTGAAGTGGAAGCCAACATGAATCACCAGCAGAGCAAGTTAGAGGAGACCGGTGTGAAGACTGCGGCAGTAGCGGATGGTGTGGAGAATTCCCTGCAGCATATTGACGGTATCCGGGAGAAGATGGATGTCTTAGGACAGTCCGGAAGTGCGATCCGTGATGTAGTGGAAGGATTGTCGGCAATCTCCGAACAGAATGCAGCATCCGCAGACAGTACCATGCAGGCGGCTCATGGCATGAGTGATACCATGACAGAACTGATGAATTCTTCTGAGAACCTGTTGGCATTAGCGGATAAGCTGGAAAAGGTACTGGATGTTTTCAAGGTATAAAGAGGGTGCTGGAAGCTGTCCGGCAGGGAGATAACATATAAATGACAGAAAATGCAGTCCGTTTTTCATAGAAAACCGGACTGCATTTTCGTGTGCTTTATTGACGGGGATACCATCATGAATTACAATATAAGGGATGTGAGGAATTACGTTATGAATTTAAGGTCTTTCACCCACTTATGAGCAAGCTCATATGGGCTTAGACTTTTTGAGCCTGACATAATATCATACGGGAGAGAAGGAGAATGCAAATGAAAGAGTTGGAACGAAGTAACCGGGTGGCCATGATAGCACATGGTGTGATCAATGCATGTATGCTTTTCATTAGCGTGATCGGATTTGTTGAGCACACAGTATCGGCTCCGGTATTGGTAGTGCTAATACTTCTTGGAATCATACCGGTTTTGGCAGAATTTATTTGTTGGAAGAGGGATCATGCGACCAAAGCTATAAAACATCTGTCACTGATCGGATTTGCGTTGTTTTATACGGTGCTGCTTTTTACGGCACAGTGCAACATGGTGTATGCATTTGTAATTCCCATGATGTTTGCAGTCATGCCTTATCATGATGTCAAGGCATTTGCACTTATTAATGTGGGGACGGTGGTAGAGAATGTCCTGGTGGTGCTCCTGGGAGCCACACAGGGTGGGTTCGGCTATCTGGGGCAGGATGCAGGATTTATACAGATTTCGGTAATGATTCTGCTGTGCATTACATCCATCTATGCTACCATATCCAACCAGAAGAACACCGATGAAAATATAGAGAGCATTACAGCTGCGCAGGACCGCACGGAAGCAACCTTACGTGAGGTCATGGAAATGAGCAGCCGGATGGAGACTTCAGTAGCTGATATCACAGCGGAATTGAATAAACTGGAAACTGCTTTTGACAGTACCAAAACAGCCATGGAGGAGGTGTCTGTAGGTTCCGGGGAGTCTGCAGCGGCGATTCAGCAGCAGACGGCACAGACGGAGGCTATTCAGGAAAAAGTAAATACCGTGAGTGAAGTGGCAGAGACGATCGGAAACAATATGGAACATACGATAGAAATACTGGATGCCGGAAAAGAAGAGATGACAGGTCTGAAGGAGCAGGCAGAGGATTCTGCAAGGAACAGTGAGCTGGCAGCACAGAAGCTGGAAACTCTGGATCATTATATGCAGGAGATGCATTCCATCGTGGAAATCATCAGTAAAATAGCGAATCAGACCAGTCTTTTGGCATTGAACGCCAGCATAGAGGCAGCCAGAGCCGGTGAAGCCGGCCGCGGATTCTCCGTAGTAGCTACGGAGATTTCGGGAATGGCCACCCAGACAAAGGATGCTACCGGCAATATCGCAGAGCTGATCCAAAATGTATCCGGAGCGATTGGAGAAGTGGTAACGGTCATTCGCCAGATGATAGATGGCATCGGCAGCCAAAGGGAAGGAACGATGCGTGCGGCGGACAGCTTCACAGCAATTGAAGACAGCAGTTATACGATCGTGGATAATCTGGGAGAGATGCTTCAGATAGTAGAAGCTCTGAAAACAGCCAACCAGGAGATCGTGGATTCCATTCAGACAATCTCAGCGACTACGGAAGAAGTATCCGCCCATGCCAGTGAGACGCTGGAAGCGGAAGAGAGAAACAGAGAGATTCTGCAGAAAATTACAGAAAATATGAATTCTATGGTGAAAAAATAAGAAACAGTTCCTGTGACAGAACGTACAGGATAGAAACAGGAGTGACAGAATATGCATGACAACGGGGTGACTTTACAGAAAAAGGTGTTACAGAATCTGGATATACCATATTCATATGAACTGGCAAAACGAATGGAACAGCACCGGTCACATCCGACACTGGGGTATCGCCCGGCGGGTTCTAAGGCAGAATTTGAGACCGGAGAGATGCTGAAGACAGAAATGGAAAAAATCGGACTGTCTGAGGTTACAAAGGATGCTGTGACGGTAGACGGCTGGGAATTTCATAAGGCAGCGTTAAGCTACACGAATGCAGCCGGGGAGACCGTGTCAGCAGAATTGGGAGCCTATCAGACAACCTTTGTCACCGATGGTCCCAAGGAATTTTCCATGATGTATCTGGGAAAAGGAACGGAGACGGACTATCAGGGAAAAGATGTCAGGGATAAACTGGTATTGGTGGAGATTAACCAGAGAGATGAGTGGTGGATCAATTATCCGGTATACCAGGCACATCTGAAAGGAGCTGCAGCCCTGATCGCAGTGCAGAGCGGCGGCTACGGCGAAATCGACGATGAAGCTCTGAATGCACAGGATATCGCCGGACCGGAGGATGCTCCCGCTTTTTCCATTTCCAGAAAAGATGCGGCAGGCCTGTTGGAGCTGCTGCGTGATCAGGAGGAAATAACGGTCACCTTTGATGCGGAATCCAGGGTGACCAGAAACTGCACGACTTATAATATTGTGGGTAAGATTCCCGGGAAACATCCGGACCGCATGGTGCTTTTGTCTGCCCACTATGATTCCTATTTTGACGGATTCCAGGATGACAATACAGCGGTCGCCCTGATGTTTGGTATTGCAAAGGCGTTGCGGGACAGTGGTTTTCAACCGAACAATACCATTGTGATCTGTGCCATGGCATCCGAGGAATGGGGCGTGGTGGATTCCAATTTCGACTGGTCTACGGGAGCTTATGAGCAGATATTTACCGCACATCCTGAATGGGTGGGCAAGGTGATCGCAGATCTGAACTTTGAGCTTCCTGCGTTAGCGCATGGTACCAGAGCGAGGATCCGCAGCTGCTATGAATACGTCAGCTTTCTGGAGGAATATCTGGCGGATCTGCCGAATCTGACGATAGCCTATCCGGAAGAGACAGCAGTGACATCTCCGATCGAGACCTGGTCGGATGATTTTTCCATGGCGATCGCAGGTGTACCGTCCATGGTAAATGATTTCACCGGCGGAAGCTTTATGGAGACCCACTACCATTCCCAGTTTGACAACGATGAGTTTTATGATGAACAGGTATATCGTCTGCATCACGAGCTGTTTGCTCTGCTGATCCTGGCGCTCGATGAAACGGCAGTGGTACCGTTGCAGTTTTCACCGGTGGTGCAGCGGATTCGCAAGGGCTTGGAACAGTGTCGGGAGATCTGCTACCGCGCCGATGTGGCGGGGCAGCTGGGAGAGAAAAAACGGGTTTTGCTTGAAAAAATTGAGGAACTGGAGATTTTAAGTGACCGGGCACTTAGAAGATGCCGGGAGGAATATGAAGCGGTAGAGGAATACAACCGTAACTACAAACAGCTGCTTAGAGATGGAAAATACGACGAGGCGGAGGAGCTTTTCCGGCAGACCAGACCGCTGGAACAGAAGCTGCTTGCAAGGTTCAAACAGGAGCAGGATGCTTTTGTGCGGATTGACTGGTACGGAAATGTGCTGTATCCTCATGAAATATGCAGTACAAATCTGAGACTTTTGGGCGGAGCGGTGAGAAATCTAAAGGAACAGAGACTTTCGTCTGCACTTCGTAAGCTTTATCAGGTAGATAACAATGCCTATGCCTTTAATTTTGATGAAGAGGTATATAGTCATTTTACGGATTATGTATTCCACCAGCCGAAGGATCGCCTGAAATGGGGCTACGGAAGGCTGCCGGAGCATGAGAATCTATATGGAACGGTCAAGCAGCTTCTCCAAAAAGAAAAACATCTGGAGGCGTTGACGGGATCCGGTATGAAGGAAATGGACTACCGGGAAGAAATTGCCAGTCTGGAACATGCATGCAGCAAGCTTGTGGTCAGCCTGATGAATATCATGCAGCAAATGGAGGAATCTGTGACAGAGATCTTCGAATTGTAAGGATGGCGAGAGCAGAGCACGGAACGATCCACAGACAACAAAGCTGGGGACTGACATCATCATAATAAGGAGATAACAGTAAATACAATTATGGAAAGTGATAAGTTATATCGTGTGCAGAAGGAAGACCTTCCGAAAGTGGAGAAAATGCTGAATCAGTGCTTTGCACACGATCCGTTGTACGAGACGCTGATTCCGGATCCGGAAGTCCGTAAAAATCTGATGCCGGAGCTGTTTAAATGTGATATGGATGAATTTTATGCAACCTGTGAAATCTTCGCAGACAGCGCGGAATTGAACAGCGTGCTGGTAGTATCGGATGAGGCGGAACCGTACAATGTATTTCAGCTCTATTTTACGGAGGCTGTGGCTGCTTTGCAGACGGATTCCTATCTGATCAAGGAGGATCCTTCGTTAAAGACTTTTCGGAATTTTATGAAGGGTGAGGATTATCTCAATTCCAGCTGGACGGATCAGCTGCATCAGAACCAACGGCTGCACATCATTTATCTGGCGGTGGATCCCGCCATGCAGCATCACGGAATTGCGGCAGAACTTTTAGAGGAAGCCATTGACTATGCCCAGAAGCACAAACTGATGATCTCCCTCGAAACACACAATCCAAAAAACGTGGAATTCTATGAAAAGTTCGGATTCAAAGTATATGGTGTGATGGAGAAGAATTTCCCGTTAAAGCAATACTGTCTGATCCGTGAAGTACAATAATATTGCTGAAAATTTCAGAAAAATCCGGAAACGCAACTGCCGGTTGACAAAATTTCAAGGGCACTTGGTAGTTGTCAACCGGCTCTTTTGTTATGATTTTCCTATGTCGACGATCTATGTGTGCACAAGAAAACATTAATAAAAGAAGGAGAGAATGAAAATGATCCTGTCAGAAAAAATAATAATGTTGCGTAAGAAATATGGGTGGTCCCAGGAGGAACTGGCAGAACGCCTGGACATTTCCAGACAGTCTGTATCCAAATGGGAGAGCGGAGCCTCAATCCCGGATCTGGAACGCATTGTCAGTATGAGCCAGCTGTTCGGAGTTACTACGGATTACTTATTAAAAGATGAAATGGAAGAGACGGAATTCGCCGATGAAATGACACCGGAGATCACAGAGGGCAAAGTGATCACGGTGGAGGAAGCCAATACGTTTCTGGAAGCTACGAAAAAATATGCTGCCCGGATTGCTCCGGCGGTATCCTTATGTGTGCTCTCTCCTGTTGTATTGTTGTGGTTGTTGGGAATGGCAGGTGCCAAAAGAGGAGCGGTTACAGAAAATGTCGCAGGAGGAATCGGTCTCATCGTACTGTTACTGATGGTGGTAGTTGCGGTAGCGGTATTTCTTCTCACCGGAATCCCGTATAATAAATATGAATATCTGGAAAAAGAAAAGCTGACATTGCAATATGGGGTGTCCGGAATCGTGGAGAAAGCAAAAGAAACATTTGCGGGAACCTACCGGATCTGCATAACCCTGGGTGTTGTATTGTGTATTCTGGGAGTGGTACCGTTGCTGGCAGTATCTGTTTTTTTCGGGAATAATGGTTATGCGGTAATCCTTGCTACGGATGCTTTGCTCATTGTAGTGGCGATCGCTGTATGGCTGTTCGTGTGGTCCGGTATTATCTGGGGCGGTTTTCAGAAATTGCTTCAGGAGGGGGATTATACTGTGGAGAATAAGGCAGTCAACCGGAAGTATGAGCATGTGACAGCAATTTACTGGTGTGTCTGGACAGCGCTTTATCTGGCCATCAGCCTGCCGACAATGCGTTGGGACATTACCTGGGTCGTATGGCCTGTGGCCGGAGTATTGTATGGGGCACTTCTGGCGTTTCTGAAGATAAAGAATCGGAAAGCAGAGCGCGAATAAGCGGATTGCACGGGGAAATACGGACGGCGTGAAAAAGGAGCGGAATATATGACAGTGGTATGCCTTGTAATACTGGCAGGAATTTTCTGGGGAGACTTCTTCTTAAAAAATTACATAGAGTCACATGAGAACGAGCGGGACGAACGAGTAATCTGGAAGGGAAAACTTCTGATCCGCAAGCATCATAACAAAGGAATGATGCTCAATGCCGGACAGAAGAGAAGGCGTCTGGTGGCTGCTGTTTCACTGGCATTTACACTGATATTGACCGTTGTCTTTATTGTGAGTCTGGGGCATCGGGGCAACAATCTGCTGCGACTGGGTCTGGCGCTGTTACTTGGTGGTGCATTCAGCAATACCTATGACCGCCTCCGCAGAGGTTACGTGGTGGACTACGTGAGCTTCCCGGTGAAATGGCAGGCGTTCCGCAAGATCGTCTTCAACTGCTCGGATTTCTGCATTATCATCGGTGCGTTGCTATCGGCGCTTGGAATGCTGTAAATGGAGAGTTAGTGAAATGGTTGTTCTAAAATCCACGCAGAAAGGGCTGCCCGCCCCGGACTCGGATGCTAGCTACAACTGTGGATTTTCTAAAGGAAAGTGGCCAAGTGCTTCTCGTCATGACGGGGCCGCCTTTACGTTGCCATCCATGGCACTTATCGGCTAACGCGAACATCGTGTTCGCGTTGCCCCTGCGGCTCAACCACTTTCCAAGAAAATCTCACAGTCTCCGCCGCATCTATGTCCGGGGGAGCAGTCCTTTTCTGCTGGGTTATGAAAAGCATCCCAATTATTTAGGCAGAGCATTTGAGAATACATGTGCAGAAGTTAAAAACAAGGATTTAGTATGTGCAAAAAAGTAGGAAATACATGCGAATAATTCAAAAGTCAAAATTAAGTATGTGTAACAAGTCGGAAAATACATGCCTTAAAGCAAAAAATAATGATCCGGCATGTATGATAACCGGGAAAACACATGCGCAATAGGCTAAAATGGAAAATAGGTATGTAAATTGCTTTAGGAAACACATGTATAAAATTTAAAAATAAGAATTAAGTATGTAAATGACTTTGGAGGAATACAGATACTTTTTGGGGATGGGTAAAAAGCAAAAACAAAACAATATGGGCTTATAGCGAAAAATTCGCCTGACAGATACTCAATTTCTTCAAAATGATG
>ENA-USTZ01000682-USTZ01000682.1-human-gut-metagenome-genome-assembly--contig:-NODE-682-length-14964-cov-4.695708_pt1 | contig 14964 bp, 13 predicted proteins | sample MGYA00250049_ERZ773375 | MGnify/ENA primary metagenome ERZ773375 (study PRJEB29103, sample SAMN06111956) | human gut metagenome | biome: human gut; feature: ankylosing spondylitis patient; material...
GGCGGCGTAATTGCCTTTGTGACCAGCCGCTACACCATGGACAGCAAGGACAGCACCGCCCGCAAGCACATGGCAGAGCGTGCTGACCTGCTGGGTGCTATCCGTCTGCCGAATAATGCTTTTCGCGCCAATGCGGGTACGGATGTTGTCAGCGACATTATCTTTTTGCAAAAACGTGACCGCCCCATTGACCATGAGCCGGACTGGGTGCAGTTGGGCAAAACAGAAGATGGCTTTGCCATCAACCAGTATTTCGTAGACCACTCGGAGATGATTCTGGGCGTACTCTCCACCGAAAGCACCCAGTATGGACGAGAGGAATTGACCGTTGCTCCCATCGAGGGTGCAAACCTTGCAGACCAGCTTGCAGAAGCGGTACAGCATATTGAGGGGCAATACACCGAAGTTGAGGTAGAAACACCAGATATTGCGGATGTCGAAAATGAGAAGCATATTCTCCCGGCTGACCCGGATGTAAAAAACTTCTCCTACACCGTGGTGGACGGCGAGGTGTTCTACCGGGAAAATTCCGTGATGACGCAGGTGGAACTGTCCGACACCGCCAAAGGACGTGTCATCGGCATGGTGGAACTGCGGCAGACCGTCAATGACCTGATCGACCAGCAGTTGAACGACTACCCGGACGAGGATATCAAGGCAACACAGGAGCGTTTGAACACCGCCTACGATGCCTTTACCGCAAAGTACGGCTTGCTGAACGACCGCAAAAACGGGCGGCTGTTTGAGCAGGATTCCTCGTATTATCTGCTGTGTTCGCTGGAAAATCTGGACGAGCAGGGGCAGCTCAAGAGCAAGGCTGCAATGTTCACCAAGCGCACTATCCGCCCGGAGCGCACCGTCACCAGCGTGGACACCCCCAGCGAGGCGTTGGCGGTATCTATTGGTGAGCATGGCAAAGTGGATTTGCCCTATATGGCAGAACTGCTGGGCACACCCGGCGAGTACGAGCGCATTACCACCGAACTTTCGGGTGTGATCTTCAAGGACCCCGCCGCCGACCCCACTGACCCGGAAGCCGGCTGGCAGATGGCAGACGAGTACCTTTCCGGCGATGTCCGGGCGAAGCTGCGGATGGCACAGTTCGCCGCTGAGACAAACCCGGAATTTGTGGTCAACGTGGATGCACTGACCAAAGCACAGCCCAGAGAACTGGAAGCATCTGAAATTGATGTACGGCTGGGTGCTACTTGGCTGGACCCGGACATTATCCAGAAGTTTATGACCGAGACGTTCCAGATTCCCTACTATCTGCGCCATGCAGTCAAGGTGAGATATTCTCCTTATACCGCAGAATGGCGTGTAGAGGGCAAAACTGCCACCGGACGGGGCGATATTATCTCCTCTGAAACCTACGGCACATCCCGTGCCAACGCCTACAAGATTTTGGAGGAAACCCTGAATCTGAAAGATGTCCGCATCTACGACACCATCGAGGATGCCGAGGGCAAACCCAAGCGTGTGCTGAACAAGCGGGAGACCATGCTGGCGCAGCAGAAACAGCAGGTCATCAAGGATGCTTTTGCCAACTGGGTCTGGCAAGACCCCCAGCGGCGCATTGCGCTGGTAAAACAGTACAATGAGTTGTTCAACAGCACCAGACCCCGTGAATACGATGGCTCCCACATCCATTTTGTCGGTATGAACCCGGAGATCACCCTCCGAGAGCACCAGCGCAACGCCATCGCTCATGTGCTTTATGGCGGTAATACGCTGCTTGCGCACGAAGTTGGCGCAGGCAAAACCTACGAAATGGCGGCATCCGCCATGGAAGCCAAACGGCTGGGGCTGTGCCAGAAAAGCCTTTTCGTAGTGCCCAACCATTTGACGGAGCAGTGGGCAAGCGAGTTTCTGAACCTCTACCCCAATGCCAAGCTGCTGGTAGCACGGCGCAAGGACTTTGAGACTGCCAACCGCAAAAAATTCTGTGCCCGCATCGCCACCGGAGACTACGATGCCGTCATCATCGGGCACAGCCAGTTTGAGCGCATTCCGCTGTCCTTTGAGCGGCAGGAGCGCATCATTCAGGAGCAAATTTATGAAACGCTTGCCGCCATCAATGAGCTGAAAGTCCACGCAGGCGAGAATTTCTCCATCAAGCAGATGGAAAAGACCCGGAAAACACTGGAAACCAAGCTGGAAAAACTGCGCTCCGATGAGCGAAAGGATGATGTGATCACCTTTGAGCAACTGGGCGTTGACAGGCTCTTTGTGGACGAAAGCCATTTTTACAAGAACCTCTTTTTGACCACAAAAATGCGGAATGTCGCAGGATTATCCACCAGTGAAGCGCAAAAATCCAGCGATATGTTTGGCAAGTGCCGCTATCTGGACGAGATCACCGGCGGGCGGGGCGTGGTGTTCGCTACCGGCACCCCCGTGAGCAACTCCATGACCGAACTGTACACGGTCATGCGGTATTTGCAGTACAGCACCTTGCAGCAGAAAAAGCTGACCCACTTCGACTGCTGGGCATCTACCTTTGGAGAGACCACCACCGCCATCGAACTGGCCCCGGAGGGCACCGGCTATCGGGCAAGAACGAGATTTGCAAAGTTTTTCAATCTCCCGGAACTGATGTCCATGTTCAAGGAAGTTGCGGACATTAAAACTTCCGACCAGCTCCACTTGCCTGTGCCCGAAGCAAAGTTTGAAACCGTGGTGGCAAAACCCTCGGAGATTCAAAAGGAAATGGTGCAGGAACTGAGCAAACGTGCTGCAGAAATCCACTCCGGCTCGGTGGATGCCTCCGTGGACAATATGCTCTGTGTCACCAACGACGGCAGAAAGATTGGCTTGGATGTGCGCCTGATGAACCCCATGCTGCCAGACGACCCCAACAGCAAACTGAACGTATGCGTTCAGAACGTGCTGAAGATCTGGGAGGAAGGCAAAGACCAGAAGCTAACCCAGCTTTTGTTCTGTGACCTCTCGACACCAAAGAACGATGGCAATTTCAATGTCTACGATGACATTCGCAAGAAGCTGGTTGCCGCCGGTGTGCCGGAAAACGAGATCGAGTTTATCCACAACGCCGACACCGAAGCGAAAAAGGCGGCATTGTTCTCCAAAGTGCGCTCTGGCGATGTGCGAGTTTTGCTCGGAAGCACTGCAAAAATGGGAGCGGGCACAAACGTGCAGTCCCGACTTGTGGCGGTGCATCATCTGGATGTTGGCTGGAAGCCCAGCGACATGACCCAGCGCAATGGTCGCATCATCCGTCAGGGCAATATGAATAAGGAAGTCAAGGTGTTCAATTACGTCACGGAAGGGACATTTGACTCGTACTTGTTTCAGACCCTTGAGAATAAACAGCGATTCATCAGCCAAATCATGACTTCCAAATCTCCGGTGCGCTCCTGCGAGGACGTGGACGAGCAGGCACTTTCCTATGCGGAGATCAAGGCACTTTGCGCCGGAAATCCGTTCATCAAGGAGAAGATGGAGTTGGATGTGCAGGTGGCAAAACTCAAAGTTCTGAAAGCCGACCACCAGAGCCAGAAATTCCGTCTGCAAGACAAGCTGCTGACCAAATTCCCGGCTGACATTCGGGAAACGAACGCCTATATTGCTGGGGTGAAAGCGGACGCACAGCTTGCCGCCGCCCATCCGCAGGGCAAGGAGGAGTTTTGCGGCATGACCATCAAGGACGTGACCTACGATGAGAAAAAGACCGCCGGTGAGCGTCTGGTGCTTGCCTGCTCCGAACTGCCCAACGCCGAAGAAAAAGTGATCGGCAGCTACCGGGGCTTTGAGTTGTCTCTGCGGTTCGATACCTTCCGCAGCGAATATCAGGCGATTCTGAAGGGTCAGCGGAGGTACACGGTGCCCTTGGGCACCGACCCTCTGGGCAACATTATTCGTCTGGATAATTCGCTGAACAACTTCCCGGAGCGCATTAACTCTGCTGAGAATGAACTAGCCACTCTGCATCAGCAGCAGGCAGCGGCGCAAATCGAAGTGGAAAAGCCCTTCCCACAGGAGGAAGAACTGACAGAGAAGTCCGCACGGCTTGCGGAACTGAACGCTCAGTTGGATGTGGACGAAAAGAGCCATGAGCCGGAACAGGACGAGGAAGAACAGGAGAATGTCTCTCGCCGCCCCTCGGTACTGGCGGCTCTGGAAGAAAAATCCGACAAGCCGGAGCCGGCGAAGCCCTTCCGCAGTTATTACGACAAGGACGGTGATGCCCGGTGAAGGAAAAGCGGGATGAAATCATTATCCTGAGAACCACAAAAGCTGAGAAAAGCCACATTTATGAAAAGATGTTGGGCATGGGCATCCGCAGCCTGAGTGCCTATATCCGAAAAATGGCTCTGGATGGCTACTGCCTGAATCTTGACCTGCCGCAACTGCGGCGCATGGCGTATCTTTTGCAGATGTGCAGCAACAATCTGAACCAGTACGCCAAACGTGCCAATGAGAGCGGCAAAATCTACGCCACCGACATGGAGGACCTGCGGCAGCGGCTGGATGAGCTGATCGACATTGGCAGACAGATCCTTTCCAAATTGGCAGAACTCTAAAATTTTACCCCGCAGTTGGAGGGCTGCGGGGCTACATAAGGGTTGACATCCTTGCAAAGCAATCGTTGATACCTTTATAATCGGGGTGAAAGAAAGGCGGGTGCTAGATATGAGGTTCGTTTTTAAGATGATCGTTTTCCCGTTTACGGCTTTCCTTGCGTTGATGCTGAAATGGACACTGAACCTGTCGGCGTTTGTGCTGGCTCTGCCCATGCTGTATATTTTCGGCTGCGGTCTTTATACGCTGTACTGCCGGGAGTGGATGCAGTTTTTGATCTTGCTGGTGGCAGAGTTTGGCTGCTTCCTGCTCCTCACCGCCGGAACGGTCATTGTAGAAGCCGTGGAATGGTTCAGCGGCTGGATTGCAGAATTATAAAATCTTTATGCCGCCATTGTGCGGCATTTTCTTTTTGCCGGGAGGTGGTAGAATTGGCTGCAACACGTTTGATCGCGCTGCACAAAAACAAGGGGAAATCCGTTGCGGCCTGCCTGAAAAGCCGCACGGATTACGCCCAGAACCCGGACAAGACACAGCAGGGCGAACTGGTCAGCAGTTACGAATGCAGTCCCCTGACCGTGGATGAAGAATTTATGCTCTCCAAACGCCAGTATGAGTTGATGACTGGTCGCAGGCAGAAAAGCGATGTGATTGCCTACCAAATTCGACAGTCTTTCAAACCCGGTGAAATCACCGCCGAAGAAGCCAACAAGGTGGGCTACGAACTGGCAATGCGTTTCACCAAAGGCAAGTATGCGTTTATTGTCGCAACGCATACCGACCGAGAACACATTCATAATCACATTATCTACAACTCCACTGCATTGGACAGCACCCGGAAATTCCGGGATTTTTTATTGTCCGGGCTGGCCGTACAACGGTTGAGCGATTTGATTTGTCTGGAACATCAGCTGTCTGTTATTGAAATCAAGCCGTACCGGGAGCGGCAGAAGCGCACCCTTTATCCACCCAAAGAAAGCAATCGTGACAAGCTGTGTTTTGTAATCGACGGCATCCTTCTGGACGAAAAACCTGCAAATTTTGAAGCCTTTCTTCAAAAGCTGGAACAGCAGGGCTATGAAATCAAACGAGGAAAGCATACTTCGGTCAAAGGCGCACGGCAGAAACGCTTCATCCGTTTTCGCACATTGGGCGTAGGATACAGCGAAGATGAAATCAAGGCGGTCATTGCCGGAGAAGCCGAACACTGCCCGCATCAGAAGCAGCCACCGAAAGAGCAGCCGTTCCACCTGTTGGTGGACATTCAGGCAAGGCTCTCCGAGGGCAAAAGCGAAGGCTATGCACGGTGGGCGAAACGCTACAATTTGAAAGAGATGTCCAAGACCCTGATTTTTTTGCAGGAAAATAAAATCGGCAGCATCGAAGAAATGCAGGAGCGTGTGGATGCCGCTACTGCTCACTATCACGAACTGGGCGATTCCATCAAGGCCGCGGAGCAACGCATGGCAGAGATTGCTGTCCTGCGGACGCACATCGTCAACTACGCTAGGACACGACCTGTGTATGATGTCTACCGTAAGTCTGGGTACAGCAAAAAGTTTTTGGAAGAACACCGGGAACAAATCACGCTGCACAAGGCAGCGAAGGCAGCATTTGATGAATCCAACTTAAAAAAACTCCCCAAGGTCAAGGAGTTGGATGCGGAATATTCCAAGTTGCTGACAGAAAAGAAAGTGCGCTACCCGGACTACCGCAAAGCGAAAGAAGAAATGCAGGAGCTTCTTCGTGCAAAGAAAAACGTAGAAATGTTCTTTGCAGAGGAAAAGAGCAGTACCGAAAAAATGAAGTCCCGATAAATGAAGATAGCCTAGGATTCTTCCCTCATGGAAGAGCCCTAGGCTATCTTTTTTGTTATAAAAGTGTTTGGAACAAACGCGCCGCCTGCATCGGCACGATGCAGAACAAATGGGGTTTGGGCATAGCCCAACAAGCATTTTTGCAAAGCAAAATAGCATTTGTATAGACGAATGCCCTGCTTGCCACAACAATGCGTCCTTTTTTCCGCAGTTTGAAATTTTTAGATTGGAGAAAAACGCCATGCCAACCTTGGAATGAATCGGTAAAAATAAAGTCGTGAACCATCATCAGGAAGTTCCCTTCCGGGTGCTGGAGCGGCCAATACAGTTTTGATGAGCAGGGGCAGCACACCGAGAACAACGACAGTGAGAACATGATCATCCACGGCGATAATCTTGAAGCACTGAAAGCCCTGTTGCCGCAGTATGAGGGCAAGGTGAAGTGCATCTATATCGTTATCTTAACCCCCATTCTAATGAGTATCCTAAGTTCAGAGAATGCAGTAAGATTAAACTTTATAATTCATATTATGTTTCTTGCATTATTCGAGATGAGGAACTATAATGTACTTTGTGGAGGTGCGAAATGGACTATATGACATTAAAAGAGGCCGCCGAGAAGTGGGGCGTGACACCTCGTAGAGTAAATTATTATTGTGCCGGTGGGCGTATCTCCGGCGCTGTGAAGATGGCCGGTGTTTGGCTGATTCCCAAAACTGCAGAAAAGCCGATTGATGGCCGGACAAAACAAGGAAGGTGCAGAAAACATGAAACCATATAAAATACTGATTATTGAGGACGATCCTGTCATACAAGGTGAAATGGAAACCCTTTTGCGAGGCAATGGATATACTGCTGTTTCAGTAAAGGATTTTTCAAAGGTCACCGACACTTTCAAAGCAGAAGAACCTCACCTCATATTACTGGATATTAAATTGCCCAATGAGAGCGGCTTTTCTATCTGCTCTAAAATCCGCAGCATTTCTAATGTTCCAATTGTTTTTGTGACAAGCTGCAATACCGATATGGACGAGCTGAACAGCATCATGCTTGGCGGTGATGCCTTTATCACAAAACCATACAATACAGCAATTTTACTTGCCAAAATTGCCGCCCTCTTGCGGCGTGTGTACGCTTCTGAACAATCCGAGATATTGACATGGAATGATGCAACGCTACACCTGGAAAGCAGCATGATTGAATATAAAGGTCAGAAAGCAGAATTGACAAAAAATGAATTGAAAATTCTTTACTATCTCTTTAAGAGTGCCGGTAAAATTTGTTCCAGAAATGATATGGTAGATTTTCTTTGGGATAATCAACTCTACATTGATGACAATGCCCTCAGTGTCAATATCACTCGCATTCGGAATAAATTGGATTACATTGGCCTGCACGACTTCATTAAAACAAAACACAGGCAGGGATATACACTATGAGCGGCAAACAATATCTGAAAAATCAACTGCCCGTGCTCCTACTGAACCTTTTGGGGGTATTGGCACTTGCACTATTTTTGATCGCCACCGGGACCTCCCGCCAAGCCATTTCCTTTATCGCTTTGGTCTGGATTGTGGTTGTAGTTTGCTATCTGACGGTCTCTTTTTTCATACAAAAAAGACATTGTGAAACGCTGTTGGTAATGGCCGAGCAGTTGGAGGAAAAATATCTGATGCCCGAAGTGATGGCCATGCCGGAAAGAGCCGATGAACAGGTCTTTTATCAGATTTTGAAAATGGCCGAAAAGTCTATGCTGGAAAAAATCGGCGAAATCCAGAGCGAACGGCAAGAATACAAGGAATATATAGAGCAATGGATCCATGAGGTCAAAACTCCGATTACCGCCATGAAGCTGATTTGTGAAAATAATCGTTCAGAATTTACCAGAGAGCTACTGGTAGAGGTTGAAAATATAAACCACTTTACCGAACAAGCCCTTTACTATGCCCGAAGTGAGCATACGGAAAAAGATTATACCGTCCGTGAGATACGGATTAGAGATGTGATCCATGATGCAATCGCAGACAGTAAATACCTACTACGCAAAAACCATGTGACGGTTGAGGTGGAGGATGATGGAAAAATCGCCTATATGGATGATAAGTGGGTACGATTCATTCTGAATCAAATTATCAGCAATGCGGTAAAGTATCGGACGGAGCAACCATCGTTGCGCTTTTCTACGGCGCAGAAACATAATCAGGTGATTTTATCTGTAGAAGATAATGGAATTGGAATCCCACAGAGCGATTTGCCCCGCGTTTTCGAGAAGGGATTTACCGGACAGAATGGCCGAACCGTTCATAGTTCCACCGGGATTGGCCTGTACCTTTGTAAACGGCTCTGCGATAAACTGGGGATTGGATTGTCAGTCTGTTCCCAGGGCAACGGGACAAGCGTTTCTCTTATCTTCCCAATCAACGACTTTGTCGCTGGAGTGCAGGGCTGACACGCTCTGCACTTCTTTCATTTTTGTAAGAAGTGTGTAAGAAAACTTGATACAAACAACTCTGCGTACCCGCTACAATAGAGGCATGGATGATTCATGGAGGTAAGACAATGGAACCCATTTTAAAATTAGAACATATCCAGAAATACTATGGCAATGAGGGAAATATCACAAAAGCAATCCGAGATATTAGCTTTTCGGTAGAAGCTGGTGAGTTTCTGGGCATTATGGGCGCTTCCGGCTCTGGAAAGACGACTTTGCTCAACTGTATTTCCACGATTGACACCGTGAGCGCAGGACACATCTATTTGGGAGGAACGGATGTTACGGAGATAAAGCCCAAGGCCATTGCCCGGTTTCGCAGGGAGAATCTTGGCTTTGTGTTTCAAGACTTTAATCTGCTGGATACCCTGACGATTTCTGAAAACATTGCATTGGCTCTTTCCATCAATAAAACACCCGCCAGAGATGTGGAGCCGCGTATCCAAGACATTGCCCAAAAGCTCAATATCACGGATATTTTGAACAAGTATCCCTATCAGGTTTCCGGCGGCCAGAAGCAGCGTTGTGCGTGTGCCAGGGCAATTATCAACAATCCCAAACTGCTTTTGGCAGATGAACCAACCGGTGCGTTGGATAGTCATTCGGCGCAAATGCTTCTGTCTACGATCCAGAGCATCAACGAACAACTTAGTGCGACGATTCTTATGGTGACGCATGATGCCTTTACCGCCAGTTACGCCAGCAGAATTCTTTTTCTGCAAGACGGAGCCATTTTTACCGAACTGCGCAAAGGCAACGACAGCAGGAGTGCCTTCTTTGAGAAAATCCTCAATGTCCTTACCATGATTGGAGGAGGACAAAGTCATGTATGCTAAACTTGTTTTCCGCAATGCAAAGCGCTCCGTCAAAGACTATTTGATTTATATCGTGACCATGACGATCTGTGTCACCTTGTTTTATTCCTTTCTGTCTATTTCCAGCCGCTACTACCAACCCGATATTGGAAGCGAGTACAATTTCACAATCTTGAGTGATGGCATGAAGGCTGCGATCTGCGTCATTACTCTGTTCTTACTTTTCTTGATTCGTTTTGTCAATCACTACATGCTGCGGCGTAAACAAAAAGAGTTTGCGGTCCAGTCCATTATGGGAATGGGACAAAAGACCGTCGGTAGACTTTTCTTTGCAGAAACTTTTATGATGGGAATCCTCTCGATTGCCATTGGAATTTTTCTCGGTGTGTTCTGCTCCCAGTTTATCACGGCCATGCTGTTGACTACCTATGGAAAAAGCTATGAATTGTCGTGGACACTATTTCCGGATACAGTCTTGCTGACCATCGGCTTCTTTATTTTCAGCTTCTTAATTGTTGGGATATTCAATACCCGCACCATTCGGAAAACCAAAATCATTGATATGTTGGCAGCGGAGAAAGAAAATGATCCTGAGCTAAAAAAGAGCCGCTGGATTGCCGCTGTGGTTCTGCTGTTTGAAGGATTCACAGTGTGGATGCTTCTCACTGGCGTGCAAAAAATAGTATTCTACTATGATGGCCGTTTTGCTATCCCTGCCAAACTCATGTTCTGGGGAAACATTCTATTTCCGGCCATTACATTACTTTGGTCTGGATTCTGGCTGATTAGAAAGAGAAAAACCGGCGTTTCTACCCTGCTTCCGGGACTGCTGGTATGCACAGTTCTGAACACGGTTATGGCCGCCAGTGTACCGGCTTTGACCAGTCGATACTATCTGGCTTTGGGGGCCGGGGCAATCAATCAATACTTGTTATTTCTCCTGATTGATCTTCTTTTCTTCATTTGTTCTGTCATTTATCTTAGCAGCAGCTTTATTGTTGCATGGAAAGCAAAGGCCCCGGAACACAGGTACAAGGGCGAAAATCTGTTCTTTTTTGGGCAGATTACATCCAAACTGAATACTACCAGCAAGACTATGACGCTGATCTGTGTAACCTTAGTGCTTGCAATTTTTATGTTTATTGCAGCCCCCATTCTGGTGGGATGGGCTTCCGGCTATCTTGATATACGTTCTATGTACGATGTGCAGATTTCCTCTCGTTATAACGATGTATACGACGAAGAAAACCTGCCCGATGACAATTACGAACTTGTAACGGATTTTCTATCAGAACATGGGATTGAAACTGACTATGATTGCACCTTTTCTCTTTATCTGCCGAGCAAGGACGATTTTCATAACCGGATGAAATACGACTTTCCTGTTGTGGCAATTTCTTTAAGTGATTACAACACCATTCGCAAAATGCTGGGATATGAGCCGATCACTTTATCAGAGGACGAGTTCACAACACAGTGGCAATCTATTGCAACGAACGAAGAACGGGATAGCTTTTTGAAAGAGCATAGCAGCATTCTGACAGACGCAGGGGAACTTACACTTTCTGAACATTCTTTTTACGAGGAAGCAATTGGAGAAACGGCCTATAACTCTTATACGGATGTACTCTATGTATTTCCAGATAGTATCTGCGAAAACTTACTCTCGGTGATTCGGAACCGTTATATCATGACGACGGAAAGCATGTCCTATGAAAATGCCCGCACCTTAGAACAGGCTTTTTCAGCCGAGTATCCAGAAATAACCGATACCGGCGTCAGTTATGCCATTCGCTTGAGTACCCTACAAGTCAATACCACAAAAGCAAGTAATTTTGTTTTGCAGGCGTCTATGCTCTATGCAGCTGTTGTGCTGATGGTAATTTGTCTTACGGTGTTATCTTTGCAGCAACTTTTGGATGCAAGCCAATATAAATATCGCTTCTCGGTACTTCGCAAATTGGGTGTGGAGGATACTCACATAGGTAAACTGGTATTGAAACAATTAGGCATCTGGTTTGGACTGCCAATCGTTGTCGCCATCATCGTGTCCACAATAGTCATAATTTATTTTATTCAAACGATCTCCGCAGAAATCTCTGCCTATATTGGTTTCGGCGCATTGATGTCACAAATCGGTACGACGGTAAGCATTCTTGCTTTGCTATTGATTTGCTACTTCATCAGCACATGGTTATTGTTTAAGAAAAGTATTAAATAAGAAGTATCTGCCGAGCGACGGCAAAAGAAAAAAAGCCGTCGTATGGCGGAAAACAATATTCCCTACAAGGTGCAGGCGGCACTGCTTCTGGTGCCGCTGAATACACCAATGCCTACCGGAGCAGTGACTCAATCCTTGTGGTACATTGCAGTTCGTTCCGGGGACGTCCACCGGGTGCAGCACTATCTTCGCACAAAAAGGGATACCTAAGATGGAGCAGTTATCGGCACGTCTGCTGTTAACGGCTGGCATCCTGCTGCTGATCGCAGGGGTGATTTTTGCCATTCTCCAAGTATGGCTCTATACCGGCCTTCTCTGGGCGGGTGCGTTTGGATGCCTGATGGCAGCTCTGAACTTTCGGGATTCCAAAAACGACGGCGGCTAAAGCACACGGCATCGTAGTGCACGGTCAATGCGGAAATGCGAGCTACACCCGATTTTCCATATCGAGTGATATAGATTTGGCTTTGGGGGAGGATTGTCTATTGTATGCAAAAAATTGAAGTTGTTGTTCGCATCACGAAGGATCACTGCCCACCGCAAGAGCAGACGATTTTTGAATGGTTTGATTTGATGCGGAATCCCACAGATGCTCTGAGCCGTCCCGATCTGGAAATCAACTTGGAACACCACCGTGTTTTCAAACACGGAACAGAGGTGTACATGAGTCGTTATGAATACGGTGTTTTGAGTTTGATGGCACAGCATCCGGGCAAACTGTTTACAAAGGAGCAGATCTTTGAAGCAGTCTGGCATAAGGACAGCGAAAGCTATTTGAGAGCCGTCACCAGCACGATCGGTCGAATCCGCCAGAAAATAGAGGATGACAAAGATCACCCCCGTTATATTAAAACGGTTTCCAACATTGGATATCAATTTGTCCCATCATCGGAATCGGTGCGATTGAATCGCAATCTGTAATAAAAGCCATACCGTGAGATCCTAGTAGGATTCTTCGGTATGGCTTTATCGTTTTCTACGCTGTACGAAATCGGCATCCTTGCATAGATGACCAAGAATATTCTAAAATAGAGATAACTTAATTCAGGAGGTCGAACCATGCGAACGTTTGAAGAAGTATTGACTCACTTCCATAGCTTTTTAGAGTCTGCGACCTATTTGGACGTTGTTCCATGCCGCTGGGGATATGTAAGGCTTTTCAATGAGGGCGACCCTATCAATTTCAATGCAATTCTTTGCCGCACACCACAAGAACTATATACGGCATTGGCAAATGATTTGGAAACAGAGATTCAGGTCAGCTTGGGAATCGACTGAATTGGTATAAAATTGGTTTGCTTTTGGGTTCCTTTTGGCATGGTGGCTTTGAAAAATATGCTATACTGTACCACAAGCAAAACATTTTCAGGGATTTTCAATTTTACTGTAAAACTCTGTTAGATGCTTTGCCAGTGTACGGGTCGAATCCATTAAGGTCTCTCTCACCGCTTCTGGACAGGAAAGATAGATTCGATTGAACTCTTTTAATTCTATTTCCGTCTTGTCCATCCCCGGAGTGATCAGCGCATCAAGCGAAATCGGCAGAACACGAGCAATCGCCAAAAGAATTTCGTAAGATGGATTCATGCTGCCTTTTTCAATGTTGGCGATATGCTTCGTTGAAACATGGCAGCGTTCAGCAAGTTGTTCTTGTGTTAAACCTGCCAGCTTGCGCTCCGTGCGAACCTTTTCTCCAAGTACCTTCAAGTCAGAATTCGGCATCATCGTTCACCTCAATAGTATTGTATCGTTCTGGTGAATGACGCGGTATAACCTTGTATTTCCTGTGAGTAGGAAGTATAGTGCCGATTTTTGCGTTTCCCGGTCGAGTTATAAAAAAACGGTAACTCGTCCGGGCGATTTCACGCGCTATCCAATCACAGTTGCCGTTTGTGGAGGTAACTGTGATTTTTTATTGGGGTAACGCATCAAAAAAAGCCTGTCTGCTGCCGTAGACCAGACCGCTCCGAAACAGGCACAATCGTTCCGTTTTGCCACCCACAATTGTGCCGATATGCTGTACTGCGCCAGCTTCCCTCAATGGGAGGCTGGCGTTTTCGCGCTTTTAAGGGCAAAGTGTCGCAGTCCGCCGTTTCTCCCATAATACCGCAGCAAACTTTATTATTTGGGAGGGAAAGTCATGCTCGATCATAAGAAGGAAGCGATTACGGAACACTGGCAGTTTTGCCCCAAGTGCAATATAAAGCTCTATCGAATGACCGCCGACTGCACTGGATTCATCCACATAAAATGCTGGCGTTGCCGGGAAATGTTATGGCTCAACCTTTCCATTCGAGCCAAGTAAGCATTGGTTTCATAAAAATCGGGTGCAACGCACTCTGAATATGGACTGTTAGCACCGAGCAACGGGCCATTGCCATAAGGCAATGTATGAAACGTAGCACCAAATGGCCGGGCAGCAGCTTGACTGAAAGATTTTCGCTTGAAAATCCTTCGGTTGGCTGTTGTCCGGCTATTTTTTATAGCTTCAGATGGCCTGCTCCCGAAAAGGAGCAGGTTTTATGTTTGCCCTCTTTTCGTGGCTGCCCCAGATGGCGAAATATCCGTAGTATCTCCAAATTTTCGACATTTCACGTTTTATCGAAAATTTGGAGGTTACACATGGGCTTTAATTATGGTTTGGAAAAGAAGAACTTTGACCGTCAGTGGGCTATCATGCGCAAGCAGTATGAGGACGCTGGTATGAGCATTGAAGTGATTCAGGCAATGTATGAGTATGACTGGTCTGTTTTCAATGCTGCGCGTTCTTACCAGAACCACACACAGGAAATCGCTGCCCCGTCCTTTGAGCAGGGCGAAGAAGCCTACTCGCCCCTTATGAACAAGTATCAGGAAGCCATTTCTATTACCGAACACTACCGTGAAACCAAGAGCCGCTTCACATGGATCGGCGAGATTGAGGACGAGCGGCTGCTGTCTGCGCTTGAAAATTTGTCGGATGCAGACCTTGAGCTGATTACTCTGTACGCCTATGAAGAATATGACACCGTTGAAATTTCTAAAGTATTTGGCACAACAAAGCAGAATATTAGTAAGAAAATCCGCAGAATTACTAAT
>ENA-USTZ01000683-USTZ01000683.1-human-gut-metagenome-genome-assembly--contig:-NODE-683-length-14963-cov-107.668212_pt1 | contig 14963 bp, 8 predicted proteins | sample MGYA00250049_ERZ773375 | MGnify/ENA primary metagenome ERZ773375 (study PRJEB29103, sample SAMN06111956) | human gut metagenome | biome: human gut; feature: ankylosing spondylitis patient; material...
CCATCGAGCATGCGTGCCCAGAAGTTCGTCTTCCAACCCAGACTCCAGCCCGTAGCCTGGTCGCCACGATGCTTCAGAGTGGTGGCAGCGGCATGGAACAGTTCCTGATGAGAGAAAGGAGAAATCTGATTGGATGGATACAATCCATAGAGATGCGAGATATGGCGATGCTCATTCTTTGGATCATCCGCATCCACAAGCCACTCCTGCAACTGTCCGTACTTTCCTATCTGCATCGGCGGAATCTGCGAAACCAACTGCTGCATCTCCTTGCGCTCAGCCTCATCAACACCCAATATTTCAGAAGCCTTCACGGCACTGGTCAGGGCATCGAAGGCTATCTGGTTATCCATCGTGCAACCTGCCGTTACGGCAGTTCTCTTACCCATAGGTCCCTGTTCCGGACTCACCGATGGCACGGTTACCTTCCATTCAGTGCCCGGCAACTTCTGCATATAGTCGAGATAGAACTCAGCGGCACCTTTTATTACCGGATACCACTGCTTGAGGAAAGCCTTGTCGCCCGTATAGAGATAATGCTGCCAGAGATGGGTGGTGAGCCAGGCTCCGCCGTTGGGGAACATGCCCCACTGCGCACCATCCACCGGACCTGCTATGCGCCAGATATCTGTATTATGATGTGCCATCCAACCACGACAACCATACATTTCCCTAGCCGTCAGTGCTCCCGTTACGCTCAAATCCTTAATCAGCGAATACAGAGGTTCCGTGGTGTTGGCGAGATTCGTTACCTCGGCAGGCCAGTAGTTCATCTCCGTATTGATGTTGATGGTATATTTACTGTCCCAAGGCGCATTTTTGCTGTTGTTCCAAACACCCTGCAAGTTTGCAGCCTGTCCACCAGGCTGGGAAGAGGAAATGAGCAGATAGCGACCATAGTTATACATCAGCGCTACCATCGCCATATCCTTGCTGCCCGCAAATTTCTCCAGGCGCTGGTTGGTAGGCAACGAAGCATTGATATCGGTTGGCAAAATCAGAGAAGAAGTAGCGAACTGCTTCTGGTAAGCCTCCACATGGCGTTTCTCCAACTGTGCATAGCTCATCAGTTTCACCTTATTTATATAGTCAGCATTGCGTTGGGCAGCATTGCCCGACACATCGTGATAGTTCACAAAATTAGTGGCAGCACTCACGATGATGGTTGCCTCGGTGCCATCCGTCCTTACATCTGCCACACATTCGGCAGCGAGAGCCGCCTTGATGCCTTCCTGGTCTTGTCCCTTCACCTTCAGCATAACCCCTGAAGGCGTTTTCTGAGTCTGATGTTCAAAAGGCGAATCCAGGGTAACATCGATATTCAGGGCCCCCTTTCTACTCGCCTTGATGTGGCAAACGATGACGCCATCAGCCAGCGAAGCAAAGATAGTACGGGTATATCTTACGCCATCCATCACGAAAGAAGTCGTGGCAATCGCCCTCTTCAAATCCAAGTCGCGCACAAACTGCTCAGCCTTTCCCTGATTCTTCATGGTGATATGCAGATTTGCCATCGGCAGGAAACGCATACCATGAGGACCGGGAATGAAGGTTTGGTTGATAAGAGCCGCCGCCTCCTCTTCCCTACCATTGAAGATGAGTTCCCTCACCTTTGGCAGATTCTCCAGAGATTTCTTGCTATTGTTGTTATGGGGACCGCCACTCCAGAAAGTCTCCTCATTCAACTGGATATTCTCATCCGTAGTTCCGCCATATACCATACCTCCCAAGTGAGAATTTCCTATAGGTAAAGCCTCCAACCAATGTTGGGCAGGAGCGTTATACCAAAGTCGAGTACTATTATCTATGCAACTTGTCTTAGCCATCATCTCTATCGGAAACAATAGTCCCAAGACCCAAGCCCCCAAAATCATCTTATTTCTGTTCATAAAATCAGCATTGATTAGTAATTAAAAACGGCACAAAGATAAGGAAACTTTTTGATTTTCCATCACTTTGTGCCGTCAAAATTAAAAATATCTCAAACTTTAAACCTATTTTCTTTTAGAATACTCAAAAGAATCTACATCTATATATCCTCCGGTAGCCTTTGTCGCATAGTTATAGATGGCAATACGGGTGCCCATGAAGAAGCGGCGATAATCATATTGCATCTTGAAATCCTTGATGGCAGGAATCCAGGTCTTTCCATCTATACTATATAATAAGGTGGCAAGATCCTGATGAAGACGGAAATCGCAACTCATCTTCAGATAGATGATGCTTGATTTCGTTGCCTTATCCTGCTTCAGATTCAAAGGCTGGCGATACACCTCCTCACGCTTCACATCAGTCACTGCCTTTTCCTTTTCAGTCAAAGCTACACTCTCCTTAGTACCTACCACAAAGAGTTTCTTGCCTTCCTTTACGATAGAAAGCAGGGCTGCATCACCTTGGAAGGCTGACAGACCAGCCACATCGCCATCCTTCATCTTGCTCACATCCATCTTGACGATTCCCTCGCAGGTTGGTCCTTCGGTACGGGTACTGATGGTATTAGGAGCCAGGAAGATGTTAGGAACAATACGGGATGTCTTCAGGCGGAGCCAGCCCTTGCGCTCTGTGAGCGACCAGGCATTATCCACAGGATTGTGGTTCCACTGCCACTGCAGTTCCAGTTTATCCTTCGAGAAATCATCACTATACACGAGTCCCTTACCGTCATATCCCAATACAGGCTTCTGCATCTCGGCAGGAATATTGCCCTTCTCATCGGTCAGCATAGGCCATCCGTCCTTCCAGGTACATGGCTCCAGCGTGAGCACTCTGCCCACACCACCACGGTCTTGGAATACGATGCCATACCAGTTGCCATCCTTATCATCTACAATCGTACCTTGTCCCACGCCATTGAATCCGGCAAACTCCGTTTCCAGAATCACCTTTTTTTCATAAGGGCCCTGAATGTGATCTGCACGATAACAAACCTCACGACGAGGATGTCCCTGTGGCCACGAAATCATCAGGAGATAATACTTGCCGTTGTGCTTGATCATGCGGGAGCCTTCGAGCAAACCCGTTTCATCAGCATCACGCTCAAAGAGTTTACGATGGCTGCCCGGCACTACTTCCGTAAGATCTGTATTCAGCTGCACCATCTCTCCCGTTCCATAAACCACGTATGCCTTATCGTCGTCATCGAAGAAGAGAGCGGCATCATGGAAATGCTGCAAGCGGCTGTGGATAGTCCATTTGCCCTCGATATCATCGGCTGTACAGATATAAGTCTCTCCACCTGGATTATCGTTCGGAGCAAAGAGCGCATAGAACTTGCCACGATGATACTGCAGCGAAGTGGCCCACTGACCACGACCATACACCGTACCCTCCTTCATGTCATACTTAGGCGAATCGGTAAGTTTAGGGAAGATATAGTTCACGGTTTCCCAGTTCACCAAATCCTTCGATTTCATGATAGGCGCACCCGGCATCAGATGCATGGTGGTGCTTACCATATAGAAGCTGTCACCTACACGGATTACATCCACATCAGGCACATCAGCCCAAACCACAGGATTGGCGAAATTCTTCTCAAACTTCCACCAGTCGAAATTGAAGAGTTTGCTTCCCTTCAATCCCTTGAACACGAAGTATATATCATGCTTTCCTGTCACTTTCTTTAGCATTTGTGCCGAGAAAGTCTTCCACTTTTCCCAGCCACCCGTCTTGGTAACATCAAGTTTTGCCACCAGTTCGCCATCTTCCTTATCGAGATGAACCTCCAGCGAACCTCCAAGCGAAGAGCACGCCGCAGAGATGGCAAATGCATCCGGACTCTCATTTTCGAAATCCACCTCACGTACCTTGATATAATCGCCTTCATGGATTTCAGAGATATAAACACCCGTATCATCGGTCTGCTCCGACTTCACTCCCTTAGAGAAAGCGATGGTTTCAGCCTCCTGACTCTTGTAAGGATTGAGGGTTGCGATAGGAACCACTCCTTCCTGAGTATGGTGGATAATTGGGAATGTGCCGTCGGCATTATATTTGAATTCTTCCACAGCTACACTGCGTCCGAATCCGCCACCCAGTTTACCCGTATGATAGAAGAAATAAGACTTGCCCTTGAAGTCGGTCACACCGCAATGGTTAGTAAAGGAACCCGTATCTTCCAATGGCATGATTTCGCCCATATACTTCCATGGTCCGAAAGGCTTCTTGCTCATGGAATAAGCGATATGCTCAGGCACTCCACCTGCAGCATAAAGCATATAATAGTTCTTGCCACGCTTCATGAACCAAGGTCCCTCTGTGTAGCAATCTTTATATTTTCGGGTAGAATCACGCTTCTCCACGTCAGGCGAACCGAATCCCTCCTCAGTCATCACGATTCTGCCCACTTCACGCTTTTCATCAACAGCTGCCTTAGCATCTATACCCCCCTTGAAGCTGATCATATCTTTATTCAGTTTGGCATAGTAAAGATGCGGATTACCCCAATAGAGATAAGCCTGACCATCCTCGTCCATCCAGACGGTAGGGTCGATATTGTCCCAACTTCCATTATCGAAAAGCGGTTTTCCCAGCGCATCCTTGAACGGACCGGTAGGAGAATCTGCCACAGCTACGCCGATAGCCATTCCACCCGTCAGTTTAGAGTGCGCACAGATGTACCAGTAATACTTACCATTTCTTTCGATGGTTTGTGCCGCCCAGGCACGGTCGTCTGCCCAGGAAAAAGAACTGAGGTCGAGCGGAGAACCATGGTCTGTCCAGTTCACCATATCCTTGGTGGAATACACACGCCATTCGTTCATCCAGAAGAAGTCAGCCTTATCTTCATCATGACCGGCATAGACATAAAGCCGGTCACCGACAGGAAGAGGAGCTGGGTCTGAAGTCAACTGTGTTTGTATGATAGGATTCTGCGCATTCATCGTTGCGCTCATACTCATGCACAAAGCCGAAGTAATCAAAAACTTATTGTTCATTGTTTATCTAAAATTATTAGTTTCTATTTTTGAGTGCAAAGGTAATAAAAAAGCAGAAGATTCACTTTGCTGTATGTTACAAATACTTTGGCAAGACAATCATGGTGTAAGAAAAAAACGGTGCATTTCAAAAGAAACACACCGTTTTTACATCTTTACCTATAAGTTTTGCCCGAAATAAACGAGGGTACTTCTTGCCGAAGCACCCTCGTTAACAGGATTTTGTATGAATTCTTATTTTTTACTTTTGAATCATCTTCTTACCATTGCATATCACTACGCCCTTGTAGTTCTTGCCTACACGCTTTCCAGTAACATCATAGGTTGCAGCAGCTGAAGAAGAATGGGCGTTCTGAATCTCATTGATGCCAGTTGTGCCACCGAAATCGATGTCAATAGAACGAGATGCTGCAGTAGAAAGAACCGTAGATGGAACAGCGATGTATGCTCTGAAGGCTTTAATGCTAGCGTCGGCTCCCACATGAACAAACTTGCCCTTGCTTGCACTAAATCCATAAATCTCCATACCTTTTTGCTTGACAGACTCCTTTGCCTGAAGCGTACCTACGAAAGAATAGCTTCCAGGTACAGATGTCTTAGCCTCATCAGGAACAGCAGTGATGTCCTTGGCTGCAGCAATATCCTCCAAGAGCTTGTCAGTAGCGGATGGTATCAAGAGGTATGGCGTGTAAGCCTTGATTTCTTGCACTGGGGTAAAGATTGCCTTAGAACCACTTACTGCAGACAAGGTATAAGCCTTACCTACCTTTGCCAGTTCCTCTGCCGTCAAAGCAAAAGGCAAGCAGATGGTGCTTGGCTGGTCCTGGATGAAATTACGGTCGTAAGAGACATTAGAACCCTCGGATGCTGCGATATCGAAACGTGACTCTTTGTTGACAGCCTGATACTCACCGATGAAGTCGATGGAGGTGATTTCCTGTTCAAGAGAGTTCCCAAGTGCACTTTTCAGTGATGTACACTTAGAGACGTTGAAAGAAGCCAATGTCTCATTGCCTGTCATAGTTATAGGGGCAGCTTCACCGTCCGCATTCATTACACGGAATGTCGTATTCTTGTCAGCATTAAAATTGTTAACCTTCACACGGAGAGCACTATAACCATTCAGACTGAAATAGCCGTTATCCACACTGTTTCCAGAGCTATATCCCCACAAAACAGAGCCTTCTGTCTTACCGAAATTATTCTCCACTCCTTGGGTTCTAGGCTCAGTACCCTTGTACCACTGGAATGGGGTGTTAATACTAGAGTTTGCATCCACCGTGGTGGTAACGGTCAGAGTCTCAATGTCATCTGTCTCAAGGGTGACGTCAGCTGGCATAATAGTAAAGGAGCCCTCGCCATCTGTTGCACCAGAAATACAGATTCTATCTATGTCATCGATGGTACAATCTGGGTTCAAATCCAATTGCGTCGTAAGATCCAAGTTAACCGAAGTATCTTCAACTGTCATATACTGGACTGCACTTGGGGAACTAGCGCCCCTTTTATAAATGAGCAAACGATAGCCATGGTTTGCCTCGCTGAGTTTGATTTTTAGATGCTTGTATTTATATTTAGAAACTTTACCTTCCAAGTTTTTAAATAACTCCATCATGTTGTTATTTAACGTTGTCCACTCAAATTTGCCAGTCACTTTATCATAGGTTGCAGAAGAAGTTCCTATGCCGAAATTGCTCTTCATTGTAGAAACCTTAGCAGATGCCCCCCCACAGAAAAGCATAAGGGCAGCACATACAGAAAGTATAATTTTTTCATAATCAATTTTATTTCTAATTAATAATTCCAATAAACAAATAATCTATTATCTACTTACCTGACATAAGCCTATCCAAGCTCATCCTCAAAATTATCATCCTCTGGAGTACACTTAATAGGATCGGAGGAGCCTGCCAACAATGCACCCTGGAGTTGCATTTCATACACCTCCACTACTGGTTTCAAATACTTTTTCTTCATAATCTTTAAGTTTTTAAAAAAATTATATGTTAAATTATACATCTATATTACTAGACATCAGATTCATTCTTATACATTTGTTTCTGTTTCGGCTGCAAATTTACTGCAAAAAGAGAAACAAGGCTTTGGTATATGTTCCCAAAAACTTGTTTCATGTTCCAATACTCTTTCAAAGTCCTCAGAAAAGCATATTTAAGACATTATACCAACAAGTTTTGCCCGAACGACATGAAGCGTATGCTTGACAGCAGATGATAACGTAGCTGCCAACCATTCGTACGCCTAAAAAGGTTATAGATTTACGACAACAAGGTGTTCCCACTAGGCTCGACAGAGGTGCTGACTGCAGTCAGCAGACCTGCTGACTAGGCTCAGCAGGTCTGCTGAGCCTAGTGGCAACAATGGAGAAGTTACTTCCTAGCACCCGGAATAATACTTTCTCCAACCCGAGAAGATATTCTTTCCGACATGGAGTATAGAGAGCGCCCTTACTTCACGTAAGGACTCTCTAGCATTCCTAGATGAGTAGGTTTATACCCACCAAGATTGATGAGTATTTTCTCAAATACTATACCAGGCTGCATAGGACGAAGCCTCAAGGTATGTTCAGCCTTCCCCGTGTTTCCTACAGCCATCCTCACCTTCTTCTCGATGATGCGCGATGCGGCTGTAGGATACATCAAGTCGTACTTATGCTCCCAGTTCAGATTCTGATTCAGCCCTACAATCTCTTCCTTGCCACCATCCAGCGACACTGCCACATAATGACCGCCCAGCACAAAGGGCATCACAGCATCGGTAACAAGATGTACATCCACCGAATCCATATCTGTCTTAAATCTCATCTTATAGGTAAGATACGCTCCTGCAGTTGGCTGGGTATATGGGAAGAGAGCTATACCCGACTTCGTTCGTCCTAAACCAGGGATGAGTCTCCACTGCGACTTCTCTGATTCAGCAGGTGTCAGTGAGAAGAGATGCTCTGCCTCCATCACCACCATGCCGCCATCTTGCTCGAACACGTAGCCTGTACTAGGCTGCGTAACGGCAAAAGGGGTACTCTGCTGAATGCGATATACCATAGGCATAACTTGATGCTGCGGGGCATGCCAGTTTTGATAGCCGATATGCACTTGATCCATCATGTGATTCCACTTGCCATTGGCGATATGGTGATTATAATTGTCGCAGAGCAAGGAGTCTCTCTTGTAACATTCCTCCACCCTATCTGCCCATGTATTAGCCTCAATACGTCCCTCACGATAGAGTTGCTTGTTCATCGCCAAAGAGTAATACATATCATAGAGATTTGCCATGCCTTGTATTGGGAAGAGCACTAGCTCTTGATAAGCATCCCTTGCCGCTGGGCACAAACTGATATACTGACGCAGGGCTCGTGCCTCCAAGGCCAGGAATTCATCCCGTACGCCCTTAAACTCTCCCGTCTGCAAATTGTATGTCTTATCATCCAGCAATTCGGCTTGCACCCTAGACGCATATCTTCCATAGCTCATCAAGAGACGAGCAGCCTCTTTCGCTTCTTTATCACCAAACTGCTGGGCACAGAATCCCTGTGCATATTGCTCCAGGTTGCTGGCATCGAAAGCATCGGGATTCCATGCCATGTTCATAAAAAAGTCGATGGCAAACTCATGGGGCTTGATATCACCGACATTGAGCATCCAGAGTTTATCCACACCATGTTGATAAGTGGCTTGCAACTGCTCCCACATCTCGGCGATATGCGACATGGTGAGCCACTTGCTGGCTCTTGGGGCACCATAATAGCCTACATGATAATACATACCATAGCCGCCCTTGTGGAAATTTTTCTTTCTATCAGGAAGTCGGCGCACATGACCGAAATTGTCATCGCAAAGCATCACGATGACATCATCGGGCACCTTGAGTCCCTGGTCATAATAATCAAGCACCTCACTGTAGAGTGTCCAGACCTGTGGGGTCTCGGCGGCTGGTTTTCGGGTGACATCAGCTATGATTTTTCGCTGTTCCGAAATGATTTGTTCCATCAGCCGGAAGTTAGCCTCTCTACTACCTGCATCGGTCATCGGACGGTCTTCGTCACCTCTCATACCGATGGTCACGAGCTTGTCGTAACCCTTGCTATTCTCGATTCCCTCTCGGAAGAAACGCTTGATGGCATTCTTGTTGGTCAACCAGTTCCATTCACCATTGCCATAGTTCTTCTTATGTCGAATCCACTCTTGCTGCGAGCGTTGCATCGGCTCATGATGCGAGGTACCCATCACGATGCCATATTCATCAGCCAGTCGGGCATTCTCCGGATCATCCTCATTGAAGCAGTTGCCCTCATACAGTCCGTTCTCATCCTTCAAGATAGGTACCAAAGGCTTGTATTCCTTGAACGAGCCCCACATGGCAGGCCAGAGGCAGTTTGCCTTGAGGCGAAGGAGGAGTTCAAAGACATGGGCATACATCTGGCTGTTCATGCCCCCAAACTTATTTCTAGCCCAGGTGGTCATACAAGGGAACTCATCATTGATGAAGAAACCACGATATTTCACCTTCGGCTCTCCACTCTCCACAGAGCATGGCTTGGCAAAGACCTCCTCATGCTTGGCTATCGGCGCATCCGCCCACCAATACCAAGGCGACACCCCCATCTGTCGGGAAATCTCGTAAATGCCATAGATGGTGCCACGCATATCGCTACCAGCCACCACCAAGGCACGCTCCATACCCTTGGCAGGATGATCAATGGTCTTGATGACAAAGCTCTCCCACTTGCCCTTGAGCGAACGCTCTGGCAAGATGCCTTTCTTGGCAAGGCGAGTAATAGCTTCACTCACTCCGTATGTACCAATGAGGATGGGATAACGCACCACATCCTCGCCCTGGCAGCACACTCTGGGTGAACGACCCGACACGGTATAGATATCCTTACGCAGGTCTTCCGCTGCTCTTTTCACACCTTGTTTTTCGTGAGCATCCATACAGATACCAGACATCTGAGAGGCGGTGGAAATAGGGAATGCTCCCCCTTGCTGTCGGAAGCTGATAAAGGAATCAGCCATTGCTGTGAGGGCAAACATCACAAAACAACAGGCTAAGAGAGGCCTTGACCATGGAAAGTTGATTTTCATTTGAAATTTCATACTGTAATTTTATTGTAAATAGAGAAATTATGAAAAATAGAGAAGAAGGGGATAAATTTTAGTATATCACATCCACACACTTTTGCAGGTGCCCCACCTATTCTCTTTCTTTTCTGATGCAAAGGTACAACTTTGCTCCAAGAACAACTTTTCTCCATGTTCCAAACACTTTGGCATACATTTCCACATCAATAAAAATATGATAAAACGATTATGTGATGACAGCCACAAAGCCACCTTTTTTCCCCGATGGATATAGATACCCTTGGATGGATGTCTAAAACAGAAAAGCTGACCTCGCAACATGCGAAATCAGCTTTTCTGATATAAACGTTCCTTATCAATTAATTCTTCACAAGTCGAACTCCATAAATCTGTCCAACCTGTTTTCCCTTATGGGCCACAAACTTCACTCTTACTTCCTCCTTGCCCTTAACAAACTCAGAAGGAATGGCATAATCAACGGTCTTAAACTGGGTGGTGCGCCAACGATGACTGTTGTTTACACTTGTCAGAAGTTGATTGTCAATGTAGATATCAAACTCACTAGTGCGCCACTCATCCTGCCCCCAGAACTTAAGTTGGAGACTAAGATTACTCTCTCCTTTAGTCTGCATCAGATAGCTGAAGAAATGTCCATCCTTCGCATCGCGGAAGAAGACACCTTCTGTATTGCCATGCTCAGTAGCATCAGCCTCCATGCGATGGTCAGTCTCAGGCTGCTGCTCTCCCGGACTTACCTTATCCACAGTTCGAGCCTCCAATTCCTGACTTTCCCTCTCCTCTGCAGCCAACTTCTGCATATAATTCCTATATTCATTCTCACCCAGAGCCAACCAATACATCATGTAGCGAGAATCATGAATCTCGAAGAAAGGCTGTAATTCACCTTCGATGGCATTCTCCATATGGGTACCAAGTTTAAAGTGTAATGGCTTGCCAGAAATAGGCTTCAAGTCCTTCGCAATATCGTTGAGATGTTTTGGCAAAAGGATTGGAGCCTTGTTTAGAGGCAACTTTTTTCCACCGGCATACTGTCCGAAACGACTGTCATCTGCTATGAGCGAACGCATATCCTCCGTTCCAGTCTTCATGCCGAGCAGGATAGGACCATACATGATTGCCACATACTGAGGCACATTGACCATCGGTTTGATGGAAGCGTGCATAGGCATAGAGATTTTTAACTTATCTCCTTTCTTCCATTTTCTTTTGATACAAACAAAACCATTCTCCTCATAACTGTTGATATCGAAGCCAACACCTGTCACGGTGAAGTTGTCACACCAGGATGGCTTGCGAACTTTCAGGATAAAAGTCCCCTTACCCTTGGTTACTTCTATGACAGATGTTTCCGCATAAGGAAAGGCAGTCTGCTGGCGAAGAATCATTTTTCGATCCTTTCAATTCAATTCGGAAGCCACGAAGAGATTCACATAGAGCGCATCATCCTCCGCCTTCACACCCTTATCGTGCGTCCAGACAAACTGTCCGTACTTTCCGTGGTCTTCCATTCCTGTTCCCACGCAGCACCACATCGCCTCATTAGGAGCAGAATAATTGCGGTAATGACGAGGACGGGCAGAAGTGAAATAGACATAGCCACCATGTTGCGGATGCTGGGCAGAGAGGATATGGTTGAACATCGCAGTCTCATAAAAGTCACCATACATTCCATCAGGTTTCACTCGATTCAAGTCCTCTGTCAGTTTCAACATATTATAGGTATTGCAAGACTCCGGACCATCGATGTCGTTGATATAGTCTATGCATGTTTCCTTAGTAGGAAAATGCTCACGCCGACTGTTTCCTCCCAAAGCCAGCGAACGCTGACGTGTCACAATTTCCCAGAAATACTCGCTGGCATTGTGATATTGCACATCATGAGCCAACTCTGCGATGCGCTGATATCCGATAACCTTCGGAATCTGTGTATTGGCATGCATATTGTCTAGACAATCCTTGCCTTCTTCCATTGGCACCAGCAACAGCTTGTGAGAGAATCGGCGAGCACAATTCAGATATTTCTGCTCTCCGGTAATAGCGTATGCATCAGCAAGCACTTCGTTCATGCCTCCATGCTCATTGCCTAACATTTTCTCCATCTGTCCGTCGCTCAAATCATGCGTTATGTCCACAGCCCAATCGCAGAACTTCAGAAACAGATTCTTTGCCTGTTCATTTCCACAATAGAGCCATGCATCACGAAGTCCTGCATACATCTTATGAATGTTATAGAAAGGTGCCCATGTTCCGAAGTAAGGTCCGAAATCTCCTTTACTGAAAGCCGTCCACATCTTGGCACTATTCGGAACACCACCGATATAGTTATGGCACCAGGCGTCATGGCGCTGATTGTTGGCATCAAGCACCAGCTGGAGTTCGGATATCATATATTCCATGCGCTTGCGGCATTCCTCATTGCCTGTGGCTGCATTGATGGCAAGAGCCGACAGATAATGTCCGCCCACATGTCCGTCCAGTCCATCCCAGTTGGGATAAGAAGGTTTACGAGGCTGCAAGCCAGCCTCCTTGCGATAAGGGGCCAGCATGCGGTCGCAATCATATTTCAGGAGTACCTGCACGTTCAAGTCGCGAGCATGCTTCAATGGTCCGTCAAGAAGGGTGATGTCGCCCAGCGGGAACTCATCCTTATAAAGTTTATCTTGCGCCACAACACCCAAGGCAGGCGCAATGCTCAGCAGAGCGATCATCAGTAACGGCTTTCTGAAAGCCAAGATTTTCGTTGTATTCATCATTATGATTATTTATTCGTTTAACGCTGCAAAATTACGAATAAACAATCATAATGACTTATTTTAGTGTTTCAAAAACTTTACTCAGAGTATCTTGCCGCATATTCCGTAGGCGACATACCGAAATATTTCTTAAATGCAGTGGAGAAATGACTGTTATTGGCAAATCCCACCATATATGAAACCTGCGTAATGTTGATTTTATGCTCTCTTATCAATCGGGCAGCCTCATTGAGACGGATGTTTCTCAAGAACTCGCTAGTAGGAACACCGGTCATTTCCTTCAACTTACGATGCAGCTGAGTACGGCTTACGCCCACCTCATCACACATCTTCTCTACATTGAAGTCAGAATCGCTCAAGTTCTCGTTCACTACCTTCATGATACGCTCCATCAGCTCCTCATCGTAGCCTTTCACCTCTACCTTCTCCACCTTGTCATCCTGCTTCAGAGCTCCAGTGAACTTACCCTTCAGGCGACGTACATTGTCGATGAGATTGTCTATCGTGAGATGAAGTTCCTCCAGACTGAATGGTTTTGCCAGATAAGCATCAGCTCCTAGCTTAATACCCTCTAGCCTATCGCTGATTTCCGATTTGGAAGTAAGCATGATTACTGACACGTGGCTGATATTGGCATTGCCCTTGATATTTCTAAGCAGCGTGATACCATCCATCTCCGGCATCACCACATCGCTTACCACCAAGTCGAAATCACCAGAAAGCAGCTGCTTCAGCGCCTCCTTGCCATTGTTGCAGATTACAAAGCGATACCAGTCGCTCAGTTCCGACTTGAGATAACGGCAGATTTCGATATCATCATCCACTAGCAGGATTTTACTGTTTCTGCTAGCCGCACCTCGCTGCTGTTTCTTTCCAGTACCCACATTGTCCAAACAAATCTGATTATTCTTGAGATGCTCTTTACCCAAAGGCAATTCTATGATGAAACAGGCACCGCTCGTTCCGTCCTCTCGGTTGCGTGCTGTCACATCGCCACCATGAAGCCTTACGATGGATCGGCATAGATTCAAACCGATGCCCGAACCTCCCAGGTGCATATCAGCCGAATTCTTTCCCTGATAGAAGCGTTCAAACAGGGTTTTGGCATCATCGTTCTTTCCCAATCCCTTGCCGCTATCAATCACATACAGGAGCACCTTCTTATCCTGCTTCTCAATGCGGAAGATGATTTCGCCGCCATTAGGCGTATATTTAAAGGCATTAGACAGCAGATTGGCTATCGCCTTATCCAGCTTGTTGCGGTCTATCCATGCATTCACAGGCGTCTCTGGCATCTCCAGCCTGATATTAATACCACGCAGATTGGCATTGTAAGTGAAGAGTGAAACCAATCCCCTCGAAAACTCCACCAGGTTGGTTTCCCTGCACGAAAGTTTCATCTGATGCTTGTCCAGGCGTCGCTTGTCGAGAATCTGATTCACCAGGGTGAGCAGACGCTGTGCGTTTCGGTCCATGGTATCAATATCTTCATGATACTCCTCAGCATTTCCCAATCGCTCCTTCAATTTCTTCAGAGGCTCCATAATCAGAGTAAGCGGCGAACGGATATCGTGGGTGGCATTGATGAGGAACTGCATCTTAGCCTCTTCAAGATCTCTTTTTTTCTTGTGCAGATAGATAAAGATGACAGCAGCCATAAAGCCGAGAACCAGGCTCAGATAGATAAGCTTAGCCCAAACTGTGAGATACCAAGGTGCCAACACGTTCAGTTTTATCACCTTATTATATATAGAGTACTTACCGTTGCAATAGGTACGCACCTCTATACGATAATGTCCATACGACAAACCAGTGAAGTTAAAGCTATTGTCGCCAGCCGCATTGCTGATCCATTTGCCCCCGTTGATGCGATACTGAAACACGATGTTACCCACGCTCTGATAATCAAGCAGGGAAAAATTGAGCACTATCGACTTGAAATCAGACGGAACACTCAGATTATCTCCGATAAAGGGAGCCATCTTTCCATCAAGCAACACCTCCGACAGATAAATGGCAGACATTTTCTCATTATAATCCTTTACCTGAGAAGGCCTAAAATAAGTCAATCCTTCGGAGCAATACTGCGTTAAATTAATATTTAATCGTCTGTAAATCAATAACTTATATTAAGAAATGCTTATGAAAACTTAACT
>ENA-USTZ01000691-USTZ01000691.1-human-gut-metagenome-genome-assembly--contig:-NODE-691-length-14856-cov-3.632993_pt1 | contig 14856 bp, 14 predicted proteins | sample MGYA00250049_ERZ773375 | MGnify/ENA primary metagenome ERZ773375 (study PRJEB29103, sample SAMN06111956) | human gut metagenome | biome: human gut; feature: ankylosing spondylitis patient; material...
GACCGATGCCTATGCCCGCAACCGGGTGCGCCGTGCGGCGCTGCCTGCACTGCAGAGCACCAACGGCGCAGCGGTGGAAAACCTTGCCCGCTTCTGCGAGAAGGCAGCCCGCGCGGATGCCTATTTTGCCCGGAAGGCCGAAGAGCTGCTTTCTGCTGCACGTCTGGATGCGGCACAGGCTGCCATCAAAAGCCCGGAAGCCTGCACGGTGTGGCGGCTGGGCCCGCTTTCCGCTGCGGATGCGCTTATTTTGGAAGCAGCCATGCATTCGCTGACGGCTCCCGTGCGTGACGCAGAGGAAAAATATGTGCAGCTGCTGTGCGGCCTTGTGCGGCGCGGCAGCGGTGCGGTACAGCTGACTGACCGGGTGCGCTTTTGTGCCGGAGACGGATGCTTCTGGCAGGAGATTGTGCCGGAACGGCCCCGGCAGCAGGAAGAGAAACGGCCGGAAAGCCAGCCCTTTCAGCCGGAAAAACAGGCAGAATACTGCCTTGCGGGCGGCTGGAAGGTGACTGCAGGGCTTTTTACGGCTGATTTTGAAGAAAAAATACAAGTCGTTCATAAAAAAGACTTAAAAAATCAGGCGGATTATGCTAGAATAACTACGTTGTATGCTGGTCTTGTCCTGCGCACCCGCCAGCCGGGAGATGTCTACCGCCCGGCGGGGCGAAGTGTACACAACCGGCTGCGCAAGTGGATGAACGAAACGGGCATCCCGGCCAGCCAGCGCGATCAGCTGCCGCTGCTGGCGGCGGGCAGCGAAGTACTGTGGGTCTGCGGTGCGGGCTTTGCCGAGGGCCTTGCCCCGGATGCAGACACTGCGCAGGTGCTGCAGATGGAAATGGAACATAGGGAGGAAATAACATGAGTATGCATGATGATATCAAGACTGTTCTGGTCAGTGAAGAAGAGTTAAAGGCAAAGGTTGCTGAGCTGGGTGCCCAGATCAGCAAGGATTACGAGGGCAAGAACCTTGTTCTGGTGTCCATCCTCAAGGGCTCGGTGGTGTTTATGGCCGACCTGATGCGTGCGGTGAGCATTCCCTGCAGCATCGATTTTATGGTGGTGTCCAGCTACGGTGGCAGCAACACTGTTACCAGCGGCCTTGTAAAGATCATCAAGGATCTGGACGGCGATCTGTCCGGCAAGGATGTGCTGATCGTGGAGGATATTCTGGATACCGGCGTCACCCTCTCGAACCTTGTGCCCATGCTCAAGATGCGCAACCCCAACTCGGTGAAGATCTGCACCATTCTGGACAAGCCCAGCCGCCGCAAGGCCGATATCCAGCCCGACTACGAGGGCTTCCAGGTGCCGGACGAGTTCGTGGTGGGCTACGGTCTGGACTACGATGAAAAATACCGCAACCTGCCTTATGTGGGTGTGCTCAAGCCTGAAGTCTACGAGAAGTGATTTCTCACACTATAATTCATCCAAGAACTGGAGTTGATTTTTTTGCAATCCAAGAGACCCCGTTTCAATCCGCTGATTCTGGCGCTGGCGCTGGCGGCGGTGCTGATGGTTTGGTCGGTGCTGGGCGGCACCGGCTCTGCCAGCAACTCTTCCATGGAATATTCCACGGTGGTGCATTACTTTGAAAGCCTGCAGGTCACGCAGTTCTCGCTGGACCTGAACACCGGCGTCATCACCATGAACCTCAAGGAAGGCGGCAAAAATAACCTGCCCCTGCCGGATACCACGGCCCCGAGCACCACACAGGCCACCGGCGGCCTGCTGAGCGGGATGCTGTCCTCCTCGGACAGCACTGCATCCGCTGCGCAGAAGAACAGCGACGGCACTGTGACGGTGCGCTACAAGCTGCCCTATGCCTCCATGTTCGTCAAGTATGTGGGCGACTACATTGCCGCCTATGACGAAGCAAACCCGGATGCTCCCATGGTGTACGATTATACCCCTGTCAAGGAAAACATCCCATGGATGGAGATCCTGTTCTATCTGGCAATGCTGGGCTGCACCGGCTTCCTGCTATTCTCCATGATGCGCGGCGGTGCTGGCGGCGGCGGGATCATGAACGTTGGCAAAGCCAAGGTGAAGGACGAGCACGAGAACCAAAAGACAGCCACCTTTGCCGATGTTGCCGGTGAGGACGAGGAAAAGGAAGAGCTGAAAGAGGTCGTGGAGTTCCTCAAGAGCCCCGAAAAGTTCAACACTCTGGGTGCCCGCATCCCCCACGGCGTTCTGCTGGTAGGCCCTCCGGGCACCGGTAAGACCCTGCTGGCCCGTGCCTGCGCCGGTGAGGCCGGTGTGCCATTCTATTCCATTTCCGGCTCTGACTTTGTGGAAATGTACGTCGGCGTGGGTGCATCCCGCGTGCGTGACCTGTTCGATAAGGCCAAGAAATCCATGCCCTGCATCATCTTCATTGATGAGATCGATGCTGTGGGCCGTCAGCGTGGTGCCGGCTTAGGCGGCGGCCACGATGAACGCGAGCAGACCCTGAACCAGCTGCTGGTGGAAATGGACGGCTTTGAGGCCAACGACGGCATCATCGTCATGGCGGCCACCAACCGTGCCGACATTCTGGATAAGGCTCTGCTGCGTCCGGGCCGCTTTGACCGTCAGGTCTATGTGGGCCTGCCGGATGTCAAGGGCCGTGAGGAGATCCTCAAGGTCCATACCAAAAAGAAGCCGCTGGCCCCGGATGTCTCTCTCAGGGTCATTGCACAGCGCACCGCAGGCTTTGCGGGCGCAGACCTTGAGAACCTTGTCAACGAAGCGGCCCTGCTGGCTGCACGCCGCAACCGCAAGGCCATTACCATGGAGGATATCGAAGAGGCCTCCATGAAGGTGATGGCTGGCCCGGAGAAGAAGAGCCGCGTTGTGACCCCGGAGGAAAAGAAGCTGACTGCTTACCACGAGGCAGGCCACGCTGTGGCGGGCTTCTACTGCAAGCATCACCCCCGTGTGCACGAGATCACCATTATCCCGCGTGGTCAGGCTGGCGGCTACACCATGTACCTGCCCGAGAAAGACCGCAGCTACGTGACAAAGGGCGAAATGTTCGAGGATATCGTTTCCAGTCTGGGCGGCCGCGTGGCCGAACAGCTGATCCTGGAGGATATCTCCACCGGTGCTTCCAATGATCTGCAGCAGGCCACCAACATTGCCCGCCAGATGATCACCAAGTACGGCTTCTCGGAGCGGCTTGGCCCTGTGGTGTACGGTACCTCGCAGGAGGAAACCTTCCTGGGCCGCGATCTGGGTCAGGGCAAGGGCTACAGCGAGACCACCGCTGCCGAGATCGACGGCGAGATGCGGGATATCATTGATGAAGCCTACGAGACCTGCCGCCGCACCCTGACCGAGCACATCGATCAGCTGCACGCGCTGGCAAAGGCTCTGATGGAACGCGAAAAGCTCAATGAGCAGGAGTTCAACACCATCATGGCCGGCGGCACTCTGCCCCCGCGTGAAGGGGATGAGCCGGAGCAGACCGTGCAGGCTGCACCGGCCGAGACCGCAGAGCAGGCGCAGCCTGCAGAAGCTGCGGAGCCTGCCGAACAGGCCGAAACGGCCCAGCCGCTGCCGGAGACCGCTGCACCGGAAACGCCGGATGCACAGGACCCGCAGAACTGATTTGATCCAAATGGAAAGGAGCGAGTGTCGTGGAGGAAAATTTTAACCCGGTCGCACGGACCCGCGCAAACTATTACACCCCCGGCAGCCCGGTGCAGTTCGTCTGCGTGGAGCTGCTCAAGGGTGATGTCAGCGGGGAGCACGCGGTCTGCCTGACCTTCAAGAATATTTCCAAGGTGACCCTGACCGCGCTGGAGATCCACTTCAAGTGCAAGGGCGTGGACGGCGTGATCCTGTGCGAGGACCGGTTCGAGTACCGTGACTTGGAAGTAAAGCCCGGCGAACTGTTTGGCATGGACGATGCGGTGTTCGTTACCGCAAAGGCCATCACCAGCGTGGATGTTTCGCTGTGCAACGTGTACAACGGCAAGCGGGTGGTGCATCTGGACGGCATCAAGCGCGTGCGCCTGCCTGCCCCCAAGCGCCTGTCTGCTGAGCTGGAAAAGGCGCTGGAGACCCGCATGAACCGCCCGGAGCTGAAGTATCAGCCGCAGGTGTTTGAAAATGGCTGGTACTGCGCCTGCGGTGCCTTCCACCCGAAGGAGGAGGATACCGTGTACTGCTCGGAGTGCGGCTGCGACCGCATCCTGCTGCAGAACGCGCTGAACACCCTGCTGCAGCCGGAACAGCCTGCCCAGACCGAGCCGGAACTGGAAACGCCTCTTGCCCCGCAGGCCGAAGAGCCTACCCGCATTATGGGCGCAGCGCCCGTGCAGGAGGAGCCGACCCGGATCATGGGTGCACCGTGCCGTGAAGCAGAACCACAGCCGGAAGAACCTGCTGCAGAGCAGACCCGTGTGATGGATGCCGGAATGCGGGCACAGTTCCCGGGCAGGGCATCTCATGCAGCTGCGGACGAAGGCACCCGTGTGATGCCTGCTGCAGCCCGCCGTGCACAGCCGATATCTCAGCAGCCGGAGCCTGCCTATGACGACGAGGAAGAATACGAGGACGAGCGCGACAGCGTGGCCGAAGCGCTGATCCGCTGGGTGCCGCCCATCACTGCCATTGTCTGTGCAGCAGTGGCACTGTGCGGCTTCGTGTATTACCAGTTCGTGCTGTAACACAAACAGCAGCGGAGAGGGCGGTATGCCTTCTCCGCTTTTTTGTATGCCAGAAGAAGGGAGAACCATTATGCCGGAAGAAGCCTTACAGGCTGCCTTTGAGATCAAGACTGCCTGCGATGAGATCAGCCGCCGCCTGCTGCGCTGGCACTGGGAGCACAAACCCGGTGCGCACAGCTTGGGTGCATTGCTGGATCACGTTGCACAGCGCCAGCAGGAAAGCCCGGACTACTACGACCGTATGCCGGATCTTGCCGGCAAAAACAGCTGGCAGCAGCTGGATACCACCATTTGTATGCGGGTTCTGCTGGACCCGGAAAAGGATGCCGCCAAACCGCTGGACCTGCTGGGCAATACCAGCAATCCGGGTGCGGCCCGCCGCGCCTGCAATGCTGTGCGCACCGCCCGCAACGAAGCCGCCCACGCCACCGATCACACCGATGCCGCTCAGGCGGCGATCCTGTTCAACGAGGCGGTGGAGAGCTTGGAAGACGGCTATGTGGGCACGGCTTTCCGCGAGAATGAACTTGCCCGCTATTACCGCGATGCAGAAAATTATCTGGCACGCTGCGGCGCAAAGGAGCCGATCGCATCCAGCCGTGCGCCGGAAGAAAAAACGGCTGCGCACGAGCCAGCCCGCCAGAGCACAAAGCAGGGCCAGAACCGCAGCACCCAGAGCCGCAAAACGGCCGGCAGCAGAAGCACCACAGCGCGCAGCAGCTCGGCCAAAAGCCGCAGCACGGCAGGCCGCAAAAAGAAACAGAGAAGAACTGGCAATAAAACCGTGTTCATCGTTCTGCTGGTGGTCCTGCTGCTGGGGCTTGCCGTGCGTGCATGGAGCATGGGCGCAGCCTGACCGCCTGTAATGCCCTGCTTCTCAGAAAAAGCCGTCTTTTGTACACAGTTGCCAGAAAAACAAAAATGCGTTCGGAATAAACCGGGAAAAGCGCATCTTGCGGGATGGGTGAAAGCGGTTTATAATAAGCATGAAAACGTTTACACATAACAATGCATCCCAAAAGAGAGAAGTACTGCAAATGACCATCAGTGATATTGCAAAAATGGCGGGTGTATCCAGTGCGGCGGTCAGCCGCTACCTGAACGGAGGCCCCCTGAGCGAACAGAAGAGGGCTGCCATCCACGAGGTAGTGGAAAAGACCGGCTACCGCCCGGATACCGCCGCCCAGACTCTGCGCACCGGAAAAGTGAATCAGGTGGGGGTGATCGCTCCCAGCATCGGTTCCCAGTCGGTGGGGCAGATCACGGCAGGCATTGCCAGTGAGCTGGATGCAAAGAGCTATCTGATGCTGCTGGGAAACACCGAGCTGGACGCCCAGCGGGAATTGGGCTATCTGACTGCCATGCAGCGCAACCACGTGGCGGGCATCATCCTGCTGGGCAGCTATTATACTCCTCAGCTGGCGCAGGCGCTGAAAAACTGCCGTGTGCCGGTGGTGGTAACAGGCCAGCGTTTTCAGGATGTGGCCTGCGTGTACAACGACGACCGCACTGCAGCCCGGGAACTTGCCCAGCGGATGCTGGACCATGGCCGCAGAAGGATCGTTTATATTGGCGGTACAGAGCGGGACGATGCCACCGGCGTGCAGCGCCGTGAGGGCGTGCAGGATACGCTGAACGCTGCCGGACTGAACGGCGAACAGATGCCCCGCATCTGCTGCAACGCCTTTACCATGGAGGAGGGCCAGCGCTGTATGCAGGAACTGCTGGTGCGCTGCCCGGATCTGGACGGTGTGGTCTGCGTGACTGACACGGTGGCCTTTGGTGCCATGCGTGCCCTGCGGGAAGCAGGACGGCATGTGGGGCAGGATGTGGGTCTTGCAGGCGTTGGCGACAGCTGGGCTGGCAGCATGATGGAACCGGGGCTGGCCACGGTGCGCTTTTACCAGAAGCAGGTGGGGCAGGAGGCTGCCCGGATCCTGCTGCAGATGCTGGAAGAAAATGGGAGCAGCGGGCCTGTGCGTCAGGTGACGCTGGGCTATCAGATCGTGGAGCGAGGCTCCCTTTGATGATAAAGGATAAAAGTATGGGTTGTAAGCTGATTTTTCTGGATATTGACGGCACGTTGCTGCCGCCGGGTGATATGCTCATCCCGGAACTCACTCTGGCTGCACTGGATCGCGCCAGAGCAAACGGACACAAGCTGTTTTTGTGCACCGGCCGCAACCACCGCATGACCGAACCGCTGCTGCGGCACGACTGCTTTGCGGGCGCAGTGTGCAGCGCCGGCGGCTATGTGCTGTGCGATGGCAAGACTCTGGTGGATATCCCCATGGAGCCGCAGCAGGCTGAAGGCGTGCGCGCGGCGCTGGAACGCAATGGCGTGGAGTGCACGCTGGAAGCCCGGGATGCCACCTTTGGCGGAAGCAAGATGGCTGAGAGGTGGAAATTTATCCACAAAAAGAACGATGCACCGCTGAACAGCGAAGCAGAGCGCTGGCGCAAAGCCATGGAAGAGGGTATGTCCATTCTGCCGCTTTCCGATTACAAAGGGGAACCGCTGTATAAGATCGTGTTCATTGCCGACCACGAGAGCGACCTTGCCGAGGCAAAGCAGCTCTATGCCGACCAGTTCGTGTTCTGCGAAAGCAAGCTGGACCGCCTGACCGATGGCTTTGTGAATGGTGAGCTCATCAACCGCAAATTTGATAAGGGCACCGGCATCAAGGCAATCTGTGACCATCTGGGCTGCACGCTGGCAGATACCATCGGCTTTGGTGACAGCGATAATGACCTGCAGATGACCGATGTTGTCGGCATCAGTGTGTGCATGGCCAATGGCTCCGAAAACCTGAAAAAGCGGTGCGACCGCATTGCTCCCTCGGTATACGAGGACGGCATTGCAAAGGAGTTCAAGGCGCTGGGTCTGATCTGAAAAAACAACAAAGGCTGCGGCAGGGATAAGACCCGGGCCGCAGCTTTTTTGCTGCCACAGGGTTTTATAAAACGGAAAAACGTGGTAGAATAAACCAGAATGCCGGGTTCAAAGCCCGGCAAAAAGGGAGGAATTGAAATGCGTTCCGTTCTGGAAGTATGTGTGGACAGCACTGCCAGTGCACTGGCAGCAAAGCGCGGCGGTGCCAGCAGGCTGGAACTGTGTGCCGACCTGATCGTGGGCGGTACAACGCCCAGCCTTGCGCTGGTGCGTCAGGTCAAGGCGGAGACCGGCCTGCCGGTGCGTGCTCTGCTGCGGCCCCGGTTCGGAGACTTCTGTTACGACAGCTACGAGCTTGCCCAGATGGAACAGCTGGCCGCAGAGCTGGTGAAGGCCGGGGCGGATGGTATCGTGACCGGTGTGCTGACCCCGGAAGGGCAGCTGGATGCGGAGGCCATGCGGCCCATTTATGCGGCGGCGCGCAGGGCAGCGGAAAAGGCAGGCCGTCCGGTGGCGTGTACCCTGCACCGTGCCTTTGATGTCAGCGCCGACCCCTTTGCGGCACTGGAAACGGTCCGGAGCATGGGCCTTTGTACCATCCTCACCAGCGGGCAGGCGGCGAGTGCCCCAGAGGGAGCGGAGCTTCTCGGCCGACTGGTGGAGCGGGCAGGGGACAGCGTGGAAATTCTGGTAGGTGCCGGTGTCACGGCACAAAACATCCCGGCACTGGCCGCACAGACCGGGGCACATGCGTTCCACCTTTCCGGCAAGCAGGTGCTGCAAAGCCGCATGACCTTCCGCCGCGAGGGTGTCCCCATGGGCCTGCCCGGGTTGGACGAATGGCATATCCAGCAGACCGACGCCGACGCCGTGTGCGCTGCCAAGGCCGCCGTAATGCGGTAAGCGCGGGCAGACAGAATATCTGCCCTGCATCTCTGCATAGCAGCAAAACAAAAGTGCCTGCCGTTTTTTGAACCGGCAGGCGCTTTTTCATTTGTCGTCATAGGGGTCATCAAACAGACCAAACATCGATGTTTTTTCCAAATCCGATTCCGGGTAGGCACGCACCGGGCGGATGGGCCGGAATTCGTCGGTTGTCTCCGGCCGTTCTCGCCCGTGGCGGCTGCGGGGGCGGCTTTCTGCGGCCACCGCGGTCTGTAGTTCCTCGTAAGGCAGCTCATCTTCTTCCGATTCCAGTCCGGGCGTCAGCTCCATCTCCTCCAGCAGGCTCTGGATGGCCGCGCAGTCCTCGGGTACGTCCGTCAGGCTCGCGCCGTAATGGCAAAACAGCACCGTGCCGTCCCGGTCCAGGATCAGCGTCAGCGGCAGCTGCTGCTCGGCCCCCTTGACGGGCTGGTAGCCCTGCTTTTTGGCCTCGCGCAGGATGCGCCAGCCCTCGAGCGAGTAGCTCATCAGCGTGCTTTTGCTCGTGGGGATGCTCAAGTGCTCATACAGAACGCCCGCCGCGTCGCACAGCAGGGGATAGGGCAGCGTGTCCGGGCCGATGCTGCGGGCCAGCTTGTCCGCGCGGGAGCGCACGACCAGCGCAAAGCCGCCGTCGTGCAGCGACGTGTATGTATCGGCGTAGCGGCTGGCAAACGTGCGGGTGATGGGATGGCCGAAGTTCGCCATGAACACCAGCACCAGCGGGGCCTGCGCGTCCAGCAGGTCGCGGAAGCGGTTGCCCGCGCTGTAGGGCGTATCATACAAAAAGAAGGGGAGCCTGTCCCCGACGCGGATCCTTTCCGCCATTGAACAAACACCCCTTTCCCCGCAAAGTATAACCCAAAAAACCGGACAGGTAAAACCCTGCCCGGGATGTGTGCTGTAAAAACCCCGCACAGCCGTCTGCAACCAATCAAAACCTACCGGTACAGGCAGGTGGGTACCCTACGAGGATGTTCATGCTCCCCTCTTCAGCCAAACGGCGGGAGGGCCTGCAATCCGGTCCCCGACCCGGATTCCCAATATTTGATTAGTAGGATTCTATAAGGCCGCAACAAATCGAACCGCGCAGGGCGAAGAAGCCTCGCGGCCTCTTACTGCAATTCAGAATCGTCGATGTCGTACATCGCACGCAGGCGCTCCTCGAACACCTTGCCGACGGTGATGAGTTCCTCATCGTCGTCCACGATGTCCATATACTCGCCTTCGTCGTCAGTGCCAATACGCATCAGGATCAGCTCGGCGTCCTCCTGCAGGCTCTCCGGGTCCTCCTGATAGGGGATGACAGCCAGATAGCGGGTGCCGTTGACTTCCGTAGCGTCGATCACCTCAAAGGTGACCTCCTTGCCGTCCTCATCCTCCAGCGTCAGCAGGTCAGGGGCAGCCTCTTCCAGCATTTCCGGGCTCAGTTCGTCAGACATAAGTGACCTCCTGTGGTCGTTCGTATTTGATAGCTATAGTGTACCCTTTTTTTTCGCAAACGTCAAGGGTGTTCAAGCGGGAAGTTCTGTGGTATAATGAATTTAATTGGATTTTTCACGGAGGACCCGTTATGCGTAAACGATTCTGCCTGCTGCCCGCGCTGGCGCTGGCCCTGCTGTGCGCCTGCAGCAAGGGCGCGGCAAAGACCCCGCCCACCCGGCCTGCGGACTTCACCAGCACCGAGCGGCAGTTCAACACCCCTGCGGACGGCGACACGATTGCAATCTTTGACACCTCCTTAGGCGAGGTGCGCGCCGTGCTTTACCCGGATGCCGCGCCGATGGCCGTCTACAATTTTGTGGGCCTGGCCCGCAGCGGTTATTACGATAATACGACGATCTGGCGCAGCGAGTACGGCTTTGCCGTGCAGGGCGGCGATGCCACCGGCACAGGCACAGGCGGTTCGACGATCTGGCGCAACAACCCGTATCCGCCGGAGGCGAGCGCGGATCTGAAGCATTACGCCGGAGCGCTCTGCGCCGCGTTTGCCGCGGGCGGCGACGTGACCGGCGGCAACAGTCAGTTTTACTTTGTGACGGCCCTGCCGGACAGCGTGAGCAGCAGTGACCGGCAGGCCGAGCTGACCGCCAACGGCTACACCGACGCGCAGATCGCGGCCTACGCCGCCGTGGGCGGGCTGCCGTATCTTGACAACACCGACACAGTGTTCGGGCAGGTCTATCAGGGCATGGACGTTGTGGACGCCATGGCCTGCGTGGACACAGTGAAGGACGATGACGGCAACGACACCTACCGCCCCACCGAGGAGGCCGCCATCACGATCAACAGCGTAACGATCACGACCTACAGCAGTGCCGAGGACAACGGCCTGGACACTGTGGGCTGATATAAGACAGTATATGCAGACCCGCCCCCGCAAATTTTTGGCCGATATGCCAAAGTTTGCGGGGGCGGGTTGTGTATTATGCTATTTGCAAAGGCTTCCCCCTCGGGGGAAGCTGTCACCGAAGGTGACTGATGAGGGCAAAGTTTCCTGGAGCCACCCGCTGACGAGCTGCCGCGGCAGGCTCGCCCCTCATCCGGCCTCGGGCGGGGCCTCGGCCACCTTCCCCCAAGGGGGAAGGCTTTTGGGGGTCACTTCTTCGTATTCCCGCCCATACGTCTGTCGCGGCGGGCATACTCGGCCAGTGCCTTATCAAAGCACTCCTTGGTAAAATCGGGGAAAAGGGTATCGGTGAAGTAGAACTCCGCGTAGGCGCACTGCCACAGCAGGAAGTTGGAGAGCCGCTCCTCGCCGCTGGTGCGGATCATCAGGTCCACGGGCGGCAGGTCGCGGTAGAGGTGCTTCTCAATGACCTTCTCGTCGATGGCCTCGGGCTCGAGCGTACCGGCCTTGACCTCGGCGGCAATGGCGCGGGTCGCGTCGGTCAGCTCTGCGTGGCTGCCGTAGTTCAGGCAGAAGTTGACAATGCCCTTTTCGTTGTCCTTTGTCAGGTCCATCATGTAGTCCATGGCGTCCAGCACGCGCTGCTGCAGACCCTCGCGGCGGCCGCTGAACAGGACCTTGCAGCCGCGCTCGTTCATCTCGTCGGCAATCGTGCGGAAGTTATTGGCAAAGAGGTCCATCAGGTAGCCGACCTCCTTGGCGTCGCGGCTGAAATTCTCGGTGGAGAAAACATAGAGCGACAGCACAAAGACGCCGCGGTCACCGACGGCATAGCGAGTGATCTCGCGCAGGCGGTCAAAGCCGGCCTTGTGGCCCACGCTGACGGGCAGCATGCGCTGCTTGGCCCAGCGGCGGTTGCCGTCCACGATGATGGCGACATGGGTAGGGAAGCGGGGTTCATTTGCGTTCGGCATGTTCGTACTCCTTTTTATGCTTCGGGGCGGACCAGCTCGGGCGGCTCCTCGTCCGGGTGGTGGGCGCGCCAGTTCAGAAAGCTCTCCAGAATGACGGCAGCGGACACCGAGTCCAGCCGCTCCTTGCGCTTGGCACCAAACGTATCGTTGTCGGCCAGGATAGCGGCGGCGGACACGGTGGTGCGGCGCTCATCCCACAGCACAACGGGCACACCCGCGGTGTTGGCCAGGCGCTGGGCAAAGCGGCGGCTCTTGTTGGCACGGCTGCCCTCGGTGCCGTCCATGTTTTTGGGCAAACCGCAGACGAGGCCCTCGGCTCCGCGGGCGGCAAAGACCTCGGTCACGGCGGCGGCGACCTTGTTCATGCTTTTTTCTTCGATCTGCGGCGTGATGGGGGAGGTAATGGTCTCCTCGGCGTCGCACCCGGCAAGCCCGGTGCGGGAATCGCCATAGTCAACGGCAAGCCATTTCATGGGCAGGCTCCTTTACTTTGTTATATACAGGTATTATAGCATAAATCTCCCGCCCTGACCAGCAGGGCGGGAGATTTTGTTTGCCTTGTTGCTTTGCCTTCCCCCGAGGGGGGAAGGTGGCCCCGCAGGGCCGGATGAGGGGCGGGCTTGCTACGGTTGCCCGTAAACGGGTCAGCCCGGTCAGCTCTGCCCTCATCAGTCACCTTCGGTGACAGCTTCCCCCGAGGGGGAAGCCCTTGGGGTACTGTAACCCGCGGGGCGCCGAGGACGCCGCCCCCCTACAGCCTCAGACCAGCGAGCCCTTCAGCCGCTTGTCCAGCTGCATGGTCAGCACGGCGGCAAGGACGATCTTGACGGCGTCGCCGGGCAGGTAGGGCAGGACGCACCAGCCAAGGGCGCTGACGAGGTCAGCCCCGGTCAGGATCATGAACCAGATCGTGCCCAGCACGTAGCAGGCGGCACAGCCCACGACCATCGCCACGCAGAGCGACCAGAACTTGCGGCCCAGCGCCTTCGTCAGCAGGGCCGTCAGCAGCGCGGTCAGAATGTAGCCGATGGCATAGCCGCCGGTCTTGCCGAAGATGGCAGACGGGCCGCCCTGGAAGTTGGCCAACACCGGCACACCGATGGCCGCCAGTGCAATGAACACGACCTGACTGGCCGTGCCCCAGACAGGGCCAAGCATCGTGCCCGCCATGTAGACGGCGAACAGCGCCAGATTGATCGGCACACCCCACGGCATCGGGACGGCGATCTGGCTGCACACGGCGACCAGAGCGGTGAACATGGCGCACAGCACCATGCGGCGGACGTTTTCAGAAGATTTTGTCATACGGATAACCCCTCTTTTTTATAATAATCGCACACTTACCTCGCCGCTGTTCAACGCAGCGGGACGGCTCTCGCCGTCAAAGCGCACGACCAGTTTACATTCGTCGTCGATGCCCTGCACCTGCGCGGCGCGTGGCGTGCCCCGGCGCGGCGTGACCAGCACCCGCTGGCCGGTCAGGACCTGGCGGCGGCGGTATTCGTCCAGATAGCCGCTGCGCGGCCCTGCGCGGTAGAGCGGCCAGAAGGCGTTCAGGAACGCCGCCGCCAGCGCGGCCCGCGCGCCCGGGGCAGGGGAGCCGTCGTAGAGCGCCCCCGCCACGTCCCGCAGGTCCTCCGGCCAGCCGTCCGCCGGGGCTGCGACGTTGAAGCCCAGCCCCAGCACGGCGTAATCCAGCATACCGGATTCCAGGTCCAACGCGGCCTCGGTCAGGATGCCGCAGACCTTTTTGCCGTTCTTCCACAGGTCGTTGACCCATTTGATCGTGATCGGCACGCCGCACAGCCTTTCCGCCGCGCGGGCGGCGGCCACAGCGGCCATGGCGGTCAGGCCCACTGCCTGCCGCGCGCCGATCTCGGGCCGCAGAAGAATGCTCATGTACAGCCCGCCGGGCGGGGAGTAAAAGCTGTGCCCGCCGCGCCCGCGGCCCGCCGACTGTGCCTGTGCGATCAGCACAAGCCCCTCCTGTGCCCCGGCGTCGGCCCGGCTGCGCAGGGCGGCGTTGGTGCCGGGCAGACGGTCCACGACCTCGATTTGCAGGGCTTTCACCGTGGTCTCATCCAGCTGAACGGCCACGGCGGCAGCATTCAGAACATCGACACTCTGCGCCAGCGTATAGCCGCGGTTCGTGACGGCCTTGATCGGGATACCGTCCCGGCGCAGGGCAGCCACGGCCTTCCATACGGCGGTGCGGCTCACGCCGAGCTGAGCGGCCAGTTCCTGCCCGGAGATATACCGCCCGCGCACAGCATCCAGCGCCGCCAGCACCTCCTGCTTGACCATTTTTGCCGCCCCCTTATAAACTCGACTGTAGGCCAGTATACCGCACCGCCGGCCGGAATGTCAACGTCTCCCCCGCGTCATGGTTGACAATCAAGGCAAAAAATGTCCCGCCGGGCAGACGGGAACGACAAAAGCCCCGCAGGCTCTCGCCTGCGGGGCTTTTGCTATGATGCAAACAGATTTAGTAGGAAAAGTCTAAACTTAGCGCTGGATACGGCCGGAACCGTCGCCGCCGGCCAGCTTCTCGACCTCGGAGACAGTGACCATGTTGTAGTCGCCCTCGATGGAGTGCTTCAGAGCGGAAGCAGCAACAGCGAACTCAACAGCGTCCTGGGTGCTCTTGCCGTTCAGCAGGGCGTAGATCAGGCCGCCGCCGAAGGAGTCACCGCCGCCAACGCGGTCGATGATCTTCAGCTCGTACTTCTTGGAGAAGCAGTACTCGTTGGAAGCGACATCGTACAGCATAGCGCTCCAGCCGTTCTCGGAAGCGTTGTGGCTCTCACGCAGGGTGATAGCGACCTTCTCGAAGTGGAACTTGTCAGCCAGCTGCTTTGCAACGCTCTTGTAGCCCTCAGCATTCAGCTTGCCGCCGTAGATATCGGTAGCCTCGGCCTCGATGCCGAACACGTCCTTTGCGTCCTCCTCGTTGGAGATGCAGACGTCAACGTACTGGCACAGGTCGGTCATGGCAGCGCGGGCCTGCTCACGGGTCCACAGCTTGCCGCGGTAGTTCAGGTCGCAGCTGATCTT
>ENA-USTZ01000693-USTZ01000693.1-human-gut-metagenome-genome-assembly--contig:-NODE-693-length-14837-cov-4.146341_pt1 | contig 14837 bp, 9 predicted proteins | sample MGYA00250049_ERZ773375 | MGnify/ENA primary metagenome ERZ773375 (study PRJEB29103, sample SAMN06111956) | human gut metagenome | biome: human gut; feature: ankylosing spondylitis patient; material...
TACATAGGATCTATGAAGTCACGGCAACCCCGTAATGGAAGGTGCCAGCCTGAGCGAGATATACCGCTTATATGCGGTTCGAACAATAAGAGGATTTGATTAGCCCTATTCAAGTCCACTTATGTGGACTTTTTTTAAGCTTTTTATTCGGCAATAATAAGCTTGACACTATTATATTTTTTACAATTCGAAAGGAGATTTCAGATGAGTTATTTATTCACATCAGAGTCAGTGACTGAAGGACATCCTGACAAGATCTGTGACCAGGTTTCGGATGCGATACTTGATGCAATGCTTGAGCAGGATCCGATGAGCCGTGTTGCATGTGAGACACTTACAAATACAGGCTTTGTTATGGTAATGGGTGAGATTACAACTAAGGCTAATGTTGATATCCCTGCAATCGTAAGAAAGACGATTACAGATATCGGATATAATACTTCCGAGTACGGATTTGACGGAAATACATGTGCTGTCATGGTTTCACTTGACAAGCAGTCACCTGATATTGCAATGGGAGTTGATAAGGCTCTTGAGGCTAAGGAGAACCAGATGTCCGATGAGGAGATAGATGCAATAGGTGCCGGAGATCAGGGTATGATGTTCGGTTATGCATCGAATGAGACAGAAGAGTATATGCCATATCCTATCGCACTTGCACACAGGCTTGCAAAGCAGCTTACCAAGGTGAGAAAGGACGGTACATTAAAGTATCTTCGTCCGGATGGCAAGACTCAGGTAACTGTTGAGTATGATGATAATCATAAGCCTGTACATCTCAATGCGGTTGTTCTTTCAACACAGCATGACCCGGATGTGTCACAGGAGCAGATTCATGAGGATATAAAGAAGTATGTTTTCGATGAGATTCTTCCAAAGGAGCTTGTCGATGAGAGAACTAAGATGTACATCAATCCTACAGGACGTTTTGTAATCGGCGGACCTAACGGAGACAGCGGACTTACAGGACGTAAGATTATCGTTGATACTTACGGCGGTTTTGCACGTCACGGCGGCGGAGCTTTCTCAGGAAAGGACTGTACAAAGGTAGACCGTTCAGCAGCATACGCAGCACGTTACGTAGCAAAGAACCTTGTAGCAGCAGGATTTGCTGACAGGTGTGAGATTCAGCTTTCATATGCTATCGGTGTTGCACAGCCAACATCTATCATGGTCGATACATTCGGCACAGGAAAGCTTGCAGATGACAGAATCGTTGAAATCGTAAGGGAGAATTTCGACCTTCGTCCTGCAGGAATCATCAAGATGCTTGACCTCAGAAGACCTATCTACCGCCAGACTGCAGCATACGGACACTTCGGACGTACAGATATCAAGCTGCCTTGGGAGGCACTTGATAAGGTTGAGGATCTCAAGAAATATCTCTAAACAAAGTCCTATATATATTAGAAAGAATTTAGAGAAAATTTAGACAGAAGTTATCGGATATATGATATAATCAAGTCATGGGACTGACATTGAGTCGGTTTCCATGGCTTTTTATTTTCAGGAGGAACGGATATGAGCAGAATTTTGATAGTAGAGGACGAGGTTGCAATTGCTGATCTTGAGAAGGATTACCTGGAGCTGAGCGGCTTTGAGGTAGAGGTGGAGAATGATGGCACAAGCGGTCTCGCAAGGGCTTTGGCGGAGGATTTTGATCTGTTTATTTTGGATCTTATGCTGCCGGGCATTGATGGCTTTGAGATTTGTAAGCGGATTCGTGAGAAAAAGAACACACCGATACTCATGGTTTCAGCCAAGAAGGATGATATCGACAAGATAAGAGGACTCGGACTCGGTGCAGATGATTATGTCACAAAGCCGTTTTCTCCATCAGAGCTTGTTGCCAGGGTAAAGGCTCATCTGGCCAGATATGAGCGCCTGATTGGAAGCGCCACACCTGAAAATGACATCGTTGAAATTCGTGGCATCAAGATTGACAAAACAGCTCGCCGTGTGTGGGTAAACGGAGAGGAAAAGCAGTTTACCACAAAGGAATTTGACCTGCTCACATTCCTTGCGGAGAATCCAAACCATGTATTTACCAAGGAGGAACTCTTCAAGGAAATCTGGAATATGGATTCAGTAGGAGATATCGCGACAGTTACTGTACATATCAAGAAGATTCGTGAGAAAATCGAGATGAACACTGCAAAGCCTCAGTATATTGAGACTATTTGGGGTGTGGGATACCGCTTTAAGCTGTAGTGATTTTTAAAAAATATAGTAGATATTGTAGTATTAATAGGACATATCAAATTCAAATGCGAAAGGATATGTCCTTGTTGTATATATAAAGTGGCTTATTAATTTATTCAAATGGAGAATACTATGAAGATAAAAACAAAACTTGCTATATCATTCTGCATAATTATTTTTGTGCCTGTTGTGCTCACCAGTATAGTGCTTGTGGGTTTCAATAAGATTCAGCTAAAGGCCATAAACAAGACATATGGCATGGAGGATGCGGGCATGCTCGCGCTCACTGACACGGTGCAGTTTCTGAACAAGGTGACAGGGCGCACATATGATGAGCTCGAGAAGACATCGCTCATAGAACCATCCAGGCTTCTTGATAGTGATTATCTGACTAAGATAAATAAGAAGCTGGAGAAGAAGTATTCATATCTCATAGTGAAAAGTGAAGGTGAGCTCATTTTCAATGGTGGAATTGACAATGATGATATTTTGAGAAAGCTTCCGCGAATATCCAATAAGCAGAGCAGCTCTGATGTGAGCAGCTATATGGACAGTGATGACAAGGTGCTCATAAAGCAGCTTAATTTTCGTGACAGTGATGGTGACGAGGCGAGTCTTTACATAGTGACATCAACCGCGTGCGTGATTCCTGAGGTCAGGACTGTTTTGATAGAGGGAGCATTTGCACTTGTATTGATACTTATTACTACGGCTGCCATGCTTATAGTGTGGATATACAGGAGTATCATCACACCGATAGAGAGGCTGCGTATTGCCGCTGAAAATATCAAGGATGGCAATCTGGACTTTGAGCTTGAGACAAGTCCGAGCGACGGAGAGATTGGCGAGCTGTGTACTGCGTTTGAGCAGATGCGCGCGCGCCTCAAAAAAAATGCCGAGGAAAAGGTGACGAATGAGTCTGAAAACAGAGTGTTAATCAGTAATATCGCGCATGATTTAAAGACTCCTATTACTGCGGTAAAGGGCTACGCCGAGGGTATACTCGACGGAGTGGCAAACACCCCTGAAAAGGTAGATAAGTACGTCAGGACCATTTACAATAAGGCAAACGATATGGATAAGCTCATTAATGAGCTGACACTTTACTCTAAGATTGATACGAACAGGATTCCATACAATTTTGCGAAGATAAATGTCACAGATTATTTTAACGACTGTGTTGAGGAAATAGGACTCGATCTTGAGGCAAAAAATATCAGGCTTTCATATGAGAATCATGTGGATAGCAACGTGCTTATCATTGCTGATCCGGAGCAGCTTCGCCGTGTGATTAATAATATAGTTGGCAATTCGGTGAAGTATATGAACAAGACACAAAGCTATATAGATATCAGGATAAATGATGTCGGCGACTTCATACAGGTTGAAATCGAGGACAATGGACGAGGAATCGACCAGAGAGATATGCCATATATTTTTGACAGATTTTACAGGGCGGATGCTTCGAGAAATTCGGCTACCGGAGGCAGCGGCATAGGACTTTCCATCGTAAAGAAGATTATAGAGGATCACGGCGGCAAGATATGGGCTACCAGCAAAGAGGGTGATGGAACTACCATGTTTTTCGTAATCAGGAAATATCAGGAAACACAGGATATGAACCGGCAGTAAACAAATAAACAGGATATTGAAATAAAAAGTAAAACTATAATTAACAACTAAATTAAGAGCTCCCGATTGACAGCGCAAATAGCGTTGTCAGCCGGGAGCTTTAATGTATTTTTTATTTAAAATAAGTTAAGGAAAAACACAAAAAATATTTGAAAAATAAAGTCTGACGTAGTAAAATAGTAGCATTACGCGAAAGAACCATGGAGAAATCGAAAGGGGGACAAATATGCATAAATTCAGACAAAAATATATAGGAGACAAGGCATTTTATAAGCGTTATCTCATGCTGGCCATACCAATGATAATCCAGAATGCAATCACAAATCTGGTAAGCTTTCTGGACAACATTATGGTTGGACAGCTTGGCACAGAGCAGATGTCGGGAGTAGCAATCGTAAACCAGCTAATATTTGTGTACAATCTGGCTGTATTTGGGGCGGTGTCAGCGGCAAGTATATTCGGAGCACAGTATTTTGGCAAGGGAAATCATAAAGGGCATATGTATTCCTTCAGATTCAAGCTGTATGCAGCGCTGCTTGTTACAGCAATAGCGATGACGCTGTTTATCACAAACGGAACGGGGCTCATTTCACTTTATCTGACAGATACGGCGGGAAATGGTGCCACTGAGGTAGCACTGGCATATGGAAAGGAATATCTGGAAATTGTTATGATAGGTCTCATACCGTTTGCGGTGACACAGGCCTATGCGACAAACATAAAGGAAACAGGACAAACTCTTGTACCGATGGTTGCAAGCTTTGCAGCAGTTGGAAGCAATGCTGTGCTTGATTTTCTGCTCATCTTCGGAATAGGACCGATACCAAAGCTGGGTGTGGCGGGAGCTGCTATTGCCACTGTGATGTCGCGATATATTGAGACAATAATAGTTGTGCTGTGGGCACATAAAAACAGGGACAGGAACAGATACCTTGAGGGTGCTTACAGAGGAATAGGAATGCCGTTTTGTGAGTTTAAGACTATATTCATCAAGGGACTGCCACTCATGCTCAATGAGCTATTTTGGGCAGCAGGCATGACAACGGTTACACAGTGCTATTCAGTACGAGGGCTCTCGGTAATCGCAGGCCTAAACATTGCGACAACGATAACAAACCTTTTCAATATCGTGTTTATACAGCTTGGTGCATGCATCAGCATAGTTGTGGGGCAGTATCTTGGAGCCGGTGAGCTTGAAAAGGCAAAGGATGCGGATAACAAGATGATAGTGTTCAGTGTGTTCTGCTGTTCTATAATGGCGGCGGTCATGCTTCTGGTAGGAGGTTTTTTCCCTCAGATATATAACACAACAGACGAAATCAAGTCACTCGCAACAAGCTTCATAGCGGTATCAGCGATAATTATGCCGTTTTGTGCATTTACACATTCGTCGTATTTCACACTCCGTTCAGGCGGCAAGACATTGGTCACATTTTTGTTTGACTCCGTATTTACGTGGGTGATAGTGGTGCCGGTGGCATTTGTGCTCGCCAAATACACAGCACTTGGCATAGTAGCAGTGTACTTCCTTGTGCAGGCCACAGAGCTGATAAAGGTAGTCATCGGATACTTCATGGTGAAAAGCGACGTGTGGCTCGTGCAGATGGTATAGGAATGTAAGCCATTGTCTTGCGGAAAAGTAAAATAAAAGTTATACTGTAGCAAAAGTCAGCATAACAGTTCTAATCCAGAATGAAACGGAGCATAAAATGAGCGAAGAAAAACAGCATAAGCGCCGCGTGCATTATAGCGGAAAATATCCAAAAAAATTTGAGGAAAAATACAAGGAATTAAATCCGGAAAAATACAAGGATACAATTGAGCATGTCATCAGCAAGGGAAATACCCCTGCGGGCATGCACATATCCATAATGGTAAAAGAAATCATAGATTTTCTGGACATAAAGCCGGGACAGACAGGATTTGATGCCACACTCGGATACGGTGGCCACACAAGGGCAATGCTTGAAAAGCTTGAAGGACAGGGACATATGTTTGCTACAGATGTTGACCCAATCGAGTCTGAAAAGACAAAAAAGCGTCTCGCTGAAGCAGGTTTTGGAGAGGATATTCTCACCATAAAGCTTCAGAACTTCTGCACAATAGATGAGATTGCAAAGGAAGTAGGAGGCTTTGATTTCATACTTGCAGACCTTGGAGTTTCATCAATGCAGATAGATAATCCTGAGCGTGGATTTTCGTTTAAGGTGGATGGACCGCTTGATCTGCGTCTTAATCCAAATGCCGGTATCAGTGCGGCAGAGCGTCTTGACAATATATCCCGTGAGGAGCTTTCGGGTATGCTCTATGAGAACTCAGATGAGCCGTATTGCGAGGAGCTTGCAAAGGCAATCACAGACGAGATCAGGAAGGGCAACCGCATAGATACGACCACAAAGCTTCGTCACATTATAGAGCAGACACTCGATTTTCTCCCTGAAAAGGATAAGAAGGACATGATCAAAAAGACCTGTCAGCGCACATTCCAGGCGCTCCGCATAGACGTAAACCATGAGTTTGAGGTGCTATATGAGTTTATGGAAAAGCTTCCGGGAGCATTAAAGCCGGGTGGAAGAGCTGCCATCCTTACCTTCCATTCAGGAGAGGACAAGCTGGTCAAAAAGGCACTCAAGGCAGGATATAAAGCAGGAATATACAGCGACTATTCAAAAGATGTGATTCGCCCATCAGCACAGGAATGTGCTCAGAACGGACGTGCCAGGTCTACGAAGATGCGTTGGGCGGTCCGTGCGGAATAGAAAAGAATAAAAATAGTTCTAAAACACTATTGCTTTATTGAGAAAAATAGTCTACTATGAACGTGTTATATGACTGACGGATAAGTGGAATAACCACGTGAAATATAACAAATAAGAGCCGACCGTCTGGGCGATAAACCCGGACAGTTGGCTCTTTTTGATTATAAAATCGGCCATAGTCGTATAAATAACCAGGGAATGTATCTCAAAAGAAACAACATGGATATTGACAAAAATACTGTAGTAAGTATATACTAACCACAGTTAAACAAAACTAATCAAACGAAGTAACATTCACACATTTTAAGGAGGATATTACAATGATAGAAATGAAAGAGTGGGATGGATTTGAAGGACGTCTTTGGAAAGAGGAAATCAACGTCCGTCAATTTATTCAGGACAACTACACTCCATACGACGGAGATGAGAGCTTTTTAGCTGATCCGACAGATGCTACAAACAAGCTGTGGGATGCGCTTCAGAAATTACAGAAAGAGGAGCGTGCCAAGGGCGGAGTTCTTGACATGGAGACAGAGGTTGTAACAGGAATCACAGCTTACGGCCCTGGATATATAGATGAGGCATTAAAGGACCTCGAGCAGATTGTAGGTCTTCAGACAGACAAGCCGTTAAAGAGAGCATTCATGCCTTACGGTGGAATTAAGATGGCGGTACAGGCTGCTGAGACATATGGTTATAATGTAAGCGACAAGCTCAAGGAGATTTTCACAAAATATCATAAGACACACAACACAGCGGTATTCGATGCATACACACCTGAGATGATGAAGGTTCGTCATGCAAAGATCCTTACAGGACTTCCTGACACATACGGCCGTGGACGTATCGTAGGTGATTATCGTCGTGTAGCATTATACGGACTTGATTACCTCATCGAGGAGAAAAAGAAGGACAAGGCAAACTGTGGATGCGGACAGATGACAGATGATGTTATCCGTTTAAGAGAGGAAATCGCAGAGCAGATTAAATGTCTTGAGGATATGAAGAAGCTTGCAGAGATTTACGGATACGATATCTCAAGACCTGCAACAAACGCAAAAGAGGCAGTTCAGTGGTTATACTTCGGATACCTTGCAGCAATCAAGACACAGAATGGCGCAGCAATGTCAGTAGGACGTGTATCTACATTCCTTGATATCTACATCAAGAGAGATATGGACAAGGGCATCCTTACAGAGCAGGAAGCACAGGAGCTCATCGACCATTTTACAATGAAGCTTCGTATGGTTAAATTTGCACGTATCCCTTCATACAACCAGTTATTCTCAGGTGATCCTGTATGGGCAACACTTGACGTGGCAGGAACAGGTGTGGATGGACGTTCAATGGTTACAAAGACAGACTTCCGTTTCCTCCATACATTAGAGAACATGGGACCTGCACCGGAGCCAAACCTCACAGTATTCTACTCATCAAAGCTTCCTCAGACCTTCAAGGATTATGCAGCCCGCATCTCAATTGAGACAAGCTCAATCCAGTATGAGAACGATGACGCAATGAAGCCTGTATGGGGCGATGATTATGCAATCTGCTGCTGTGTATCTGCAACACAGACAGGTAAAGAGATGCAGTTCTTCGGAGCACGTGCGAACCTTGCAAAATGTCTCCTTTACGCTATCAACGGTGGTGTTGATGAGAAATCGGGTGAGCAGGTAGGACCAAACTATGCACCTATCACAGCAGAGTACCTTGACTATGATGAGGTAATGGCAAAATACGACAAGATGATGGACTGGTTAGTAGACATCTATGTAAATACATTGAACCTTATCCAGTACATGCATGACAAATACTACTATGAGGCAGCAGAGCTTGCACTCATGGATACAGACTTAAAGAGAACATTCGCAACAGGAATCGCAGGATTCTCACATGTAATCGATTCTCTTTCAGCAATCAAATATGCAAAGGTTAAAGTAGTACGTGACGAGAGCGGACTGGCAAAGGATTTCGAAATTGAGGGAGAGTTCCCTAAATACGGAAACGATGATGACCGCGCAGACGAGATCGGTGTATGGCTTCTTAAGACATTCATGGACAAGTTGAAGAAGCATCACACATACCGTGACTCAGAGCCGACAACATCAATCCTTACTATTACATCAAACGTAGTATACGGAAAAGCTACAGGAGCAATGCCGGACGGACGTAAAGCAGGTGAGCCGCTTTCACCGGGAGCAAACCCATCATACGGCGCAGAGCAGAACGGACTTCTTGCATCCTTAAACTCACTCACAAAGCTTCCATATGAGTGGGCACTTGATGGAATCTCAAATACACAGACCATCAACCCGGGCGCACTCGGAAACAACGAGGGCGAGAGAATCGACAACCTTGTAAACGTAATGGACGGATACTTCGATCAGGGTGCACATCACCTCAATGTAAACGTATTCGGTAAAGAGAAGCTCATCGATGCAATGGAGCATCCTGAGAAGGAGGAGTACGCAAACTTCACAATCCGAGTATCAGGATACGCAGTTAAGTTCATCGACCTCACAAGAGAGCAGCAGCTCGATGTAATCTCACGTACATGCCACGAGAGAATGTAATATGATCTAAGGTGTCACAGAGTGTACTACGATTCTGTTTGCAGAAAGAGTAGTATGCTCTTGTGACCCTCATATCATATTATGTATGTGGTATAAATTTACAGAGTTAATATACAATCACAGATATACCGGAATGTGCAGGCCAAGTGCCTGCATATTCTGATTTTCTAAATAACACCACAGCGTAAGGAATTTTCGGCAACCCGCCGACCGGGACTTTGCAATGCGAATTTCGCAGGGCTTAGAGGCTGTTAGAATTATGAACACAGCCAGCGATGCCCATGCATGGACGCATGGGCAAGGCGTTATGCGCCACGGAAGGCGCGTAAAAGCCGGTTGCGTCAAGCATAGAAAACCTAAATCATAATTCTTATAGCCTCTTAGCCCGAAGAACCTGAGCATTGCTAAGTCCCGGTCGGCGGGTTGCCGAAAATTCCGTACTATAAAAATAAAAATAAAAGTAGCAGCAACAACCTGAAGGAGGTAGAACATGGGAGAAACACTAGGAAGAGTACACTCGGTAGAAAGCTTCGGCTCAGCAGACGGCCCGGGAGTGAGATATATAGTATTTTTGAAGGGCTGCAATATGCGCTGTAAATACTGCCACAACCCGGATACATGGGCCAAATGCGGCGAAAATGACGGTGCAAAGCTGATGACACCGCAGGAGGTGCTAAAGACCGCCATGCGCTATAAAGCGTACTGGAAGCAAACAGGCGGCATCACAGTAAGCGGAGGTGAAGCACTTTTGCAGATAGACTTTGTCACAGAGCTATTTAAGCTTGCAAAGGAAAAATGTGTAAACACATGCCTTGACACATCAGGAAATCCGTTTACCGTGGAAGAACCGTTTTTCGGCAAATTTAATGAGCTGATGAAATATACAGATCTCTTCATGCTGGACATCAAGCATATAGATGACGAGGAGCACAAAAAGCTTACGGGACAGACAAATAAGAATATCCTTGATATGGCACAATATCTCTCAAAAAACGGTAAAAAAATGTGGATACGCCATGTGCTTGTGCCTGGAATCACCACGGATGAGAGATATTTAAAGCAGCTTAGAGAATTTATCGACACACTTAAAACGGTGGACAGGGTTGAGGTGCTGCCGTACCACACACTTGGGGTGTTCAAGTGGAAGGAGCTTGGTATACCATACCAGCTTGAGGGGGTGGAGCCTCCGACAAAGGAGCAGATAGAATGTGCAAAAAGAATTTTAAATAGTCAGAATTAGTTTTTAAATACCATTGCTAACGACTCATTAAGTTGATACAATATAAAGAGATATTACCATCATATGGGTAGGAATTCTGATAGTCTCGCGGTGAGGATGTCAGGACAATATGAGGAGAGTATAATGAGCAGTATAGTAATAGGAACACTGTATGGGCAGATGAGCTTTATGTGTCTGCTGATACTGGGAGTCATATGTTTCAGATTTTTGAAAGCTGATGATAAAACATACAGCAGCCATCAATTTCTGGCAGTAGGTATGCTTACAGCGGCAGCAGTTGTGGTGGATTATATTATAGCTATCATAGTATATGGCCTGTGGGCGCCGGAAAAACTGGTACTGGACACATTTACGGTCATTTACTTTATATTGATAGCGCTGCTGTCATATCATTGGTTTTTGTATTGTGAGGCAGAGCAGCAATCTGTATTTATCCGGCTTAAATCCGGAAGAATCGTGCGCATAGCAGCGCAGGCAGCCATATGTATCATGATGATTACTGTCATGTATCTGAAGTGGACAAGCTTCAGGAATGAGATGATTACAGAAGCTGTTATAGCATTTATACCGGCTATATATAGCTGTATCAGGGCATTTTACAAGTCATTTCTGCCGGAAAATTATGTGAACCGCGATAAATACAGGCGCATGGCTTCGTTTGCAGTGCTGCCTGTTATTATGTTATTTATCCAGTATTTTACACCGATGCTGCCTTCGTTTGTATGTGGGGTGACACTCGGCTACATGCTTGTGTACAGTAACGGCCAGAAATCACTCATTTCCACAGATTTACTGACCGGTATCAACAACAGGAGTGCTTTTGATAAATATATCAGTGCAAAGGTAAGGGTAGGGTCAGGCCATAGCCAGCTGTATCTTTATGTGATAGATGTTGATGATTTAAAATCAATAAATAAGGAATACGGTCCACTCGAAGGAGACAAGGTGCTCGTGGCGACAGCTTTTGCGTTGAAGGCGCTTGCGGCAGAGTATGATTTTTATATAGCCAGATTTGATGCAGATGAGTTTGCAGTCGCCTTTGATACGACAAGCGGGAATATGATGCAGCTCATTCGCAAAAGGATAGAAGAGCGGGTCCCTGAGACTGCGCAAAATATGCAGCTTGAGGCACCGGTGACTGTCACAATCGGAGTGGCAAAATACACAGGTCAGAGTATGCCGGCATGGATAGCTGAGGCACATATGGCGCTTGAGAACGCACGTACCTTAAAAGAGGGAAAAGGAAGGTCGGAAAATGAACTTCAAAAAGAATTGTTTGACGCGACAGACATGCTGTTATCGGAAGCAGAGGTACGTCATGAGAGCTCTGATGAGCTTGACCTGGATGGCCTTGATGAGAAGCTTTTTCCGGTGTTATCAGAGGCATCGCAAAGAATATATATGTTTGTCACAAATATGGACACCAATGTGACCAGATGGTCCAAAAATGCATTTGGTTTTATGGGGATTGACAGCGAATATGACTTAAACACAGAGGACAGATGGAAAAGTAAAATACATCCGGATGATTTGATGATGTACCAGAAGGAAGTGGATGCGGTACATTCGGGGAAAAAGGATGCATTTAATCTCACCTACCGTGTAAGGGATGAGGACGGAGTGTTTGTGAGCTGTACAGGTCATGGCCGCATAATAAAGGGTGTGGATGGAAGTCCTGATATTTTTGCAGGCTCAATACTGAATCATGGCATATCGGATTCGGTTGATTCTGTTACCAACCTCTGGAATATGAAGATGCTTGGAAGCTGCCTGAATGACTATATTTTCAGATATGAGTCGGCAGCAGTGCTTATCATCGGAATAACAAAGTATGGACACATTAATGATACCTACGGATATGAGCTGGGCAATGAGGTATTGAAGAATTATGGCGATGAGCTTTTAAAGGTAGTGAGCGGAGACCTTTACGTATTCAGAATGGATGGAACAAAGTTTGCATTCATTAAGCCATACGCAGAGCATGATGAGATCACTGAGCTGTATCTTAAGGTGAAAAAAGTAGCTGAGGCCGGGGTGAAGCTTGGCGATGGAATGGTTCAGCTTAGGCTTGCTGGTGGAGCAGTGACAGCAAAAAACTACTCCGGCACACCGTACAATCTGCTAAACAGCGCCACATATGCGCTCAGCATATCGAAGCATGAAAAGCACGGAGATCTGGTGTTTTTTGACAGTACCATAATTCATGACAATATGAAAAATATGGAGCAGATTGCGGAAATCCATAAGAGCGTCATGGACGGCTGTAAGGGATTTTTCCTATGCTATCAGCCAATAGTCAGCGCCACGGACGGAAGGATAGTCGGAGCTGAGGCTCTTATCAGGTGGAAAAATGATAAGTACGGATTTGTGCCACCGGATTCATTTATTCCATGGCTTGAGGAGGATCCTTGTATTTACATACTCGGAAACTGGATTATTGAGACAGCGCTTGTGGCGGCAAAGAGATTCAAGAAGGTCATACCTGATTTCTTCATAAATGTAAATATAGCGGCCACACAGCTTGAAAATACGGCATTCCGCACGGATGTGCTAAATATGGTTGAGAGACTTGATTTTCCAAAAGAGGATCTTTGGATAGAGCTTACAGAAAGATGTAAGGATTTAGACCACGATTTCCTAAAGAGGGAGATATCCTTTTTCAAGGAGCATGGCATACAGATAGCGTTAGATGATTACGGAACAGGCTCGGCATCACTGAGTCTGGCGCTGGAGCTTCCGGTGGGCGAGATAAAGATAGATCGCTCATTTACGAAGGACGTCATGGAGGATGAATTAAAGCAGGCGATTGTCGAGTCCATTCTTGTTTTCACAGGACGTATCAGGATGCGTTCGTGTATAGAGGGTATTGAGACTCATGAGATGGCGGAGTATCTAAAGCAGTTTGGACCTATGTATTATCAGGGTTATGCATACTCCAAGCCTGTCGAGGAGGAGGCATTTATGTCTCTCATAAAGGAACAGTCGGGCAAATAAACGGATATGCTTGCGTATCGCAACTGTAAATGTGCTGAACAGTTAAAATTTACAATAACAATTTGCGGGAGTTACAACATGGGAAAACCAGATATCATTTACGAAGACAACGACATAATCATCTGCTACAAGCCGGCGGGAATTGCTACACAGACCAGGCGTATAGGGCAGCAGGATATGGAGAGCTTCATAAGAAATTACAGGGCGGCTAAAAATGAGCCGCCCTATGTCGGTATAGTGCACAGACTCGACCAGCCGGTAGAGGGCGTGATGGTATTTGCCAAGAATCAGAAAGCCGCGGCATCCTTGAGCAGGCAGATAAAGGAGCATACAACCGAGAAATATTATCGTGCGGCAAGCAGAGGTCAGGGAGTGTCAGGAGCAGATAAGGAAGAAGCTAATAAAGAAGATAATCATGATCTGGCATGGCATACTCTCACAGATTATATCTCCTTCGACAAGCTTACCAATACATCTAAAATCACAAGCGAAAAAGACAAGCTGGCAAAAAAAGCAGTGCTTCAGTACAGGATAATATCAAATGAATGCAATAAAACAGAATTTGACATAAAGCTTCTCACCGGAAGGCACCATCAGATACGTTTGCAGCTTGCAAATATTGGCTATCCACTGATAGGAGATACCAAGTATGGGAAGCCTGCCTCAAATAACTCAGGAACGGGAAGCAAATCCGGACGCACCGGTGGCGGTGTGAGGGAGCAGCTTGCACTTTGCTCCTACAAGCTTGTTTTTGACCATCCTGCGACAGGGGAGAGGATGACATTTGAATTACCATAGTGCTGTTGGGAATAAGATGAATTAAAGTGTATGGTCTTTTTTATATGAAGAAAAATACAGTTGACAATATTATTTATATTATCTATTATAAGTTCATAGGTTAGTTACTTGAGTGGTTAACCATGCAACCATACCGCAAATATGAGCGAAATTAGCTGTGTAGCAGCGATGCTAAACAGAGTGCAGATAAAGTACAAATATCGTGCGGTTTTGCGAATGTGTGTGGTGGTTCTGGATAGTTACGATAATAAAAAGTACAACAAGTAGGTAATTGCGGAACAAGTGCGCACTCCTGATTAAAAAGCGGTAAGAATTCTGCAACGTAGGATTCTTAAAGATGAAAAGTAGGTGCTTCTAAATTTAGACATGACTAAAAGATTTCCCAGATAAACTGCGAAGAAAAGATTATATGCATATTAATAATCAGGCAATCAAGGGCTTCAAACTCCGAATGTATTTGTACTGATGAATCTTATCAGCGACAATTACAGTAACAAGCTGGGTGATTCCGGCAAGAAGTAAATCAGCATGAAGCGTTTTCTCATTCTGGGTCTTACGATTCGCAATGTTGCAACTATCTTTGAAATGGTTGATTGACTTTTCAACATTTACACGGATCTTGTAAGTATTTTCCCATTC
>ENA-USTZ01000697-USTZ01000697.1-human-gut-metagenome-genome-assembly--contig:-NODE-697-length-14823-cov-8.026041_pt1 | contig 14823 bp, 9 predicted proteins | sample MGYA00250049_ERZ773375 | MGnify/ENA primary metagenome ERZ773375 (study PRJEB29103, sample SAMN06111956) | human gut metagenome | biome: human gut; feature: ankylosing spondylitis patient; material...
AAGTCGGAATCGCTAGTAATCGCGGATCAGCATGCCGCGGTGAATACGTTCCCGGGTCTTGTACACACCGCCCGTCACACCATGGGAGTGGGGTTCACCAGAAGACGTTTGCCTAACCGCAAGGAGGGCGGCGGCCACGGTGGGTTTCATGACTGGGGTGAAGTCGTAACAAGGTAGCCGTACCGGAAGGTGCGGCTGGATCACCTCCTTTAAGAGAAAGAGACGAAGAGTTTTGCAGGCAACTCGAAGTCGCGCTTACGCTTATCGGTTTGTTGTTAGCAGCAATAAAGAGTGCGGCCGGGTCTTTAGCTCAGTTGGTTAGAGCATCGTCTTGATAAGGCGGGGGTCGATGGTTCGAGTCCATCAAGACCCACCACAGAAAAAAACGGGGGCTTAGCTCAGCTGGGAGAGCACCTGCTTTGCAAGCAGGGGGTCAACGGTTCGATCCCGTTAGTCTCCACCAAGCACTTGCGTGTTTACAAAAATTCTTTTAAAATAAAGAATTTCTGCGAACGCGCAGCATTTGTCGCTGTGTGTTTTTTGTTCTTTAAAAATTTGGAAAAGAAGTAAAGCGTTCAGTCAACGGTTTGCCGGTGTTGATGAGACACGGGTAAGCGTAACGTTGATTGGAACGGGTTGTGATTGCATTCAAAAGAGTTTCAAATCGATTCTTCATTGAACGACAAACTCAAGAGAAACAGCGCGTTACTGTCACGTTGAGAATCTTGCAGGCAAAAGGCTGCAGGGTTATAGGATCAAGTGACTAAGTGTATGTGGTGGATGCCTTGGCGATCACAGGCGAAGAAGGACGTAGTAGCTTGCGATAAGCTGCGGGGAGCCGGCAAACGGGCATTGATCCGCAGATTTCCGAATGGGGGAACCCACCGACGTAAGTCGGTATCACACACTGAATACATAGGTGTGTGAGGCGAACGGAGCGAACTGAAACATCTAAGTAGCTCCAGGAAAAGAAATCAACCGAGATTGCGAAAGTAGCGGCGAGCGAAATCGCAGCAGCCCAGTGTTCTGATAGCACGAACGACAGCAGAAAGGTCTGGAAAGGCCTGCTATAGAGGGTGATAGCCCCGTATGCGAAATCGGACGTGTGGTACTAAGGGACCGATAAGTAGGGCGGGACACGTGACATCCTGTCTGAAGATGGGGGGACCATCCTCCAAGGCTAAATACTCGTGATCGACCGATAGTGAACCAGTACTGTGAAGGAAAGGCGAAAAGAACCCCGGGAGGGGAGTGAAATAGAACCTGAAACCGCATACATACAAACAGTAGGAGCCCGTGTAGTCGGGTGACTGCGTACCTTTTGCATAATGGGTCAGCGACTTACGTTTTGTGGCGAGCTTAACCGAGTAGGGGAGGCGTAGCGAAAGCGAGTTCGAATAGAGCGAGAAGTCTCAAGGCGTAGACCCGAAACCAGATGAGCTATCCATGGCCAGGTTGAAGGTGTGGTAACACACACTGGAGGACCGAACCGACTAGTGTTGCAAAATTAGCGGATGAGCTGTGGATAGGGGTGAAAGGCTTAACAAATCTGGAGATAGCTGGTTCTCCCCGAAAACTATTGAGGTAGTGCCTCGTGTATTGCTCCAGGGGGTAGAGCACTGTTATGGCTAGGGGGACATGGCGTCTTACCAAACCATGGCAAACTCCGAATACTTGGAAGTAAGAGCACGGGAGACAGAGCACCGGGTGCTAACGTCCGGACTCAAGAGGGAAACAACCCAGACCGCCGTTTAAGGTCCCAAATATTGACTAAGTGGAAAACGAAGTGTGAAGGCTAAGACAGTCAGGAAGTTGGCTTAGAAGCAGCCATCCTTCAAAGAAAGCGTAATAGCTCACTGATCGAGTCCTCATGCGCGGAAGATGTAACGGGGCTAAGTCAATAACCGAAAGCGCGGATTTGTACGGAAGTACAAGTGGTAGGGGAGCGTTCTGTAAGCCTGCGAAGGTGGTTCGAGAGGACTGCTGGAGGTATCAGAAGTGCGAATGCTGACATGAGTAACGTTAAAGCGGGTGAAAAGCCCGCTCGCCGTAAGCCCAAGGTTTCCTGCTCTACGTTCATCGGAGCAGGGTGAGTCGGCCCCTAAGGCCAGGCTGAGAAGCGTAGTCGATGGGAAGCAGATTAATATTTCTGCACCATGTGCAAGTGCGATGGGGGGACGGAGTGCGAAAGATCATCCGGGTGTTGGATGTCCCGGTTTGTGAGTGTAGAAGGCCGACAGGCAAATCCGTCGGCGGATCTTCGAGACAAAGCATCGAGGTTCTACGGAACCGAAGTGATCGGAAGTGCTTCCAGGAAAAGCCTCTAAGCTCCAGCTTGCATGTGACCGTACCGTAAACCGACACTGGTGGGCGAGTTGAATATACTCAGGCGCTTGAGAGAACTCGGGAGAAGGAACTCGGCAAATTGACACCGTAACTTCGGGATAAGGTGTGCCTTTGTAGCGTGAAGAGAGAAACACTCGGAGCGTGAAGAGGCCTCAGAGAATCGGTGGCTGCAACTGTTTATTAAAAACACAGCACTCTGCAAAGACGAAAGTCGACGTATAGGGTGTGATGCCTGCCCGGTGCTGGAAGATTAAGTGATGGGGTGAGAGCTCCTGATCGAAGTCCCAGTAAACGGCGGCCGTAACTATAACGGTCCTAAGGTAGCGAAATTCCTTGTCGGGTAAGTTCCGACCTGCACGAATGGCATAATGATGGCCACACTGTCTCCTCCCGAGACTCAGTGAAGTTGAAATGTTTGTGATGATGCAATCTCCCCGCGGCTAGACGGAAAGACCCCATGAACCTTTACTGTAGCTTTGCATTGGACTTTGAACCGATTTGTGTAGGATAGGCGGGAGGCAGAGAAAGCGCAACGCCAGTTGTGCCGGAGCCGACGTTGAAATACCGCCCTGATTTGTTTGAGGTTCTAACCGCGACCCGTGAGCCGGGTTCGGGACCGTGCATGGCAGGCAGTTTGACTGGGGCGGTCTCCTCCTAAAGGGTAACGGAGGAGTACAAAGGTACGCTAGGTACGGTCGGAAATCGTGCTGATAGTGCAAAGGCAAAAGCGTGCTTGACTGCGAGACCGACAAGTCGAGCAGATGCGAAAGCAGGTCTTAGTGATCCGGTGGCTCTGAATGGAAGGGCCATCGCTCAACGGATAAAAGGTACTCTGGGGATAACAGGCTGATACCGCCCAAGAGTTCATATCGACGGCGGTGTTTGGCACCTCGATGTCGGCTCATCTCATCCTGGGGCTGTAGCCGGTCCCAAGGGTATGGCTGTTCGCCATTTAAAGAGGTACGTGAGCTGGGTTTAAAACGTCGTGAGACAGTTTGGTCCCTATCTGCCGTGGGCGCTGGAAGATTGACGGGGGCTGCTCCTAGTACGAGAGGACCGGAGTGGACGCACCTCTGGTGTACCGGTTGTCACGCCAGTGGCATCGCCGGGTAGCTATGTGCGGAAGAGATAACCGCTGAAAGCATCTAAGCGGGAAACTTGCCTGAAGATAAGTCTTCCCGGAGGCTAGACCTCCCTGAAGAGTCGTTCGAGACCAGGACGTTGATAGGTCGGGTGTGTAAGCGTTGTGAGACGTTTAGCTAACCGATACTAATTGCTCGTGAGGCTTGATCCTATAACCGTGCTGCTTGAAGTTTGCAAGAAACGATCAAGTAGATGAAGAAAAGGATTGGAGCTCGAAAAGAAAAAAGTGATTGCGAGCCCGAAGAGCTTTGCTTCTTAGCCAAAGAATTCGACGAGCTGACCGAAAGGGTCAGTCAGTCAAAGCCTTTGCCTGGCGGCCATACCGAAGTGGTCCCACTCCTTCCCATTCCGAACAGGACAGTGAAACGCTTCAGGGCCGATGATAGTTGGTTGTATTTCCAGTGAAAGTAGGTCACTGCCAGGCTAAATCATTAAAGCGAACCCCCGTTGGAGTCTCTCCTTCGGGGGTTTCGTTTATGTGCTTGTTTTAAGCGAGAACCATTCATGTCTGAAGAAAACAAACCGGCTCGCCGTCAGTATCGACGCACCACCGAGCGCCGTCAGGAGATTCTGGTTGCCGTTGTGCAACTCTTGTCGGATCCTGACTGCTGTGGGGTAACGACGAAAGACATCGCTCGATTTTTGGGTATTGCCGACGGAGCTCTTTATAGACATTTTTCCGGCAAAGCGGAGATTCTCGAGGAGCTGATCGGTTTTTGCGACGCTTCTTTTGAGCGTATGTTCGATGAAATCAATACCGAATCGAACGTGACAATGCTGATGCGTGCGATGGTTAAGGCAAGAGCTCTGCTTTTGTTTGCGGAAGCCAACAGCGGCCTAACACGGCTTTTGACCGGTGAAGCACTTTGCTTGGAAGGAGCGCAGGTGCGTGAGTCGATGCAGAGGTGTTTAGCCAAAGCGGAAAAAGCCCTGTGCGCCAGTTTAGAACTGGCAGTGGTACAGCGTGAGGTTGCTGCTGACATAAACCCTGTTGTACGTGCCCGTCTCATCATGAGCTATGTGCAGGGGCGCTGGGCCCGGTTTGTGGCTTCCGGATTTGAAGAGAAACCGACAGTTGATTGGGCTCAGGCACAGGTAATTTTGTTCAGTGACCTGGTTTCGGCTTAAGCTCTTCATAATAGTTGTTAACGGTGCTGTTACATGTGCAACAGCACCGTTTTTTTCCGTGACAGAAGGATGATCGGCGCATGAATGATTTAAGTGCTTGAATTTGCAGGGTTTTTTAGAATTGAACCGCTGTTCAATACGATGAGCTTCTTAAGCTTAACCTAAGAGATTGTTTTTACGGCACTTTTTGTTCATTGCTTCGTTTACAAACGGTTTCTTCACAGTAGATTTCTTTGCACCATGGACAAATATCCATATGTACTATTCCAAGCACATCGATCTCCTTTCGTTTGGTTGAATCAAATACCGAATGTTTGAGGGCTGGGACGAAAAAGTCTCAGCCTTTTTTTTATCGTGGGCATTGCGCCCACGGAAGTGGCAGAATCCGACAATCGAAAGACATATTTTTTCGTTTCGGATGGTTTTGAGTTGGTTGCGAAAACTGCGTAATGTCGCAGTGTTGTTCATGGTGACAATTACCTTGCTGGTCGCCTGGCCTGCTTATGCGGCAAGCGACGTGAGTCGAGCGCACGACCGACCGTTGCGCTTGGCAATTGTCAACACCTATGGACAAATACTTTCAAATATCTATTACGGCGAATCGTTGAAGAAGATTCGAGCAGCGATTGCGCCTCGCCCGCTCGAAATTCGTATCTACGGGCCGGATACGTTTCTGGATGCCGCCAGAAACGATCAGTTCGACATGTCGATAGCTTCCTATGGTTTGACAAGTATCATGTTGCGTCAAACCGGAGGGGCACGCGTCCTTACCGCCGTTAACAAGCGCTTCCCGAATCCTTACGCCGGAAACGGTGCCGCCATCATTGTGCGATCTGACCGGCAGGACATCAACACGATTGAAGATTTGCCAAACAAATCGCTGGCGGTGATGAGCATTACAGCTTTTGCCGGTTGGCAAGTTCCGATGGCTGAATTGACAGCTCTCGGAATTGACGTCAAACGTGCTTTTCGAGACATCAGAGTCACGGGTGAGCCGATGACGCAGATTCTTGATTTGGTGCACTCAGGAGAAGCCGATGTCGGTTTCGTCGTTAACTGCTTGCTGGAAGATGCTCAAGCGCTTGGCAAGTACAAGGTAGATGACTTCAAAGTCATTGGTGACAAAGGCGCTTTTTCAGGTAGCAGTTGCAAGCATTCCACGCGCCTTTATCCCAATTGGTCGTTTTCTATCAAGCCTCAGATGAGTCCGGACGAATCGAAAGCCGTGGTGATGGCGCTTTTATCGATTCCCGCTTCAGAAGATATTTCGGTGAATTGGACGTTGACTCCTGACGGAACAGGAGCCGACGCTGTTTTTCAACAGTTAAATCTTCCGTATGCCGAGGCCTACGGTCTGAGAAATCTGCTGCTTGAATATTCCGGTGTGGCTTTTGGCGTCCTTGTGGCGGTTCTGGTTCTCATTGTCAACATCGTGGTGTTGACAGTTGCGGTGCGCATCCGAACCAAACAAACGGAAAAGGCGCTTGCTGCAAAAATGCAATCTGATCTGGATGCGCGGCGTGCGGCACTGAAGCTTCGCACCATGGAAAAACTCAGTGCCGTCGGTACGCTTTCGAGCATGGCTGCGCATGAGCTTAAGCAGCCGCTTACGGTGGTCAACAACTATGCAGGCAGTCTCAGGCGTCGACTGATGCGTAGCGAGGTGCCGCGTGACGTATTGATTGAAGCACTGACCGAGATCGAAGAATCCGGCTTAAAGGCTGCCGAAGTAATTGATTTGGTCCGCGGCTATGCCACCAATAAAGAAAGAACATTCGTGCGTACGGATTTGGCGATGACTGCGCGCCATGTCTTGGAGCGCAACCGCAAGTACGGGCATCTGATTCACCCGGACTTCCGATTGGGAACCTATGTGCAGGCCGATACGATTGAGCTCGAGCTGGTACTCACCAATCTTTTGAAGAACGCGGTGGCGGCTGTGGCTGATGTAGAGTTGCCACGTGTGGAATTCAAGGTCTGGCGAGATGAAACCTATGCATACGCGAGCATTGCTGACAACGGCAAACCGCTTACCGACGAGCAATTTGCGCAGATCGGTCAGATCGGACGCACCACGAAGAAAAACGGAATGGGCATGGGCCTTGCGATTGTTAAAAGTTTGCTTGAAGCGCATTCCGGTGCGCTTAGAATAGAGAGACTTGAGCCGTGCGGAATATGCTGCACGGTACGTTTGCCGCTTGATTTGTCTGAGGACGAAGCGCAAAACCAGTAAGAAAGGAAGGATAGTTTTTATGGTGGAGATGTCTTCTCTTCATGAAGAGTCGAATGCGCAGCTTGCACGCACACCGATCGTGCGTGTGATTGATGATGACGACAAAGTCCGTCGCTCCTGGCAGTTTGTTCTCGAAGGCGAAGGCTGGCAGGTGCAGGCCTATGAGAGCGCGGTGCGCTTTCTAAAAGAAGACGATCCGCAGGTTCCGGGGTGCATTGTTTGCGACGTGCGCATGCCCGAAATGAGCGGTATTGAGTTACAAACCGAGATGAAACGCGCCGGCAACCGGATGCCGCTCGTTCTTATTTCGGCCCATGCCGATTTGGTGATGGCGGTCAAAGCTGTCAAAGACGGCGCCTATGATTTTCTTTTAAAGCCCGTGGAGACCGAACACTTGATTCAAACGGTGTCCGAAGCGCTGGAACTTGATCAGACGCGGCGCGAAGAAAATGCCGAAGTGGATCGCGTCCGACGCAGCTGGGACTTGCTGAGTGCACGAGAAAAAGAAGTTGCACGCGGTGTGGCCGATGGCAAGCTCAACAAACAGATTGCCTATGACTTGAATATTTCGGAAAAGACCGTAATTGCGCACCGCAGTTCGTTGTGCCGCAAATTGGGCATTCGGTCGGCTGCCGATATTACGCGACTGTTGCTTACTATCGAAAAACTCGAAAAGGAGCAAAGCAAACAAGAGAGCGTTGCGGTCTAAGGCGATTTTTTCAGACCAAATAAAAACCGGGCGTTTTCCAAGGAAAGAACGCCCGGTTTTGATTTTTGGAACAAGCCCTGCTTAGGACTTGCCGAAGATTTCGTTTAACTGCTGGGTCACGCGAACGAAGGTCGTGCGCATCGTGAGTTCTTTGAGCTTGCGGGCGCCGACGTAGGTGCAGGCGCTACGCACACCGCCGAGGATGTCTTGGCAGGTCTGATCCACGGGACCGCGATCATTGATGTACACGATCTTGCCTTCAGCAGCGCGGTAGTGGGCCACACCGCCGGAATACTTGTCCATGGCAGCCTTTGAGCTCATGCCGTAGAAGGCACGCATCTTCTTGCCGTCCTTTTCGATCACTTCACCGCCGGATTCGTTATGACCGGCAAACATACCGCCAAGCATTACGAAGTCGGCACCGCCGCCGAAGGCCTTGGCGATATCACCGGGCTGCGTGCAGCCGCCGTCCGAGCAGATGCGACCGCCTAAGCCATGTGCGGCGTCGGCGCACTCAATCACGGCCGATAACTGAGGATAACCCACGCCGGTCATCTTGCGAGTGGTGCAGACCGAGCCCGGACCGATGCCAACCTTGACGATGTCGGCGCCGGCAAGAATCAGCTCTTCAGTCATGTCGCCGGTGACGACATTACCTGCCATGATCACGACGTCGGGGAAGTTGTCGCGCATCTTTTTCACAAAGCTCACGAAGGCTTCGGTATAGCCATTGGCAACGTCAATGCAGACGTAACGCACGGCACCGGGAGCGGCCTTCATTACGGTGCAGAACTGTTCGTATTCGGCGTCGCCGATGCCCAGCGAATAGAACGCGTCGGACTTGTGCTCAAGACCGGTGAAGAAGTCGATGTATTCCTGAGCACTGTAGTGCTTGTGCAACGCGGTCATCATGCCGTGACGGCCGAGCGCACGGGCCATTTCAAACGTACCGGTGGTGTCCATATTGGCGGCGATCACGGGGATGGCGTGAAAGCGTTCCGGGGACCAGCGAAACTTGATTTCACGGGTGATGTCCACCTGACTGCGGCTGGTTAGCGTCGAGCGCTTCGGGCGGATCAACACATCCTTAAAGTCAAGTTTGATTTGATTGTCTAAATGCATTGCGGTTTACTCCTCGGAAAGGACCAGACACGAAAAACGCCGGGTTCCTCGTTCGAAACCCAGCGTTAGTTGAGTTTAGCGGTTAATTACGGGAAATGCACGTCAAAAAATTGTTTGTTAAACAAATGCGTCCGTAGGAACCGTATTTTCCAAAGCCATGAGATCTTCGATCGTTTCGCGGCGGCGGATGAGCCAAACGCGGGAGCCGCTCACAAGCACTTCGGCGGCGCGACCGCGCGAGTTGTAGTTGGAGGCCATGGACATACCGTACGCACCGGCACCCGTCATCGCCAGCACGTCACCGGGCTGAGCGGCGAGCTCGATTGAACGCGCCAGGAAGTCGCCTGTCTCGCACACGGGGCCCACAACATCCCATAGGCTGGCTTCGTCGCGCTGCGTGCAATTCACAAGCGGCATTTGAGCCTGATACAACGTCGGGCGCACCATGTCATTCATGGCTGCATCCACGATCATGAAGTTTTTGGCTTCCGTCGGCTTGAGGTATTCCACGGTGGTGAGCAGGATACCGGCGCGAGCCACCAGAGAGCGTCCCGGCTCAAAGTAAATCGGCAGATCGGCATAACCGCGTTCAGCTGCCTTCCGCGAGACAGCTTTCACAAGTGTTTCGGCCGAGGGAGGTGTTTCATCCGTGTAGCGCACACCCAGGCCGCCGCCGAAATCAAGGTGATCAAGCATGATGCCGTTTTGCGCGAGTGCGTCTACGATGTCAAAAATCTTGTCGGCGGCATGCACGAAGGGCTCAAGTTCGGTGATTTGGCTGCCGATGTGCATATCGATGCCCGAAATTCGAATGCCGGGCAGTGTGGCGGCGTGCTGATAGAGCGCAACCGTTTGGTCGTAGGAGACGCCGAACTTATTGTTTTTGAGACCGGTTGAAATATAGGGGTGGGTCTTGGCATCTACGTCTGGGTTGACGCGAACAGAAACTGGGGCCATGCGTTTTTCTTCCAGTGCGACCTCGTTGATATGGTCCAGTTCCGGGATGCTTTCGACGTTAAAGCAACCGATGTCGGCGCGCAGCGCGGCGCGGATATCTTCTCGGCTTTTGCCTACGCCTGAATAAACGATGTCGTTACCCTTGGCGCCGGCCATGAGTGCGCGTTGCAGTTCACCGCGGCTGACGATATCAAAGCCTGTGCCCGAATCGTGGAAGAATTTCAGAAGCGCCAGATTGCTGTTGGCTTTCATGGCGTAGAACACGCGATGGTTGGTGCCGGCAATACCGCGCATCCAGTTCTCAAGAGCTGTCTTGAGCGCTTGGTGAGAATAGACGTAGAGCGGCGTTCCGAAACGTTGAGCCAGTTCCCTGAGGTTGAGCTCTTCGCAATACAAGGCACCGTCTCGGCGGGAAAAGCCGGACAGTGCGGAGAAGTCTTTTGGCATAAATGGAATTTCCGAGGAGTTTTTTTGTTATGGTTCTGCTTTTAGTTGTCCCAGCGATCCTGCAGGAGGCTGTCGGAGGGAACGCCGCTTGGCTGCTGCTGCGTTTCTTGCGGAGCTTCTTGGCGCCTGCCGTTTTCATCGGTCGTGTAAAGCGGACCTTTAAGGCCGCAGGCGGACAAAAGGGCAATGCTTAGAATGGCTAAAACGGTGCGCACCATGGTTTGCGTGCCTCCTTGAAACGAAAAAGCGAATATTTTTTGCGCAAAGAGCAATTATGACTGAAACGGAATTTCTTGAGGCAAGCGAAGCCTTGATGCAGCAGGTCGAAAACGCGATTGACGCTGCTGGACTTGACGTCGAATGCGATCGCTCTGGCAATGTGCTCACCATTGAAGCCGACTCGGGGGAGCAGATTGTGATCAATCGGCACACTCCGACGCAGCAGATGTGGCTTGCCACGCGAAAGGGCGGACTGCACTTTGAAAACGTTGGCGGGCAGTGGCGTAACACGCGCGATGCGACGACGTTTGAAAGTGCGCTCAATGTTGCCTTAAGTTTTGTCTGCGAAGAAGACGTTTCGCTCAGCCTTGGCTAAAGATGACAAAAACCGTGTCAAACACTTATTCGACGCGGTTTTTCGATTCCGGCTTAGAAAATCTGGTCGCGGACCAGTTCTTTTTGCAGGTTTTCTTGCTTGATTCGGCCATCAAGCGGAACGTCTCGAACGGCTTTGTCCACGCTGTCGGCATAGTAATAGGTGCCGTTCAAAAGCACGACGCTTGAGGGCTGACGACGACGATAGGGCGGCTCATCTTTGATGGCTGTCTTCATGTAGTCTATCCAGATCGGAAGCACCAAACCGCCGCCGGTTTCCGTACTGCCCAAAGGACGCATCTGATCGTATCCGACCCAGCCCACGGCCATCGTGTGCGAGGCGTATCCTGCAAACCACGCGTCATGCGCGTTGTTTGATGTACCCGTTTTGCCGCCCATGTCAGGGCGCTTGAGCTCGCGGTAGGCGCGGCGTGCGGTCCCGCCCGGAGCACTGACGACGCCGTTTAGAAGCGTGTGCATCACAAAGGCGTTGCGCTCGTCGATGGCACGAATGGTTTCATTGCCTGCTTTAGGATTGTTGACGCGCATGAGCACCTTGCCATCGACATCCGTGACTTTATCGATGAGGTAGGGTTTGACGCGATAGCCACCGTTGGCAAATACCGAGAAGGCTGCTGCCATTTCCCAGGGCGTGGTTGAGCCCGCGCCCAGCGCGGTGGTGAGCTGAGCTGGCGTGCGCGACGGGTCGAAGCCGAACTTTGAGACGTACTCTTGTGCGTAGCGTGCGCCGATGGCTTGCATTACTCGAATGGAAACGAGGTTTTTCGATTTGCGAAGAGCCATGGCAAGCGACATCGGACCATCGAACTTGTTGTCATAGTTGCGAGGCTCCCAGAGTTCGCCTCCCGTCAGACGCGGATCAATAAAGATCGGCGCATCGTTAATGATGGTGCCAGGATTGAAGCCTTTGTCGAGAGCCGCCGAATAAATGAAGGGCTTAAAGGACGAACCGGGTTGACGCAACGCCTGCGTGACATGATTGAACATGTTGAGGTAGAAGTCGAAGCCTCCCACCAGACTCTTGACGGCGCCTGTGTCGAAGTTCACGCTGATGAAACCTGCCTGCACTTCGGGGATCTGAGATAGCGTCCAGCCCTTCTTAACGCGTGAAACGCGGATGATGCTGCCGGGCTGCAGGCGCTTTTCCTTAGCTACCTTGTTGGTGAGGTATTTGCCCGCGAATTTGCGACTGTCGGCGTCCAAGTCCAACGTCTTGAGTTCTTTGCCGTCAAGTACTACGGCTTTGAAAGTCTTGTCCGTGAGTTCAGTGACGACGGCGGGTTCGAGATTGTCCGAGGATTTGGCCTTGTGCAACGCCAGACGAATGGTGTCGTCACGGGTTTGCTCATCGCTGATGTCAATGCGTCCGCTCGGACCGCGATAGCGGTATTTTCGGTCGTAGGCGATCAGGTGCTTGCGTACGGCTTCCCATGCGGCAACCTGATCTTTGTCGCGGATGGTCGTGTAGACGTTGAGGCCACGCGTGTAGGTTTCTTCTCTGAAAATGTCGTAGACCAACATACGCGCCATTTCAGCGGCGTACTCGGCGTGAATCGTTTTTTCGTTTTCCGGCGTTTCCTTTGTGAGATCGACCGAATGCTTAACAGGCATCAGCGGAGCGTTGATTTCGTTTTCGTACGTGATGTCGTCAATGTACTGCAACTGATGCATGCGGCTTAGCACGTAGTTCTTGCGCATTGTCGCGCGCTTGGGATTGACGATGGGGTTGTAGGCCGAAGGTGCCACCGGAAGGCCCGCGATCGTAGCGGCTTCGCCGATGGTGAGTTCATTGAGTTTTTTGCCGAAATACACCTGAGCGGCCGAAGCAAAACCGTAGGCACGCTGACCGAGGTATATCTGGTTGAGATAGACCTCGAGAATCTGATCCTTGGTTAGGTGACGCTCGATTTTGTAGGCCATCGCCACTTCATAGAGCTTGCGTGTGTATGTGCGCTCGGAGCTCAAAAAGAAGTTGCGTGCCACCTGCATGGTGATGGTCGAGCCGCCCTGACCGCGGCGTCCCGTGAGAATGTTGGAAAGCGCGGCACGGGCAATGCCCATGAATTCGATGCCCGAGTGCTCGTAAAAGCCGTTGTCTTCGGCGGCAAGCACAGCATTGCGCACAAAGCCCGGAATTTCGTCAAGGCGTACAAAATCGCGGCGCTCTTCGCCGTATTCGCCGATCAGGGTGCCGTCGGCACTCCAGACGCGCAGCGGTACTTTTGGTTTGTATTCCGTCAGCGAGTCGATGGGAGGCAACTGGGAGTACACCACAGAAAAAACGATCATAAAAAGGCTTGCGCCGCTCACGGCAGCGGCCAAGCCGACGCCGGCCAAGCGACCGAGCCACTTGAGCCAGCCGCGGGATTTGGTTTTGGATTTCTGCGTGGTCACGGAACGGGGACGATGGCGTCGCGTCGGACGTCTCGCTTTCTTGAAAAACACGTGTTTAAACTGGACTGATTATAGGGACGGCGTCTTTTCGGAAAACCGCCTCGAAACATTTTGAAAACAAGCGTCTGGCTTTGTTTTCACCTTCTTTCTGAGACAGACAAAGCCGTCGGAAGTCGACCGACGGCTTTGCGAAAGTTCATTGCTCAACGAAGAGGTTACAGCACGCGCTTGAGGAAGGCGCGGGTACGTTCTTCCTTCGGATTGACGAGCACTTCGCTGGGGTGGCCCTGTTCGACGATCACGCCGCCGTCCATGAAGACGACGTGATCGGCCACTTCGCGAGCAAAGCCGGTTTCGTGTGTCACCACAACCATTGTCATGCCTTCGTCGGCCAAACTCTTCATGACGGCGAGCACTTCACCCACGAGTTCCGGGTCAAGTGCGGAGGTGGGTTCGTCAAAGAGAATGGCCTTGGGATCCATTGCCAGAGCGCGGGCGATGCCCACGCGCTGCTGCTGACCACCCGACAGACGCACGGGATAGTCCTCGGCTTTGGCTGCCAGTCCAACGCGCGTGAGCGTTTCGATGGCTTTCTTGCGTGCGGTTTCCTTATCTTTGCCGCTTACGACCATTTGGCCGAGCATGACGTTTTCGAGCACCGTCTTGTGCGGCCATAGGTTAAAGCGCTGGAACACCATGCCGAGATGCTCGCGCAATTTATTGATGTTTGTACGACGGCTGGTGACTTCAATGCCGTCCACTGTGATTGTGCCCTTGTCGGGATCTTCCAGCGCGTTGATGCAACGCAGCATCGTGGACTTGCCGGAACCCGAGGGCCCCAGAATCACCACCTTTTCGCCGCGGTGCACATCAAGGTCGATGCCCTTGAGAACTTCCAAGTTTCCGAAGTGCTTGTGCAGCCCGCGGATGCTGATCATGACGTCTTTGTCGCTCATTTGTCGTCTCCCTTGCCGAGGCGCTTTTCAAGCATGTGGATAAGCCAGGCTAAGCCGAGCGTTGCCACCCAGTACATCACGGAAATCGTGAGGTAGGGCTCCCAGTAGCGAGCCGAGGCGCCCGCGACGGTGCGCGCGGCGTAGGCGAGTTCGGTAAGACCAATGGCCGATACCAGCGAGGAATCCTTCAAAATGGCAATGGCGTTGTTGCCCAGAGCGGGCAGCATGCGACGGAAAGCCTGCGGCAGGATGATGTGACGCATACACTGCCAGTAGGTCATGCCTACGGAACGGGCTGCTTCGCTCTGGCCCTTGTCCAGTGACTGGATACCGGCGCGGAACACTTCGCTCATGTAGGCGCCGGCGTTGAGGGTGATCGCAAAGAAGCCGGCGAGAAATGCTCCGTAGTTGCTGCGGATTTCGCGTGCGAGGCTGCCCGAGATGATCAGACCGTCGACCGGGTGAATGAACACCGGCAGCACGGCAAAGTACATCAGAAAGATCTGAACGAACAGCGGGGTACCGCGAAAGAAGCTCACCCAGATGGTGACCGGCCAGCGAACGCCGTAGTAAAGAATGGATTTCCAGGGGTCGTGACGGGCTTCGGCCATGCGGGCCATGCCGAGCAGCATGCCGAGGAAAACGCCGCAGATGACGCAACCGATGGTGAGCTTGAGCGTCATGCCGATACCTTCCGCAAACAGCGGCCAGTATTCGGCTAGAACATCAAAACGAAATCCGCTCATCGTGATTTCCTTGTTGAGGGGGATGGA
>ENA-USTZ01000709-USTZ01000709.1-human-gut-metagenome-genome-assembly--contig:-NODE-709-length-14672-cov-57.686742_pt1 | contig 14672 bp, 8 predicted proteins | sample MGYA00250049_ERZ773375 | MGnify/ENA primary metagenome ERZ773375 (study PRJEB29103, sample SAMN06111956) | human gut metagenome | biome: human gut; feature: ankylosing spondylitis patient; material...
AAGAGAGCAAATACTCAGTTTCCTGCTTCCTTCCTAAACACATACGATGTGAAGGATAAAACGATCATCACTCCCGAGAATTGGCTAGAGCACCTATAAGAAACAAAAAAGTCCTTTCACCTTTCATCTATCTGAAATTCAAGAAGATAGATGAAAGATGAAAGGACATCTAAACAATAAAACTATTTTTATTTTATCACAAAACCTAACTACTTCATCACAATTTTTTTACCCTTGTGAATAAAGATTCCACTTGTAGGATGGCTGACACGTACGCCCTGAAGCGTATAGTAAGCATCATCCTGCTGGGAAGGCTGGGCTACTACCGATGGCAGAGTGATGCCAGTAGACTGGTAAGCATCATTGGCAAGATAATAGCTTGGTCCCTGCCAGTTGGAGCTCCAACCCTGGATATGATTCTTAGAGAAGTCACCGTTATCAATCAAGTTCTCCGGGATGCCATCCTTTACCAATACCAAGTCGTCGATGTCGAGATTACCCGTATATCCACCAAATACAAACTGGAAGGTATCCAATGGGAACTGGGCTGTAAACTTCCAAGTCAAGGTTTTCCACTCACCAGCCTCAACAGGATAGGGTGCCAGATACTGCACATCAGCACTGCCTCCCCACTGATTCTTATTGGTGCTGGCATTCCAGATAGGCCAGAATCCCAGTTCAGCGCAATCTGCTGAAGTTCTCACCTTCATGGTCAGCGTATACTTGGCATCCTTCTCCAAAGCCTTAGGCAAGGTATAGACGGCCTGCTGATCCCAAAGGTTGGCACCGGCATGAGACTCATAGCGGATAAAGTAGTTGCGGTTCTCCACAGGGATAACACCTAGCTGCTCCAGCATCACGTCGGCATACCGCTTGCCAAACATGCGATAGCCTTCTGCTGTGAAATGGAGTCGGTCGCTCTGCAGAGGACAATCCTTGGAAGATACCACATGGGCTGTAGGAATCGTAGCAGCGATATTGTCGATAATGGCATTATGACCCCAGCAAGCAGCGTTCTGGTCTTTCTGTCCCAATTCCCCCACAAGCAACGGTACATCCTTGGCATCAAGTCCCAAATCGGCAAGCATATCGTTGTAGATTTTCTTTACCTTAGAAGGCCAGGTAGGATCGCAATTGTTGGTCTCTCCCTGGTGCAGGAGGATACCCTTGATGACACCCTTCTTCTGCGCTATCTTAGCCAGTTCGATGAGGCGGCCGTATGGATTGCCACCATATTCCTTGGCATAATTGCGCAACCAATCGGCTGTTTGGGCATCATTAAGATAAGCCTGATACTTATCCTTATCGAAGAGGTCGATGCTAGCACCACCCACAGCTACGGTAATCGTACCCACCTTGACATCCTCTGGCAGATTATCCACCATCTTTCTGCCAAAGTAATCCACTACCGACAGACGGGTATAAGGACGAGCCTGAGGCGGAACGGCTGTATGCCAGAGTCCCATGGTCCAGTCTGCCTGCGCATTATCCAGGGTGTACATAGCCATGAATCTCGGGTTCACTCCAGTCTTATCCTGCGCTTCGATGGCAGCATTTCCTTCCATGTTCGACTGTCCGAAGCAGAGATAAATCTGAAAATTGGGATCGGGAGTAGAAGCCTGATTCAGCTGATGGCGCTTGAAGAAGGTCCAGAGTTCCTTGGTAGAGTTCACACCGTTTGCCTCGTTGGAATGCCAGTGACCCTTGCCGTCGATGGCAATCAGGTTCACCTCTACTCCATCGTTCACATTATTATATATAGTACGTGTAGCTGTGGTACCTGTACTGCTGGCAGGATAAGGACGGATTACCTGCGGATTGCTTGCATCACAACCTTCATAGGCAGCCCACTTCTTTACATATTCTTCGATACTAGGATAGCCGCCAGCCATGTGAGAAGGATCGCCCGTATATTTGAACACGTCATCGCCCGTACCATGGATGTGCATAATAGACACCTTGCGGTTTGCCTTAGGCTGCTTGCCGATATCCACACCACTAACCGGTCCGAAAGCGGCAATCTTATCACCCAAGGTTTCCAGACAGTGATAGCCCAGCCAGCTACCCATAGAGAAGCCCGAGAGATAGATGCGGTTCTTATCCACATTATGCTTCAGCTCCATATCCTTCATGATAGCCTCCACAAACTTCACATCACCCGTACCGCCGGTATCCCACATTCTGTTATTACCTAGCGGATAGGTAACAATAAAACCCTCGGTATCAGCCAGCGCATTCCATTGCGTCTGCTTCTGCTGGTACTCCGGGTCTTGATTCATACCATGAAGAGAGATTACCAAGGCTGGTGATTTCTCCACATTCTTAGGAACATAAGTGAGGGTCTTGCGAGTAGAAGTCCCCACTTTTACCTCTTCCCAGGTCTGTGCCGCCATTTGGAGGCACAGAACCATGAGGAGAGATGCGAGCATTGTAAAACGTCTCATCTGTTACTTGATAACCATCTTTTTACCATTCTTGATCACGATACCCTTGTAACCCTTGCCTACCTGCTGACCTGCAAGGTTGAATGCCTTGCCATCCTGCAGCTTGACGCTCTCGATGTTAGAGATACCTGTGGTTGTAGTAACCAACCAAGCACCGAGTACAGATACCTGGGCAGGTTTCTTGTCTGGGTCGGTATATTGGATACCCATAGTCTTAATGGCAGCACCTTCCTTGGTGGTGAAGGTAATCTCATCGCTGCCGTTGAATGAAGGCCATTCAGAACTATTATCCTCGTAATCTACACACATCTGAACATTTGGGGTTGGCTCTGCCAATTTCACTTTCACGGTAACATTGCTCTTGCCAGCCAAACCATTGATAGCGAGTTGCTGCCATTGTGAATTGTAAGAAACTACACCCTTATAAGCTACTGTGTTATCAGTACCAGCCCAACCGGTAAAGGAGGCATTAATTTTCTTTTCAGTACCGTCAGCAGCAACCAAAATCATCTTCTTAACTTTCAGGTTCACTTCCTCAGCATCGGTATGCTGCACGCTTACACCTACGATGTAAGGATGCTCCTGGTCGAAAGAAAGCTCAAACTTCTTGGTAGCTCCATCGCCCACAGCTCTTCCGTAGGCAGGAGTTGGATCGCCTTCAGCATCAGCAGAAGCCTTCCAAGTATAGTTTACCTGGCAGTTGGCAGGAAGCGGCTCTTCGAACTCGAGGATATACTTTGGATAATCTGCAGAATTGACATTGCAGGCAAACTCTGCTGCACCCCACTGCTTGGAGATAGTGAAGTCATAAACATCAGCATCGTAGGCAAAGCCTGCATTCCAACCACCACCCAAAACAAGAGGAGTCTCTGTCTGAGCATTCACACTTACAGCCATGAAAGCTGCTACAATCAAAGTAAATAACTTTTTCATAAGCTTTTAATTTTAAGTTTATTGATTATTAATTGTTCATTCGTGGAACGAGAAATGTTTCTCATTTCCGCACGCAAAAGTAACAGAAAAGGCTGAAAAAGACTTTGCGTGGTGTAACAAATACTTTGTGAGAAGCACCAAATAGATTTGATAGCCAACATTATAACGAAAATGATACACCATCAAACCTATTTGAAGAGGAAATCTATACAGATGAGTCTAATACATCACATCCTTCTCTGGGAAGCTATGGGATAGCGGACCATAGAGGGGATGGGCATCCAAAAGCTTGACACTGCGGGTGAGAGGAAGCACATCCTCCGCCCACTGGCGATAGAAGGTGGCATCATGCAAGATGTAGAGATACTTGCGCGCCAACTGCTCATGGCCACTCACCAGTTCGGTCTCAGCAAGACGCTTCAGCATTCTGCCACTCTGATTGCCATTGGCGATGAGCTGCTTAAACTCGAAGGCATATCGGCGAGAAGCATTCACCAAGCCCAGATGAAAGAAGAGGTCACTCTTCATGCAGATATTGATGGGGTGATCCAGCTTGCCATACGAAGCCATAAACTGGCGCATCCCCTCATCACTCAATGCCCCCGTCTTCCATTGCGCCAACTTCACAGCCGCCTCGCTCGCCGTAGCCATCGGAGCCTTCTTAGCAGCCTTGTCCAAGATGGCATGCCAATCCTGTCGGCGCACCAACATGCTATACTCCATCTGCTCATACACATCAGAAGTATACCACTCATGAGGGAAGAACGCCGTAGGATCGCGCAGATAATCAATGCCACGAAACACACGAGCCTTGGGATAAGGCAGCATTCTGGCACTACCCAACTGCACAAACAAGCCTACCACCAGCACAGCCACCAAGCCCATCGCCCAGTTCTGCTTATCCTTCTGCCTGCACAAGGCATAAGCCACCAAGCACATTGCTGCCCATATCGCCATCGGTCCCACTAGCCAATAGCCCAAAGTGAGCAATAGCAGCAGATAAATAATGGCAGGTCTCCAAGTCGAGAAGATGTTACTAGGCATCAGCAGTAACATAGCCTCAGTAAGCAGCAAAGCCATAGGCACAGTAGTCATCACATCCTTATCGCCCATGATCGCCCACATCACAATAGGCGGCAGAAACGACAGGAGATAACATCTCATACCGTCCTTACAGCCCATCCTTCTCATCAAGAGCCAGGTGATCCTTTGCAAGCCACCCATGAGTAGCGCCAGGAGCAAGGCGCCCAGCGGCAGATTGTTATAGCACTGCACCAGCATCTCAGCCAGATAGCGAGCCATGCCACCTGGTTCTGCCAGTCTATCCATCAGATAATCCCCATTCCATAAGAAGAGCTGCATCTGCTCATGATAAGCCAATGCGCAGGGATAGGCATATCGCCAGAAGATGTACAGGGCAGCCATGAAGCCAACCGCCATCATCCATCGGCTTCTATCATTATTCTTCGTATCTTTCATTTTCCTTATACCTTATTATATATAGCATTACTTAGCCACCCGCCATTCCATACGTTTAGGGTTGTTGATATGCCCAGGCATATCCTCTATCTCCACCTTGCGCAGCGTGAAGTCGGGCGTATTATATGAATACATGCGGCGCAGATTGTCCTCCTTAGGTCGGCGTTGCGGCAGGAGGAAAGGCTTGGTAGAATGGCCCTGCCTGTCCACGCTAGCCAGATAGATGCGAGTATACAGTCCGTCCTCTCGCCTACTGGTAAAGAGATACCATCCGCCACTCTTGCTCCAGTTGTGGAAACTGTCAGAGTCATCACTGTTGGCAGCATCCAGGGCATGAGCCTTGCCAGTCTTCAAGTCTAGCAGCCATAGGTCAGCCTCCGGATGCCAGATAGAGAAGTAGCCATAATCCAGCGTGGTAAACATCAGATATCTGCCATCGTATGACGGACGAGGCCAAGTGATGCTCTTGCCCAAAGCCACCGCACTGATGAGCGTATCCACCTTTTCGCCCAGCTTGCCCGCCTTGGCATCGAAGCCCACACGGCAGAGGCTATATCGGCTCTCACGGAAATGCTGCTTCGGATCTCTGAAAGGCGCGGTGATATAATAGAGCCACTTACCGTCTGGCGAAAACACAGGGCAGTTCTCCAGATTCTCCTTGGTGGCAAAGCGAGCATCCACCATCGCCTCATGCGTCTCGGGATTGTAGATGAAGATGTCAGAGCTCATATCGAAATACTCGATGCGCTTCTTAGCCTGAGAATGAAAATACTGCTGCGTATCATTGGTGCTGAAGGCGATAAACTTGCCCGATGGATGCCAACAAGGAAACACCATCGAACCGCCCACCTCCAGATTCTTCGACTTCATCCAGTCGTCCTTGCCCTGATGGCGAATCAAGGTAGCACCCTTCTCACCACGGATATGCAGCGTAAACTCATCGGGATTGGTGGCATTGGCGGTATGACAATTCACACAACTGCCAGGCACCTCGGTGGTGCGATAGATGGCAAACTCATCAAAGTTGGAGAGGCAACGCTGGAAGAGTCCCTGCATGCCATAGAGCTCATAGCCAGGAGCCACCATGCGATAAGTGACGCCCCACTCCTTCATCCTCTGCTTATCCACGAAGATGTCAAAAGGCCTGAATTGTCTCCACTGTCCGTCCTTCTTGGCGACAACAGTAAGGGGCAGTTTTCCGCCCTGATTATCACGTAGCAGTTGATGCCATTGTTCGATGTCAAACTCCGCATCCTCTCCCGATGTCTCCATCGCTCCCTTCCTGGATCCCTTTATCTGTACCGACATAGCCGTATATCCCTCATCCTCCATGCAGAAGTTGAGCGGAGCGATATTGGCAGGCACGGTAACGCCCACGTAGTCGGGATAGATGGCAGGCAACTGGCTCACCATCGTTATGTCATGTGGCTTTTGCGAGCAACCCGCCAGCAGCAGGCAGCCCATCAGCAAATAATATATTTTTTTCATGGGTACAAAGATACTACTTTTTTCAGAAACACCCTTTGCGTCATGTAACAAATACTTTATCAGGAAAGCAAATGTGCAACAAAAAAAATACTTTAAAAGTGCGTTTTCGTGCCATTTTAAGCAAAAAGGTCAGTCGTGTCTTCACGACACAACCGACCTATCACGACTAACATCATTTCGGTTAATCCTTTATATGATAAAACCTAAACTAATGTTTCTTTATATTAGATGGCGTGAGCCATAGGATAGGCTCACACCACAAATATTACTTAGCATCATTCCAGTACTCAGGAGCACCGAGACCAGCAGCGAAGCCACCATAGGTGTGCTTGCGGTAGTAGTCCTTGTCCCAAAGACCAGTAGGAGCACCAGCACGCCATCCGCTATTAGCAGGAGAGTCAGTAGGACACCACTGACAGATACCCCACTGCTGAGCCTCAGGGATGATTTCGAAGTACTTCTTGATGACGAACTCATAAAGCTCACGCATCTGCTTGTGCTGCTCCTCAGTCATATCGTTGGTGTTTACACTCTTGCCTGTTTCATCCACATAACCCATATCCAACTCAGAGATACGAACCAACTTGCGAGAATCAGCCATCAACTTCAACATGTTGACAATAGCATTCTTCTTTGACTCCTGAGTCTGAGGATTAGCATAGCAAGAGATGTGCATCTGGCTACCGATACCATCAATCTTGGTAACTTTATCAGCCTCCCAATCCTTGATCCACTGAATCAAGCTCTTGAGTTTGCCATTCTGATCCCAATCACTCTCCAAGTTATAGTCATTGATGAAGAGCTTGAGTTCCTCTGGGTTGCCACCATTTTCCTCAAAATGTTTGCGAGCAGAAGCAACGGCTGTGCGAACATAGTTGAGGTCGCCGAGGTAATCCTGCCAGTAGAAGCTGTTAGCAATATCAGCTTCTGGGGCTGTACCACGAGTTGCAGACTGAAGGTCATACTTACCGTCACCGTCAGTATCAGCACCAGAGAGAGCCTCGTTGACAACATCCCAAGCCTTTACCTTGCCTTCTGTTGCCTCCATCATACCAGCAATCCACTTGTCCAAGGCAGTAGTCAGAACTTCCTTCTTTTCCTTGTCAGACAATGGAATACCACCACCTATCTTCTCACACTTGAAGGTAGGACCCTGCCAGTTGTTGCCCCAACCTGCGGTAGCATTCTGAGCAAAGTCACCGTTGGCTACAAGATTTTCCTCAGTACCTTCTTTAACGAGAGTAATATCATCCATGCTTACGCTCTCGTTATTCTTCAACATACCGAAGCAGAACTGCAACAAATCATGAGTAAACTGAGCCTCAAACTCCCATTTAAGAGTAGTCCATTTGGTAGAGATTTCTTTGTCCTCACAATACTGGACATCATTACTGCCACCCCACTGGTTTTTGTTAGGGCTGGCGCTCCAGATAGGCCAGAAAGCAAACTTGGTCTTAGAAGTAGACTTCACCTTCATGGTCAACACATACTTAGCACCCTGCACTAAAGTCTTAGCCAGTTTGTAAGTAGCCTGATGATCCCAAAGGTTGGCGCCATCCTTTGTTGTGGTATATTTGATGCAGAAATTACCGCCAGCACTTTCTCCAGAACCTTGCTTGATAGCAAAAGAAGGACCTTGCCAGTTGTTGCCCCAAGCTGAAATATTATCTGTGGTGAAATCACCATTGGCTACCAAGTTGTCATCAGAACCATCCTTAACAAGTTTGACATCATCAAAGTTAATGGTGCCACCCAACTTACCAAAGCAGAACTGCAACATATCATGAGTAAAGGCTGCATTAAATTTCCAAGTAAGCGTAGTCCACTCTGTTGTAGCCTTGTAAGTATCCAAGTACTGCACATCATTACTGCCACCCCACTGGTTCTTGTTAGGGCTAGCGTTCCAAATAGGCCAGAAAGCGATATCGCAGTCTTCAGATGCCTTCACTTTCATGGTAAGCGTATAGCTTGCTCCCTTTTCCAATGGTTCAGAAAGTTTACAGTTAGCCTGATTGTCCCACGGATTGGCACCAGCAGCTTTCGTTGTATAGCGAATATACTTGTTATCACCACCAGGAACCTCTGGAGCAGGTCTATCTGCGATCAAACCATTCAGATACTTCAATGGCTGCTGTGAATGCCATGCCAAAGTATGTCCATATACAGAAAGACCTGCATCGGTAGCATTCTTAACATATTCACTTACTTTATCAAAATTCATGCTACCATCATCAGCCACACAAGAAGCCATTTTCATGGCATTACCAGCCACGGTCTCATTGAAGTTGCTATTGGTCAAAGCATATACTAACTCTTGTTTGTTATACTCATCAACCGTAGTTCCAATACCGAGATGGAAGTTTGGCTTGTCAGCAATGTAATCCTTGAGAGCATCATACTTTTCCAAATAGCCATATTCAGCCAACTTATCAGGACGCACCGTCTCGAAGTTCTGGTCGAAGTGGTCTGCACATGAGGCCAATAACATGGCCCCAAATGCAGATACTATGATTTGTTTTTTCATAACTTATACGATAATTAATTATTATAGGTAAATGAGAACTCCTCCTTGGTTACTCCACTACGCCACCAAACGAGCTTCTCGTTGAGATTCTTCTTTACGCCACCGGCGAAAGTAATCTCAGCATTCAGCTCCATCAAGTCACGATTCTTGTTGTTCCAAGACAACAAAGCATCGTCAGCCCAAGAACCAGTACCTGTTGCAGTAACACCACCTGTCAATGAAGTGATGGTACACTTCTCATTGGCATCGAATGTAAGCAAGAGGTCTGCCTTGTAGATGGTACTGCCCTCCTGGAACTCTACTGAATAAACAGAGCTGTTCAGGGTGCGGGTAGTAATCTGAACCTTTGAAGCCTTCTCGATGTTGTCGGTACTTGTATTGTGATTGGTCAACCACCAGCCACTATACTTGTTCTGATACTTCACGCAATACATCACGTAGTCCTGAGGAGCCTTCTCCCAAACAGAAACATTGGTGCGAGAACCTGTTTTACCCTCTTTTAATGTTCCAGTGGCGATTCTGTCGAAACCAGTCTGATTCTGCATGACCAAAGGAATCACGTATGTATTCTTGACAGCATCAGGATCATTGAAGAAAGCATCAGTGAGCTGCACCTCAGTACCGCCCTGCATACCACCATTGAAATTGAAAGTAGTGGTTGCGAGCTGATAATACTCAGCAGGCATAGCCTTCACAGGAGTGCCATCGGCAAATGTCAAGTGATCACACAAGCTGTTATCAACGGCAACATTAACCGCAGCTTTTCTGCCATTGTATGAGCCTCCGAAGGTAGCCAAGATTTTGCACTTGTGCGCCTTGTCCAATGTTGTATCATACTCATCATCACCCAGTACAATAGTTCTTACTGGAGACTGATAAGCAAAGTAAGCAGTAGTTCCGCCCTCGTAATCATCGAAATTCTGGTCTCCATTCTCACATGCAGTGAAAGAAGCCATGAGTCCTAAGAGGACAGCTACCATTTTGATATAACGTTTCATAATCATTAGTCTTTATTTATATTAGTCGTTTATTATTTCCAACCCTCGTTCTGCTTGAGATTACTATATTTCAAAATCTCAGAATAAGGAATAGGACCATAGAACATATAGTCATCATACTTACGCTCCTCTGCCTCGAAGGTCTTATAGACGAAAGCACCAGTTGCCTCATCTGTTGTGATGTTGATACCCTTGGCAGGCTCATTGAGGTTAGCCTTCCAGCGACGCAAGTCCCAGAAACGATGATTCTCGAAGCAAAGTTCCAAACGGCGCTCGTTGCGAATCAACTCACGCATCTTCTCCTTGCTCTGTGCACACTCGTCCAGGTATGGGTCTTCACCAAACTCGCCTACGCCAGCACGCTCACGAATTGCCTTGATGACATCGTATGCAGAATAGCCTGCTCCACCTACCTTAGCTTTAGGACCTTGAGCCTCATTGGCAGCCTCAGCATAATCAAGAAGAATCTCTGTAGTACGGATACGAGCATTCAAGTGCTTCTGCTTGGTTGTTGAGTTAGGGTTGAGGTTGATGTCTGAACGGAGCAACTTGCGGAGATAGTAGCCAGTCTTGGTTGACTTTCCGTTCTCCTTGTTAAGTCCATCTGTAGTCTTAGAGTCGGCAGCAGAGTTAACCACACCATCAGTAGAACCCATCTTATCGCCATTTACCAGGATGTAAGCCTTCAAACGAGGGTCACGGTTGGCGAATGGATCATTGGCATTATACTCAGAATTGGCATTAGAGATAGGATAGCCATTCGCCATAGGGAAGGCATCCACCAAGTTCTGGGTTGGGTTCACACGACCCTTACCATAGAGAGTTGGAGGATAGTTGTCACTCTCCAAAGAGTTGCTCTCATCAATGCCACCACGCCAGATTATCTCCTTAGGGTTCACAGAAGTTGCACCCAAGCCCTCGATTACGCTCTTGTTGTCGAACCACTTCCATCCATCAGGATCGCAAGCACTCAAACCACCGAAGTTCTTCAAGCAGTCAGCAGCAAGTTTGGCTGCATCCTCGTAGGTAAATGTACCAGCAGAGGCATAAGCTGGAGATGCTGCCATGATAGCAACCTGAGCCTTGAAGGCTGAAATGATTCTACCATCAATCTTACCACGGTGGTTGTCACCGAAAGCACGGTTATACTCTGCATTGGAAGCACCTTCCTGTGCATACTTGGCAGGAACCTTGTCCTCATCCACATCACCATACTGCTCTGGAAGATACTTCAAAGCTTCATCGAAGTCAGACATAATCTGGTCGATGCACTCCTTGAAGGTGTTACGAGGAAGATTGAAATTTGAGCTTGCCGTCTCGGATGCGAGATGAATAGGCACACCCATCAACTGACCATCTACCATACCGGCATGAGCACGGAGCAAATAGAAGAGGTGCAAGCCTCGCAAAGCATAGGCATTGCCCTTGTAATTGTCACTATACATCTGTTTGAGCACCGGTGTAGAATAAGACCACTCTACCTTGTCGCAGTTCTCCAACATCAAGTTGCAGTACTGGATGGCGTGATAGCGACCGTCCCACTGTGACACAGGGTTCATGTTTGCATCCCAAGAACCAGTTGCCATCTTCTTGTAGTTATCAGAGTTGTTGTTGGTGACAGCATCATCTGTAGCAACGTCTGTAACTGGAGAATTGGCATAAGGCAATGCCAAGTATGCATTGTCAAGAATACCACGAGCAAACTGTGGATCCTTGTACATCTGGCTGATATCTTGGTTATTTTCCAAGGCTGGTTCAAACAAGTCGTCACAAGATGTGAACGAGATTGCAACCGCACTTATCAATAATAATCTTGATAATTTCATAATTTAATTCTTTTTATAAATCTTAGAATGATACCTTAGCACCGATGCTATAGAAGCGATTCAAAGGTGCTGCACCTTTATTGTTAACATTCATCTCCAGTATCTTGCGTTCCTTGGCGATGGTCAACAGGCTGTTGCCATTCACGAACAATTGGAGTCCACGTACGAAGCTCTTTCCAAATACTGACTTAGGGAAGTCGTAAGAGAGCTGTACCTTTTGCAAGTCGAAGCGGTCAGTAGAATACATCCAGAAGTCTGAAGTCTGGTAGTTATTGGTACCAGCCTCTGTTGTCAGACGTGGATAGGTAGCTGTAGCCGCTGTCTCAGGAGTCCATCTGCCACGCATCTCTGCTGTGTACTTGGCATCACCACCTACCCAGTAATAAGTAGAGTTCTTCACAGCCTTGGCTCCGAAGTTGCCTGTACCGAGCAAGAAGAGGGTGAAGTTCTTGTATTTCAATGTCACGTTAACACCGAGTGTGGTAGGAGTTCCATACCAACCGCCCTTACCCAAGCAAACTTGGTCCTTGCCGTCGATGACATTATCACCATTCTGATCCTTGTACTTCAAGTCTCCAGGACGGATAGTACCACCGATAATCTGGGTTGGAGAGTTCTTGATATCATCCTCATCCTGGAAGAAGCCCAGGCACTCATAGCCCCAAATGGCGTCAAGTGGCTGCCCCTGACGATACTGATAAGCATCTGCATACTGAGAGTCATCACGCTTGGTTGCCTTGGTGGTGTAGTAAGTCAAGTTTGCACCTACACCGATGCCTAACTCACCAATCTGCTTTTTATAGTTCACACCCAAGTCGAAACCTGTACGCTTATCCTCATTGTAGTTCATATATGGTACGAATGAAGACTCCGGATAGTAGCTAAACATATAGCTAGGCATCTGGTTGCGAGACTGGATGATACCATTGGTCCACTTTGACAAGAAATAAGATGCATCCAAGCTCAAAGACTTATCGAGCACCTCGGCATGAAGAGAGACTGAGAATTCCTTGCGATGCAAGTAATTGAAGTCTTTGTTCTCACCATGCTTTGACTGAACTGCTGAGTGACCAGAACCTCCGTTCCAATCCCACCAACCACCATTTTGGTATACACCTAAGTACATATAGTAGTTGTCGATACAGAATTGCCGTCTGTATTTACAGGCATATATTTCTGTCCGTCAACTATCATATAATCATAGTTTGGACTGCTCCACTGCACTGTTGCAGTAGCGGCTCCACCGCTTATAGTCACCTCAGCCGGTGATGCAATGCTCGCCTTACCGCTTCCGCCCTCGAAATCAAGATTGATATTGTATGTTCCGTCAGGAAGCTCTTTTCCTGCACTCTCAGATACGCTTGCATCTGCGTCCGCAGGTGTGGCATTTGAAACCTTTACCTTGTGGTCATACCATTTGCCCTTTGTACCGATAAGTGCAAGGTCAAATTCCTCATCCAAAACAGGAACCGGTATATCAAACGCATTGACCTCCTCAGTTGTGCCATCGCCATAATCGACAGTCTCTACAGTTGGCTCCAAAAGATGTGCCTTGTCCTTTGAGGCATCCTTTGCTGTTCCCAAAAAGAGATTTACAATGTGTGTGGATGTAAGAGCAACATGTATTGTTGCCTTGCCATCCTTCACGGTGAGTGTACCTTTGTTGTCATATGCATCATTCACATGAAACATTGAGCTGTCTGTAGTAAACTCTGCTGTATATGTACCATCTGAAAGTGCTATCTTTTCTGTTTTTTCAGCCTTTTTTGTGCTCTCTGTCGCGTCCTGCACTGCTTTTTTGCTTTCTGTTTCAGCTTTTGCATTCTTATTACCACATGCTGCCAGGCTCATGGCACAAACCAGTGCCAGTGCAATGATGTAAGTAAACTTGTTTCTGAATAATTTTCTCATGTCTGATATACTGCTCCTGTTATTTTATAGCTTCCCCACTATACATTTAAGTAACTGCTACTTGCTCATAGCAGCCGCTGTATGCTCAACATAAAGCTTCTGGATACCCTCAATCTCACCAAGTCCGTTAATCTGTGTATCGATTTTATCGAACTTTCCTGATGCCTTAAACTGTGAAAGCCATGAATCATCATCACTTCCCGCCATATCATTGTTGGCATGGTCTCCTGCAACAACCATAAGCGGACGAAGAATGACATTCTTGTAACCAGCGGCTGACACCTTCTCAATGACAGACTCACATGATGTATCCTCCGGCTCACCCTCTACAGTTCCGATAAATACGTTTTCATAACCCAAATCTGTCATCTGGCTCTGCATCTGGCTGTATGAAATCTTTGCTGTATGGCTTGTTCCATGTCCCATAAATACAAATGCTGTGCCCTCTTCCTTTGCAGCATCAAGGCTGTCATAGCCTGCCTTTTCTACCGCTTCCTCTGTAAGAATTTCTGCAACAGCCTTTTTATCCTCATTTACAACTGTTGCATCACTTCCAACCTCACCGAGGAGTGGCTCTGCAATCTTTACAGACTCAAATTTATCCTTATACTTCTCTACAGCCTCTGAAAGCTCATCATACTCTGCGCCATGCATCAGGTGTGTAGGCTGTACCACAAGATTCTTTACACCATTTTTGACTGCACGCTCAAGTGCCTGATCCATATTGTCAATCTTCTCGTCATCTCTTGCCTGTACGTGATTGATAATGATCTGTGCGGTAAATGCCCTGCGGACTGCCCAGTCCGGATTTGCTGCCTGAATGGCTTTTTCCACACCACTGATATCTGCGACACGGCTGTCATTAAAAGATGTACCAAAGCTTACGACAAGGATTTCATTATCTCCGATATTATCCTGATTCAACGGATCATCCTTGGAAGCATCACCGGTATCTCTGCCGAAATAATCCGGATCTGCATTTTCACCGGAAACAAGTGCTTTCTGTGCATCTGTCAGCTTGTCCCATGCTTCTTTTGCAGCAGCACACTGCTCATCGGTTTTATCTGTT